>Ga0209795_10000150_pt1 | contig 64934 bp, 62 predicted proteins | sample AgamicOrMarz_FD_187166 | JGI IMG/M metagenome (GOLD analysis project Ga0209795, IMG submission 187166) | Agave microbial communities from Guanajuato, Mexico - Or.Ma.rz (SPAdes) (version 2) | ecosystem: Host-associated > Plants > Phyllosphere > Phylloplane/Leaf | place: Guanajuato, Mexico...
ATATGAAGCTTTTTGCTGGTAACGCCACCCCGGAACTAGCACAACGTATTGCCAACCGCCTGTACACTTCCCTCGGCGACGCCGCTGTAGGTCGCTTTAGCGACGGCGAAGTCAGCGTACAAATTAACGAAAATGTACGCGGTGGTGATATTTTCATCATCCAGTCCACCTGTGCTCCAACGAACGACAACCTGATGGAATTGGTTGTTATGGTCGACGCCCTGCGCCGTGCTTCCGCAGGTCGTATTACTGCTGTAATCCCTTACTTTGGCTATGCCCGCCAGGACCGCCGCGTCCGTTCCGCGCGTGTGCCAATTACTGCCAAAGTTGTCGCTGACTTCCTGTCCAGCGTTGGCGTTGACCGCGTACTGACCGTTGACCTGCACGCAGAGCAGATCCAGGGCTTCTTCGACGTTCCGGTTGATAACGTATTCGGCAGCCCAATCCTGCTGGAAGACATGCTGCAGCTGAACCTGGACAACCCGATTGTGGTTTCTCCGGACATCGGCGGCGTGGTACGTGCCCGTGCTATCGCGAAGCTGCTGAACGATACCGACATGGCGATCATCGACAAACGTCGTCCGCGCGCTAACGTTTCTCAGGTGATGCACATCATCGGTGACGTTGCGGGCCGTGACTGCGTGCTGGTTGACGACATGATCGACACCGGCGGTACGCTGTGCAAAGCGGCTGAAGCGCTGAAAGAACGTGGTGCCAAGCGCGTGTTCGCTTACGCAACTCACCCAATCTTCTCCGGTAATGCCGTAAACAATCTCCGCAACTCCGTTATTGACGAAGTTGTGGTGTGCGATACCATCCCACTGAGCGACGAGATCAAAGCACTGCCAAACGTGCGTACGTTGACCCTGTCCGGGATGCTGGCCGAAGCGATTCGTCGTATCAGCAACGAAGAATCCATCTCAGCAATGTTCGAACACTGATCGAACACGGCCGATAAACCCGCTGCGGCGGGTTTTTTTATTTCTGATATTTATTTGTATGACTAATGCAATAATCACCTGCCATTCACATGACAGATGATGCGCACACGGATGATAGATAATTGTGAAAAACGTAACCTCCTCACATGTTCTGCCCTTTCGCGCCCTCATCGACGCCTGCTGGAAAGAGAAGTACACCTCGTCACGCTTTGTTCGTGACCTGATTGCCGGGATCACCGTCGGCATTATCGCTATCCCGCTGGCGATGGCGCTGGCGATTGGCAGCGGCGTTGCGCCGCAGTATGGCCTTTACACCTCGGCCGTTGCCGGTATTGTCATCGCCCTGACGGGGGGCTCGCGCTTTAGCGTCTCCGGCCCGACCGCCGCCTTTGTGGTGATCCTCTACCCCGTTTCCCAGCAGTTTGGTCTGGCAGGGCTGCTGGTTGCCACCCTGATGTCCGGCGTCTTTTTGATTTTGTTCGGTCTGGCGCGCTTTGGCCGGCTGATCGAGTACATCCCCCTTTCCGTGACGCTGGGGTTCACATCCGGGATCGGTATTACCATCGGTACCATGCAGATCAAGGATTTCCTGGGCCTGCAGATGGCCCACGTCCCTGAACACTATCTGCAAAAAGTAGGGGCGCTGGCGATGGCGCTGCCAACCGCCAACCTGGGCGATGCGGCCATCGGAATTGTGACGCTTGGCACGCTGATCGTCTGGCCGCGGCTGGGCATTCGCCTGCCGGGCCACCTGCCTGCGCTGCTGCTGGGCTGCGCGGTAATGGCTATCGTCAACATGTTCGGTGGCCATGTCGCCACCATCGGCTCGCAGTTCCACTATGTTCTGGCGGACGGTTCTCAGGGCAGCGGTATTCCGCAACTGCTGCCGCAGCTGGTTCTGCCGTGGGATATGCCGGGTTCCAGCTTTACGCTTAGCTGGGATTCGCTGCGCGCCCTGCTTCCCGCCGCCTTCTCCATGGCCATGCTGGGGGCGATTGAATCCCTGCTTTGTGCCGTCGTGCTCGACGGCATGACCGGCACCAAGCACAAAGCGAACAGCGAGCTGGTCGGTCAGGGTCTTGGCAACATCATCGCCCCGTTCTTCGGCGGTATTACGGCAACGGCAGCCATCGCCCGTTCGGCGGCTAACGTGCGCGCCGGGGCAACGTCACCCGTCTCCGCGGTGATCCACTCCGTGCTGGTTATCCTTGCCCTGCTCATTCTTGCTCCGTGGCTCTCCTGGCTCCCGCTCTCGGCAATGGCGGCGCTGCTGCTGATGGTGGCCTGGAACATGAGTGAAGCGCACAAGGTGGTGAACCTGCTGCGCCGCGCGCCGAAGGACGACATCATCGTGATGCTGATCTGTATGTCGCTGACCGTACTGTTCGACATGGTTATCGCCATCAGCGTGGGTATTGTGCTGGCGTCGCTGCTGTTTATGCGCCGCATCGCGCAAATGACGCGCCTTTCCCCGGTTAACGTCGAGGTGCCTGACGATGTGCTGGTACTGCGCGTGATAGGTCCGCTGTTCTTTGCCGCTGCGGAGGGGCTGTTCAGCGACCTTGAGTCCCGCATCGCGGGCAAACGGATTGTGGTGCTGAAATGGGATGCCGTACCGGTACTTGATGCAGGCGGGCTGGATGCCTTCCAGCGCTTTGTTCAGCGTTTGCCGGAAGGCTGCGAGCTGCGGGTCAGTAACCTTGAATTCCAGCCTCTGCGCACCATGGCGCGTGCGGGCGTGCAGCCAATCCCTGGCCGCCTTGCCTTTTATCCTGACCGCGAAGCGGCGTTAGCGGATCTCTGAGCCGCCTGATACAGAGAAACGTCTCTGCATCATCACTGCGATGGCCTGCTGGAGCCAGCCAAGCACGGCAGGCGTCATCCATGTTCCCTTCATCAAATGCGGTTCCTGCTGCATCGCCAGGCGAAACTTTTGCTGCGTTGCCGGGTCAGTGCCCGCATAGGACTGGAACAGCTCCAGCCAGTTTTCAGCCAGCGTCTGCGCGGCTTCGGACGGAGGCTCAAGCCGATCACGCTGCGCCTGATGCAGTTTCGCCACCAGCGGCGGCCACTCCATCATCCGGTCAAAATAGTGCGCCCGGGTAAAGGCCATCTCCTCAGACGAAAGATAGTCCTGCCAGATGATAAGCTTTGACTCCGCGAACGCCCGCGTTATGTAATCCGTCATCTCCGCGGTGATCCCCGTTTGTTCGCGCATCTGAGGCTCAACGCTGTGCATCTCATTCAGTCGGGCAAGAAATTCCGGCTTTCCTGCGGTATCTTGCTCAAGACGCACCATCCAGCGCGTGGCAAGATCCATCGCGCGCGGATCGGTGACATCGATGTGTTGTTCCAGCAGCGTTTTTGCTTCTGTCACCAACGCTTGCCAGATGGCCTCCAGCGCCTCTTTCTGCACGGCAAACGGCAGCTGCTGTAACTCTTCTTTGCTAAACCAGCGATCGTACATGTTCATTAACTCCAGAGTCTGTAGCCAGGATTCCAGGTCAGGTGCCTCGTCAACGGCAAGCCCGGTACGCAACGCCACCAGTCGTTCGCGCAGCGTATGAATGCTGCGTAGCTGCTTGTCCAGCAGGCTGATTTGCGCATCGAGAAGCTCCGTTAGCGAAAGCGATTCCTGTTCGAGGAAACCTCGGATTTCAGCAAGTTCCAGCCCCGCTTTTGCCAGCGCCTGGATCATATGCAGACGCTGTACATCCGCCAGGTTATAAAGCCGGTAACCCGCCGCACTTCTGGCAGAAGGCAGCAGTAAGCCTGTTTGTTCGTAATGATGCAGCGTGCGCACGGTAATCCCGGCGCGTTTTGCCAGCTCCCCCACCTGAATCAACATAACTGCTCCTTTAATTTGCCATCAGCGCTACTCTGGAGCCTTACGTTACGTGAGGGTCAACCCATCATGCAAAAAAAAACGACTCCGCAAAGAGTCGTTTCGGTGTTCGTTATATTCACACGCTAGCTGTGCTTATGCTGGTCGCGGCGGCAGCGTTTATCGTAATGGCGCACCCACCAGTATCTGTCGCTGACCTGCTCATGGCCGCTCACACGCGCTCCGGCGAGCCACAGCACCGCACCGAGGAAGATGCTCAGCACCGCCCCATGCGCGAAGTATTGCGGGAGGTCAAGCTGCGGTAGCTGGTTTAAAATAGAATAACCCACACCGGCCACCATCACGAACAGTCCCAACCCCATCAGGACGTTACCGAGTAACGAAGCGTTTTTGCGTTTCATGTGTCACCTCCGGAACTTTGGGTTGTAGGGAATAAGTCCCTATTCCTTGTGTGTAAAGTATAGACAACACCGCTTATATGAGTTGCGTGAATGATCACATTTACGGATAACGCCCAGACAAAAGTTTACAAATAAGACGTTGAACAGCTTGAAATTCTAATGGTTCAAATGAGTAATTATTCGCTTTTTGACCTTGATGGCGCAGAATTTTGTCAACCGGCGCGTCAGACAGTAAACTACGCGCCAGATCCGGAACCCATTAGGAAGTGAATCGTGACGATTAAACTGATTGTCGGCCTCGCCAACCCTGGCGCAGAGTATGCAGCCACCCGCCATAACGCCGGTGCTTGGTACGTTGATCTGCTGGCTGAACGGTTACGTGCCCCCCTGCGTGAAGAACCGAAATTCTACGGGTATACCTCACGTATCAACCTTGCCGGCGCGGACGTGCGTCTGCTTGTGCCAACGACCTTTATGAACCTCAGCGGCAAAGCTGTTGCCGCCATGGCGACGTTTTATCGCATTAATCCAGATGAAATTCTGGTTGCTCATGATGAGCTGGACCTGCCCCCGGGCGTCGCAAAATTCAAACTGGGCGGCGGCCATGGCGGCCACAACGGTCTGAAAGACATCATCAGCAAGCTGGGGAATAACCCGAATTTTCACCGTTTGCGCGTGGGAATCGGCCATCCGGGCGATAAAAACAAAGTTGTCGGTTTCGTGCTGGGTAAGCCGCCGGTTTCTGAGCAGAAATTAATTGATGAGGCTGTCGACGAAGCGGCGCGCTGCACCGAAATTTGGATCAAAGACGGCCTGACAAAAGCAACTAACCGCCTCCACGCCTTTAAGGCGCAATAATCGGCGTCATACGGCTTTTTTACCGCGCGGGATGCGGGTTACGTGTATAATAGGCGTAGTTATTTACTCTTCTTCAATCGGTTACCCCTAACCGGTTGATTATCAAGATATTAAGGTGATTTAGAGATGGGATTCAAATGCGGTATCGTCGGTTTGCCTAACGTTGGCAAATCCACCCTGTTCAACGCGCTCACCAAAGCCGGTATTGAAGCGGCAAACTTCCCGTTCTGTACCATTGAGCCGAACACCGGTGTTGTACCTATGCCCGATCCGCGTCTGGACCAGCTCGCGGAAATCGTGAAGCCGCAGCGCATTCTGCCAACCACCATGGAATTCGTGGACATCGCGGGCCTGGTAAAAGGCGCGTCTAAAGGTGAAGGTCTGGGTAACCAGTTCCTGACAAACATCCGTGAAACCGAAGCTATCGGTCACGTTGTGCGCTGCTTTGAAAACGACAACATTATCCACGTGAACAACAAAGTGGACCCGGCTGACGACATCGATGTTATCAACACCGAGCTGGCGCTGTCTGACCTGGACACCTGCGAGCGTGCGTTACACCGCGTGCAGAAGCGTGCCAAGGGTGGCGACAAAGACGCCAAAGCCGAGCAGGCTGCGCTGGAAAAATGTCTGCCACAGCTTGAAAACGCGGGCATGCTGCGCGCGCTGAAAAACTTGACGGACGAAGACAAAGCGGCAATCAAATACCTGAGCTTCCTGACCCTGAAGCCAACCATGTACATCGCCAACGTTAACGAAGACGGTTTCGAAAACAACCCATACCTGGACAAAGTGCGTGAAATTGCCGCGGCGGAAGGTTCTGTGGTGGTGGCGGTTTGTGCGGCTGTCGAATCCGACATTGCCGAGCTGGACGATGCCGACCGCGAAGAATTTATGGCCGAGCTGGGTATCGAAGAGCCAGGCCTGAACCGCGTGATCCGCGCGGGCTACGAGCTGCTGAACCTGCAAACCTACTTCACCGCTGGCGTGAAGGAAGTGCGTGCATGGACCATCCCTGTTGGTGCAACCGCGCCACAGGCGGCCGGTAAGATCCATACCGACTTCGAGAAAGGCTTTATTCGTGCGCAAACTATCGCGTTCGAAGACTTCATCACCTACAAGGGTGAGCAGGGCGCGAAAGAAGCCGGCAAAATGCGTGCAGAAGGTAAAGATTACATCGTTAAAGATGGCGACGTGATGAACTTCTTGTTCAACGTCTGATTCTTCTTGAGTCAAAAAAAATCCACGCCCTGGCGTGGATTTTTTTCTACAGAATAAGCTACCGCGTCAAAATGAATTAAAGCCGTTTATAACATCAAGGTTGAAAGGATAATTTCAAGACAGCATTTGTTCGCCTCGAAGTGATAATAGCGATGGTTACGGCGTTTACCCACCAGTTCCGCATAGCAGCAGAGTTTAACTGTACTGAAAATATAACTCTGGTCTGCAGCACGCTTTTTTTCTTCAGCACTAACGATCTCTCCTCGGCAGGTCCAAAGCTTGTCACCCAAAGAGGCATTAAACGTTAGGAATAGTGCTCAGCATTTAGGTGGGTCGCGCTTTATCGGCCACAGGCCCGGCTCCACCGTCAGCAGATATACCACCCGTCAACTCAACGGAGCTGAACGGTAATTCGGTTGAGCATATCTTTATTCCACTATGGACGAATCTCAGTGCCAGAAGTTAACTCAGCTCAATATGCAAAGATTAAACGCCGTTGATGTAATAATGAGTCGCTGTAAGATTGACTTCGCTTGCCAATAAATAAAACTACTTTTCCTGTAGTTTCACTGAGATATTTTTAAGTTAATATCGTGCTTATTTAAGCCATAAACCTGAAAACATAAGGACGCCAGCCAGGGAAACTACGCTTTTAGCAACGATAAGCAAGCCAGGCCCAACGATGCGTGTTATAGACGATATTTTTTCATAATTTTCTGCATTGTATTTTTTATGCGCCCCTATGACCCCGTGAAAAATCGTGCAGAGCAGCACAACGGTAACCTTTAATCCCCATACACACAGGAAAGACATGGAAAAGATAATCGAATATTGTTTCGCCGTTGCGACGGAGAATAATGACATTGACAGAGCGATCCATTTCAACGTAAAGCCAATAATAACCGTAGTCACTAGCACCAGAACGAACATCAGCCCAGCCAGAAACCATTGTTTTTTGCCGAACAAATCTTTTCCATTCCAGATGTATGCTAAAGTGATAAGAATGAAAAACATACAACCAATCCATTTCATCTTTTCATTCTCCACTCTTTTTTTATTCGTCGCCATGCAAACAGTAAAAATAAAACCAATCGGGGTTAGAATGTTCACAGTCTATCAGACATTAAAACAAAAAAACCTCAATCACTTGCGATATCTTTTTTGTCTTTTCAAATATTCCACATCTTGTTCATGAGGAAGAATGATCTTTAATCCTTGCCCCATCTGCGAAGCTATATAATTAGCATTAGATAAATGCTGGGCAAGCTCGGCATCTGTTGTATCAAACTCTTTGGACGCGAGCACTCCAAGATTCAATGCATGTAATTTACTTTTATCTTTTTCAGCACCTATTAAAATTGATTTGATATAATCCAACTGGCACTTCGCCATAACATACAGTGAAAAATCAGGCTTTGCTTCCAATCGTTGATTGATTATATCAAGGGCATCATTGATATAATTCAGCTCGGTATAATTTTCTTTATTCATGAGCAATCTTACACATATCTTTTATATTGAAAATATACTGTACCTCTCCACCTATTGACTGGAAGAGATATTTTTTAACTGACCAAATATCAGGCATGGAAAAATAGCCGTACCATAGGGATTATACAATTATAAAAAATTTTCCTCAGGTGCTCTATCGAATAACTCACCTGCCATTGTGGCGATACGTTCGTGTTGCACGAGTTTATTTTTCCAATCCTGCGGAATACCGGAATAACCATATAATGCTCCAGCTATTTGCCCCGCCGACGCCGCAACGCTGTCAGCGTCATCGGCAAGATTGGCGGCCAGTAGAATTGCATCTCGGAAATTATCCGTATTCCATACCGACCACATCGCTGCCTCAAGCGTATCGATAACATAACCACTTGAACGAATCTGATCGCGAGTTTTTTGCTTATATTCACCCGCGTTGATAATCATTACGCGTGGCTGAAGCGGCATAACGTGCGGAGAAAAAACAAAATCTTTATTGCTACCGTTAATCATATGCACAAGCAAATAACTTAAATACTGTGTGCTATTTATTGCTTCCGCGGCACCGTGTGTTGCGATACTCTGTTTTTTAGCTTCATAAAACGCTTTGCTTAATGACTTTCTAAAAAAAATTGAGACAGGGGCTTGTCTGATAATGGAAGCATTACCTGCAGTTTCTGCCGCAGTATTGCCGCTCCATCCTGGGCCAATTGTTAAATATTGCTCTAAAGCAAATCGCGTTGTATGACCTATATCAAAACAGACGCCATTTGAACTGTTATAACCATGCTGATACCATGCCAAAAGTTTATTCCTGAAGCATATAGTATCAGCATCACCTTTCTCAAGAAGCGTTTCCGCAAGACATAATGCCATGGATGTATCATCCGTCCATTCGCCAGCGCGAAGTCGAAATGGCCCACCACCTGTCATATCTTTGACGTGTGCTTTGTCACGAGGTAAAAATTCGAGCGTCGTCCCTACAGCATCTCCAACAGCAAGACCAATAAGCGCACCGATAGCACGATCTCGCGATTCCGCTAGTGAGATGTTACATGTTGGTGTTAAGTCCCATTGCTTTTGTGCATCGCAATAAAAAGATGATTCTAATAGTTTATCATTATACGTACACTGCATCTTCTGCTGGGCTGAAAGACTTCTAACAGGTAAGTACTTACGATATTTTTCTACATATTTTAACAATACATTCAAATTAGCATGTAAATCAATCACCATTCACCTATAATAAAATGTATTTAATATCGAACCCTAAAATTCATCAGGGCATTTCATCTTGAGTTTTTGTTGCTTTATTTTGTAATTGGCATTAACCTCATGCGGCAGCCTAACCTTTAACCCTCGGCGGATTTGATCCACAATAAACCAGGCATCAGACAACCTTTCAAAAAACAACTCATCAGAATTATCGAATTCCTTCACTGCATACATACCAAACGTCATTTTCCATAATTTCGCTTTATCCTTTTCCTTGCCTTCAATTAAATCCCGTAGAAATAATAGCTGTTGTACAACAGAGTCGTACATTTGTAAAAGCGGGGCGTGGGGATTCAGATTTTTAACCTCAGCATATCTCTTTTTAGCTAAAGTTAATGCTTTTTCAACGTAATTTAAAGCTGTCATGTTATTCATTATATGGAGTCCAAATATCACGCTTAGTGGTAAACCATTGTTTAGCGTACCGGTAGTATGGCGTGGAGCCCATGACATACTGCCGAGGAGCTCACCCAACCCACCCGCAGCACATGCCCCAGCCGCAACGGCAGAAACAGCAACCAGCGCGGTCCCTCCGGTGACGACAACGGCAACTGCGCCCAGAATTGCCCCACCAACCAATCCCGCGATCATCCAGCCTTTTGAGGCTGTATGAGCAATCTCATCATCTACGCGAGCGGCCAGACATTCAGACATGACTATTCGGCTCGCTGTGCCATCAGATACCCACGTATCCGATCGGGTGTATTAAGTTGGTCAGAACCAGAGACCTGGCGGCATACGGAAAGCTGTGAAAGCAAGTGATGTGATTTGTCTGAGGAAGTCGTCCAGAGCGCGTAACGAAGGGGGTGGCTGTCCGGAACGGGTGCAATACTGAGTGGTTTACCCCGCTTTTCAAAAAGCAAATACTGCCCCTCTTTCGCCCGCTGAAGCGAAAGGTGACCATCAACAGAGGTCATCTGAGAGGATTCGAGACGAAAATCGGGCACCGTAATTTCCAGTTCACGTACCAGCCGTGTTGCCGCATCATAAACTTTGTCTTCGTTTTTAGCACTCGCACGAGAAATAACAAAAGTAAACTCGCTGGCTCCGTTATCACTCAGGGTAAATAAATTCATGGTTCTGTCTTTAAACACATCAGGTAAGGCTAGGGATGCTTCCTGAAGAATATATTCAGCCATTCGGGTTACTCTTACTTATTGCCATTAATAACAAAAAAACTATCCACTTCCTGCTGGATTTCACCCTGATGGGATGCGCCAGGAGGATCGATGGCATTGCTTCCATCATCAGGGTTTAAATGCAGTTCGCCGGAAAGCGTGTTTATTTGCGCATTCTGCTTAGCGGTAAAGTTAAAGTTATTGCCAATGATATTAACGCTGCCATCTTTCGATAATTCAATGGCGCTTTCACCGCATTCCAGCCTCAGCGTATTACCCGCCGAAAGAATATAGTCGTTAACCACTTTATCACTGCGACTGTTACCCGTCAGGCAGATGACGTTCTCTTTAACCCCCGCGGTCTGATTTTTTGCTACCCGTAAGGTTTCATCTTCCCCAACAAACTGAGTACGATTTTTTTCAGTAGAATGCGACTCGTCGTTTTTGACGTTGATATCCAAGTTGCGCTCGGCCTGGATCCACACCTGCTCTGCGCCCGCTTTGTCCTCAAATCGCAGGGCATTCGCATTGTCCACGGAGCCGTCTTTCGAGCGGCTCATAAAGCCCATCTGCGTTGCCGCGGCCGGCAGCGCCCACGGCGGCATGCTGGCTTCGTTGTACACGCGGCCGGTAATAATCGGACGGTCCGGGTCGCCGTTAATAAAGTCCACCACAACCTCATCCCCGACGCGCGGGATCTGCACCCCGCCGTAGCCCTGGCCCGCCCAGGCGCTCGACACGCGCACCCAGCAGGAGCTGGTGTCATCACCTTTCGCCAGCCGATCCCAGTGGAATTTCACCTTCACGCGGCCATATTTATCCGTCCAGATACTCTCCCCCTGCGGCCCCACGACTTTCGCCGTCTGCGGGCCGTAGGTGCGCGGCCACGCCGTGCTTTGCGCCGGGCGGTACGACACCGACGCCGGGATAACGCTGAAATCGGTACGGTGAATGGTTTCCCCCTGGCCGCTCGCGTAGCGGTTTTCTTCGAAGTGGTAGCCCGCCGCCGTCACCAGATATTCACCGTTGTCGCTGAAGAACGGCGCATTGGTCAGCGTAAAGGTATGCCCTGGCGCGATCCCCGCCGCCGTGGCGATGGCCTGAATCTGCTGATGCTCAACCTGCCAGCGCTCCTGCCGGATGCGGGCGTAGAACTCCGCGTGCCCCTGCTCCACAAAGCGCCCCGGCCAGTCGTACACGTCGATGCTGCCCGGCTTCGGCGACGCCGGGTTCTGCTGGGCCTGGAACAGCCACGCGTTCGGCTTGCGGAAGTCATAGTCGTCGAGGCTGTATATCCCCGGCGTCACGCTGTCCTCCAGCGCCCACTGCCCGATCCCCTCTTCGTCCGTACTGCCGCCGGACGGCGTCTGGTGGTAAGGAATAACCTCATAGCCGCTGAACGGCTGGTGCTGGGTGGCGGCGTCGGTCAACACCAGGGTGTGTTTATCGTCCTCGTGGCGGAAGTGATAGGCAATCCCCTCCAGCTCCATCAGGCGGCTGATAAAGTCCAGGCTCGACTCCTGATACTGCACGCAGTAGTCCCACACGCGGTAGCTGCCGGTGAGTTTATCCTCCACGTTGACCTGATGCTCGCCCAGCAGGGTTTTCACTATCTGCGGCACCGTCTGCCCCTGGAAGATACGCAGGTTGCGGTCGCGCTTCATCGGCCACAGGTCCGGCTCCACCGTCAGCTGGTACACCGCGTAGCGGGTGCCCGTCAGCTCAACGGCGCTCACCGCCACGCGCGTGACTTTGCCGTTGATATAGCGGGAGGAGAGCAGGTTCTGCGTCGGGATGGTCACCGTGACCGGTTGCCCGAGCAATTTGCTGCGGTCAATGCGCGCATCCGTGCCGAGCAGGGTCAGCGTCAGCGCAAACGACTCGGACATCGCCTCGCGGCCCGTCAGTTTCCAGAACAGAAGCCCCTCCACCGGGAGCTGAACGGTAATTCGGTTGAGCATAATCTTTATTCCACTATGGACGAATCTCAGTACCAGAAGTTAACTCATCTCAATATGCAAAGCGGAAATGCCCTTGATGTGATAATGAGTAACTGTAAGATTGACTTCGCTTGCCAAAAAATAAAACTACTTTTCCGTTTCGATATCAGAACGTTTACATTTAAATCGTTAATCAAACGTTGCTTATCACTTGCGATATCTTCTTTGCCTTTTCAAGTACTCCAGGTCTTGCTCATGGGGAAGAATAATCTTCAATCCTTGTAACATCTGCGAAGCTATATAATTAGCATTAGACAAATGCTGAGCAAGTTCGGCATCGGTAGTATGAAATTCTTTGGACGCAAGCACTCCAAGATTTAATGTGTGTAATTTACCTTTATCTTTTTCAATACCGACGAGAATAGATTTAATATAATCTAACTGATTCTTCGCCATAACATATAAAGAAAATATAGGGTTTTGTTCTAATCGATGATTAATTGCATCAATAGCATCATTGATATAATCCAGCGCAGTGTAATTTTCTTTACGCATGCTCCACCTTAAATATATCCTTTTCGCTTGAAAGCATCTGTGAAAGCTTGCTCTGGCATAATCCCTCCAGCGCGCCGTCAGACGGCTCATGAAGTCCAGCCTCGACTCCTGATCGTGACGGTTTAGGCTGGAGATGATATTAACAATGCAGGGAAATCGCCAAAGTCACCGATCATCTAAAAAAAGAAAAGTTACGCTTACGCATGAATTTGTCCTCAATATCGAGTCAAAGATTAGACATTTTCTATATGGAATGTTGACAGGATGATTTCGAGGCAGCGCTTATTCGCCTCGAAGTGGTAATCAAGATAGTTACGGTGTCTGCCAATCAGTTCAGCATAGCACCAGACTTTGCCCACGCTAAAAATATAGCACTGGTAAACAGCGCGCATTTCTTCCTCTGCGCTGAACATTTCCCCCCGGCATGTCCACAGTGTTTTTCCCAGGGATGGATTAAACTCATTTGGAATAGTAGCAAGTGCTTCAGTCTTAAGCGTAACGGCAGGTTCTCGATCGTGAAACCGTTTAATCGAAACGCTAAAAACATCCTGCGCGGTAAACAACATCTCCTGCGAAAAAAAGCAAAGATTAATGACACCGTAGTTAGTGCCATCAAACGAGTGCTCGACCACCAGACGCGTTTCTGTAAGGGGATTCACCTGCCAGGATTCCGGTACTTTAAATCCACTGCTGTTTTTAGCGCTGAGGCTCACGGTCTTAAGCAGTTCAGCCAGAGCCAGGTTACTACGATGCAGTAAATCCCAGTTCACTACAGTAAAGTAAATATCATTCGCCAGCGCAGGGTAGTCACGAGCGGCACAGGCCGCTTTAATCAGGAAATAATTCCCGCCACCTTCTTGCGGATTGTAATCTTTCTGTACGGTATAACGTGAAATGACCTCGTCGCCGGACGAGTGCGTTTTGAGAGTTAGCACATCTGCAAAAAGGCCACTACCGGAAGGATGCGCAATCAAGCGCTGGTTCAACACTTTCTCGCCCATCAGTTCCAGTTTATTAAACAGCCAATCCGAGGGATTCATCTCCCACTGACAGCGTTCATAAGCGGCCCAAACTTCCATATAGGGCTGAGCATCATCGGTGGCATAGCGACCCAAGTTCGTCAAGCCGACTTCAGGAAGGTGCTGCGGTGTTAATTCAGCTGGTTTAACACGATTTGGCAAAATCACCCAGTACTGAAGCATTTTTTTATCAGCAGAGGTATACAAGCATTTCCAGTAGTTCGCCTTAATCTCTTCATTGCTTGCGGTTGAGACGACGGGAAAAGCATAATTATTATCAGTGTTCATAAAACCTCTTCAACTCAGACCGTGCTGCCAAACCAGATGCCATAGAACATTAAGATACAGCCTAACGATGCTAGACACTTTACTACCAGGCGTAATTTTGCCCCATACTTACCAGATAGCGATAATAACTTTGAATAGTTTGCTGCCGTGTTATAGCGCCTGTGGAATCGCATAATAATATCGAAAATATTATTCAACATCACGACAAAAAATTTCGATAGAAGCACTGCCATAAAAGAAGCAGGTATTATTACTGATAATGACCGTGCAGTTTCTCTGGTAAGCAACGGGATGAACTTAGAAAGGCCAACCAAAACAATGACCAATACAAATGCACCAATCAGTACTGAAATGAATTTTATACCAAAACCGCGCCATTCTTGTTTTGTATACAGATCTTTTCCATTCCAGATATAGATCAAAGTGATTAAAATAAAAATCGTTAAGCCAGCCCATTTCATTATTTCATTGTCCTCTCACATCCTTTAATCGCCGATCAAAACAGTAACACACCCGGTAATAATTGTCCCATCCCCGCTTTCTGTCGTAACAGAGGTGACGGCTGGCTCATCCTCTTCGCCATACAAATAGTCAAAGAAATCCAGTATAGGCTTAAATGCCACTTTCAGACTTGCATCACCCTTAAGCCCAACGAGCCCTGCGGCCCCACCAGTCACCCTGACGTTAACGGAATAATCTTTAGTGTCCCAGAAAGCGCTTCCACCTCCCGCGAGACCAGCAGACCCTAAGCTACCGTCGATTTTTGCTTCTCCGGAAACGATGCCCAGAATATCAAGGTTACCCGAAACTTCGCCTTTCACCCCTTTCGCTTCCGCACCAGCGTCAGCCGTCAAACCATACTTCCCATCATTGCCGGTATAAACTTCTAATACGGCTTTTGCTTCTGCTGTACCGATAGTTACATCCCCTGATACTCCACCATACAACGTTCCTTCTTTACCCGCAGCTACCGAACCGCCGTATTGCTCACCTGTCGCAGCGGCATTCGCATTCAAGCCATAAATATTGTTGCCGCCACCATACAGAGACCCCGTCGCATTGGCGACGGCGAGTTTATTACGCATTTCTGCCCGCAGCAGATCCTTGCTTTTCATATTCCCAATGGTAATATCCGCCAACGCAAAACCAGCTGAAGCGGTATCAAAATCACCGTTGAGGTTTTTATCTTCGAGGCTGGCGTACGCACCCAGAACACGAGCATCATAATGTTTGCCGTGCATCATCCCATCTTCGCCGGCATTTTTCGCCAGCGTGCCCCCCCAATATTGAGGTGCTGCTGCTTTCAGTATGGCAGGCGTCGGTAAGCCGCTACCATCACACCTCGTCCTGTCTCCTTGACGTGCAAGCGGCATACCGTTAACGAAGACGGTACCGGACCCCCCCACAATAATACCGCTGCCGTGTGTCGAGCAGGATAACGTATCCCCCTTTCGAGCGGCGGGAAAACCACCGACGATGACGTCCGGGCTTCCCGACTGTATTGGCCCCGAATGTCCGCTGACATCTATGGTCGCTCTGGCGGCAGGCTGTCCCATATTCAAAAATCCTTCTACATATTAGCTGTTTATTTTAACAACAGCGCCTTTAATATCTGTCAGGTTTGTACCATTGAGATTAAGAGTATCATTAGCTTTTATCTCGGTATTTATCCCACCGCCTAACTTCGTCAACTCCGTCCCTTTGAAGGATGCCTCAGTAATACTCTCAGCCTTGAGTGTGCCTTCGGAAACGATAATTTCAATTGTCGATGGCGTGATAAGAATGTAATTATCATTCACCTTTAACTTAATCGAGGTTGTCGCTTCCAGCAGAGCATTTCCCTCTTTATCCATAGTCAATACGGTTTGGTTTTTACCTACATTGAATTTGTGCTGATTACCCGTGTTGCTGGTTGAATTCGCCCCCACGTTGACGTCGCGGTTACGCTTAACAGTTACGTGCTCATCCCGGCCGATAATTTTTTTACGGTCTACCCCTACGTCATGTGTCTCGCAGTTCTCGATCTCGGTGTCCATGTTTTTTTCAGCATGAATCCAGATCTGCTCTTGCCCGGCCTTATCCTCGAATCGTAGGGCATTTGCATTATCTTTGTGGCCGTCCTTACTGCGGCTCATAAAGCCCATCTGCGTCGCCGCCGCCGGCAGCGCCCACGGCGGCATGCTCGCGTCGTTGTACACGCGACCGGTGATAATCGGCCGGTCCGGATCGCCGTTGATAAAGTCCACCACCACCTCATCGCCGACGCGCGGGATTTGCACCCCGCCGTAGCCCTGGCCCGCCCACGCGCTCGACACGCGCACCCAGCAGGAGCTGGTGTCGTCCCCCTTCGCCAGGCGGTCCCAGTGGAACTTCACCTTCACGCGGCCATATTTATCCGTCCAGATGCTCTCGCCGTTCGGCCCCACGACTTTCGCCGTCTGCGGGCCGTAGGTGCGCGGCCACGCCGTGGTCTGCGCCGGACGGTAGACCACCGCCGACGGAATCACCGTGAAATCGGTGCGGTGAATGGTATCCCCCTCGCCGCTGGCGTAGCGGTTCTCTTCGAAGTGGTAGCCCGCCGCCGTCACCAGATATTCACCGTTGTCGCTGAAGAACGGCGCATTGGTCAGCGTAAAGGTGTGCCCGGGCGCGATCCCCGCCGCCGTGGCGGTGGCCTGAATCTGCTGATGCTCAACCTGCCAGCGCTCCTGCCGGATGCGGGCGTAGAACTCCGCGTGCCCCTGCTCCACAAAGCGCCCCGGCCAGTCGTACACGTCGATGCTGCCCGGCTTCGGCGACGCCGGGTTCTGCTGGGCCTGGAACAGCCACGCGTTCGGCTTGCGGAAGTCATAGTCGTCGAGGCTGTAAATCCCCGGCGTCACGCTGTCCTCCAGCGCCCACTGGCTGATGCCCTCTTCGTCCGTACTGCCGCCTGACGGCGTCTGGTGGTAAGGAATAACCTCATAGCCGCTGAACGGCTGATGCTGCGTGGCGGCGTCGGTGAGCACCAGGGTGTGCTTGTCGGCCTCATGGCGGAAGTGATAGGCAATCCCCTCCAGCTCCATCAGGCGGCTGATGAAGTCCAGGCTCGACTCCTGATACTGCACGCAGTAGTCCCACACCCGGTAGCTGCCGGTGAGTTTATCCTCCACGTTGACCTGATGCTCGCCCAGCAGGGTTTTCACAATCTGCGGCACCGTCTGCCCCTGGAAGATCCGCAGGTTACGGTCGCGCTTCATCGGCCACAGGTCCGGCTCCACCGTCAGCTGGTACACCGCATAGCGGGTGCCCGTCAGCTCAACGGCGCTGACCGCCACGCGGGTAATCTTGCCGTTAACATAGCGGAACGTCAGCAGGCTCTGCGTCGGGATGGTCACCGTAACCGGCTGGCCCAGCAGCTTGCTGCGGTCGATGCGCGCGTCCGTGCCGAGCACGGTCAGCGTCAGCGCAAACGACTCGGACATCGCCTCGCGGCCCGTCAGTTTCCAGAACAGAAGCCCCTCCACCGGGAGCTGAACGGTAATTCGGTTGAGCATAATTGTTATTCCATATGGCTTATGCGGTACAAATGAGCGGAACGGTAAACCTGCGATGCAGAATGCTATTTAGATTCAGACGTGATATTCGTGGTTGGCTGTTTTTTTATGACATAAATCAGTGAGCCAATTTTTAATATTTCAGAAAAAACAAGAATGGAAATATTTATTGTTAACCCACTCCATCCGAATCCACTCACTATCATGGGGAGAAGAGGTAATGAGCATCGTAAGGCAATAATGCGAAAAATCTCCTGTACCATGGCGAACTCGACGGCATAGTATTTTTTCTTGAAAAAGAACCAGGAAGAAAGAATCAGCGTAAGCGGTGTCAGCGTATAAATAAGATAATAAGTCCCTTTCAGCATCTCATCTACCCCGCCAAACATCGCCAGATAGAATATCATCCCCAGGTTAACCGTTGCTAAAACCCAATTCCCGCCAAGAAACTCCCATGAACCATAGGAGTAATAGACTGCTCCAACGGCATCCATCACTCCCCAGAAGTAAAAGACTTTTTCTTTCGCAGTCATATCTATCCTGACAAGAAACTCAACGCACGCTTTCTTTCTCTCTCATCAAAAAAAGTAGAGAATAGACTTTTAGGCCCTCTGACAAAACAAACAAGCCTAAGTTCAGCCAGACATTTGATATACCAAACAAACTCAACGCTACTGGGAAAATCGAAACTGAACACCGGAACGAAATGAGACGAAACACTTCCTGAATAAGCGCAAATTTAATCGCAAAGGCTTTTCGCTTGAAGAAAAACCTGGCGGAAGCAAAGAGTGACAGGAGCAAGAGTAGGTCAAAAATAAAAAACACCATTACCAGGCCGCTGTAACCACCACCTGAAACCGTATTCGCTAGTCTGCTAAACGCCATGATATCTGAAATAAATGGGATCCTGTTCTGCAGGCCTGCATTAACGCAGTAGAACAAAATCGCCAGGATATCCATCCCGCCCCAGAAATACCATAATTTACTTTTTAAATTCATAATCCTCTTCTCTGACTCCAGGTATCCATTGCCAGGATTTACCGCTTACAGCCCAGGCATCATCCCCTTCCTGATACTTTTGATAAATCGCTCGCTCTTCCCCAAATCGCCTGATGACCGACTTTTCAGATAATAATGCGCGCGCATCACCATCCAAATCGCCGGGTAAAGGCGTCCAGTGTTGGATTTTGTCCCGCGAGGTATTCATATAATCTTTACCATCAGAACCAAACACTCGCCCCTCATCCCCCATACTCGTCAGCCGGTTAATCGCCATAATTACGACATTTTTCGTGCCATGATAATCATTATCTACCGTCTTCCAGTATCCAGGACCATATTTAGCCGTGGAGGGGATAAAAGCATCTCTCGTTGGCGCGGGTTTTCCAAACAGAGCAACATTGTGTCGGTATCGTTCGAGGACAAAATTTACAAAAGCCGGACGGTATATAGCCTCATCTACACAAAATAACTCTCCAGACTCAGAGATATAGAAGGGGTAGATGGCTTTCGTTCGTTGGCGACGATCGATTAACACGACTTCGCCTGAATCAATCAAGCGTTCAATCTTATTAAGATTCTGCGCGTAAAGCGGATCAAACACCGCGTTAGGGTTAAATTCGAAGCGATGTCGTAACGTCAATCCATCGATGCTGTGAAACGGATTTGATGCTCCGCGCACAACAACAAATTCACGCCCAATATCGCTCCGTGCATAAACAGGAGCGACAATCTTTTCAAATTCTTTTGGCTGAAGCCTCTGGCTTCGAAGATCGTACACTTCCATAAGGATCCCTGTTTGTCGTATTTACGGATTCACCAGCCAGGTGCCCGGCTGGCCGATTGTCAACGTCTGGGTACGCGTTCTCCCATTTCCCTGCAGTTCAATCGTGGTTTCGCCCGCGGGCAGCTTAAGCGACGCATAGCCGTTATTCGCCGGACGCAGCGCTTTTGGCTCGCCATTAACCTTCAGCGTCTCGCCGTCCAGCATGTGGATATACACCAACGCGACCGGGCTGGCGTCAGCCACAGCGGCAGGTTTCGCAGCCTGCTCGCTCGCCTGCGCCGTTTCCGGCTTCACCTCCGGTGCCTGTGCGGCCGTTTCCACCGGGCGATTTTCGACAGGTGCTTGTGCCGCCTGCTCGGGCGCATCGTGGCTTCCCCCGCTAAAGAGCATTGCGCCCGCGACAACCCCAACCAGCACGCCTGCGGCGACCATTGCCGGTATTTTGTAGCGTCGCCAGTCCAGCGCCGTCGTTGCGTCCTCTTCCACGGGGACCAGCATCGTGCCAGGCTTTTTGGCCGTCAGCACGTCACCAATGCCCGCAACCGGCATGTCGATAAGCGCCGCAAATTCTTCAATAGTCTGAGGACGATCTTCCATGTGCAGCGCCAGCGCACGGTCTATGGCCTGCAGCAGCGGGATGGAGTACCCCTGCGGCATGATCTCCACCAGCGGTTTGCAGGTATCCTGAATTGAACGCACCACGCTTACCGGCGGCGGCGAACCCACAATAAGGGTACGCAGCACGGCGCCGAGGGCATAAATGTCCGTCCACGGGCCCTGCTCGCTTTCGTTATCGTCGGTGTACTGCTCAATAGGCGCAAAGCCCGGACGCAGCATGGTTTCCGTTTCATCTGAGAGGTTGCCGATGGTGCGGCGCGCGGAGCCGAAATCAAGCAGGACCGGCAGGCCGTTGTCCTGGATCTGAATATTATCCAGCGAGATATCGCGGTGCAGATACCCTTCGTCGTGGATCGTTTTGACCGCGCCAAACAGCATCGGCAGCATGCGGCGTATCCAGGCCTCGTTGATCAGCTCCGGCTTTTCCTCCCGCAGACGGGAAAGCGTGGTGCCGCTGTAAAACAGCGTGCCCATATAGGCCGTATCGTTTTGCACCCAAAAACGCAGCACGTGCAGCAGATTCGGGTGGTTGAAGCGCGCCAGCAGGCGCGCCTCCTGAATAAAGCTGTTCAGGCCTGCGGAAAAGGCTTTGCCGAAGCGCTCGCTGCGCAGCACCAGCGTCATATCGTCGCCGCGCACGGCGAGCGAAGAAGGCATAAACTCTTTGATAGCGATAGTGCGTTCGAGCTGGTGATCCCAGGCGCGATAGACGATGCCAAAACCGCCGCCGCCGATCACCTCTTTAATTTCAAACTCGTTGAAGCGGTACCCGACCGGGAGCGCGTTGGGGACAGTCCGATTGTTATCATTATCCGTCATCTTTTACAGTTCTCTTGATGATTATTACGCGGCAAACTGACAGTGAAACTCGCCCTGCTCGCAGGTGACGCGCAGACGTCGATACTGCTCGTCGCCGCGGCTGGCGGTAAGTAAAATCTGGCTCATCTGAGGCAGTAAGGTGTTCGTCAGAATAGCGTCCACCATGCGGCCGCCGGACTCCACCTCGGTACAGCGCTGAACAATCTGTTCCACCACGCTGTCGTCAAACTCAGAAATAATGCTGTGATTCTCTTCCAGACGACGCTGAATGCGCTTGAGCTGCAGGCGAACAATCAGCCCCAGCATCTCGTCGCTGAGCGGGTAATACGGCACCACCAGCAGGCGGCCCAGCAGCGCCGGCGGGAATACCTCCAGCAGCGGCTGGCGCAGGGCGCCGCTTAACGCCTCAGGCTCCGGCACCAGCTCCGGATCGGCGCACACGGCGCTAATCAGCTCGGTACCCACGTTAGAGGTCAAAATAATGATGGTGTTACGGAAATCAATATGACGCCCCTCGCCGTCCTCCATCCAGCCTTTGTCGAAGACCTGGAAGAATATCTCGTGAACGTCCGGGTGCGCTTTTTCAATTTCGTCCAGCAGCACCACGCTGTAAGGGCGACGACGCACGGCCTCGGTTAACACGCCGCCTTCACCATACCCGACGTATCCCGGAGGTGCACCTTTTAGCGTCGATACGGTATGCGCTTCCTGGAACTCGCTCATGTTGATGGTGATAACGTTCTGCTCGCCGCCGTACAGGGATTCCGCCAGCGCCAGCGCGGTTTCGGTTTTACCGACGCCGGACGGGCCGCACAGCATAAAGACGCCAACGGGTTTGTTCGGATCGTCGAGCTTCGCCCGCGAGGTTTTCACGCGGCGGGCGATAAGATCCAGACCGTGACGCTGGCCGATAACGCGCTGGTTCAGCGTGTCGGCGAGGTTGAGCACCGCGTCGATCTCATTTTTCACCATCCGGCCCAGCGGGATCCCGGTCCAGTCAGAGACCACCGCGGCAACCACGTTTTCATCCACAGCCGCAAACAGCAGCGGTTCTTCACCCTGTAAGGCGTTCAGAGCCTGCTGCTGTTCCGTCAGCTGGCCGCGCAGCTCAGCGCTATCTTCATCGCTCGCCGCGAACAGCGCCGCGCGCAGGCGAATAATCTCCTGCACCAGGCTGCGCTCTTCTTCCCAGCGCTGGGCCAGGGCTTCGCGTTTTGTTTCATACGCGTCGCGTTCGACGCGTAACGTCGCTACGCGCTCAGCGTCACCTGCACCGACGCGCGCTTCGCGTCCGGCAATCTCGATCTCCACGTCCAGCGCGGCAAGATGACGCAGGCAGTCTTCCAGCTGCGCCGGCGGCGCGCTCTGGCTGACGGCCACGCGGGCGCAGGCGGTATCCAGCAGCGCCACGGCTTTGTCCGGCAGCTGGCGCGCCGGGATATAGCGATGGGACAGCTTCACCGCCGCGCTGACCGCTTCGTCAAGCAGCAGGACCTGATGGTGCGTCTCCAGCGGCGAGACGGTGCTGCGCAGCATCAGGACGGCTTTGGCTTCGTCCGGCTCGTGCACCTGCACCGTCTGGAAGCGACGGGTCAGCGCCGGATCCTTCTCAATATACTTTTTGTATTCCGCCCAGGTGGTCGCGCCGATGGTTCGCAGCTGCCCGCGCGCCAGCGCGGGCTTTAGGAGGTTGGCGGCATCGCCGGTACCCTGCTGCCCACCCGCACCGATCAGGGTGTGGATCTCATCGATGAACAAAATTATCGGCGTGGCGCTGGACTGCACTTCATTGATTAGCGCCTGCAGACGGGCCTCGAACTCGCCTTTCATCCCAGCGCCAGCCTGCAGCATACCGATATCCAGCAGCCAGAGCTGAATGTTTTGCAGAGGCTCCGGTACGTCGCCCTCAGCGATACGCAGCGCCAGTCCTTCGACCACCGCCGTTTTACCCACCCCGGCTTCCCCGGTCAGCAGCGGGTTATTCTGACGGCGGCGCATCAGAATATCGACCATCTGGCGGATCTCTTCATCGCGCCCGACGACCGGGTCAATCTTGCCTTCGCGGGCGCGGGCGGTCAGGTCCTGACCGTACTGGGCCAGCGTTCCCTGCGCAGCAGGTACCGTACCGGCGGGGGCATCCACGGTTGCCGCAGCCTGCTGCGTTTCTTTGCTCTGGGCGCAAATGACATCAAACTGCTCGATCAAGACTTCGACGTTAAGGCGGGTGAACTGCGCCGAAATGCCTTTCAGCACGTTCGCCAGATTCCAGGTTTTCAGGATACCGATCAGCAAATGCCCGCCGCGAATGCGGCTGACGCCAAACTTCAGCGAACCGAACACCCAGGCGCGCTCGACGGCGCTGTCGATATGTTCAGACAGGTCGGACACCGAGCTGGCCCCGCGCGGCAGAGCATCCAGCGCCGCAACCACGTCGCGCGTCAGCTGTTGTTCATCAAGGGCGAAATGTCGGATCACCTGCTGCAGATCGCCGTCCTGCTGCTGCATCAGCTGATGCAGCCAGTGCACCAGCTCAACGTAGGGGTTACCGCGCAGCTTGCAGAACGCCGTTGCGCTTTCAAGAGAGGTAAATAACAGCGTATCCAGTTTGCCGAAAAGCACGGCACGGCTAATTTCTGACATGTTCTGTTCCGTTAAAGACATTCGTTTGAAAATTATCGCTCTGTGCGATAAACCAGATCGCCACGAGGGGCGTGCTGAGGCTGAACGCCCAGCCAGGCGTTGTACCCGAGACGCGCCTCGCCGCCGAGCACGGCGCCCTGCACCGCGTCGGCACGCAGGATCACCCGCGTATCCCACTCGAATTCAACCCCGACGTACTGGCGTACCCAGTCGCGCAGTTCGGTGACCCACGCTTCGCCAGGCAAAAAGCGGTTGTACTCTTGCTTACCCAGCGGGCCAATTTCGATGCGAAACTTGTGCTGCACATCGCGTACCGCTACGCCAAGAAACGCAGACTCGCCCATGCGCGGCAGGCGGCGCCCTTCCCCCAGCTGCGCCTGTTCGCGCCGGGAGAGCGGTATCCACTGCGGCACGTTGGCGACGATGTTCACCGGGGCTTTAAAATAGTTGCGCAGGATCTTCTCTAACCCTTCCGGATCGCGTCCGTTACGGGTCAGGTGTCCGGCATGGGTAAAACGCGCATGCCCGCTGAGGCTGCCTTTGGTCATCTGACCGGGCTGTCCCATGCCGATAAGCGAGGCCAGATAGCCCTCAAAGCGTTTATCGTCGGCGCGATCGAGCGACACGGTGGGCTGCGCATCCGCCCAGGCGCGGTAGAACAGCAGCGTCAGGCGGTGGTGGAACAGGTCGGCAAACGCGCTGAGGCTGTAGTCCTGATGGTGATGAATACGCTCCCGGGCGTATTCGGTCATGTGCACCGGCAGCGGGCCGTTTGGACCAAACAGGCCGAAGCTCAAAATCGACACGTCGTGCAGACCGTTCCCGTCGCGCTGGCGAGCGTCCGCCACCGTCGAAGGGGCAAACCCCATAGAGGGCTGCTGGCCGATACGCAGCGGTTCAAACTTCGGCAAAGGTGCACGTCCCAGCGGATAACGTTCGCCGCCCTGGGCATCAATGCGCCTTAACAGCTGAAACAGGTCGTAGCGCCACGGCGTCTCGCGCACACCCTGCCAGAATGCATCCGGCAGAGGCGTCAGGCGGTGCACCCGCAGCGGTACGGTGGTGAGGTCACTCATATCAGCGCCCTTTTACCCATGCGCGGCGCCCAGTAGCCAATGTCGCCGCGCTGCTGACTTTTCAGCGTGAACTCTGTGAAGCTATTGATAGACACGAGGCGGGCAAAGAGGCGCTCCAGCACGCTGCCGAAAAGCCAGGGGCTGGCACCGGAGAACGCGCGCTCATCCACGGTCAGGGTAATGCCTATCCCACGGGCGAAAACGACGGGTCCCGGCTCCGGCACGCGGCGGTGAACCGGCGCCAGCAGGCAGTGGCGAACGCCGTCCACCTGACGCGCCACAGGCGTCTCCGCCAGGCTGGCATACAGCCCCAGGAGCTGACGCAGCGCCGCAGCGCCGTCCTCATTTTCGCTGTCCATCAGGCTGAGGTAATTCATCTGCAGCTGGCTAATGAGCCGCCAGGTGCTGAGCCCTTCAGCCAGCGCCGGGCGCGGCGGCGTCGGGCCTTTACGCAGGGTCAGGGATTTTACCGGCATGGAGTCGGCCATAATGAACTGTCCGAGCTCCTGCTGCAGCATCAGCGGCAGGTCGCGGCTGGTGCAAAGTACCTCAGCGGAGATATAGCGCAGGTTGTCCTGCCACGGCGCATGCTGCGCATCCACCAGGGAAACAAAAACTTCCGAACCGATGTAGCCGGTACGGGTGCCGTAGCGCAGGGCATGCTCAGACAGCACGCGCTGTTCACGGCGCAGCGAGAAATAGGCGCCGTAGTTGCCGCTGTCGCCGCTCCAGGTGCTCCAGAAGGGACGAAACGTCCGGTCGTCACGCTGACCGTCGGCGCTGCCATGGATTTTATTGACCGCGTATATCTCGTAATCCAGCGGACGAATATTATCGACCACCAGGTGATATTCATGCTGCCCTTCATTCAGCTTCTGACGCGCCGCTACGCGGGGAAACAGATTGATCACCGGCGTGCAGTGCAGCGCCAGGTGGCTGGCATCGACCACGCGCTCAAGCTGCGTATCGGTTTTATCCAGCAGGATAAAGATATCAAACGCTTTTTCATTCTCACAGCGGCTGACAAGCTTGCCAAGGCCGCTCAGGCTAATGAAGCGAAAGCGTGCCGGGAAGGCGAAATATTCCTGCAGCAGACGGTAGCCGTCGAAGTTGCGCAAATCGTCGGGCAGCAGCGCCTGCTCTGGCTCAAAGCCCTCCTGACGCAGCGCGTCCGGCGTCAGCAGCTGGCGCTGCGGCTGCGGGCTGACGGTCTGGCAGACAATTCCGGCGTGGTTTTCCATCACCAGTTCCAGCAGCTTGAGCGCGTCGATATCCGGGCCGCTGAGGAAAAACTCCAGCCGATCAAAGTTCAAATGCCCGAGGTTTTGCGGCCCATCGCAGGCAATGCGGATCCGTAAGGCCGCGTTAATGCCGCGCTGGCTCAGGCCGAGCTGTGCCAGCGGCAAATCGGCGGGCACGCCGCCCAGCTCGACCGTTTCGATTTTCACCGGCAGCAGGTTGACCTCGTGCGCCGTAGAGTAGCTACAGGTGACGCCGGTTTTCTTCAGCGCCAGGCTGTCCATCATGGTGCCACGCGGCACCACGAAACCGTTGCTCAGGTCGCCGCGGCTGCTGTCAGGCTGGATCTCTGCAATCGCCATCGATGGCGTTGGGGCGAGGTAATTCGGCGCAATCATCTCCAGCATGCGCTGGGAGAAGCGCGGAAACTCGGCGTCCATTTTCATCTGCACGCGAGAGGTCAGGAAGGCGAAGCCTTCCATCAGGCGTTCGGTGTACGGATCCGCCACCTCGATGCCGCGCATACCCAGGCGCCCGGCCACCTTCGGGTAACGCTCGGCAAATTCGGCCCCCATCTCGCGCAGATAGGCCAGCTCGCGGTTGTAATAATCGAGCAGTTTACTTTCCATGATTACCCCGCATCTTTGAGTTCAAAATGGCCGTTTTCCAAATCGACATCCGTGCGGAACAGAAATTCCAGCGGGTACGGTACGCACCACAAACGCCCTTTAATCTCGATAGACAGCACGTTATGCAGATCCAGCGAGGAGGTGTCCGACACGCAGCGAACCTGCAGCCCCTGGGGCAAAATGCGCGGTTCAAAATTAACGATTGCTTCGGTGAGCTTGCGCTGAATATCCTGCCATTCGATATCTGACATGCGTTTTCCCGCCAGGGGCGCCACGCCGAAGTTGATGACGGAACGGTTCACCTGCGGCAGCGCGCTGAGATCGCGGGAGGCATCATGGTTGATGGTATTAAAGAGCCACTGCAGGTCCCGCAGGACGCTTTGGCGCAGGGCGGCATGGGTAATCAGATTGCTGTTGGCCGACTCGCGTTTTTTTTCCGGATGGTTATCCGTAAGGCGATCCAGCAGCGAGGGCTGCATTTTGTCACGCGCCCCCACTTTCTCCTGCCTGCCGCGGGCCTGCCAGCCGCTGCGCAGCAGATCGCTTTCGCCTGCGGAATTACTCATTTTCCCCATCCGCTGCAAAAGTCACAAGGCTCAGGGACAGCAGCGGGCTTTCGCTTTGTTCGCTGAGCCAGGCCTTTTGCCCCATCCCTTCGTACAGCGCGCCGTCGACGTCGAGCGGCAGCCATTCCGTCGTGCGGGCAAGTCTGACCGCATCAGACGCGTCATCACCGAAAGGATAGCGCGCCGGGAGTTGGCAAACCTGCTCCGTCCCGTCAGTCAGACGCACCAGCGCGTGTCGCCAGACCAGATCGGTCACGCTGCCGGGAGCCTGAAAGCGGATCGCTTCAATGGCACAAAACGGCACCCAGAAATAGCGGCCGTTAACCAGGGTCTCACACACGGGCCCGAGCCGCGCATCGCCATCCATTAGCCATTCAAAAGCGCGCGTTTCATCGTTTTCAAAGAGAAGCTGACCGGGTGTTGCAGGCGCCTGATCCAGCGCCGTCAGGCGCAGCGCCCGTGCGCGCTCGCCGCTCGCGGTTAGCGCTTCCGCCAGCAGGGACATCCAGGGCCACTGCGCGTCCGGCATAGACGGTCGCGCCTGTCCCGCGAAGACCTGCGCGCGCTGCTGCTCGCCCTGGATGGCCTGTTCCAGCAGGGTCACGGTCGGTTTAGCCTGAGGCTTCAGCGCCAGCCAGCTTTTCAGCTGGGTCAGCGCCCGCGTCCAGTTGCCGCTGAGCGCTAAAAACTGTACAAACGCGGCGCGGAGGTCGGCATTCGCCGGCTGCGCTTTAATCCCGGCTTCTATGCGCTGTAACGCGTCACTGAGCGATTCACCCGCCAGCTGTTGATAAAGCGTATTCATAGCCATTCCTTAGTTTGCCGCGCGCCATGCACCCACGGCCGGATCACGCAGCTGCGGGCGAAGGGTATCAATCAGAACAATATTGAGCGAGGTACCCGGCGCCACCCAGGCGCTCCAGGTCTTTTTCACCGCTGCAATACGCGCCTGCAGTTTTGCGTCGTCGCTTGCGGTCTCCCGGGAGATCTCCACCGCGATCGTGCCGTTGCTTTTCCAGCCGCTGAGGCTGCTGTCGTAGGGCAGGATCATCCAGCTTTGATCGCTGTTCGGGGTGCTGAAGACCATGCGCTCTTTGTTGACGGAGGTGATCAGGGCGTTTTCCGGGTCGGCGCTTTTATTCAGACCCAGCACCGGGAAGCCGTGAATGTACGTGACGGGCATCTCTTTTTGCGTGCCGTTGCGGGTCTGGGAGATAACCGTATGGCCGCTCAGCCAGCTGCCGTTGCCGCAGCGGGTAGTGTCTGAATCCGGGATGAACAGCGCGGGCGCAGAGGAACCGCCTTCCCAGAAGGTGCGAAGGTGACAGCCATCCTGAAGGGTAAACTCCTGCCACGGCGTACGGTCGGCGGTAACCGTGTGGGTTTCAGGGTTCTGCTCCGGCGGCAGCAATGCGCCAGCAGGTGAGGCAGAGGTGGAAGCAGCGGCCGCCTCCTGTTGTTTCACCACCAGCGCCCAGTCCTGCGCTTTGCCTGCAGTGCCCTGTGCGAGCGTGACGCCCGCGGGATCGTTAAGCGTCCAGTTCAGCTTATTCAGCTTGCTGCACTGGTGCTCCAGCAGCGAGCCCAGACGCGGCACGAAGTTTTCGAGTACAGAGACGTCCTTATTACCGTTCGCGACGATACGCAGCGCGACGTCAGATTTACACCAGCTTTGCGGCGTGTTGTCTTTAATGCCGTCAATCCAGATATCCAGCTTCTGCGCAGGCGACTGCACGATGCGGAAATTTTCTGCCTGTGCGGTGGACGTCGCCGCCAGAAGAGCCAAACCCGATAGCCAAAGTTTCATATCAGTCCTTGTGTGTCTAATCAGTTCCGCAGGGAAGGAACTGCGCTGCGTCAGAGAGCGTATGCAGTAAAGTGGTATCCTGAGGGTTGCCCATCCACACCGCCACGGCGGTATAGTTATCCTGAGCATTCCCCTCCTTTTCGGCATTCTTTTGAATTATTTGGTGCATCAACGTCAGCCACTCTTGCGGGGTGTTGACCATGTGCAGCGACTGCTTCATCTGATCTTCACTGACGCCGTGCCAGAAACCATCGGTGCAGAGTAAAAAAGCATCGCCGTCTTCCACCTGCACCACGTCGCTGTAGCTTGCTTCCGGCCCGCCGTTCTGAATGCCCAGCGCAAGATAAAGCAGGTTGCTGTTCAGGTTATCGGTCTGGTGCCCGGCATCCTTCATCTGCTGCACCAGGCTGTGGTCGGTGGTGACATGCCACAGCCAGCCGCGACGAAAAAGGTACAGGCGGCTGTCCCCAGCGTGCGCCCAGTAGGCCAGACGGTAATCCCTGTCGATAAACAGGCTGACCAGCGTGGTGCCCATCCGGCGATAGTCCTGCACCGCCTGCTGCTCGCTGAGGATGGTGCGATTTGCCGTTTGCACGTAGTCGCGAATATGCTGCGCGTTGAGGTGTTTTTCCCCGTCGAAGCGGGAAATAATGCTGTTGCGGGCAAGTTCCGCAGCAACGTCTCCGCCAGGCAGCCCGGCAATGCCGTCGCAGACGACAAAGCAGGCCGAACGTTCCCCTATGGTTTCTCCCGTCTGATCCTGGTTGCTGGCGCGCGTCCCCTGGCGGGAGAGAGAAGCCGTTGCGATATTCATTTTTCTTCCGATCCGCTTTGTGAGTCTTTGTACTGATTAACCTCCATGTCGTAGGCATGAAGGAAGGCTTCGCCAAACAGGGTATGGAAGTCATCCTCAATCTCACCTGCCGTTTCGCCATAGCTGCGAACGAAGTAGTCCCACAGCGCGGCCTTTCGGCTGCCCGGCAGCGCCAGTCGCGAGGTCATGCCGTTTTGCTTCGCCTGCTCCTCCAGCTGTTCCGGGTTAAAGGACTGCAGCATCGCTGCGATAATGGCGCGGATACCGGAGATCATCCCCAGCTGGTGCGCCTGCAGATCGATAAGCGCGTCGCGCACGGATTTTGTCGGCGGCATAAAGCCCGGCATCGGCGTGCCGAACATCTGGATCAAGACCGTTTTGCCGGTCGGCAACAGCTTGAACGGGTTGTTGGCGTCGTCGAGCACCATCGTCATATCGGCTTTGACGCCGCGCTTCAGAATGGAGCGTGAAGAGAGCAACGCCACGGTGCCCTGAGAGAACATCCCGAGGATTTGCCCCAGCTGGCGCATATTCTCGCGGTCAAACTGCGGGACCGGCTGCATTTCGCTCAGGCCCATGCCTTCGAGCAAGGCATCCAGCAGCTCGCCCTGAAGCACCTCGCCCTTCTCGGCGCTGTGCGCAGAGGATGTTGACGCGGCGTTTTGAACCGGGTCGATCCGCAAACGGCCTTTTGGCGTTTGTGCATTGCTGCGGGCGACCGCCTGAGGGGTTGGCATGGTGAAACCTGCGTAGTCCGGACGCGCCGGTTGCTCTTCCTCCGCAGGGGCTTGTTCCTGCGGCTCAGGCGCAAACAGCGGAGACTCGGCAAGTACGTCCTCCTGCGGCGCGGGCTCCTGAGTTTCAGCAATCTTCTCATCAGGCGGCGTCAACGGCGCACCGCCCATCAGGCCGAGCGGGTCATCATTCCGTGCAGCAGGTGCGCTGGCCGAACCGCCAAACAGCGCCAGCGGATCGAGCTCATCCGACGCTTCGTCTTTTGGCTGGGACGGCGTGTGCTCATCAGGCGGCACCAGCGCGGACGGGGTGACGTCGTCAAAAATACTCTCTTTTTTGAACAGCGCCTCATCGGCAAACAGCGAGTCTGGGTCAACATTCTGACGATCGAGCTTTGGATCCGCGTCGTTAAACATCGCCAGGGGATCGTCGGTGTTACGTTCCGGCGCAGCGGGCTGTGAGAACGGATCGTATGACGCTGCGGGCTGCGGTTTTGCCCGGTTGCTGGAGATGCTGTCAGAGATCGAGAACTCCTGCATCAGGCTGTCCCAGATTTCCGTCGGCACGGCGGTCGATTCAGACTTCCCGCGCGGTGCGGTGCTGGCCGGCTTCGGCTCTGCGGCAGGTACCGCTGCAGGTGAAATAGCCGGTCGGGTCTGCTGCTGCATACTGGCAGCCATACGGCTCACCGGCTGCGTGTCGTGGATCAGTTCGCTGACTTCGATGCGGTAGTCATCAATACCGAGGATGTCGCCATCCTGCAGCTCTACCTGACGCCCCCGCTCGAGCGGAATGTCATTTAATACCACGCGGGTGACGCTGCCACGGTTGGTGATACGGCATTCGCCCTGGGCGTCAACGTGGACAATAGCCTGCAGACGAGAGATGGTGCGGTCATTATCCGGCAACACCAGATTGTTATCCGTACCGCGACCAATGGTGCCCCCGGGAGCATAAAAATCACAGCTGCTTTGCGGCGGCTGATGACCGGGTTTCGTAGAAATAATCGTGAATCGCATGGCGTATTCCTGCTGGTATGATTAGCGCTCAAACGCTGCCGCTCTCGGGACGAGAACGGCGGCGTTTGGGGTCACCCCAAAAAAAGCATTATTTAAATCTTCAATGTATAATTAAATTTCATTAACGCCTGCTAGTATTAAAAGCAGTACAAACAAAGCCGTGGCAACTTTAACCTTTCTGTTATATGAATTAATCCAGGATAATTCGAAGTTAGATAAAACATTGTTGCAAGATTGAGGTTCAAGCCAACGTGATTGAGTTAACTTTATACGCTTGCCCCGCACAAGCCTTGATAAAATTGTGGTGCGAAAACCAAATCCCCAAAACCCAAGATTTTTCCAGGTCTGATAATCCTCTTCCTTGAGAAAATTCTTCTGAATGAGCAACTCATAGATTTTATCAACCTGATCGGAATGTTTCCGGTAATCAACATAGAACGTTAGCACAAGAATTATAAAAACGGCAAAAACACAGATAATAAAAGCAGAGTAAAAATTATCAGTAATCACACTATTCTCCGCTAAATATTAAGTTATTCATTTGCTCTCCTACAAATCCTCCAACCATTGTTCCCCCGGCGGCCCCCACTGCGCCGACGACAAGACCACAAACGAGGGTGCCTGTTCCCGCTGTTGGTACGCCTAATGCAAGACAAATAGGAGCAGCAAGTAAGGAGCCTAACGCTGCACCAGCAACACCGCGGCCAAATTTGCTATATTCGCTCACTGCAACCTTGCCACATTCATGTTCTCTACCAAGGGTGCATGCATGATAGACTTCGTTAGTCGTATTCGCAAAAGAAAAACCTAATGCAACCCATCCACCTGCTTTCATATAAACCGTAATTTTTGACGCCCGGTCGATATACGTTGAGTACCCTGGAATCGCACCAATACCAACCGTACTCCATTCATGAACAATTGATTTTGTGGAAAGTCCCAATGCTCTTTTAAGATCTGCATAATCTCTAAATTTGAGCTGTTTTTTCGTTAGTTTATTTAATAGCGGCTTGAGTTGTGCAAGAAGGGAATTACTTTCTGCATAAAACTGCTGCCCAATAAGAACACCTTGCGTTCGATACTGATTTTGATATGTCTTTTCAATTTTAATCAAAATGCTTTCAATTTATTTAAAGTAAGACTCCCCCGCACTGCTTGCGTTTCCTACTAAGGTATCACCCCATGCAGTTATGGCAGCAATATTATCAAAATTATCCTTTAAAAATTCCGCCGCATCCCCATCAATCGTTGCAAGCGCGTTATTTACTTTCTTTTTGGCAATAGCCAAGTCATTAATTTGATGAGATTGATTAACGCTCTGCGGATCAGCAACAATTAATATCTGCCCAGGTTTAACCCAAGCTGTATCTTTATTCAGCTGCATAAAATATTCGGATTTTTCATTACGTGAATTCCCAAACAGTTGTCTTGCCTGTAAATCAAGCGTACCTGGTTGCTGTACCACACAGTAACCCGGAGCAACCTTTGACTGATTTGCCATGAAAAACTCCTTATGTCTAATGCATAAATAAATGGTGAAATGCTACTTTAGGGAATTCAGCGGACGAATCGCGTCGCTAATGGCGATTAAGCTGCACTTCAATACCTGATAATGACCCGGTTCAGTACCGCCTACTTTCTCTTTCAGTAAAGAAACAATCACCTTGTCGGCTTTTTCAAAGTTCTCAGCAGGGAGATTACTTGCTTCGAGCCAGGCGGCGGCGCTGGCCTCTGCATCAGCTTTCAGGGCTTTGCTGTCCGCAATCTTACCGATACACCGGTTTTGCACCCAGTTTTCAAAAATTTGTTGCTGCGAAAAAGCGCTGATATCAGGCAGCGTTTGGGCATAAACCACAGAGGCATTTAATGCCAACACGAGCAGCAGTAAACGTTTCATTTCAGGCTCCAAAATGTTGCGTTGGTACGTGCCCGGTAAACAGTAGTCATCAATACCGAGAATATCGGCATCCGCCCGGGGCGTGAACCGCAGCATTTGGGGTTAACACATTCTATTCAGTCTGCGTAAGCTTAAACTGGCCTGAGGGACCTTCTTGTAAGGTGAAGCGGGCCGCATAGCGAATAGAATCATTTTTGCCTGACACCTTCAGGACAACATCATATTCTCCCGCTTTCCACGCAATCCCCTTCCACTGGTGACACTGTTGGGTCGTTAACGTCACCTCAGGGCTAAACGTTGACGGCGGCGATATCGCTTTCCATTCATTTCCCGCGCGTTTCATTATGGTGGGCGAATGGCTGGTGACAGGCGTGTCTAACCCGGAGTTAGCGGGAATAGCAAAGCAGGGGTCGTTGTTCTTTAGCGTAACCGTAAGCGACTGATATTGTGCAGGATGAGAGACACAGGCACTCACCGTTAATGCGATTGCTACAACACTGAGTAACTGTTTCATAACCATACCCGCCGGTCTTTAGGATTTTGAATAAACAACGATAATACCTGCAGATATTTATTCTTCAGGTCGGGCCCGATAATTCCCTCAAAACCTGCAATGTTTCGGAAATCACCCAGACCGTAATTTATCAGATAATAAAAATCTGAAATGATAGAAGCCTGCTGCTCCATACCAAAGTCCGATAATTTTTTATCGGGGGGCAGAGAATAATTATAACTTGCTGCCCAACTGAATGCGCCTCGGGTTCGAACATTCATTCCAATCTGATGCTGCAGTACATGCACCATTTCGTGAATAAACCAGTGTTTATATCGCGGAACCTCTATCGAAAAGTCATTCCGATAATGCGGCTCGCGAAAATAGAGCTCACCATTGGGAGTCATCGCGACTTCTGTCGACTGCATATTAAACGGCAAATAGCTTTTATTATGGACTTTAACTTCAGAATACTTTATTGCGTCACCAAAAACCGAGCGCGCCAGCGCGATTTCGCCAATGGTGAGAGGACGGGCGACTCCTTCCTGCAAACTTGCCATGCTATCTTCCTTCCCGAATGATAAAGACCGGGGAAAATTCCCCGGCCACATATGCAATTATGCTTCTTTGTTTTCTTTGATGTTCCAGCCAGCGCTGCTTTCAGCACCTTTGCCACCGGCAGTAGTCTGCTCCCAGTACTGCTGTTTCACTTTCGCAGCCTGGAATGCGTAGGTTACACCTACGGTATCGCCGTTGTCGGCACCGGTGTACTGAACAGAGGTCACCAGTACGTCTTCCAGCGTGATGCGGGTGTATTCCACCTGCTGGCCGCCCGCTTTACACACGGACAGCTCAACTTTGGTGAGGTGTTTACCGCTTGCGCAGTGCTTCAGGATTGCTGTAGCAGATTTGTCGATCAGGGCATTAACGTGCAGATCGTTAAAGTTAACTTTACCGGCACCGCCGCCGCCGCCAACACTCATATTACCCGGCTGGGATGCGCCCCAGGAGAAGGAGGTAATGTCAGTCCAGCCGGTGTGGTTAGAATCTTTAGATTCGCCCGTAACACCCTCAACCTTCAGAAACATATCAATAGCCATAATATCTACTCTTCGTGGATGAACAATAATGCTTTCGAAAAAGCCCTTATATGGCAAACAGGAAAGCATGGGGCTGAATAAAACCGTCCATATTTTACCTCTGCCTCTAGCCTGACGAATTCGAACTTCGTACAGACTCTTCAGAGTGCCTGCAATTGCAACCACCCTAAATTTTGTTAGTCACTCTTCATGGTAACTAAGCGCTAGACAATGATTCACTGTATCATCTAGAATATTTTCAATCGTCTATCATTCATCTAAGGCAACAGAACATGAAGAAAATATTGTTATTAATACTCACCATTGTATTTTTGATTATCGCAATTTTCACAACTGTAGATCTTCTCCAATCAGCCTGGTATGTATTCTCATTAGAAAAAATTACTACAACTTCTGCAGGCTTACTTTTTGGGAAATTAGTTTTCCTGCTAGTCATCCTTTTGGCATTTTACTTCTCGCTTAAGTTCTTGCGTAAATCAAAGCCTTGACTTTATTTTTTCCGCAAAATAGTAAATAGCGATAGATGCAACTAAAAGAATGATTAACAGAGCTGCATTTATCGTTATTTCTAAGGTAGATGTCGACCAATCATAAACAAAAACGTAATAGCCAAGAGTTGAGAAAAAAAGCATAAATGAAACAATAAGCATGAGATAGACTAAAACGTACTTTGATGCTTTTTCAAACACGAGTAACTCCTGCTAAAAATTGGCTAAAAATCTCTTTATCTATAGCACCATGACTCTGTTGGAAATTTATAGCTTCAATAAATGGTTTAACATTATCTTCAACGAGAAAATATAACAAATCTAAATCACCCGCCCCACGCAACTCAAAGTAAATATTTTTGTTTAATTTTAACAGATCGTATGAGGTATAAACTGAGCGAGAAATTGAAGCTCCCACGCTTAATACACCGGTAAGCCCTGCAGAAACAAGAAATCGCGGAACAATTTTTGAAACGAATAGCGTAATTAGTTCATTCACGAAAACCATTTTAAAGGCTATACCACCTACTTGCGACCCACCTATTTTTAGGAGGAGTTCCTTAGATTGCTCTTCAGATAAACCAGACAGATAGCGTTTGACCACTGTATTGATTAACCGACGCACATCTTCTGATGTAAGCCCTTTTTTGATTAGCGTTAACAACCTAATTTTATCTGTTTCATTTCGCCACCGATGGTCTGTATCCAGAAAATCTTTGGTTAACATCCACAGGTCTTCTGGGATTGACATAAAACCATCGACCGCGCTGCGAGCGAAAATTTCTGGGCCACTCTGTTTACGCGTATCAAAAATCTTCAACATGCCATCTGCAATTTCTTTTGGTGAACGCGTTCCCAATGTTGATTCCTTCTGAAGTTAATGAATGTCGATGGTTTTCTGTATGAATTATGCCAATGTAGCTTACTTTGCCGACCCTCCTGGGCCGGCACTCGTCATCACGCGTCTTTCGTCTTCAGCGACGGCAGTTTAGAAACCAGACGCAGGGAAACGGTCAGACCTTCCAGCTGGTAGTGCGGGCGCAGGAAGAACTTCGCGGCGTAGTAGCCCGGGTTATCTTCAATCTCCTGCACCTGCACTTCCGCAGCCGCCAGTGGTTTACGCGATTTGGTCTCCTGAGAGGAGTTAGCCGGATCGCCGTCCACGTAGTTCATGACCCAGTCGTTCAGCCAGCGCTCCATCTCTTCACGCTCGCGGAAGGAGCCGATTTTGTCGCGCACGATGCACTTCAGGTAGTGGGCAAAGCGGCAGCAGGCGAACAGGTACGGCAGACGCGAGGCCAGACGGGCGTTCGCGGTCGCATCCGGATCGTGATACTCGGCCGGTTTTTGCAGAGACTGCGCGCCAATAAAGGCAGCGAAGTCGGAGTTTTTACGGTGAACGAGCGGCATAAAGCCGTTTTTCGCCAGCTCGGCTTCGCGACGGTCGCTGATAGCGATTTCGGTTGGGCATTTCATGTCCACGCCGCCGTCATCGCTCGGGAAGGTGTGGCACGGCAGGTTTTCCACCGCCCCGCCGGACTCCACGCCGCGAATTGAGGTACACCAGCCGAACTCCTTGAAGGAGCGGTTGATGTTTGCCGCCATCGCATAGGCGGCGTTCGCCCAGGAGTAGCTGTTGTGGTTCGCGCCGTCGGTCTGCTCTTCAAAATCGAAGCTGTCGACCGGGTTTGTCCGGATGCCGTACGGCAGGCGCGACAGGAAGCGCGGCATCACCAGGCCCAGATAGCGGGCATCTTCGGACTCACGCAGCGAGCGCCAGGCCGCATATTCCGTGTTCTGGAAGATTTTAGTCAGATCGCGCGGGTTAGCCAGCTCCTGCCAGGACTCCATCTGCATCACGCCCGGTGCGGTACCGGTGATGAACGGGCAGTGCGCGGCAGAACCGATGCGCGCCATCTCCCCCAGCAGCTCAACGTCCTGCGGGCTGTGGTCGAAATAGTAGTCGCCCACGATGCAGCCAAACGGCTCGCCGCCGAACTGTCCGTACTCTTGTTCGTATACCTTCTTGAAGATTGGGCTCTGGTCCCAGCCCACGCCCTTATAGCGTTTCAGGGTACGTCCCAGCTCTTGTTTAGAGATGCTCATAAAGCGGATTTTCAGCATCTCGTCCGTTTCGGTGTTATTCACCAGATAGCTCAGGCCGCGCCATGCGCTTTCCAGCCTCTGGAACTCGTCATGGTGAATAATCTGATTTACCTGCTGCGAGAGCTGCTCGTCGATACCGGCGATCAGGTTCTGAATGGTGCGGTAGGTGTCGTTTGAGAAGGTGACGGTGTTTTCCAGCGCCTGCTGCGCCAGGGTTTTTACCGCGCTCTCAACGGCAGAACGCGCCTGATCGGTTTTCGGGCGAAACTCTTTATTCAGCAGCGCGCTGAATTCATCCTGGCTGAATGCCTGACCGGCCTGCTGCTCGTGTTGAGTCTGATTGCTCATGGATTATTCCTCGCTACCTTTCACGCTATCGTCATTTTGTGGCACCTGGCTCAGTGATTTGAGCAGCGTCGGATCCTGCAGAATTTTCGCAATCAGCTCTTCCGCACCGTTTTTGCCGTCCATGTAGGTCAGCAGGTTTGAAAGCTGAGTACGGGCCTCCAGCAGCTTGTTCAGCGGTTCAACCTTGCGCGCCACCGCATCCGGCAGGAAGTCGTCCATGCTGTCGAAGGTCAGGTCGACGTTGAGCTTCCCTTCGCCGGTTAGCGTGTTGTCCACATGGAACGCCACGCGCGGCTTCAGCGCTTTCATGCGTTCGTCAAAGTTATCAACGTCGATTTCGAGGAATTTACGTTCGTCGACGGCTGGCAGGTTTTCCACCGGCTTGCCGACCAGATCGGCCATAACGCCCATCACAAACGGCAGCTGGATCTTGCGTTCTGCACCGTAGATCTCTACGTCGTACTCGATCTGCACGCGGGGAGCACGGTTACGTGCGATGAATTTCTGTCCACTGTTACTCATTGCCATGATGTTCTCCATCAAAGATGCGCGTTGAAGGTGAAACGGCAGGCTCCATGCCTGTCGTCATAATGCCAGGACGCGCTATTCGCGGCGTCCAAAGATGTTGTCCAGCTGGTTAACGCCGTCTGGCGCCAGGTCACGGATAATGTCCATAAAGTTCAGTTCAGACAGCCGCTGCACCCGTTCGATCATCAGCGGCGCGGGGTGGCTGGGTTCGTACTGCGCAAAGTATTGCTTTGCTTTTTCCAGCATGAGCTGCGCATCCGCGCGGCTGGTCACCTGCATGCTGCGCCAGTCAGCCACCGGCTGTACGGCCTGAGGAGCAGCGGCGGCAGGCGCGTCCGGCTGCCCGGCCTGCGTTTCGCGGTTTGGCAGTAGCTTGCTGATATCGGTGACCTCACAGGCGCTGGCAACCAGTGAGGTGGTCTTCAGCAGCTGCTCCATTTCCGGTACGCCGCTTTCACCGAGGTGGCCGATCAGCAGCGAGCGGATGGCCAACAGGCGCGCGTTGATCAACGGCACGGCTGCGGTGCCCGGCTGGTCGCCGCGGGCCAGCTCGTCGATCAGACGCGGGCGGCCGCCGGGATAATCCGGGCATTCGGTTTTGCTGCCGTCAAGCAGCGCCTGGGCGTCGCGCAGGGAAATCTCGTCGCCGTTTGAACGCAGCAGCGAGGCGTTGCGCACCGCAAGCGTGAGGTCTGATTTATCACTCAGCCCGGCGAGCGCGTTGATACGGTAAAAAGGATCCGTTTCGCCATACTCTTCCAGCAGCGGGTAGAGCGTCTCCCAGTAGCGGGAAAGAGCCTCCTGCACCAGCAGCAGGCCATCTGCGTAGCCGGGCAGACCCCGGCGGCGCGTCCACGCGTGCGTTAATGCCAGCATGACGCGAAGATCTTTGGTGCGGCTCAGCAGGCTGGTGGCATGTTTTTCTACCGTGTTCCAGTCTGCGGGTTCCGCGGGGATAATGGTGTCGCCGAACTGCTGCTCGGCTTTGCCCTGGCTCGCCTGCCCCATGGCCTGGAAGTCAGCGTCATACTCCAGATTTTCACCACACGGGCGGTCGGTGCTTATCGGCGCGAGAAATTCTTCGATGTTCATGAAGTCCCTGCTTATTCAAACATGGGCGGATAAAGGCCGTGACGGCCCGGTCGGGCGCCGCCTGCCGGATCGAACAGCAGCGTAAAGAGCTGCCCGGTGAAGTTGCCGCTGTGAACGTGGGTGTATAGCGGGTAACCGTCGCAGCGGTTGGTCCACCAGAAGCTGGTCTGTCGCAGCGGATCGAAACACTCGGCCGCCTGAGGCCAGCCGAGCGTCGTCTGACCATCCTCTTCGTAACCAATCACGTCCAGAATATCAGAGCGCTTTTGCGGCTCTACCGGCTGCGGTGCCGGGATCGCCATTAGCACCTCATCCAGCTGTGAAGCGGAAAAGCTGTTGCGCACCGCGTGTAAACCCACGCGTCCAAGCTGCTGATACCAGCCTTCAGCTTGACCCAGCAGGCGGGATGACCACTCAGCGGGCGTGAAGCTAAGCTGAATGCAAACAGGATAATGTCGGCCAACGCTGTCGCGTCCGGGCAACAGGCACCCCATCTGGATCATCTGGCTTCCCAGCATCGGCGGAACAACAAAATTCCACACGGGGGCTTTCGTAAACCGGCGTTCGCCGCTGCGCTGCTCTTCCTGCTGCCAGGCAAGCAGGCCGACCTGAAACCAGTGTGACCACTGGCGCTGTAAGGAGTCAGGAAAGCGACGCTGCAGAAAGTCACCGGCGCTGGGCAATTTGCCATACCAGCTGTAGCGGTTCATCGCAGGGGTATTCGTCATACGGCTGTCCTTGCGGTTATGGGCATGAGAAACGGGGAAGCTGGAACGGGTTGCGAATGCTGTTTGGCGCAAACTCCAGCGTGACCTGATGACCGTCAACGTTGAATGTCGCCTGACGGCTCAGGCTGCCCGCGCCCGGGCTGGTGCGCGCTTTATCAAAGAAGCGGTTTAGCGCCCAGGCACCGTTGGTCACCAGCGTCGCCGTGCTGCCGTTGGCCAGCCCCAGCTGCATACGCACCTGATTCGTACCGCCCGGACCCGGCCAGTTCATAATCTGAACGGCTTGCGGGCCGTGGCTATAGCGCAACAGCTGCCCGTCAACGTCCAGCGTGAGGTTCAAAATGGTGTTATCCATCCGCACGGTACGTACCGTCACCTTAAAAGAAGGCGTGGTGGCACCGTTGGCAAAAAAGGCATCGCGGATAGACTGCGCCTGCTGGAACGGACGCAGCAGTCCTTCACTCCCCGGCAGGGTTTTACCGTCTATGCCCGGCATAAAGCGCCAGTTTGCCTGAGTGGTGTCAACCTTATTGGTCAGATTGTCGCGGAAGAAGGTGTCCATTAGCCCGGTGCCGGGGGCAAACATGCGGGCGAGGTCGTCTGGCGTTACCTCGGTACTTGCGCTGCGCACCAGCGGGTAGCGTCCGGCAATCGCCTGGCGGCAGAATCCCCCCACTTCCACGTTGATTCGCTTACGTACGTTTTCCAGATCCCGGCGCTGGGTATCGCTGCTGGCGCCTACGGCCATATTGCTGAACATCGTCTGCAACCCGCCCGGTAGACGCCCCGCGCTGGCCTGCAGGCGGCTAATTGCGTCGCCGCCCGGCGCAGGCATACCGCTGTTAGCAGCGTCCTGAACGGCCGTCAGGTAGCGATAGAGCTCATCAACCTGTTTGAGAAAATCGTCAAAAACGATGGTCTTACCGCCCTTCTCCAGCGGCTGCGCCAGCTCAATCATCGGCGCATAGTGGTCGGTTACCAGCTGCTCCGGCGCCTGAATCTCTACAGCGCCCTGCGCTGGCGCGCCATCGCTGTTGCTGAATAGCGCCTGCAGAGTACGCGTAGCGCGGTTGCTCTGCTCTTCCGCTTTACCTGCATCCGCTGGCGCTGGCGCTTCGCGCGACAGCGTCAGCACCTTGCTCAGGTTCTGCACCAGACGGCGCAGCGGCGAGTTTGTGCCCGAGAGCAAACGCGCGGTATTGATACGCTGGGAGAGATCGGCGCTGCTGTTGAGCTGAATGTCGGCAAGGAAGCGATCCCAGCTGGCGATAAAGTCACGCATGTAGAGCTGGCGCACGGCGTTATCAATCTGCTGTTTGTCCTCATCGTCCGACGTTGCCCCCAATACCCAGGCGTCATCTTCATGCAGGGCGCTGGTTACGCTGTCGATCTGGCCATTGAAGCTTTTCCAGTAGCCATCCGGGGTAAAGAGTCCCGGTACGCCTTCACTCACCGGCTTGCCGCTTTTACGGGAAAAAACCAGCTCACTTTGCGGGCCGCCGAGGTCAGAGAGGGATACCGGCTTCAGGTTTTCATCATGCTCAAGCAGACGTTTCAGGCGACCATATACGCGGGTTGAGAGCGGCTGCTGGTTGATGAGCGCCCTTTCCCGCGCGACCAGCTCCTCATCCAGCGCATAAGGGGAAGACTGAATTTGCGGCTCAAGCAGCTGCGTCAGATGCCATTCGAGCTGCTGGAGCTGTGCCTGAATGACGTTTTGCGGCAGGTTACGCTGCAGGTTGAGCATCACCCACGAGTGCAGGAATTTGCCGTCATAGTGCTTCGGCTGATAGAGCATCTGGTAGGCCTTCAGCGCCTCGTAGCTGTACTCCACGTCGCTGCCGCTGTCGTTGCGTAGCCAGGTGGTGATGTGCATCGCCACGGCGGGTAGCAGCATCTGATCCAGCGCTTTCTGGTACAAAGACTGCGACGCATCGCTGACGTCATCTCCCCGGTAGAGCCCCATGCGGCGAGAAATCGGCGGATCGTTAACGTCAAATGCGTCGCTCTTCGGCAGATCCACCAGGCCGTTAAGCAGCGGCAGAAGTGCAAAAAGATCGCGCTGGGGCTGGTTTTGCAGGGCCTTGCTCTGCTGTTCCAGCACCGGCACCTTCGCGTCAACCTCTTCCAGGTAGGCCTTGTTTTTGGCGTAGCTGGTCAGCCACAGTCCGCCGAGGATCACCAGCAGCGCCAGCAGCGCCGCATAGCCAGACCAGATCGCCGCGCGGTTACGCAGCTCCCACCAGCGGTTTTCACCCGCGATACCCGCTTCCTGGAAAATGACGTTTTGCAGCAGGTTCTTGATAAAGAAGCTCTGTCCTTTTGCCCCGGGGATCGGCGCCTCTTTGCTGACCGAATCCCAGCGTACGCTCTCCTCCCCCTCCGGCAGTGACAGGGCGCGGTTCAGCTCCCCCATCACGCGGTCAAACGGCATGCCTTCCTGCGTACCGCTGGCGAAGTAGATCCCGCGCGGCGAGAACTCGGTTTCAAAGTTAGAGCGGGCAAACACCGTACTCAGGTAATCGGCCAGCAGCGGACGCAGCGCGGCAAACTCCTGCGGAAAGAGATACGCCTCGGCGCGCGTTTTTGCATCGTGCTCTTTCAGCATGGTTTCCGGCAGACCGGCATCCAGACGCTGCTGCAGCAGGGAAAACTCCTGCTGGAAGTTACCCATCAGATCGTAATCCGCGTGGCGGGTTTGCTCCCACGGCAGCGTAAAGCCCCAAATCTGGTCGCGCTGCGCTTTGTCGTATTCAGCAAACCAGGCGCGGAAACCCTTGAGCAGGTCAGCTTTTGTCACCATGACGTAGACCGGGAAGCGAATGCCCAGCTGCTCGTGCAGCTCGGAAAGCCGCTGGCGCAGGTTCACCGCCTGCTGGCGGGACGCTTCGGCAGACTGGGTAAGCAGGTCGGAAATACTGATGGTGATGATGACGCCGTTGATAGGCTGGCGACGGCGGTATTTGCGCAGCAACCCGATGAACTCAAGCCATTCGCCGGCGTCCTGGACCTGCTCACTCTCCTGGGTGGTGTAGCGTCCTGCGGTATCCAGCAGTACGGCCTCGTTGGTGAACCACCAGTCGCAGTTTCGGGTCCCGCCAATGCCGCGCAGCGCGGTCTTGCCGAAACGATCGGCCAGCGGGAACTGCAGGCCAGAGTTGGCGAGCGCGGTTGTTTTACCTGAACCCGGCGCGCCGATAATCACATACCACGGCAGCTGGTATAAATACTGAGAGCTAAAGCGCTGCGTCCACTGCGCGCTGTTGCCCGCTTTGCTGAAGTGGGCCTTTTTTAACATCTGCGCGGCTTCATCAAAACGCCCGGCGAGGATCTGCTCCTCGCTGTTCAGACGTTTTTGCGGATCCGCCGCGTCCGGGTCAGCGGCGTTCTCGTTGAGCTTGTCCATCAGCTTACGGTTCAGCCAGGCGTTGTACAGTCGCGGCAGGATGTGGCTTTGGGCCCAGATAAGATACACCAACGCAATGCTGATAACGCGGTTCTGCTCAGATTCAAGCGGGCGGGTGTCCACAATGGACAACAGCGGGCCAATCATCCAGATCACCGCCGCGAGCGCCGTGACGCCGAGGAAGCTCCACAGAATGCGATTGGTCAATATAGAAAGAAGAGTAGTCAGCATTCCTTAGTTTCCTTGCGGCAATCCGTTCAGCTCAGCCTGGGTATTTTCAGGCGACACCAGCAGAGTAATTTCCACACGGCGGTTACGGGCGCGATTTTCAGGCGTATTGTTTGGTGCTACCGGGTTGATCTCGCCCCGCCCTTCGGCTTTCACGCGATCGGGCTGTGAGAGGCTACCCTGCAGCTGTTTTTGCACAGACCGGGCGCGCTCCAGCGAGAGCTCATAGTTAGAGGCAAAGCGCGCGCTGCGGATCGGCACGTTATCGCTGTACCCCACCACCAAAATTTTTCCGCTAACGTTGTTCATCGCCTGTGCAATACGGTTGATGACGGGCTGATAACGATCGCGTACCACGGTTGAAGCCGAAGCAAACAGCCCGTCGCCTTTGAGGATCACCACGCTACGATCGGCTTCATCCTTCACCGCCACCAGGCCGGCATCAATTTCCGGCTTCAGGAAGCCGCGCAGGTTCAGTACGGCAGGCAGCTGGCGGGCGGGCTGCTGAATAGTGGTTTCCGGCAGCTGCGACTGGTAAATTTTCGCCAGCACCGGGTTGGTATTGTCGCCAAGACGCCAGTTCAGAATGATGTAGAACAGGCAGGCAATAAACCCAACCAGCGCCACGCAGGCCCACAGAGGCACCATTGGGCGCCACAGCTTGCGCAGCACCGGGCTGTCTTCCGGGTGGGGTGAAAGCGGTGGCGGGTAGCTGCCGCGTACGCTGCGGATCATCTGCCACAGGCGCTGCTTAATGGTCTCAAGCTGGGTGCGGCCATTATCCAGCACCCGATAGCGTCCTTCGAAACCGAGCAGCAGGCAGTAGTTGATCATCTCCAGCAGCAGAATATGTTCACGCGGGTTTTGCGACAGGCGCGCCAACAGCTGGAAGAACTTCTCACCGCCCCAGGTTTCGTTGTGGAACGTGACCAGCAGGCCGTTGCTTGACCAGACGCCGCTGCTGCCCCAGGGGGTGAGCGCGGCGGCCTCATCGAGCGCCGTACACAGGCAGTAACGCGCCCCGACGATCACTTCGTAGGGCAGCCCCGCCTGCTGGCAGCGAACTTCAAAACGGCGAATCTCATCGATCAGACGCTGGCGTAACGCGACCTGGTCGTCATGGGATACCGAATGACGGATCTGCGGAATCGCATTGAGCAGCGGGTTGGCGGCCGCCACCAGATGGTTGTTGCTATTGGCTCCGGTAAAAGCGGCATCGCTGCCGGTGTCCTGTCGTTCCTGCATATTAAGCGCTCGCTTTATTATTCTGTCGGGCTACGGATGGCCCAGAACTCCATATCCAGCCCCGGAAACTCCCCTGCAAGATGCAGGGCGAAGGCACCGGACTTATCCATCTCGTGCCACAGCTCGCTGCCCTTCTCCAGCTCGAAGTAGCTGTAACCTGCATGCCAGGGGATCTGCGGCGGCGCAACGGGCATTGCCCGCAGCATAATGCCGGGCAGCTGAAGCTGAACCAGATCGCGGATTTTAGACACCGGTGCAACTTTCATTTGTGCAGGGAAATGGGTCTGCAGATGGTCGCCGGGGACGTTGGCTTTGACCGCCAGTACAAAACCAAACTCGCGCACCATGCTGGTTTCCGGCACGGTGGCAATATTAAGCCCGTGGGAACGCTCGTTAAGCGGCAGCTGAATAGCATGGTCTTCCATCACCAGCGACAGCCCCTGACGCAGCATCAGCATGAGCTTGCTGAAACAAACCGCAAGGTCATCATGGTCGTAGACCGGCAATACGCTTTCGGCACTGCGCTGGGAGGTCCAGGTGGCAAGCTCGGTGGCAAACGGCAGCCAGCTGCGCCAGAGCGATTCCGGGTGAAGCAGAGGCAGGGTTTTTAAATGCGAGACGTCACCCAGATGCCGGTTAACCAGAGAGAGCAATGTAAATTCAATCAGCTCGGAAGTGTTGAAGCGGCCAGGCTGGCGCAAACGACCGCCAATTTGCTGGCTTCGCTGCACCAGTAAGCCGTGAAGGTCGTTAACCATGCCGTACAGCTGCGGGCTGTTGTTTGCATTCAGCATCGGCGGGATGTAGCTGTTATCCAGCCGCACATGATTGTCGTTGCGTTTTTCCGTGACGAACGCCACCCCTATCGCCGTCCATTCGGCGGTCAAATCTTTTTCCAGCATCAGCGTCAGGCGCAGGCGGCCAAACTGCACCGTTGCATCACCAACGGCTATAGCGTTATCGTCTTCGACCTCTTGTTCAAAGGTGATGAAACGCGCCAGCGACGCCTGTTCTTCACTAAAAATAACCTCTTCACGATCGCCCCGGCGAACCGGCAGCGCGAGCACCACCTTTTCATTGGTGAGGTTATCGGGGATTTTCAGCGGCACCGGGCCGTTACGATCCTGGCGCACCTGGAAAAAGGTGCCGTCAGGCAGCAAACCGCTGCAGTAGCTCAGGGCAACACAGCCCTGGCGAAGCATCGCCTCATCCAGCTCAACGTCGAGAAAACCCCACAGGTAGGACCGCTGCAGCGCACCCCATTCCCGAACGTGGTTGAGCAGGTAGCTCTCTGTCCGCTGAAAATGGTGTGGACGCAGGAACATGCCTTCGGTCCAGACGACCTTCTCTGCTTTCGTCATGATGTTGTGATTCCTGTTATGAAGCGGGTTACTGGCTGATGACCCGAATACCATTTACGTCAAGAAAAACGTTGGCCTGGAGTTCATCTGCTGACCATTTCCAGAACTGGTAGAGATGGTTTTCGCCGGGAACAGGCAAAGGGAGTGAGACGCGCCATTTTTTTCCATCCAGCGCCTGATATTCCGCCATTACGCCGATGTAGCGCGCCTCAGGCGAACTTTGCCCGCTCAGCGTTTTCGAAAGCTGGCCCGGCATCAGGAAGAAAACATCGCTGTTGAGCAGGTTGGCGCCAAGCGTGGCTGACGCGTTGTTCTGCAGGGAATAGAAGTCGCTGGACATGAAATCCGCATCGGATTTAAGCAGCAGCACTCTCACTTTAAGCGGCGCAGAATCGTTAATTTGGGGGTGAGCCTGAAACTGCAGATTGTAGCGGGAGGGGTCGCTGTGTGAAGACGACGTACAACCACTGACCAGGGCGAAAATCACCGCGTAAAAGGCTAACCACAGCTTATGAAAATTTTTATTGTTCATAAAATATGCTCAGGAAACCCGTTAGTTCAGGATCCAGGTACCGTTAGCGCTGTCTTTGCAGGCTTTGCTGTTACCATCCACATCGACACAGGTTGTTTTCTTGCGTGCTTTTGGACGTATGGCCTGTTTACGCACCGTGGCTTCATACTGATCGGCCTTGATGACGGCGCGCATCGGAACGTAACCAATCAGCTGTTCACTTCCCTCATCGGCAAGCGCCATCCAGAAATGCTCAACCTGGCCCAAAACCACGTAGGTTTTGCCGGTTTCAAGCGTGCGAATCACTTTTCCACCGTAGTCAGGGCGGCTCATCAGGGACGCAGGATACATGGCACGGTATGGCTCGTTCACCGGGGAAAACTCCGCGGGAGGAAGCACCGCGTGGCGGTGAGTTAACGTGACGCCATTGACCTGACTGGTCACGACAGTATCGTCGGTGATCGCAGGTTTCTGCGGCGCTTTACAGCCCGCCACTGCCATAACAAACAGAAGTGAAAACAGTACGCGCATTTTCATATGCTTTTCCGTAGCGATTTTGAGATGAATAAAGATAAGGGAGGTCAAATTTGACTTAAGTGCTATTGTTAAAATAATCAGGTTAATTTCACAGCGTAACTATTTTGAGGCATAGCTACCGCACGAACCTCTCAGAATAAGGCCCAACGCATTCCTGACATATTTTGACAAACGGTAAGCAAGTTTACATAAGCGTGTCATCAATTCAATATTTCGTTTTTCATAACGGATGTTAAATGACGCCGCCAGCTCATTATAGGATTAATCCTAGGTTAAATAGTCCTTAGGTGAAATCTTCTTATTCACAGAGGCGCAAATCTCACAACTCCATGATTAATAAACAAAAAACAAAATAGAGAATCGCTATCATTAACGCAATTACGTTATTTCAACCACTACCATAATTAGTAGATTATCGATTTTCTGAGGTTGCTCTAAATATATCCTTCACGAATTTTTTGTTGCATCTGCAAAGTATGTTTTATTAATTTTTGGTTCTATCACTTTAATGAAATTTTCTCAGGCGCCATGAGAAACGTTTATTTCACCCTGCAAAATAACCCCCACAATTTAATCCTTTTCATGCCCTCTTCTCTTTTCAGTCATGAATTAACAATTAAGCCTGACTAAACCTTCAATACGCTTATGCCTGTTGTAAGACGGTCTCTTCCGCTACCAAACGTTAATCCCCCTATTCTCACGCAGTAGAAATGTTACTACTGCTACATAGTCACCTGAGTGCCAGAACCTTCAGGGAGGGCAACGCAGATGATGAGACTTATTAAAAAAATGATAATAATTCGTTATAATTTTGGTCTGAACTGCGCATAGCCCGCTGTAAAAATAAGGTAAGTTGGTATGAACAAGAACAGACGCGCCGTCCCCGGAATCAGGCACTATGACGGGCCTGCTGGCGGCTGGGGTGCGCTGAAAGCCACGGCCATCGCCGTGCGTACGCAAATGGATAACCTTGACGCGCCCGCCACCCTGCTGCGCACCAACCAGCCCGACGGCTTCGACTGCCCGGGCTGCGCGTGGCCCGATAAAGAACATAAATCCACGTTCCAGTTCTGCGAGAACGGCGCGAAGGCCGTCACCTGGGAGGCCACCAGCAAACGCGTGACGCCGGAATTCCTGGCAAAAAACACCGTTACCTCGCTGCTGGCAAAATCAGACTTTGAACTGGAAGGCTACGGTCGACTCACGCGCCCGCTGCGCTATGACCGCGACAGCGACACGTTCCAGCCCGTGGAGTGGGATGACGCCTTTGAGCGCATCGGTGAAGTCCTGCGCGGGCTTGAGCCGGATAGCGTTGAATTCTACACATCCGGCCGCGCCTCTAACGAAGCGGCGTATCTGTTCCAGCTCTTCGCCCGCGAGTACGGGACCAATAACTTCCCGGACTGCTCCAACATGTGCCACGAAGCCACCAGCGTCGGCTTGCCGCGCTCGATTGGCATCGGCAAAGGAACCGTATCGCTGGATGATTTTGATAAAACGGAGCTGGTGATCTCAATTGGTCATAATCCCGGTACAAACCACCCGCGTATGATGGGGACCCTGCACGAGCTGGCCCGCCGCGGCGTGCCCATTATTGTCTTTAACCCGTTACGCGAGCGCGCGCTGGAACGCTTTGCCGATCCGCAAAGCGTTATCGAGATGGCGACCTACGGGTCGACGGATATCGCCTCAACCTATTTTCAGGTTAAGGCTGGGGGTGACGCGGCGGCGCTAAAAGGCATTGCCAAACATCTTCTGCAGATGGAAGCCGAGCGCGGCGACGTTCTCGATCGCGCGTTCATTGCCGAACACACCCACGGTTTTGATGATTTTGCGGCAGATATCACCCGGACAGCGTGGGAGGATATCGAACGTGAGTCCGGGCTGGCGCGGGCGGCGTTGAAAAGCGTCGCCGAAGCGTATGCAAAATCGAACGCCACCATCATCACCTACGGAATGGGCATCACGCAGCACAACAAGGGGACCGCAAACGTCCGGCTGATTGCCGACCTGCTGCTGATGCGCGGCAATATCGGTAAGCCCGGGGCGGGGATTTGTCCCCTGCGCGGCCACTCTAACGTGCAGGGCAACCGCACCGTTGGGATCACCGAGAAGCCCACCGCGCAATTTTTGGGCCGCCTTAAGGACGTATTCGGCTTTGAACCTCCTGCTCAACACGGCCATGATGCGGTCGCCGCGACGCAGGCGATGATCGACGGGCGCTCGAAAGCGCTGCTCTGCCTCGGCGGCAATTTCGCGGTAGCGATGCCCGATCACGAGAGGGGTTTTCCGGCAATGAATACGCTGGATCTGAGCGTCCACGTTGGCACCAAGCTGAACCGTACCCACCTGCTGGTCGGCAAAGAGACCTATATTTTGCCGTGTCTGGGCCGCACCGAACTGGACCTTCAGGCGACCGGGCGTCAGTCGATTACCGTAGAAGACTCCATGTCGATGGTGCATGCCTCGTCCGGCAAGCTGAAGCCAGCCTCCCCGCAGCTGCGCGCCGAACCGGCCATCGTGGCCGGCATGGCGAAAGCCACCCTCAAAAATACCCGCGTGGACTGGTTCGAGCTGGTGGCGGATTACGATCGCATCCGTACCCTGATCGAACAGACGATCCCGGGCTTCGATCGCTATAACGAACGAATCCGTATCCCCGGCGGTTTTCGCATGCCGCTGCCGCCCACGCAGCGCGTCTGGCCGACGGCGACGGGCAAGGCGATGTTCTCCGTGTTTGACGGCGTGGACGAAAACGTCAGCGGTGAAGGCGATAACGTCCTGCGCCTGATTACGCTGCGCAGCCACGATCAGTACAACACCACCATCTATGCTCTCGATGACCGCTACCGCGGCGTCTTTGGCCGCCGGGATGTGCTGTTTATGAACGAAGGGGATATGGCACAGCTGGGGCTTGAGCACGGTGACCGGGTGGACATCGAAACCGCGCTGCCGGGTAAGCTTCAGCGTCTGAACGACATAACGCTGGTGGCGTATAACATTGCTTCCGGCACCGTCGGAGCTTACTATCCTGAGGCGAACGTGCTGGTACCGCTTGATTATCTTGATAAAGAGAGTGGTACACCCTCCTATAAGTCGGTGCCGGTGAACATCAGGTTGCGTTCAAAAGACATTCGACAGCTGTAACCCTGGAGCATGGATGTTAATGAAAACCGGAGCCTCCCATAAGACGGAGGCCAGAGCAGAATTCAGGGCAGGAATTACCGCCTGCCTGCCCACCATTCCCGGATACTGGAGCATTGGCTTTGCCGCCGGTGCGATCGGCACCCTTTCCGGCTTTACGACGGTACAAACCGCGCTGCTGGCAAGCGTGCTTTATACCGGGTCGGCGCAGTTTCTCTTTTACTCGCTCTGGGCCGCCGGGGCGGAAGTTGCCTCGGTCGTGTTCAGCGTCTTCCTGGTCAATTTACGCTACCTGCTGATGAGCTCGGCCATGAGCGTCTTCTTCCGCGAACAGAGCACCGCGCACAAACTCATCAGTGGCCTGCTGCTCACCGATGAAACCTTTGGCGTTGCCGTGCAGCGAGGCAGCCAGCACGGTCACGTTCCCTACGCCTGGATGCTTGGGCTAAACCTTGCGGCATGGCTGAACTGGATCCTCGCCTGCGTCGTGGGCGCGGTGCTGGCTTCTGCCCTTCCAGCGTCATTAATGGAGGGGTTGAGCTTCAGCCTGGTCTCCATGTTTATCGGCCTGGTGCTGTCTATCTGGTTTGCCAGCCGGAAAAAAGCCCTTGAATCGTTCAGTATTGCCGCCGCGGTGGTGATTACCGTGCTGAGCACCCCGCACATGGATACCAGCGTGGTGGTGATCGTTGCCGCCTCCGTTTCGGCCACGCTGGCTACGCTGGGGCTGCGTTTCTTCCCGAAAGGAGGCAAACAGGATGGAGCGTAATATTCTGCTCGCGATTTTCATTTCAGCCCTGATCATCGCGCTGATGCGTACGGTACCCATTCTGCTGCTGTCGCGCTTCCGGCTGGCTCCGGTTGTACAGCAATGGCTGAGCTTTATTCCGGCGGCCATCATGGCGGCAATCGTCACCGCAGAGCTGCTGGGTAAACCGGCGCTGACGCCATCCGGAGTAAGTATTTCGCTTCTGGCCGCCGCAATCGCGGCTTTCGCGGGCATCGTGTCCCGCAGCCTCTTCGCAACCGTCATTGCGGGCATGGTGGCCTTTTCCGGCCTGAGCTATTTTTTGATGTAGCGTGCTCCCTCTCTCCGCCGGTGAGAGGGGCCTACCCTGCGCCTCGTCAAAGACAATTAGCGGCAATATAAATGCAAATATCATATTTGCCGCCCTCCCTTCGCCTCTGTAATTTGTGCTTTATGTCACTGCAATAATCCCAGGGCGCAATTGTTTCCCATGATCAAACTTGAAAACATAAACAAAACGTACCCTGGCAGTACGCATGCCGCTATTCGTAATTTAAATATCGACATCAGCGACGGCGAGTTTTGCACTTTCGTTGGGCCAAGCGGCTGCGGAAAAACGACGCTGTTACGGATGATCAACCAGCTGGATATTCCCGACGCGGGCTCGGTTTACGTGCAGGGAATTAAAATCGCCGAGGCTGACATTATTCAGGTGCGCCGTAAAATAGGTTTTGTGATGCAAAGTGCGGCCTTATTTCCGCACCGTAGCGTTGCGCAAAATATTGCTACCGTACCGCGTTTGCTGGGCTGGAATAAAAAGCATATTCAGCAGCGTATAGAAGAACTGGTTGAGGTGATGTCCCTCGACCCGAGCTTGCTTTCTCGCTTTCCACATCAGCTGTCCGGCGGACAGCAGGGGCGCGTGGCGATTGCCAGAGCCCTGGCTGCCGATCCCCCGATCTTGCTGATGGACGAGCCTTTCGCGGCGATCGACCCGGTCGTTCGCGAAAAGCTGCAGGACGAGCTGCTGGCGCTGCAGCAGCGCCTGCACAAAACCATTGTCCTGGTGACGCACGACATCAACGAGGCCATTCGTCTTGGCGATAAAATCGCGATTTTCCAGGAAGGCGGCGTGCTGGTCCAGTTCGATACGCCCGATCGTATCCTGGCGCATCCGGCCAACGATTTTGTGGCGCGCTTCATCGGGCCTGAGCCAAACCTGAAGCGCCTCGGCAGGCTGCAGGTTGGCCAACTTCCGCGTCACGATGTGACCCTCGTCGATGAGGCGCTCACGCCGATTTCCAGCCAACATCCGACGGTGGTAAGCCCGCTACGGCTGGTGCTCGATAAACATCAGCGCCCGCTGTACTGGCTCGATCCCGAGCGCCGCGTAACGCTGCCGGTGTCCCTGACGCTGAAGGCGCTGCACACCCTGCGTTTTGCCTACAGCGCGCTGCTTGATGCCCCGGGAGGCGTGCTGGTCCGCGTCGATGGCGACGGGCAGTACCAGGGCAGCGTCTCTCATACGTTGCTCCAGCGCGTGCTGGACGGGCACGTGGACATTCACCGCTATGATTGACTGGCAATGGATAGTGGATAACCAGATGCCGATTGCCGCTCTGCTCTGGCAACATACGCAGCTGGTGGTGGTGTCGCTGTTCTTCGGCACCCTCCTGACCGGCATGCTCATCGGTATCACGCTGCGCTGGCCCGCTGCGGCCCCGCCGCTTCTCTACCTGTGCGGCATGTTATTCACGATCCCCTCGCTGGCGCTGTTTATCCTGCTGATCCCCTTCACGGGGCTGTCGATGACCACCTCGATCATCGGATTGACGCTCTACTCCCTGCTGATCCTGCTGCGCAACGTTGTGGCTGGGATTGAAAAACTGCCCGTCGACGTTCTGGAATCGGCCCGGGCGCTGGGCTACACGCGCTGGCATCGCTTTGTTGACGTGGAGCTGCATTTGATTGCGCCGTCCCTGTTTGCCGGGCTGCGCATTGCGTCGGTCACGCTGGTAGGGCTGGTCACCGTTACAGCGCTGATTGGCCAGGGCGGTCTGGGGCAGCTGCTGCTCTCGGGCTTTAACCAGGATTTTCTGACGCCCATTGTCGTCAGCGTGGCGCTGAGCCTGATGCTGTCGTTTATTTTTGACTCTCTGATAGCGCGCCTCGGCTATTGGATTACCCCCTGGACACGATGATGGAGATCATAACGGCCACCTTCAGCTGGTTCATGCTGCCGGAACACTGGTTCGGCACAGCCGGCATACTTATACGGCTGCGCGAACACCTGTGGTATGTCCTGATCAGCATGGCGATAGCCGCACTTATCGCGCTGCCGCTGGGCGTGGCGCTGGGCTACTGGCGCAAGGGGGCATTCATCGTCATCAACCTGTTCAATATTGGCCGGGCGATCCCGTCCCTGGGCCTGATTTTACTCTGCATCATTCTTTTCGGGTTCAACGATATCCCCGTTTTCCTTGCCCTGGTCGCCCTGTCGATCCCCCCGATTCTGACTAACACCTGGGTCGGGATTTATCATGCCGACCGAACCCTGTGCGATGCCGCCACGGCGCTGGGTATGACGCCGTTACAGAGCCTGTGGCAAGTGCGCATCCCGCTGGCGATCCCGTTGATTTTTGCCGGGGTTCGTACCGCACTGCTTCAACTTATCGCAACCGCGGTTGTTGCGGCCTACGCCGGACTGGGCGGGCTCGGACGCTTTCTGATAGACGGCCTCGGCCAGCGCGATATGCCGCAGGTCATCGCGGGCTCTCTCGTCGTGACGCTGCTGGCCGTCGCCTGTGAGCTGTTATTTTCCCTTATCAATAAACGGTTATTTCAACCTCAGGCCGTGCCTGCGATGAATTAACGCCAATAAACACCACCTGCAATAATAAGAGGCAATATGAAGCAAACAGTCTGGCACGCATTTCACCGCCGTGGATTTAAACTCTCCCTTCTGGCGGCGGGATTATTCAGCTTAAGCTTTTCTACCTTAGCGGAAACGGTCACTGTCGGCGGCGCGAATTTTACCGAAAGCTCTATTCTCGCCAATATTTATGCCAGCGCCCTGAAGAAAAATAATATTGATGTCAAAACCCGTCTTAACCTTGGCAACCGCGAAATTATTATTCCGGCTTTGCAGAGCGGCGAGATCGATATCGTCCCGGAATACATCGGCGCGCTGCTTAACTACTATGACGGCAAAACCCTGGCGACGACCCAGAGCGACGTTAGCGCTGAACTCGCTAAGGTCTTACCCGGCGACTTTACCCTCCTGACCCCCTCCTCAGCCAGCTCCGTGACGGCCTGGGCAGTGCGTGCCGAGACGGCGAAAAAATACGGGTTGACCAAACTCTCCGATCTCACCCCGATTGCCCATGAGCTGGTCATCGGCGGTCCACCGGAGCTGCCGGTGCGCGCGCTGGGCCTGCCGGGGCTGAAGCGCGTCTACGGCCTGGAGTTTAAAGAGGTGAAGTCGCTGGATATGGGCGGACCACTCTCTCGCCTGGCGCTGAACGCGGGAAAAATCGACGTCGCGACCGTGGTGTCAACCCAGGGTTCGCTGGCGAAAGAAGACTGGGTGGTTCTGCAGGATGACAAACACGAGCAGCCAAGCCAGAACGTTGTCCCGCTGGTGCGCAAAGCCGCGCTCACGCCGAAGATCGACGCCGTTCTTAACGACGTGTCCCGCAGGCTCGACAACACGGCGCTGGTAGAGCTCAACAAGCAGGTTGACCTTCAGCACAAAGATCCCGCCGCCGTAGCGGAGAGCTGGGTCAACAGCAACCTGACAACACAGTAAGATGAGAAGGCCAGGGAGCGGCCGTAACCTGAAGCGGGCCCAACATGTCGCACAACACCATGATCCTGAATCTGTTCTTCTTCAATCCCCAGGGCGATTACCGGTTTTCCTGGCGCCATCCCGATGCGCCAGAACGTGAAGTTTTTACCCTGAAATACTATGCCGACCTGGCCCGTAAGGCCGAGGCCGCCACCCTTGACGCCATTTTTATCGCCGACCATACGGGCATCTGGGACAGCGGTTTATCCCATTATGCCAACGCGCGCCTTGAACCCCTGACGCTGCTCTCAGCCCTGGCTGCCGTCACGGAAAACATCGGCCTGATGGCGACGGCGTCCACCTCATATACCGAGCCGTATAATCTGGCTCGCTACTTTGCCTCGCTCGACTTTCTCAGCAGCGGGCGCGCCAGCTGGAACATTGTGACCTCATGGCTGGAAGAAGAAGCGGCGAACTACGGGCTGGAGCAGATCCCCCAGCATGACGCTCGCTATCAGCGCGCCGGGGAGTTTATCGACGTCGTGACCCGGCTGTGGGACTCGTGGGACGATGACGCCCTGCGCTTTGATAAACGCGCTGGCCTGTTTGCGGACAAAAACCGCGTACATCATCTGGCGCACCGGGGTGATTTTTTCAGGGTTCGCGGTCCCTTAAACGTGCCGCGTCCACCGCAAGGCCATCCCGTTCTGGTTCAGGCGGGTTCGTCTGAGGCGGGAAAACGGCTGGCGACGGCCTGGGCAGATATGCACTTCGTATTTATAAAATCTGTCGAACAGGGGCTGGCGTATCGCCAGGAGATCGACCAGCGGCTTGCGGCACTGGGCCGCCGTCCGGAGCACTTCAAAATCATTGCCGGGGTGCTCCCCGTAGTGGTGGATTCAGACGAGGAAAAAGCGGAACGTCAGCGGCTGAACGAACGCCTGATGAGTGACCAGATGGCCATCGATCTGCTCTCGGCCTACCTTAAACTGGATCTCAGCCCCTACCCGAGCGACAGGCCGCTGCCGCCGCTGCCTGATGAAGCCACGTTTGACGGCATCCGCACAACGCTGTCGTTAATTCGGGACTACGACCCTTCCCTGAGCATTCTTGAACTGGGGCGGCTGCTGCTGCAAAGTTCAGACAGCTGGCTGGTCATCGGCACGGCTCAGGAGGTCGCCGACACGCTGGCCGATATCTATCTTTCTGGCGCAGCGGACGGGTTTAACCTGATGTTCCCTCTGCTGCCGGGCGATTTTGACCGTTTTGCTGACCGGGTCGTCCCGCTGCTGAAGGCCAAAGGGGTCATGAAAAGCGAATATGCGCCGGGCACGCTGCGCGAAAAGCTGGGGCTGCCGGCTGCGAAAAATCGCTTCTCCTCGTCGTCAGAGCCCCAGCAGTCCTGACCTTTCGGCTTCGTCGCGCCAGTCGAGCAACAGGCTGTACGTCTGGCGCGATGCCTCGCTAAATCCACCTATCAGCGTTGCGGCACGGACCGCACGGTATTCTGGCGCAGTGACCAGCGCGTTGAGCGCCTCGCGTAGGGCGCGGAGGGTGGCTGGCGTGGTTCCCGGGGAGGTTATCAGCGGCAACCCCGGCGCCAGCGGGCTGCGGTCTATCACCGCCAGCCCGTCGAGCAGCTGCGGTTCATGGCGGAGCAGCAGGGCGTGGGTTACGCAGTCAATCGCTGCGATATCCCCCACGCCGCGCCTGACGTCAATCAGCGACTGCCGATGGCTGCCGCTCACGTGCGCATGGGCAAAAAAACGGCCGTTAACCGCAAGCGGCGTCACCATTTTTCGCAGCACGTTGTAGCCGGACTGAGAGTCCAGCGAATTGCACACCGCCCGCCGCCCGCGGAAATCAGCCAGCGTCCGATGTTTATCCTCCTCGCGCGCCACCAGAAAGCTGCGGTAATGAATCCCGTCACACCCCGGCGCGGCGTAGTGAAAACAGCCGACCACCTGCACGTCCGGCAGCAACGTCACCAGCGGGTAGCCGCAGGTCTGGCTGAGGATCACGTCGGGTTCCTGCCAGTGCGCCAGCAGGTCAGTCTCTGACGATGGGCCTGCGGACACGCCGCGCGCCAGCAGCAGGCTCTGGACCGCCTGCCAGAGCGCCTCGTTATCGGCGCGATTGACGGCGTACATTGGAAACGCCAGCGTATTACTCATGCCCCTCCCCCTGTTTACCCTGCGGATGTACGGTGACGTCTACCGCCTTGCGCCAGAACTGGCGCAGCCATTCGCCGTAGCCTTTTACCAGAAAACCGTGGTTGCGCTGCTGATACGCTTCCCTGTTTTGCAGGTAGACCGCCTTGAGCCCGTACCAGGGCACGCCCGGCAAATCATGATGCACTGAATGGTAGTTGAGATTCAAAAACAGTACCCGCCAGAACGGCCCGGCCTCGTTAATCACCGAGCGCGCCAGCGGGTCGTCCGCCGCGCGGTGTTCCAGGAACGAGCGTACTTTCGTGAGCGCCAGTGCAGGATAGCTCACGGCCAGCACAAACCAGACGGGCGAGAAACCGATGCGCACCATCCACGCAAATAACCCCGCCAGCAGTAAACCGTGCACCAGCCACATCACCATTGCCCGCACGTTCAGGTCACAAAAGGCCGCGACGGCGCTACCCAGCGTCTGCACAATATCCAGCAGCGGAGCCAGCAACAGCCGGCCAACGAAGGTATTGCGCAGATGAATGATGCGCTTCTGCCACGGGCTAAAGCGCGCCCAGCTCTCGTGGGTAAAATAGTAGGATTCCGGATCGTCAACCGGTACGGTCAGATGGTGGTGGCGATGATGCGCGAGGTGAGAATCACGGTACAGGCCATACGGATACCAGACCGCCAGCGGCAGGGTGCCGAAAAGCTGGTTCAACCAGGCGACGCGGGTTGGATGCCCGTGGATCAGCTCATGCTGGAGCGACATATACCAGGCGGTAAACCAGATAAGCAACAGCGTGGCGGGCAGCAGTCCGAGGGTTTGCCAAAGCGCCAGGCTGCTAAACCAGCCGCCATAAATCGTGATGATTAAAAGCCAGGTGGGCAGCTCGCTTCGCCACAGGAAACCCGCGGCGAGGCGGCGAATATGGTTTCGCTGCTGCTCGTGTAAATAGAGGGAGTGCCGTTTACCCATGCCTTCAGACGCCGTTTCCGTCAGTGATAATATGCTCTGACAATCCGGGATAACGCCTGAAATAACAAAGAAGTTAAATCGCTTTGCTTTGCCAAAAAAGCGGGTAACGGCTGTCCGCCACCGCGGGTTGGATCGTCAAGGGCATCGCCGCCATCCCGATGAAAAAGGTCAGCTCCCCGGAGGTCGCCCCTTCACCGGCCTCTTGACTTATTTTGCGATGAAGGTACTTTTCAGGACATGAAGAAAATCCTGATTATCGTACCCGACGGCGGCATGCTGTTTGAAGCCGCCGGTATCGCAGACATTCTGATGCAGGCCAACCGTCTGCACCCGGAAGGTCTCGCTCAGCCCTGCTACCGCATTATTATCGCCACCACGCAGCCCCATCAGGTTATCCACGGCCAGTCCGGCTTAAACCTGCTCGCGGACTATCGCCTGCCGGAGCTGGATCCGCGTGAACCTCTGGATACCATCATTATTACCGGGCGCGGCATGAACGAACTTGAGAGCACCGCGGTGGTCGACTGGCTGCATCTGGCCGCGCCGCATGCCCGGCGGATCGCCTCCGTCTGCGGCGGCGCGATGCTGCTGGCGCAGACCGGGCTGCTCGACGGGCGGCGTGCGACCACCCACTGGCGGCTGCTTGACGCCATGCAGGCAGCCTACCCGTCCATCCGGGTGGAAGGTGGCCCGCTCTATATTCAGGACGGCCCCGTCTGGACCTCCGGCGGCGTAAGCTCCGGGTTTGACCTGACGCTGGCGCTGGTGGAAGACGACTACGGTTTTTCCCTCGCCCGCGACGTGGCGCAGGATATGGTGATGTATCTGCGCCGCCCCGGCGGCCAGCTGCAGTTCAGCCGCTATAGCCTGCAGCCGTCCGGTGCAAGCGGCCCCATCAGCGAGCTGCAAGGCTGGATCCTGCAAAACCTGACCGCCGACCTCAGCGTAGAAAAGCTGGCAGAAAAAGCCGCCATGAGCCCGCGCAATTTCACCCGCGTTTTTACCCGCGATACCGGCGCCTCTCCGGCCCGGTACGTATCAGAGGCTCGCCTCGCTGCCGCCCGACAGCTTCTCGAGCAGACCCACGATTCGCTTGAGACGGTTGCTGAAAAAAGCGGATTTGGCACCAGCATCAACCTGCGTCGCGTGTTTGAGAAACAGCTACACCTTACGCCGGGCGAGTATCGCCAGCGCTTCCACTGCCGCAAGATGGCGTAATATGATCCTTTTTTGTCGTTTACGCCATTTAACCTGAAGCCTAGAGTGACTCCAGACAACACAGATAAGGAGTGCATCATGGTTAAGGTCGGTATTAACGGTTTCGGCCGTATTGGACGTAACGTTCTGCGCGCGGCGCTGGGCAACCCGGAGCTTCAGATTGTGGCCATTAACGATCTGACGGACAGCAAAACTCTCGCCCATCTCCTCAAATATGACTCTCTCCTCGGCACGCTGCCCGCGCCCGTTGAAGCCGCAGACGGCGCGCTGCAGGTGGACGGCCAGCGCATCACCGTGTTTAGCGAACGTGACCCGGCGAACATTCCGTGGCGCGACGCGGGTGTTGACGTGGTGATAGAAGCGACCGGTTTCTTCACCGAACGGGAAAAAGCGGCGGTGCATATTACGAGCGGCGGCGCCAGGCGCGTCATCATCTCCGCACCGGGTAAGAACGACGACCTGACGGTAGTGATGGGCGTGAACCACGAGCTGTACGACCCTGCGCAGCACTATGTGGTCAGTAACGGGAGCTGCACCACTAACGGGCTGGCTCCGGCGGCGCAGGTGCTGCATCAGCAGTTTGGTATAGAGCACGGGCTGATGAACACCACGCACGCCTACACCAACAGCCAGGCGCTGCACGACCAGCCGGAGAAAGATTTGCGCGGAGCCCGCGCTGCGGCCCTGTCGATTGTGCCCTACTCCAGCGGCGCGGCGAAGGCGCTGGGGAAAGTGATCCCGTCGTTAGAGGGTAAGCTGACCGGGTATTCTTTACGCGTGCCGGTTCCCGTAGTGTCGATTGTGGATTTGACCGTGACGCTGAGCCGGGAGGTGACCGCCGATGAGGTTAATAACGCTTTCCGCCAGGCCGCGTCCAGCGGCCCGTTGAAAGGTATACTGGGCTACAGCGATGAACCGCTGGTCTCGAGCGATTATCAGGGCGATCCTCGCTCCTCGATTATCGACGGGCTCTCCACGCTGGTGATTGGCGGAAACATGGTTAAAATCCTGGCCTGGTATGACAACGAGTGGGCATTCTCAAACCGCCTGGTTGATCTGGCGGTGCTGATGGAGAATAAAGGATTGTAAACCGGAGCCGGGTGGCGCTTGCGCTTACCCGGCCTGCATTAAACATGGTTACCTGATAACTGAAAATAACGTAATAAGCCCCTAATTCATACCGTCAATTGTAATATCCATCTCATTAACTAAAAGAATAAATAATTATTTCTCACCTGTTAGTTTTACTAAATGAGAGAAAGATCACTTTTCTTATTCACTAGCATAGCCATCATTATTTCTCTATAAAACAGGGAAATGTTATGTATTACAGTAAATCAATCATAGAACGAATAGGTTCCGATAAAGAACTGGCTTTAAGGCTCGATCGCGCCGTGTCAGGAGTAAAGGATGGTGTTAGTGATTATGTAAACAATCTGGGAGATGCCGCTACACGCCTGCTTTATTATACATCGTGCCTTACTGATAATTATCAGGATGAGTGTAAACGATTGGCTTCAGAAGATAAGAGGTTTCTATTTGGGATCGTAGAATTAATTAAGCATAAAGATATTGTATTCCGCATGGTTAAGATATACATAGAAACATTGCTTAGAAATAAAAGTGAAAACGATAAAAAAAGCATCCTCGAAAAGGTCATCCCCTTTACGACAAATTATTCAATCAAGCAAGCCTAAAAATTCAGCCTAATCTATGCAGTTGCAAAATATATCTGCTATGGCAATAAGATGAATGCCGCAGTGCAGAGTGCATTCATGAAAAAAATTGCTGGTAGAGTGGGTGGGGGAATTTTAGCGCTAAATGCCTATGCAATGGTTCAACACGCGGCTGACAGTGCAAACAACCTCAAAAACCTTCTTCCTCTCTTTTATAATGCACTCTATGTGGAGCAAATTGAAATGATGTATTTCCTTATTGAGCCAGTCGTAATGAAAGCCGGACATATAAATGTTTCTACAGCATCCAATAATGATATATCCAATGCATTGATGAAAATGGCAAAATAATGCGAAATTTTTTAGAGGGATTTTTAATCTCATACTGGAAGATATTAGGAATGATATAAAAGCGTGTGCGATGGTTTTCATCATTCTGCTTCTATCAACGATACCAGCAACCTTTATTGAAAATCCTAAAACAGCAATGTTTGTCGTCGGATTGATTATTTTAGCCGTTATTTATATTACCTATTTCTATAAAAGGAAAGAATAAGGAAATGTCTATACCCGCACACATATGGTTCACCGATGAAAACAATAGCCCTATTCTTGGGGAATGTTTAATTCCCACCAGATTGGGGTCTACTGAACTAAAATCACTTAACCACTCGGTCTGGATACCGACAAGCCCTAACACCGGGAAACTCACGGCAACGCGTCTTCATCTACCTATAACCTTTGAAAAAGAAATAGATCGCATCACACCCTACTTATTTCGCGCAGTCTGCACGGGGAAAACATTTAAATCAGCATTAATTAAGATGTACAAAATTGATGATGCCGGAATCGAACGTGAATACTTCAACGTGATCCTTGAAAACGTAATAATCACCAGAATCTCTCCAGTACTACACCCGCTGGGTATCGCAAGTGCACATATGGAAGAAGTCGAGCTACGTTATGAATCTATTGAATGGAAATATTGCGACGGAAACATAACGTTCAAAGATACCTGGAATGAAAGAGCAATTGCATGAATATACAGAGTCCCTCTCCCACAGGAGAGGGACAGCCATCAGTCCGCCTTCACCTTCACGCCCATCAGCACAATCACCATCGCGCTCACCAGCAGTAGACCGCTTCCGGCAAATACGCCGCTCGCACCGTTAAGGTCAAACACCGCCCCGCCGCCTGCCGCTCCTGCACCGATAGCGAACTGAATTGATGCCACCAGCAGACCGCCTGCGCTTTCCGCTTCATCCGGAACGGTGGTGGCAAGCCACGTTGACCAACCCACCGGCACCAGGCCAAAGGCAAAGCCCCACAGCGCGACCAGCAGTCCGTCGAGCATTGCCAGATGACCAAACGCCACCATGGTCAGCGCCAGCACGCCCATCACGAACGGCACCAGCGCCAGCGTCAGGCGCAGGTTGCGGGCCAGCAGATGCCCGGCAATAGAGGTGCCGACGAAGTTAGCCAGGCCAAAACCGAGCAGGATCAGCGAAATACTCTCCACGCTCGCCTGCCCTACCGTTTCAAGGAACGGGCGCAGATAGGTAAAGAAGGCAAAATGGCCGCTGAAGATCAGGATAGTCGCCAGCATGCCGCCGATCATTCCCGGACGACGGAGCACGCGGAACAGCGTGCCGAGGCTGCCGTTGCTTTCCGGCTTCATCGACGGCAGTACCCACAGCTGCCACAGCAGCGCCAGCACGCTCGGCAGGATGCAGAGAATAAAGACGTTACGCCAGCCGATCAAACTGCCGAGATAGCTCCCAAGCGGCGCGGCCACAACCGTCGCAATAGACACGCTGGAGAAGATCACCGCCAGCGCTTTTGGCACTTTGTCCGCAGGGACCAGACGCATCGCCGTGGCGGTCGACATCGCCCAGAAACCGCCGATGGCAATGCCCAACAGCAAACGCCCCATCAGCAGAACGTGGAGCGTGGGCGCAAAGGCCACCAGCAGGCTGGAGATGATTTGCAGCACCGAGAAAAACATCAGTACCCAGCGGCGGTCGATACTTTTCGTCGCAGAGGTAATCAGCAGCCCGGTAACCAGCGCCACCAGCGCCGTTGCGGTCACCGCTTGCCCGGCCATCCCCTCCGTTACGCCAAGACTCGCGGCCATAGGGGTGAGCAAACTGGCGGGCAGGAACTCCGCCGTGATTAAACCAAAAACGCCCAGCCCCAGTGAATAGACCGCTCGCCAGGCGGGTTTTGCAGGGGCGACTGCCTCTCTCGCCGCAACGCATGCATTCATCTGTTGTACTCCCGTTATAAAAATGTGACTAATGTGGCAGAAGCATAGTGTGTTCACCCTGGACGATCTATGACATATAATCTCCACTTATTGATTATTCGTCCGGAGTTGCGCCATGACCGTTCAGTCACCCGATTTAATCAGCGAACTTTTGCGCGGCATGCGCCTGTCCGGCGTGAAATACCGGCGGATTGAAGCCAGCGCCCCGTTTGGCGTGGCCTTTCATCAGGCCCCGGGCAAGGCGCAATTCCACTTTGTTAGCCACGGTACTGCCCTGCTGCGCATGGAGAGCGGCGCGACGTTCGAACTGAACGGCGGCGACGCGCTGTTTATCCCAAACGGCAACGCCCATGCCCTGCTCTCGGACGAACACGCCGACATTACCCCGGTCAGCGCCTTCCCAAGCGAGCCAATCTGCAGTTCTGTTTGTGCCATCACCTGTGAGCCGTGTCCGGAGAAGGAGCACACCGTTATCTTCAGCGGATGCATGGATTTTGAACTGGGTGGAATGCAGCCCCTGATCAAAGCGATGCCGGAAGTGATGATGGTAAGCCGGCTGATGTCGACCTGGCCGGAAATCCACCCGCTGCTGGCGGCGATGGAACGGGAGTCAATGACGCGTCAGGTCGGGTTCGCCGGGATCCTGGCTCGCCTCGCGGACGTGGTTGCCGCGTTGATTGTGCGCGGCTGGGTCGAAGCGGGGTGTGGGAAAGCGACCGGCTGGGTGCAGGTGCTGCGCGATCCGCGACTCAGCCGGGCGATTTACGCAATGCACCAGCAGCCGGGCGTGAACTGGAGCGTGGCGGACCTGGCGAAAGAGGCCGGAACATCACGCTCCGTCTTCGCCGAACGGTTTTTATCGGCCACCGGCACCACGCCGGCAAAATATCTCAGCGAGCTGAGGATGCGCCTGGCGATTCAGTACATTCGCTACGAAAACCAGCCCATCGAAACGGTGGCGCTCCGCCTGGGATACGGTTCGCTGGCGGCCTTTAGCCGGGCATTTAAGCGTATCGTCGGGCATGCGCCAGGAACCTTGCGGGAAGCCGGCCAGGCCCAGGAAGCGATCTAACCCTTTTCCAGAAGCGAACAGATATCTCACGCGCAGGCGAATTGTCTGGTTATGCGAAAAATGGGATATTCGACACGCGAAGTGAAGGATATTCGTCTAAGGTTTTCAGGTAATTGACCACAGCGGTCACGCTGCTCAGTGAAGACAGGAGACGAACCGATGATAAGACCTCGTACACTACGCCCCGCCTTTTTGCCCCTTGCGTTAGGCGGCGCGCTGCTCGGTGTTGCCGCTTTGGGTTATGCTGAGGAACAGCCAGCGAGCCAGAAAACTCCCCCTGACATTTTGCTCGGCCCCCTTTTTAACGACGTTCAGAGCGCCAAACTTTATCCCGATCAAAAAACCTTTGCCGATGCGGTGCCCAAAAGCGACCCGCTGATGATCCTGGCGGACTACCGGATGCAGCACACCCAGTCCGGCTTTGACCTGCGGCACTTTGTTGAAATGAACTTTACCCTGCCCGCGGAAGGTGAAAAATACGTCCCGCCCGCTGGCCAAACGTTACGCGCGCACATCGACGATCTTTGGCCAGTGCTGACGCGCACTACGGACAAAGCCGCCAAATGGGACTCGCTCCTCCCCTT
>Ga0209795_10000153_pt1 | contig 64429 bp, 51 predicted proteins | sample AgamicOrMarz_FD_187166 | JGI IMG/M metagenome (GOLD analysis project Ga0209795, IMG submission 187166) | Agave microbial communities from Guanajuato, Mexico - Or.Ma.rz (SPAdes) (version 2) | ecosystem: Host-associated > Plants > Phyllosphere > Phylloplane/Leaf | place: Guanajuato, Mexico...
ATTATGAGTGATGTGCTCTAACCAACTGAGCTACGTAGCCATCTTTTTTTCGCGTTACCTTATCGGCGTTGCGGGGCGCATTATGCGTATAGACCCTTGCAGCGTCAACACCTTTTTCAACGAAAATGTCCTGAATGTGACTGTTTGGTTAGGTTGCGAACAGCGTGGCCGAATAATCGGCAATTATTGGTTATTAATCGTTTTTGTACCGTTAAATTCAGGGCAAAAAAAAGACCCCGCAGGGTCTTTTTTGGTGCAGGGGATCATTTATACGCAGACTGGTGAACGCCTACCGCACGCCCTGACGGATCGTTCATCGATTTGAACGATTCATCCCACTCGATCGCTTTCGCCGACGAGCAGGCCACGGACGGGCCGCCTGGTACGCATTCAGCAGCGCTCGGTACCGGGAACAGCTCTTCGAAGATCTCGCGATAGAGATACGCTTCTTTCGAACCCGGCGTGTTGTACGGGAAACGGAAGCTCGCGGTTTCCAGTTGCTGATCGGAAACCTGCTTCGCCGCCACCTCTTTCAGGGTGTCGATCCAGCTGTAACCCACGCCATCGGAGAACTGCTCTTTCTGACGCCATGCCACGCTTGCCGGCAGGTAAGATTCAAAGCATTCGCGCAGGATATGTTTTTCCATTTTACCGTTGCCGCACATTTTATCCTGCGGGTTGATACGCATCGCGACGTCGAGGAATTTTTTATCGAGGAACGGGACGCGGGCTTCAACGCCCCAGGCCGACATCGCTTTGTTGGCGCGGGCGCAGTCAAACATGTGCAGTGCCTGCAGCTTGCGCACGGTCTCTTCATGCAGTTCTTTGGCGTTCGGCGCTTTGTGGAAGTACAGGTAGCCGCCAAACACTTCGTCAGATCCTTCCCCGGATAGCACCATCTTAATGCCCATCGCTTTGATCTTACGGGACATCAGGTACATCGGCGTGGAGGCGCGAATCGTCGTCACATCATAGGTTTCAATGTGATAGATCACATCGCGGATCGCATCCAGACCTTCCTGCACGGTGAAGTGAATTTCGTGGTGGACGGTGCCAAGATGATTTGCCACTTCCTGCGCGGCTTTCAGATCCGGTGCCCCTTCCAGGCCGACGGCAAAGGAGTGCAGCTGCGGCCACCAGGCTTCCGAGCGCTCCTGATCCTCGACGCGACGTGCGGCGAACTTCTTGGTGATCGCGGAGATCACGGAGGAGTCCAGCCCGCCGGAAAGCAGAACGCCATACGGCACGTCTGACATCAGGTGGCTTTTCACGGACTCTTCCAGCGCCTGACGGAGCTCGGCTTTATCAGTGACATTGTCTTTGACCGCGTCATAGTCAAACCAGTCGCGATGATAATACGGGCGGATCTCGCCGTCCTGGCTCCACAGGTAGCTGCCCGCCGGGAACTCTTTGATGGTGCGGCAAACCGGCACCAGGGCTTTCATTTCAGAGGCGACATAGAAGTTACCGTGTTCATCGTGCCCCATGTACAGCGGGATAATACCGAGATGGTCACGGCCAATCAGGTAAGCCTCTTTTTCGCTGTCGTACAGCGCAAAGGCAAACATGCCCTGCAGATCGTCGAGGAATTCAGGTCCTTTCTCCTGATACAGCGCCAGGATCACTTCGCAGTCAGAACCGGTCTGGAAGGCGTAGCGGTCGCTATATTCAGCGCGCAGCGCCTGATGGTTGTAGATTTCACCGTTCACCGCCAGCGCGTGCGTTTTTTTCTCGTTATACAGCGGCTGTGCTCCGGCATTGACGTCAACAATGGACAGACGCTCGTGCGCAAGGATGGCTTTATCGCTGGCGTAAACGCCGGACCAGTCCGGGCCGCGATGGCGCATCAGGCGGGACAGTTCGAGTGCTTTTTTACGCAGTTCACCCGCGTCAGTTTTAATATCCAGTACGCCAAAAATTGAACACATAACCTTCTCCGTTAACCCTGTTGCATTGTGATGTTGCTTGCTTATGAAAATGCCGCAAAGGGGCAGGGCGCGCAAGGGTTTTACGGGCTAAAACGCAAATAGTGCAATGACAATTGCAGTATGTTGAAAAACACGTATCTCAAACGTGCTTTTATTGACGATTTCTCAATGAATTGCGCTTTTTATTAGGTGGGGTGAGGTTTTCAGGCGCTATAAATGGAAAACCACGCCCTGAGGCGTGGTCCGACGTCAGATAATGTCGATTTCATTGACCGAAGGGTAAATCCAGCTTGGCCGAAACGGCATACTGTCGATGTCATCAATGGTCGACACGCCGGAAAGCACCAGGATGGTCTCAAGGCCAGCCTGAAAACCGGCCAGGATATCGGTGCGCAGGTTGTCGCCGACAATGACGGTCTCTTCAGAGTGCGCCTGCATGGTGTTCAGCGCCGCACGGATAATCCACGGGCTAGGCTTGCCAACATAGAACGGTTTACGGCCCGAGATTTTTTCGATACCGGCGCACAGCGCGCCGCAGGCCGGGTAAAACCCACGACCATGCGTATCCGGATTGGTGGCGATAAACCGCGCGCCGTTGGCGACGAAGTAGGAAGCTTTGTGCATCATCTCCCAGTTGTAGGAACGGGTTTCACCGACGATCACAAAATCCGGATTCACATCGGTGATGGTAAAGCCCGCCTTGTACAGCTCGTGGATCAACGCCCCTTCGCCCACGACGTAGGCTTTTTTCCCTTCCTGACGCTTCAGAAAATCAGCCGTTGCCATCGCAGAGGTGTAAAACACGCTGTCCGGCACGTTAACGCCCGCGGTAGCAAAGCGGTTCGCCAGGTCCTGACCAGTTTGAGAAGGGTAGTTCGTGAGAAGAACCAGTGGCATTCCTTTGTCGATGATACGGCCAAGAAACTCCGCAGCACCCGGCACGGCAACGTTGTCGTGCATCAGCACGCCGTCAATATCACAAATTACGTTCTTAATGGTCATGGACAATCCGACATCACAAAAGAGAGGGCATTACTATAAGGTCCGATCAGCTTTCCAGCAAATGCTGGAGCAGAATACCGTTGAGCATGGCGCGCTTCACCAGCGCAAACGCGCCGATTGCTGAGCGGTGATCCAGCGTGGAACGCACGACCGGCAGGTTCTGACGAAATGCCTTCAGCGCCTGGGTGTTTATGCAGCCTTCAATCGCGGGCAGCAGCACTTTTTCGGCTTCGACGATTTCACCGGCAATGACCACTTTTTGCGGATTAAACAGGTTGATGGCAATGGCAATGGTTTTGCCCAGATGACGACCGACCTGCTCAATCACCTCGCAGGCCAGCGCATCGCCTTTATTCGCGGCTTTACAAATCGCCCCGATTTTACAGTCATCCAGCGTGACGCGGCTTTGATAGCCCTGCTCAAGCAGATGGCGAACGCGGTGTTCAATCGCAGCGTTGGCGGCAACGGTCTCAAGGCAGCCAAAGTTACCGCAGTGGCAGCGTTCGCCAAGCGGTTCCACCTGGATATGACCGATTTCACCCACGTTGCCGTTGCGGCCAATAAAGATACGGCCATTGGAAATAATGCCTGCCCCGGTTCCACGGTGAACGCGCACCAGAATAGAGTCTTCGCAGTCCTGACTCGCACCAAAATAGTGCTCTGCCAGCGCCAGAGAACGGATGTCGTGGCCGACAAAGCAGGTCACGTTGAACCGTTTTTCAAGCGCATCGACCAGCCCCCAGTTCTCTACCTGAATGTGCGGCATATACCGGATCACTCCGCTTTCGGGGTCGACGAGGCCGGGTAAAATCACAGAGATGGCAATGAGTTCACGGATCTTGCGCTGGCAGCTTTCCATAAACAGCGCAATGGTGTTCAGCAGCGCATGTTCCAGCGTCTCCTGCGTGCGCTCGGGCAGCGGATAGTGCTCTTCAGCAATCGCTTTGCTGCTCAGATCGTAAAGGGTCAGCGTGGTGTCATGACGGCCAAGACGGACGCCGATGGCCTGAAAGTTGCGGGTTTCGGTGACGATAGAGATAGCGCGGCGCCCCCCGGTGGAGGCCTGCTGATCGACTTCTTTGATCAGACCGCGCTCAATAAGCTGACGCGTGATTTTTGTCACGCTGGCAGGCGCAAGCTGGCTTTGTTCGGCTATCTGAATTCGAGAGATTGGCCCGTGCTGGTCAATCAGGCGATAAACTGCCGCGCTGTTAAGTTGTTTAACGAGATCGACATTACCGATTTGAGCTTGTCCGCCTGTTGTCATACTTTTACTTACTCAGTGACGACCTCGTTACCATTAACGATGGTCTTAATAATTTTATAATCGTGTGTGAAGGCCGTCAGGTTTGCCACCATACCCGGTGCAATCCCGCCCAGTTGTTTATCCACGCCGATTGCACGCGCCGGATAAAGCGTGGCCATCCGCAGCACTTCATCAAGTGCAATGCCGCAATGTTCGACGAGGTTACGGACCCCTTCAATCATTGTCAGGGAAGACCCGCTCAGCGTGCCGTTTTCATCCACACACAGTCCATTACGGTAGTATATTGTTTTACCAGCAAAAATGAACTGTTCAATATTTGCCCCTGCCGGTGCGGTAGCATCGGTGACCAGGCACAGCTTATCGCCCTTCAGGCGTTTCGCATTACGGATATTGGTGTAATCAACGTGCAGGCCGTCGGCAATAATGCCGCAGTAAACGTCTGGCTCGTCCAGAATTGCCCCGACGAGACCCGGTTCGCGACCGGTAATATACGGCATGGCGTTATAGAGGTGCGTCGCAAAGGTAATGCCCGCGCGGAAACCGGCTTTCGCCTCTTTCAGCGTGGCGTTGGAGTGACCTGCGGACACCACAATCCCGGCGGCGGCCAGTTTGCTGATGACCTCAGTACCGGTCATTTCAGGCGCCAGCGTCACTTTGGTGATCACATCGGCGTTCGCGCACATGTAGTCAACCAGTTCGGCATCCGGCTTGCGGACATAATCCGGGTTGTGCGTGCCTTTCTTGACCATGTTCAGCCATGGCCCTTCCAGGTGCAGACCCAGCGCCTGGTTAGGGTGTTTCGCCAGGTAGTCGCGCATCACGCGGATACCCTGTTTCATCAGGTCATCGCTGCTGGTAATCAGCGTAGGCAGATAGCTGGTGCAGCCCGATTTCTCGTTGGCTTTCTGCATGATTTCCAGCGTCTCGACCGTAACGGCCTCTGGCGTGTCGTTAAACTGCACGCCGCCGCAGCCGTTAAGCTGTACATCAATGAAACCGGGGGAGATTATTGCTCCATTGAGTGAGCGCTGTTCTATCTCCGGCGGCAACGCAGCCAGCGGGCAAACACGTTCAATCAGGCCATTAGCGATCACAATCGCATGGTCATCCAGAATTTCATGGCCGGTATAAATCCGACCGTGGGTTAAAGCGTACATATCGACCCCCGGTTTAAAAAAACGACCGCCCCTGCGTAACGGGGCGGTGATAAAATTACAGACCTTTGATGTTTTCTGCTTCTAGCTCGTTGAAGTATTTCAGCGTTTTGACCTTCAGTTCCATCGTGGACGGTTCGTCACACACGATCACTGATTTCGGGTGCAGCTGCAGGCAGCTGATGGTCCACATATGGTTAACGTTGCCTTCAACGGCTGCCTGGAGCGCCTGCGCTTTCACGCCGCCCAGCACCAGAATCATGACCTCTTCGGCATCCAGCAGGGTACCTACGCCCACGGTCAGGGCGAATTTTGGTACCTGGTTAACGTCGCCATCAAAGAAGCGAGAGTTTGCCACGCGGGTGTCATGGGTCAGGGTTTTAATACGAGTACGGGAAGCCAGAGAAGAGGCTGGCTCGTTAAACGCGATGTGACCATCGTTACCCACGCCACCCATAAACAGGTGAATTTTGCCGTAAGAGCGGATTTTTTCTTCGTACTGGCGGCATTCTGCGTCAATATCGGGCGAGTTACCATTCAGCAGATTAATGTTTTCGGCTGGAATATCCACGTGGTCAAAGAAGTTACGGTGCATGAAGCTGTGATAGCTTTCCGGATGCTCCTTCGGCAGGCCCACATATTCGTCCATATTAAAGGTCACAACATGCTTGAAGCTAACCTGGCCCGCTTTGTGCATTTCAACCAGCGCTTTGTATGCCGTCAGCGGGGTGCCGCCGGTAGGCAGGCCCAGAACGAAAGGACGATCTGCCGTTGGTTTGAACGCGTTAATGCGGTTAACGATATGACGTGCAGCCCATTTACCGACCTGTTCAGCTGTTGCCAGGGGAATCAGTCTCATTGTTCACCTCTAAAGTTAAAGTAATAAAGTGGGCGGATGATTACGGGAGCCTGAACTAAGCGTAACCTGGAAACTTCAGGCCGGATCAATCCGTCTTGATTTTTTGAATGATAAAATAAGTTTTCGCTGTTAGCCAGTGAAAGGGAGGGTGATTAACGATATTTGGTGACAAAAATCACAAAAAATAGGTGTTTAATTTGCGATACGAATTAATTTTTCACACACTCACCATGCCAGTGAATCATCAACGGTATCTATCGTTGTCGACACAATAAAAACATAGTTTACGTGCGAGTCTTCACAAAGGGTCTCGTAGGGGGAATAGGATGAATATTTTAGGTTTTTTCCAGCGCCTCGGTAGGGCTTTGCAGCTCCCTATCGCCGTGCTACCGGTTGCAGCGCTGCTGCTGCGATTCGGGCAACCCGATCTTCTTAACGTGCCGTTTATTGCCCAGGCTGGCGGCGCAATTTTTGACAACCTGGCGCTGATTTTCGCCATCGGTGTGGCGTCAAGCTGGTCAAAAGATAGTGCTGGTGCTGCGGCACTGGCAGGGGCTGTAGGTTACTTCATCCTCACCAAAGCGATGGTAACCATCAACCCTGAAATCAACATGGGTGTCCTGGCGGGTATCATTACCGGTCTGGTCGGTGGTGCCGTCTATAACCGCTGGGCTGGTATCAAGCTGCCTGACTTCCTGAGCTTCTTTGGCGGTAAACGTTTTGTACCGATTGCGACGGGCTTCTTCTGTCTGATCCTCGCCGCCATTTTCGGCTACGTATGGCCGCCGGTGCAACACGCTATCCATGCGGGTGGCGAGTGGATCGTTTCTGCGGGCGCACTGGGTGCGGGTATCTTCGGTTTCATCAACCGTCTGCTGATCCCAACAGGTCTGCATCAGGTACTGAACACTATCGCCTGGTTCCAGATTGGTGAATTCACTAACGCCGCTGGCGCGGTATTCCACGGTGATATCAACCGCTTCTACGCAGGCGACGGCACTGCGGGCATGTTCATGTCTGGCTTCTTCCCAATCATGATGTTTGGTCTGCCTGGTGCTGCGCTGGCAATGTACCTGGCTGCGCCGAAAGCGCGTCGCCCAATGGTTGGCGGTATGCTGTTGTCCGTTGCGATTACGGCCTTCCTGACCGGCGTAACCGAGCCACTGGAATTCCTGTTCATGTTCCTGGCTCCGCTGCTGTATCTCATGCACGCCATCCTGACCGGTATCAGCCTGTTCGTTGCCACCCTTCTGGGTATCCACGCTGGCTTCTCCTTCTCAGCAGGCGCCATCGACTATGTGTTGATGTACAACCTGCCGGCGGCAAGCAGCAACGTCTGGATGCTGGTGGTGATGGGCCTGATCTTCTTCGTTATCTACTTCGTTCTGTTCAGCGCGGTTATTCGTATGTTTAACCTGAAGACGCCGGGCCGCGAAGATACCAAAGACGACGTTGTGACCAGTGAAGCAAACAGCAATACCGAAGAAGGTTTAACCCAGCTGGCAACCAACTACATTGCCGCTGTGGGTGGTACCGATAACCTGAAAGCCATTGATGCCTGTATTACCCGTCTGCGCCTGACCGTGGCCGACTCCGCGCGCGTCAGCGATGCAATGTGCAAACGCCTGGGTGCGTCTGGTGTGGTGAAACTGAACAAACAAACCATCCAGGTTATCGTGGGTGCGAAAGCCGAATCTATCGGCGATGAAATGAAAAAAGTGGTTGCCCGTGGGCCGGTAGCTGCCGCCTCAACGGATAGCGCGCCAGTGGCTGACGCTCCGGTGGTGAAACCGCAGGCTGTGCCAAATGCGGTAACCATCGCTGCCCTGGTCTCTCCGGTGACCGGTGAAGTGGTAGCGATTGAGCAGGTGCCAGACGAAGCGTTCGCCAGCAAAGCGGTCGGTGACGGTGTCGCTGTTAAACCAACGGAAAAAACCGTGGTGTCTCCGGCAACTGGTACCATCGTGAAAATATTCAACACCAACCACGCGTTCTGTCTTGAGACCGAAAACGGCGCGGAGATCGTTGTCCACATGGGTATCGATACCGTGGCGCTGAACGGCCAGGGCTTTACTCGCCTGGTGGAAGAGGGGGCTGAAGTGGTCGCAGGCCAACCGATTCTGGAAATGGATCTGGACTACCTGAACGCCAATGCGCGCTCGATGATTAGCCCGGTGGTTTGCAGCAACATCGACGACTTCAGCGGCCTGGTCATTCAGGCGAAAGGTCAGGTCGTTGCGGGCCAAACCCCACTGTATGAGATTAAAGGCAAGTAATCGCTCCTGAGTAGAGTCATGCCTTAAGCGGCGGGGGGATAACCTCCGCCGCTTTTTTTTGCGGTTATTGTCCCCATTATTTTATTCTGAATAGACGTTTTAAAGGTTGTCACTACGTCCGGCTTATAAGATCATATGCCGTTATACGTTGTTTATGCTTTGAGGAATCCACGATGAGTGAGGCAGAAGCCCGCCCGAGTAACTTTATTCGTCAGATCATTGATGAAGATCTGGCCAGTGGTAAGCACACCACGGTTCATACGCGTTTCCCGCCGGAGCCAAACGGCTACCTGCACATCGGCCACGCGAAATCTATCTGCCTGAACTTTGGTATCGCACAAGACTACCAGGGACAGTGCAACCTGCGTTTCGATGACACTAACCCTGCAAAAGAAGACATCGAATACGTTGAGTCCATCAAGAACGACGTGCAATGGCTGGGCTTCAACTGGTCGGGCGATATCTGCTACTCCTCTAACTATTTTGATCAGCTGTTCGCCTATGCGGTTGAGCTGATCAATAAAGGTCTGGCGTATGTGGATGAGCTCTCTGCTGACGAAATCCGTGAATACCGCGGTTCGCTCACCGCACCGGGTAAAAACAGCCCGTACCGCGACCGCAGCGTAGAAGAGAATCTGGCGCTGTTTGAAAAAATGCGTGCCGGTGGCTTCGAAGAAGGCAAGGCCTGTCTGCGTGCCAAAATCGATATGGCCTCGCCATTCATCGTCATGCGCGACCCGGTGCTGTACCGCATTAAGTTTGCGGAACACCACCAGACCGGGAACAAGTGGTGCATCTACCCGATGTACGACTTCACCCACTGCATCAGCGATGCGCTGGAAGGCATTACGCACTCCCTGTGTACTCTGGAGTTCCAGGACAACCGTCGTCTGTACGACTGGGTGCTGGATAACATCACCATCCCTGTGCACCCGCGTCAGTACGAGTTCTCTCGTCTGAATCTGGAATACACGGTGATGTCCAAGCGTAAGCTGAACCTGCTGGTGACAGACAAGCACGTAGAAGGCTGGGATGACCCGCGTATGCCGACCATCTCTGGTCTGCGCCGCCGGGGTTACACCTCTGCCTCTATCCGCGAGTTCTGCAAACGTATTGGCGTGACCAAACAGGACAACACCATTGAGATTGCCTCTCTGGAATCCTGCATCCGTGAAGATCTGAACGAAAACGCTCCGCGCGCGATGGCGGTGATCGACCCGGTTAAACTGGTTATCGAAAACTACCCGCAGGGTGAGAGCGAGATGGTGACGATGCCGAACCATCCGAGCAAGCCTGAAATGGGCACACGTGACGTGCCGTTTAGCGGTGAGATTTGGATCGATCGCGCGGATTTCCGCGAAGAAGCCAACAAGCAGTACAAGCGTCTGGTGCTGGGCAAAGAAGTCCGTCTGCGTAATGCGTACGTGATTAAAGCCGAGCGCGTCGAAAAAGACGCGGAAGGCAACATCACTACCATCTTCTGCTCTTACGATGCCGAAACGCTGAGTAAAGACCCGGCGGATGGCCGTAAAGTGAAGGGCGTTATCCACTGGGTGAGCGCCTCGCACGCGCTGCCGGTTGAGTTCCGCCTGTATGACCGTCTGTTCAGCGTGCCTAACCCAGGCGCTGCGGAAGACTTCCTGTCAACGATTAACCCGGAATCACTGGTGATCAAGCAGGGCTTTGCCGAACCGTCGCTGAAAGCCGCACAAACCAGCAAAGCGTTCCAGTTTGAACGTGAGGGTTACTTCTGCCTGGACAGCCGCTACAGCACTGCGGAAAAACCGGTATTTAACCGTACTGTCGGTCTGCGCGATACCTGGGCCAAAATCGGCGAATAATATCGCTGCATTGGTCAATGAGAAACAAACGCCGCTAATTGCGGCGTTTTTTTATTTAATGATCATGCCATTAAAGAACGCTTTTAATAACGGAAGTCAAAATAACTGGTCAATGCGGTGCTACTTATTTTTTTTAATAAAGTTTGTATATACCCTAAAACAGTAAAGAGGAATTAACAGACAGGTTTTTTAACCCTTAGCCATTGAAAAATCGCGCTTCCCCCCGCCATTACTCGCTTCGGCGTAAATGTTACAAAGCACTACTAATTATGTGCACTTCGTCATAATCCTGACTTTTGCCCACGAAAAAGCATTGATAATTCGCGTCGCGAAAAATAACCTAAAGACGGTAGTTAATTCGAGGGTATTTCTAACTACCCCTGACCATTAGGTCTTTTTATATTTTTCGCCGTTCAGGCGTTTTTAATTCGTCAAAGAGGAATAATCTATGCGTACGTTCAGTGGCAAACGTAGTGCGCTGGCGCTGGCAATTGCCGGTGTGACAGCAATGTCGGGCCTGGTGATTGCGCCAGAGGCTAAAGCAGAAGGTTTCATTGATGATTCAACCCTCACGGGCGGAATTTATTACTGGCAGCGTGAGCGTGACCGTAAAGACGTCACTGAAGACAAATACAAAACCAACCTTTCTCACTCCACCTGGAACGCCAACCTGGACTTCCAGTCGGGTTATGCCGCGGATATGTTTGGCCTGGATATTGCGGCGTTTACCGCAATTGAAATGGCGGAAAACGGCGACAGCGGTCACCCGAACGAAATCGCATTCTCCTCCAGCAATAAAGCCTATGACGAAGACTGGTCCGGGGATAAGAGCGGCATCAGCCTCTATAAGGCCGCGGCGAAATTCAAATACGGCCCGGTATGGGCGCGCGCAGGTTATATTCAGCCAACCGGACAGACGCTGTTAGCCCCACACTGGAGCTTCATGCCGGGTACCTATCAGGGCGCAGAAGCGGGGGCCAATTTTGACTACGGCGATGCCGGGGCGCTGAGCTTCTCCTATATGTGGACCAACGAGTACAAAGCGCCGTGGCACATTGAGATGGATAAGTTCTACCAGAACGATAAAACCACCAAAGTGGACTACCTCCACTCCCTGGGTGCGAAGTATGACTTCAAAAACGACCTGGTACTGGAAGCCGCCTTCGGACAGGCTGAAGGCTATATCGATCAGTATTTCGCGAAAGCCAGCTACAAATTCGACGTTGTGGACAGCCCGCTGAGCACCAGCTATCAGTTCTATGGCACGCGTGATAAAGCCAGCAACGGCACCGTTAACGATATCTACGACGGTACCGCATGGCTGCAGGCGCTGACCTTCGGTTACAAGGTGGGCCAGGTTGACCTGCGTCTGGAAGGGACGTGGGTGAAGGCGGAAGGGCAGCAGGGTTACTTCCTGCAGCGTATGACCCCAACTTACGCCTCATCAAACGGTCGTCTGGATATCTGGTGGGATAACCGCTCTGACTTCAACGCCGACGGTGAAAAAGCCGTCTTCTTCGGTGCAATGTATGACCTGAAAAACTGGAATCTGCCAGGCTGGGCGGTCGGTGCTTCTTATGCTTACGCGTGGGACGCGAAGCCTGCTGATATGGCAACCCCGGATGCGTACTACGATCCTAATTACCGCCTGAAAGAGTCCGCCTACAGTCTGGATGCGAGCTACACCCTGCAGGACGGGCGTGCCAAGGGCACCATGTTCAAACTGCACTTCACGCAGTATGACAACCACTCCGATATCCCAAGCTATGCGGGCGGTTACGGCAACATCTTCCAGGATGAACGTGACGTGAAATTCATGGTCATCGCGCCATTCACTATTTTCTGATGAAGACCCCGGCGGGCGTGGCCCGCCGAAACGGAGACGGCAGATGAAAAGAAAAGTAGTCATGGTCGCGATGCTGGCAACAGGGCTGGTGGCCTGTGCGCAGCCTCAGGCCCCGAAAGAAGATTCGCGTCTGAAAGAGGCCTACAGCGCCTGTATCAATACCGCGCAAGGCTCGCCGGAGAAAGTTGAAGCCTGCCAGAGCGTGCTGAATGTGCTGAAGAAAGAGAAAGCGCATGAGCAGTTCGCGACGCAGGAGAATGTCCGCGTGATGGATTACCAGGCCTGTATTCAGGCGCGTCAAACCGGTAACGATCAGGAAGTCGAGAAGCGTTGCGATAAGATCTGGCAGGAAATTCGGAATAATAATAACCAATAGCGCTGTTTGACGCCCGGTGGCGCTGCGCTTACCGAACCTACAGAGGTGTCATCGCCCGTAGGCCCGGGAAGCGCCGCGCCACCGGGCTTTTTAAGGCAAAAAAAAAGCCAACCTTGCGGCTGGCTCAGAGTATGAAAGTTTGCTTATTTCGCGTCGTGAGCGTGCTCATCTTCGCGGCAATCGCCTTCCGCACAGTGTCCATACAGGTACAGGCTGTGGTTAGTCAGACGGATACCGTGGCGCGCGGCAATTTCACGCTGGCGTGATTCAATAGAATCATCGCTGAACTCAATGACCTTGCCGCAGTCGAGGCAGATCAGATGATCGTGGTGGTGTTGCTGGGTCAGCTCGAAAACAGATTTACCGCCTTCGAAATTATGACGGGTAACAATGCCCGCGTCATCAAACTGGTTCAGCACACGATAAACGGTTGCCAGCCCAATTTCTTCGCCCATGTCGATAAGACGCTTGTAAAGGTCTTCCGCACTGACATGGTGATTGTCTGGCCCCTGAAGCACTTCAAGGATTTTTAACCGAGGAAGCGTTACTTTCAGGCCAGCCTTCTTTAATGCGGTATTGTTGTCGGTCATGCGGAATCTGTCCTGTTGCTAAACGTTTCACTTCAAAAGAAGAAGTGACAGAAAATGCACCTGGGATAATGCGTCTCATTATAGAACTGCCATGGCTAAATGAAAACTGCAAGTCTCAGGCAAAGTATGCTTATAAAAACGTGGTATCACCAACAAACTTGTTCGATGGAGCCCACTTTTTATCAGGGGGATATTGTACAGGTCTGAGCGAAAAAGTTAAAAGTTTGTAGCAATTAATTTAATCGGTTTTACCTGGCATGCGGGCGCAACCGCAGTTGCGCCGCAGGAAAATCAGGCGTTAAGAATGTCGTCGAGGTTCAGTTCTTCACGAACCTGCTTCACCCATTTTTCGACACGCTCAGCGGTCAGTTCTGGCTGGCGATCTTCGTCGATAGCCAGACCCACGAAGTGATCGTCGTCTGCCAGGCCTTTGGACGCTTCAAAGTGGTAGCCCGCCGTTGGCCAGTGGCCGACAATCGCCGCGCCGCGTGGCTCAATGATGTCGCGGATGGTGCCCAGCGCATCACAGAAGTATTCCGCATAATCTTCCTGGTCGCCGCAGCCAAACAGGGCGACCAGCTTGCCGTTGAAGTCCACTTCTTCGAGCGTCGGGAAGAAATCGTCCCAGTCGCACTGCGCCTCGCCGTAGTACCAGGTCGGGATACCCAGCAGCAGGATGTCATAACCTTCGAGGTCTTCTTTGCTGCTTTTGGCGATGTCATGTACATCGGCAACGTCTTTACCGAGCTGTTTTTGAATGTTTTTTGCGATATTTTCGGTATTGCCGGTATCACTGCCGAAGAAAATGCCGATGATTGCCATGAGTAAAATAACCTCTTGAAACTTAATGGTATGGTGGCGCAATTTGTCCACGGATAAGGGCAATAATAGCAGAACTGGCAACCCTGCGGAAACAGCTATCGCGCAGGACTGCACTCTGTGCTACATGAAAAGGGAAATACGGGGGTTTTTCAGACTTATGCCTTGCTGCGTAACGCGTTGAGCTGAGCGAGCAGCATCTCTTCAATCAACTCGCTGCGGCTGATATCACGGGCGGAGGCCAGCTCGTTTAGCGCATCGACAGCGTCAGCGTTGAGCTTCAGTTCGACACGCTTAAGCCCACGATTTTTATCGCGTTTAAGCTGGTTGCGTTTATTGATACGCAGCTGTTCATCACGCGAAAGCGGATTCGTCTTGGGTCGTCCCGGGCGACGCTCATTCGCGAACAGGTCTAGTGTCGTACGGTCCGTTTGTTCTTTGGCCATGATTCAGAGACTTCGGGGGAAAACAAGCCGCCCTGTTAATGCCCGGGCGATAAGCGCGCCATCATACATCACCGAAAACGACACGCCAACGACTGGAAGCCCTCTGTCTTCCAGTCGCTCTCTTTTTAATCAATTCGCCGTATCAGTAAGATAGCGGCGGATAGCGCGCAGGACCGCCTCCGGTTTTTCTGCATGAACCCAGTGGCCCGCCCCGGCGATGACGTGCGCGCGAGCCTGTGGGAACTGCGCCAGCAGTGCGTCGCGGTACGCCTCGGTCACGTAGGGTGAATTGCCGCCGGTAATAAAGAGGGCAGGGTGCTGCCAGGCGGGAACCGGCTGCCAGCCGACAATGTGAGTATACTGATCCCAAAGTACCGGGACGTTAAAACGCCACTGACCGTCGACAAAGGATTTAAGCAGGAACTGCACCACGCCTTCCTCATCGAGGTGTTCACGCATGACGGCTGCGGCCTGCTGACGGGTAGACACGCCAGACTCCGTGACCGCATTGATCGCCGCGAAAATCTCGTCGTGGCGACGCACGTCGTAATCCACGGGGGCCACGTCAACCACCACCAGGCCAGCAATACGTTCCGGTGCCAGCGCCGTCAGCGCCATCACCGCTTTGCCACCCATGGAATGCCCGACTAAAGTGACCTTCTCAAGTTGATGGGCATCCAGCGTATCCAGCAAATCCTGCGCCATCGCCGCGTAAGTCATGTCAGGCGAACGCCCGGAAAGGCCATGATTACGCATATCAACCTGCAAAATGTCATGATCGGCAACCAGATCGCGCGCCAGTATGCCCAGGTTATCCAGGCTACCAAACAGGCCGTGAACCAGTACGATGGGAGAATTATTGTTCGGCGATTGTGCAGATTGCGCTCGGGTATTCAATTTCATGGCAAAGTTCTTTTTTTACGTATGTCAGGTTAGGGTATCATGTTGTCCATTCTGCCGCCCGGCTGCAAGGATCCAGTTTAATCCGACTTTTGCCGCCAACCTGGTTTGACGCTATCCGCTGTTGGGATTTGCTCCTATAATCCCAACGACTTGTATTCAGATAAGATATCGCACTGGATTAAGATGAAAACAATCGAAGTTGATGACGAACTCTATCAGTATATTGCCAGCCAGACGCGGCATATCGGGGAGAGCGCGTCCGACATTTTACGGCGTATGCTCAAAATTTCCGCCGCCGCACAGCCTGCTACCCCAGCCACTAAAGATGTCGTCTCTCAGCCGAGTGTTACCGCACAAGCAAAACCTGCCGTCGCGCCGGTGAAAGACAAAGTGCGCGCGATGCGCGAGCTGCTACTGTCAGATGAATATGCAGAACAGAAAAAGGCGGTTAACCGCTTTATGCTGGTGCTGACTACACTTTATTCACTGGATAACACCGCGTTTGCTGAAGCGACCGAGTCGCTGCATGGTCGTACCCGCGTTTACTTCGCGGGCGATGAGCAGACGCTGCTGCAAAATGGCAATCAAACCAAACCTAAACACGTCCCGGGCACACCGTACTGGGTGATCACCAATACCAATACGGGCCGCAAGTGCAGCATGATTGAACACATCATGCAGTCCATGCAGTTCCCGGCGGAATTGATTGAAAAGGTTTGCGGTACAATTTAACCCTTGCATCAGAAGGACCAGGCAATGGCAAATCACAGCCGTGCAGGCCAACCTGCACAACAAAGCGATTTGATTAACGTCGCTCAACTGACCGCCCAGTACTACGTGCTGAAGCCGGTGGTGGGCAACGCAGAACACGCAGTGAAGTTTGGTACATCTGGCCACCGCGGCAGCGCGGCGCGCCACAGCTTTAACGAGCCGCACATTCTGGCCATTGCCCAGGCCATCGCGGAAGAGCGCGCCAAAAACGGCGTCACCGGTCCGTGCTATGTTGGGAAAGATACGCACGCCCTGTCTGAACCGGCCTTCATTTCCGTACTGGAAGTGCTGGCGGCGAACGGCGTCGATGTGATTGTTCAGGAGAACAACGGCTTTACGCCAACGCCTGCGGTGTCCAACGCCATTCTGGTGCATAACCAGAAAGGGGGCGCGCTGGCAGACGGGATTGTGATTACGCCATCCCACAACCCGCCGGATGACGGTGGCATCAAATACAACCCGCCTAACGGTGGCCCGGCAGACACTAACGTCACCAAAGTGGTGGAAGACCGCGCCAACGCGCTGCTCGCAGACGATCTGAAAGGCGTTAAGCGCATCTCTCTGGATGCGGCCATGGCCTCCGGCCACGTGAAAGAGCAGGATCTGGTGCAGCCATTCGTGGAAGGGCTGGCGGAGATCGTCGACATGGCGGCGATTCAGAAAGCGGGCCTGACGCTGGGCGTTGACCCGCTTGGCGGTTCCGGTATCGAATACTGGAAACGTATTGCCGAGCACTACAAGCTGAACCTGACCATCGTGAACGATCACGTCGATCAGACCTTCCGCTTTATGCACCTGGATAAAGACGGCGCTATCCGTATGGACTGCTCGTCAGAGTGTGCAATGGCCGGCCTGCTAGCGCTGCGCGACAAATTCGATCTGGCGTTTGCTAACGACCCGGATTATGACCGTCACGGTATCGTCACGCCTGCTGGCCTGATGAACCCGAACCACTATCTGGCGGTGGCGATTAATTATCTGTTCCAGCATCGTCCACAGTGGCGCAACGAGGTGGCTGTCGGTAAAACGCTGGTCTCTTCTGCGATGATCGACCGCGTGGTCGATGCGCTGGGCCGCAAGCTGGTGGAAGTGCCGGTAGGCTTCAAATGGTTTGTTGACGGTCTGCACGACGGCAGCTTCGGCTTCGGCGGCGAAGAGAGCGCGGGCGCTTCCTTCCTGCGTTTCGACGGCACGCCGTGGTCAACCGATAAAGACGGCATCATCATGTGTCTGCTGGCGGCGGAAATCACCGCTGTCACCGGTAAAAACCCGCAGGAGCACTATAACGAGCTGGCGGAGCGTTTTGGCGCGCCAAGCTACAACCGTCTCCAGGCGAGCGCGACCTCTGCGCAGAAAGCGGCGCTGTCTAAGCTTTCGCCAGAAATGGTCAGCGCCAGCACTCTGGCCGGTGATCCGATCACGGCTCGCCTGACGGCCGCTCCGGGTAACGGCGCGTCTATCGGCGGTCTGAAGGTGATGACCGAAAACGGCTGGTTCGCCGCGCGTCCGTCCGGCACGGAAGATGCGTACAAAATTTACTGTGAAAGCTTCCTCGGCGCTGAGCACCGTCAGCAGATTGAGAAAGAAGCGGTAGAGATTGTCAGCGAAGTGCTGAAAAACGCGTAAGTGCTGGTGTGGTGCGGGCTGATGCCTCACCCCGACCCTCTCCCACAGGGAGAGGGAGAAAACACTAAAAACGGCAACCCCAGGGTTGCCGTTTTACATTGATTTTGTAGGCCCGGTAAACGCTAGCGCCACCGGGCTTTTTTTTAGCTGTGTTTGTTCGTCAACTCAAAACGTGGCGAAACCAGCCCGTACAGCGTCCAGCCCATAAACGTGACCATTGCGCCGTAGAGCATCGCTTCCTGACCGGAGGAGTAGAGCGCATAGAAGCTGTAGATGGCCCCAATCAGCGCCACGATATTCGCCGCTTTTGCTTTGCGCGGTTCGACCTTCGCCACCTTCTGAATGATCACCAGCGCTGCCATCGACAGGATATACGGAATGATATTGGTCACCACCGCCAGGTTGACCAGCACGTTGAACTGGCTGTTCAGCGACGGGCTGATGGTCATCAACGACAGACCGCTCTGGAAAATCACAATCGCCAGCATTCCCTGCACGGGCGCATCGGCTTTGGTCACGCGGGAGAAGATTTTCGGAAAGTAGCCTTCATCCGCCGAGGATTTAAACACCTGCGCGATGGTGAACTGCCAGCCGAGCAGCGAACCACAGCAGGACATCACCATCAGTCCCATTATCACTTTCCCGACTTCCGGGGTGAACATTTGCGCGAAGGCCAGACCGAACGGCGCGGTAGAGCTGGCAAGATCCATATTTGGGACGATCCCGGCAATCACGTTGGTCGAGAGGATGTAAATCACCGCCGCCCCCAGCGTACCGCCCAGCACCGCAATCGGCACGTTCTTCTCCGGGTTTTCCACCACGTCGGCGTTGGCACAGGCCGATTCCAGGCCCAGGAAAGCCCACAGCGTCATGGCGATGGACGAACCTACCGCGGTAAAGAACGGCACATGGTGCGGGTTCCAGGAGTTGGCGTACAGCGTCGGGCTAAACCAGAACCAGCCGATAACGCACAGCCCGACTACCGGGATAATCACCCCCCAGACGGTAATGCTGCTGAGCTGTCCGGTGATGCGCGCGCCGCCGAAGTTGGCGACGGTGCAGATCCACAGCACGCCGATGGTCGCCAGCCCAATTTGCACCGGACTCAGCGTGGCGCCAAACAGCTCCGTGCCGTAACCCACCGCTGAAATGGCAATCGCCACGTTAGCGATGAGCAGCGACACGCCGTAGGTGTAGTTCGCCATAAAGTTGCCGGACTTGCCGAACGCGTATTCCGCATAGCCGCCCATGCCGCCTGACTTGCGGCTGAACATCCCACACTTGGCAAACGCCCAGGCCAGCGCCATCGAGCCGACGGCGGTCACCAGCCAGGAGATAATAGAGATGGTCCCGACCTCGGCGAGCTTGGTGGGCAGCATGATAATCCCGGACCCCATCATGTTCACCATGGTGAGGATGGTCAACTGCACCACGCCCATCTTGTTCGACTTGCTCATAATGCTTCTCCTTTCAGCAGCGCGGGCTGGTCAGCAGACCGTTTGATGACGTAGCAGCGAACCAGCTTACGACCGTCACACTCCTCAACGTACACACCCTGGAGTTCCGGTGCGAAGCCCGGTAACAGGTTGATCCCTTCTTCCAGCGCCGCAAAGTAGCGCAGCACCGAACCGCCCCAGACTTCACCGGGAACCACGCACAGCACGCCCGGTGGATAAGGGAGCGCGCCTTCGGCGGCGATACGTCCTTCAGCATCGCGCAGCGAAACCAGCTCAACCTCGCCGCGCAGATAGGCGTAATTCGCCTCCTGCGGGCTCATCATCACGCGCGGGAAGTGAGATTTACGGAACATCTCTTTTTGCAGCTGTTTAACGTTATTACGGGCGTACAGGTCATGCATCTCCTGGCAGATTTGCCGCAGGCTGTAATCCGCATAGCGATCCGGATGCTGTTTATAGAGTGACGGCAGCACCTCTTTTAAAGGCGCATCGCGCTGGAGCAGCTTTTCGAAGCGCACCAGTTGGGCGACCAGCTGCTGCAATTTGCCCATATCTTCCGCAGGCGTCAGCAGGAACAGGATCGAGTTGAGGTCGCATTTCTCCGGGATGATGCCGTTTTCGCGCAGGAAGTTGGCGAGAATAGTGGCGGGTACGCCGAAATCCTCATACTCACCGCTGCTGGCGTTGATCCCCGGCGTGGTCAGCAGCAGTTTGCAGGGGTCGATGAAGTACTGGTGCTCGGCGTAGCCGTCAAAGGCGTGCCAGCGTTCGCCCGGCACGAAGTGGAAGAAGCGCAGGTTGGTGGCTATTTCCGCCGTATCCCAGCTCTCCCAGGGGCGTCCATCGACCTGTTCAGGCACGAACGGGCGGATAAACCGGCAGTTTTCCAGAATGAGCTTCCGCGCTTCAATGCCGTTTACCACGCAGTCCATCCACATATTGCGTCCGCTCTGGCCCTCGTGCATGCGGGCGTTAATATCCAGCGCGGCGAACAGCGGGTAAAACGGGCTGGTGGAGGCGTGCATCATGAAGGCGTTGTTGAGGCGTTTATGGGGCACATAGCGCGGCTGGCCTTTAATGTGGCTGTCCTTCTTGTGGATCTGCGAGGTTTGCGAGAAGCCAGCCTGCTGTTTATGCACGGATTGAGTGACCAGAATGCCCGGGTCGTTTTCGTTCAGCTCCAGAAGCAGCGGCGAGCAGTCGGCCATCATCGGAATAAACTGTTCGTAGCCCACCCAGGCGGAGTCAAACAGGATGTAGTCGCACAGATGACCGATCTTATCCACGACCTGACGGGCGTTATAAATGGTGCCGTCATAAGTACCAAGCTGGATCACCGCCAGGCGAAACGGGCGCGGTGCGTGCGCGCGATCGGGTGCCACGTCGGATATTAACTCGCGCAGATAGCGCTCTTCGAAGCAGTGCGCATCAATCCCGCCGATAAAGCCATACGGATTACGCGCGGTCTCCAGATAGACCGGCGTTGCGCCCGCCTGTAGCAGGGCACCGTGATGATTAGATTTGTGGTTGTTGCGATCGAATAGCACCAGGTCGCCCGGCGTGAGCAGGGCATTGAGCACCACTTTGTTTGACGATGAGGTGCCATTCAGCACGAAGTAGGTCTTATCGGCGTTAAAGACGTTAGCCGCATGCTGTTGGGCGTTGCACGGCGCACCTTCGTGGATCAGCAGATCCCCCATCGCCACGTCAGCGTTGCACAGGTCGGCGCGGAACAGGGTCTCGCCAAAGAAATCCACGAACTGATTTCCGGCAGGATGACGGCGGAAGAACTGGCCCCCCTGGTGCCCCGGGCAATCAAATGCGCTGTTGCCCTGCTCAACGTAGTCCACCAGGGCGCGGAAGAACGGCGGGCGCAGGTGGGTTTCGTACTTCTGTGCCGCCGCTTCCAGCTGGCGTCCGTAAAAATCATTGCTGGTGTCTGAACATTCAAAAACGCCATGAATGCGCGACAAATAGTCTGCCGGGACAATCTCGTCTTTCTGGGTGGCAATAAAGACAGGAATGCCAAAGCCTGTCGCCTCAATTTCTTCTATCGCGCCTGTATATATATCCTGGGTGGCCAGAACCACGGCGGCGACGTCAATATAATCGGTTGTGCTGACATCTACCGTCTCGCGATGTGTGGTAAAACAGTCGGGGCAGGTACGGCTGGTAGCAATTTTTAAAATTTTCATCTTTCACTCTTTATTTTAGGTAATAGCAGTCCCTCGATTTCTTTAAAAAAGAAATCGAACGTTATCCGGAAAAAAAGCAAACGGTGGCCGCTGATTGAAAATCAGTGGATTGCTTTTTGCAGAATACGATTCAGTCCGCCCGGTAGCGGATGAGTCTGAATCAGGAGAAATGAACGCAGGTGTTCACAGGCAAACGCCTGTAAGAGAAGGTGTTTTAAAACAACCTGTCAACAGATGCGCCAGAAGTCGAAGGACTACCGGGCGTTAAAGAGATGAAAGTCGAAGCAGTTACGATGCGCAAACATCATAATATGGGTTGTCCGCCTTATATGCGGCATTAAACGGTTGTTGTTTTCCATGCTTATTTTCCTTTCAGTAATTGAAAGCACGGCCATTTTATCCTGGAAAATGGGTTTAACTGTGAAGCAGATCACCGTTAAACGATCATTTTAGAAATAAATATGCGCTTTTGATGAATATGGCAGATCAAAATGCTGTTTTGTGAATTTTATGTTATTTTTGTGTTTTGGAAATGTGTTTTGACGGCAGAAAATAAGTAAAGCACTGCCTTTCGGTTTATTTTATCTTTATTACCGGCGGGTTTTTGTTTTTATTTGAAATTAATGTGAATAACTATTCAAAGCATAAACCGATAACCGATACCGGTTTCAGTTAATAAATGGCGGGGGCGTGCGGGATCAACTTCAAGTTTTTGACGAAGGTGGCCCATATAAATGCGTAAATAGTGACTATGTTCGACGGCATTAGGTCCCCAGACCTGACTTAACAGCTGGCGCTGGGTCAGAACTTTGCCGTGATTGTTGAGCAGCACCGCCAGCAGGCGGAACTCGATCGGCGTGAGGTGGATCTCCTCGTCACCGCGAAGGATGCGCCGCGCGGCGAGATCGACCTGGATCTCGCCAAAAGTATATACCGGGTCGCTGGGGGAGGGGGCACTGTGCCGACGCAGCGCCACGCGTAGCCGCGCCTGCAGCTCGCCAATACCAAAGGGTTTGACCAGGTAATCATCCGCTCCGGCATCGAGGGCGGCAATTTTATCCGTCTCTTCGGTGCGGGCAGAGAGCACCAGAATGGGCATCTGGCTCCACTGGCGCACCTCGCGAATAAAATCGATGCCGTCGCCATCCGGAAGCCCCAAATCGAGGATCACCAGGTCCGGCTTGCGGGTCGCGGCCTCGATCAGCCCGCGCTGTAGCGTACCGGCTTCGTGGACGCGTAAGCCGTCGCCTTCCAGCGCGGCGCGCAGAAAACGGCTAATGGCGAGCTCATCTTCAACAATCAGGACGTTAATCACAAATCCTCTGGTAATTCATCAAGTTCGGGCGGGACATCAAGAGGAAGTGTAACACAAAAACGTGCGCCACCTTCCGGGCGGTTGGCTGCCGAAAGGGTACCGCCATGCACCTCAACGATGGCCTCGCAAATCGCCAGCCCAAGCCCGACGCCGGGAATGGCTGACTCTTTATTGCCGCGCGCAAACTTCTCAAAAATGGCCTGCTCCTGACCCTGCGGGATGCCCGGCCCCGTGTCCCACACCTCCAGGCGCAGCGCCTGTTCTTCCACGGAAGCATTCATGCCAATCTGCGCCTTCGGCCCCGCATATTTACCGGCATTTTCCAGCAGGTTGATCAGCACACGTTCGAACAGCGGGCCGTCCACATGGATAAGCGTAAGCGGCTCCGGCATATTCAGCGCGATATGGCGGCCGCCGAGACCCGGCTCCAGCATCTTCAGCGCGCTGCCAACCACTTCTTCCAGCGTCAGCCACTCTTTTTTAAGGTTAAACCCGCCGGACTGGATGCGCGCCATATCGAGCAGGTTGTTCACCAGGCGCGTCGTGTTCAGCACGTGCTCGCGGATCTCGCTGGCCTGCATCGCGTGTTTAGACCCTTCAGCAGCGAGATCCAGCGTCAGGATCTCAGACTGCCCAAACAGGACGGTGAGGGGCGTGCGCAGGTCGTGCGAGAGCGCCGCCAGCAGCGAATTACGAATGCTTTCCCGCTCGCTCGCCAGCCGGGCCTGCTCCTCGCTGGCGGTGAGGGCCAGCCGCTCAAGCGCGCTGGCAACCAGCAGCGTGAAGGTCTCCAGCAGCCGCTGCTGCTCGGGGATCATCAGCTGGCGCAGGTTGGATGGCTCGACAATGACCAGCCCGTGATTTTTATCCGCGCTGCGCAGCGGCAGGATCTGATACGGCACTCCCGGCAGGGTATCCGTGCCCGCACCTGCCGGTAAGCCCTTGTCAAAACTCCAGCGCGCGATGGCTTCATCCCAGGGCGTCATGCCCGAGGTCGATGTCAGCGGGCGCAGTTTGCCGTGCTCATCAGGAAGCAGGATCAGGCTGCTGGCGTGAAAGGTCGAACGGATAAACTGCTCGCTGGTCTGGACGATATCCCGCGGCGTGCGGCCGACCGCCAGCGATTTGGACATCTCGTATAAATGCCGCGTGCGTTGTTCGCGGTAGCGGGCAATACGCGCCTGATAGCGCACGCCTGCCGTCAGGTTCCCGATCACCAGCCCGACGGTAAGCATCACCCCAAAGGTGAGAATGTACTGCACATCCGAGACGGCGAGCGTCCCGCGAGGGGCAATAAAAAACAGATCGAAGCTGACCACGTTGAGAACCGTTGCCAGCACCGACGGCCAGCGTCCGTAAAACAGCGCCACGACAACCACGCCGAGCAGGTAAATCATCACCAGGTTGGCGGCATCGAAGGCAATCAGCCACTGGCTGGCAATCAGGGTGATCAGGGCGCAAAGTACCGTGGCCACCAGACAACCGCGAAGCTGGATGCGCCACTTTTCACTAAACGTTCGGGCGTCTGGCGTTCGGCCAGGAAGGGGGGTGGGTTTATCATCCAGCGCGACGATCACAAGGTCCAGATCCGGCGCGCGGCGCGCCAGCCTGTCGGCGAAGGACTCCCGGCTCAACCAGCGACGCTGCTGACGGCGGCCAATCACAATCTTGCCGAGGTTGTGCTCGCGGGCGTAGCGCAGGATGGCTTTATCTTCCTGCGGGTCGGAGAGGGTGGCCGTTTCCGCCCCCAGCTCCTGTGCCAGCCTGAGCGCGCTTAAAATCGCGCGCCGCTGCTGTTCAGGCAGGGCGTGAAGCTGCGGCGTTTCAACGTACACCGCGTGCCAGACGCTGCCGAACTTCGCGGCGAGGCGGGCGGCGGTGCGGATGAGTTTCTCATTCCCGCTGCTGTGACCAATGCACAGCAGAATGGCGTCCCGGGTATGCCAGACCCGCTCCTGTCCCTGCAGATCGCGCCAGGCACGCATCTGGTCATCAACGCGATCCGCCGTGCGCCGCAGGGCCAGCTCGCGCAGGGCGATTAAATTGCCTTTGCGGAAGAAATGTTCGATGGCACGCTCGGCCTGCCCGGCAATATACACTTTTCCTTCGTGCAGGCGCTGGCGCAGATCGTCCGGCGGCAGGTCGACCAGCACCACTTCGTCGGCGGCGTCAAAAAACGGATCGGGAACCGTTTCCCGTACCTGTATGCCGGTCACACCGCTGACGACGTCGTTGAGGCTCTCCAGATGCTGAACGTTGACTGTGGTGAATACGTCGATGCCGGCTTCCAGCAGCTCTTCCACGTCCTGCCAGCGTTTAGGGTGGCGGGAGCCTGGCGCATTGCTGTGCGCCAGTTCATCCATCAGAATCAGAGCAGGACGGCGGGCGAGGGCCGCGTCAAGGTCGAACTCGGTGACCAGCCGCCCACGGTGGTTGATGCGGCGAGCCGGCTGCACGGCAAGCCCCTCCAGCAGTGCCGCCGTCTCTTTACGACCGTGCGTTTCGACAACACCGATAAGAATATCAAGCCCCTGCGCCCGCAGCCGCTGCGCTTCAGTGAGCATCGCGAAGGTTTTTCCGACCCCCGCGCAGGCCCCGAAGAAAATTTTCAGCTTGCCGCGATGGGCTTCCGCCGTCTGTTCGAGCAGCCTGTCCGGATCCGGGCGCATCGGCTCGTCTGTCATTTAGTTTTTCCTTAGCGCGTCCAGCGCCAGATTGAGCTCAACAATGTTTACGACAGGCATGCCGATAAAACTGACCAGCGGTGTATGGGTATGTTCTGCGACCAGCTGACTCACCTGTTCCACCGTCAGGCGACGCGCGGCAGCGACGCGCGGAACTTGCCAGGCGACGGCCTCCGGCGTCAGGCTGTAATCCAGCCCGCTGGCGGACGCGGTGACCAGCTCCACCGGCACCTCACGGCTTGCCTGCGGGTTCGCGGCTCGCAGCGCGGCAACGCGTTCGGCGATGGCGGTATCCAGCGCCGGGTTGCTGCCCGCGAGGTTGCTCCCCCCGGATGCCATGGGATTATACGGGCTTTCGGCGGTGGCGGAAGGGCGTCCCTGGAAGTAGCCAGCGGCGGTAAAGTGCTGGCCGATCAGCCGCGAACCACGGGTTTCGCCGTCTTGTATGATCAGCGAGCCGTTGGCCTGGTCAGCAAACCACCACTGGCCCAGCGCGGTCGTCATCAGGGGATAAAGCCCGCCGGTTATCAGCGCCAGCAGAATAAACAGAAGTATAGCGGGGCGTAACATCATCATGAGATTCACCTTTTAAACCAGCCCGAACAGGGTTAACAGCAGGTCGATCGCCTTGATCCCGATAAAGGGAACGATCAGCCCGCCGAGACCGTAAATCCACAGATTGCGGCGCAGCATCGCGGCAGCGGTCAGCGGCTTATAGCTCACCCCTTTTAGCGCCAGCGGGATCAGAAAGACAATAATCAGCGCGTTGAAGATCACCGCGCTGAGAATGGCTGACGCCGGGGAGTGCAGGTGCATCACGTTCAGCGCATCCAGCTGCGGATAGGTGGCGGCAAAGGCCGCCGGAATAATGGCGAAGTATTTCGCCACATCGTTGGCGATACTGAATGTTGTCAGCGAGCCGCGCGTCATCAGCATCTGCTTCCCGATGTGTACCACTTCAATCAGCTTGGTCGGGTTAGAGTCGAGATCGACCATGTTGCCCGCCTCTTTTGCCGCCTGCGTACCGGAGTTCATCGCAACCGCCACGTCGGCCTGCGCGAGGGCTGGTGCGTCGTTGGTGCCGTCTCCGGTCATCGCCACCAGCCGACCTTCGGCCTGATACTGGCGGATCAGCGCCAGCTTGGCTTCCGGCGTCGCTTCGGACAGGAAATCGTCGACGCCCGCTTCGGCCGCAATGGCGGCTGCGGTAAGACGGTTATCGCCAGTGATCATCACCGTTTTGATGCCCATCTGGCGCAGCTGAGCGAAGCGCTCTTTGATCCCGCCTTTGACAATATCTTTCAGGGCAATCACCCCGAGGACGTGCGAACCTTCAGCCACCACCAGCGGCGTGGCCCCCTGACGGGCGACGCTCTCGACCAGCGCGTCGACTTCTGGCGGGAAGTGGCCACTGTTGGCTTCAATGTGGCGACGGATGGCGTCGACGGAGCCTTTGCGGATCATCCGGTCCTGAATGTTGATCCCGCTCATGCGGGTCTGAGCGGTAAAGGGGACAAAGGTGGCGTGCAGGCTCTGGACGTCACGCTGGCGCAGGTTAAAACGCTGTTTGGCAAGAATGACGATACTGCGGCCTTCTGGCGTTTCATCTGCCAGAGACGAGAGTTGCGCCGCGTCGGCCAGCGTTTTTTCATCCACGCCGGGGGCCGGTAAAAATTCGGAGGCCTGACGGTTACCGAGCGTGATCGTCCCGGTTTTGTCCAGCAGCAGGACGTCAACATCCCCGGCGGCCTCTACGGCGCGCCCGCTGGTGGCGATCACGTTCGCACCAAGCATGCGGCTCATCCCGGCCACGCCGATGGCCGACAGCAGGCCACCGATGGTGGTTGGGATCAGGCACACCAGCAGGGCGACCAGCACGGTAATGCTCACCGCTGTTCCGGCGTAGGCAGAGAACGGCCACAGGGTGGCGGTGGCGAGTAAAAAGACCATCGTCAGGGCGATCAGCAGAATGGTCAGGGCGATCTCGTTCGGCGTTTTGCGACGCTGTGCGCCTTCCACCATGGCGATCATCCGGTCGAGGAAGGTCTCGCCCGGGTTGACGCTGCACTGGATCACCAGCCAGTCCGAAAGAATGCGCGTTCCGCCGGTCACAGAGGCGAAGTCGCCGCCCGACTCGCGGATAACCGGCGCTGACTCCCCGGTAATGGCGCTTTCGTCTACCGATGCGCCCCCTTCAATCACTTCGCCATCACAGGGGATAATGTCCCCGGCTTCGACCAGCACCACGTCGCCTTTGCGCAGCTCATCTGCCGGCACCTGGTCCATCTGCGCACCGTATTTCGGCTCACGCAGTTTGCGCGCAAAGGCGGTCTTTTTCACCCCTTTCAGGCTGTTGGCCTGCGCCTTACTGCGGCCTTCCGCCAGCGCTTCGGCAACGTTGGCGAAGAGCACGGTAAACCACAGCCACAGGCTGATGGCCCCGGTAAACAGGGCGTTCCCCGTGAGATGCCCCGTTCCCATGGCAATCGCCAGAGCGGTGGTCAGCACGCTGCCGATCCAGACGATAAACATCACCGGGTTGTGCCACTGCACGCGTGGGCTCAACTTTTTCACCGCATCCATGAGGGCCTGGCGAACTAACGACGGTTCGAACAGGGCCAGTTGTTTACGACTCATGACAATTCTCCGCAAATCAGCGTAAAGAGAGGGTTTCCGCGACCGGGCCTAACGCGAGGGCGGGGATAAAGGTCAGGGCACCGACAAGCAGGACGGTGCCAATCAGCAGCCCGGTAAACAGCGCGCCGTGGGTAGGCAGCGTACCGGTGGTCGTGGGTTGGATTTTTTTATTCACCAGTGAACCCGCAATCGCCATCACCGGCACAATTACGCCGAAACGCCCAACGAACATGCAGAAGGCCAGCAGGCAGTTCCAGAACGGTGAGTTGGCGCTCAGGCCCGCAAAGGCGCTGCCGTTGTTATTGGCGGCAGACGAGACGGCGTACAGCACTTCGCTAAAGCCGTGGATACCCGGATTAAAAATGCCGCTGCGTCCGGCATCGGTCATTAGCGCCAGCGCGGTGCCGAGCAGCACGAGGGCAGGCGTAACCAGAATAGCCAGCGCGGTCAGCTTCATCTCGCGCACGTCGATTTTTTTACCCAAATACTCGGGGGTACGGCCAATCATCAGACCGGCGATAAACACCGCCAGCAGCACGAAAAGCAGCATCCCGTACAGCCCCGAGCCAACGCCGCCAAACACCACTTCACCGATCTGCATCAGCCACATCGGGATCATGCCGCCGAGTGCCGTAAAGGAGTCATGCATCGCATTCACCGCCCCGCACGAGGCCGCCGTGGTGACCACGGCATACAGACTACTGGCGAGAATACCGAAGCGGCTCTCTTTGCCTTCCATGTTGATATTGCTGTTGGCGCCCAGTGGCATAAGGTGGCCATTGCCGTGCCATTCGGCCCACATCACCAGCGCAACGCAGACCACGAAGATTAACGACATGGCCCACAGCAACGTCCGCCCCTGACGGCGGTCATTAACCACCTCGCCAAACGCAAAGCACAGCGCCGAAGGGATCAGGAAGATGGCCAGCATCTGGACCAGGTTGGTCAGCGCCGTTGGGTTTTCAAACGGATGGGATGAGTTAGCGTTGAAGAACCCGCCGCCGTTAGTCCCGAGCATCTTGATGGCCTCCTGCGACGCGACAGGTCCCATCGGCAGAAGCTGCTGTGCCCCTTCAAGCGAGGTATAAGGGGTGTAAGGGTGCAGGTTTTGCAGGGTGCCCTGCTGGATAAAGAACAGGGCAATGATCAGTGCGATGGGAAGCAGGATCCATAGGGTAATCCGGGTCAGGTCGACCCAGGCGTTGCCCAGCGTGCTGACATTCTGACGCGCAAACGCCCGCGTCAGGGCAAAAATCACCGCGATACCGCTCGCCGCAGAGAGAAAGTTTTGTACCGTCAGTCCCGCCATCTGGCTGAAGTAACTGAGCGTGGTTTCACCCGCATAGGATTGCCAGTTGGTGTTACTGACGAAGCTGACCGCCGTGTTCAGGGCCAGGTGCCAGGACAGGCCGGGAAGCTGCTGCGGATTCAGCGGCAGGCTTCCCTGCAGCATCAGCATGGCAAACAGGACCGCCAGACCGATAATATTCAGCAGCAAAATGGCCAGCAGATACTGCCGCCAGGTCATCTCCCGATCGTGTGTTCCCAGAAACCGCCACAGCGCGTTTTCAACGCCAGCCGTGCCCGGTAACGCCACGTTGTTGATCATCCGCGCGAGTAAGGAACCCAACGGCCTTGCCAGTATGAACAGCACCAGCAGGAAGCTGGCAATAAGCAAAAACGCCTGAGCAGCCATCAGAATGCCTCCGCATTAATCAGGGCATAAACCAGATAACCCAATAACAGGAACACCAGCACGATGCCGGTAATCAGACCTGCACTCACAATTCACCTCCGGGTGACAGTTGTACTGGTGCTAACGGTAGGATTTACGGCGCAAAGATTTCGCAAAAATCAGAAGGGAAGGTGTAAAAAAAGTATAAAAATGGCAAAGCCACAATTTAACTATTGGTAAGTAAATCGTTAACTTTTTTGTAACTTAGTTACGGCGTGAATGTAAATATTCCCTAAATGGCGAGAAATAAGTGGTCGGATGAGTAGTAAAATTACAAACAAAACGATATTATTTTATCCAGGTCACAGATTTCACATTTTCCGGATGACGTTTCCGGCCAACTACAGGGGAGAAAAATATGGATCTTTATAAAGAGTATCCGGCTCATATCGTTTTCATGCGTCGCACTTTCGCCGTAGTGGCTGGCGTGCTGGCACTGCCGGTGATGCTTTTCTGGAAAGACCGCGCACGTTTTTACAGCTATCTGCATCGCGTCTGGGCGAAAACCAGCGAGAAGCCGGTGTGGATGGATCAGGCCGAGAAAGCGACCTGCGATTTCTACTAAAAAAGAAAGATGACGCACAGTGATAAAAAAACCGCCAACAGCAATGTGGCGGTTTTTTTGTCCCTCGGGATTCGCGGTCCGTTGGGATTGATGGTTTTTCAAGCTCTCACCAGAGGTCTGCGATCTTACTGCTCAGCACTGAAGAATCAAACGTTGTTTCTCTAAATATAATCTTAAAAGGCTGTTGAGCGGATTTCAGTCCACATCAATGCCGACTACCATGCGTCGTCCCTTTCCGCCATCTCGCACATGGGCACCGGTCCCGGGAAAGGTGTAACCACAACCGTGAGTCAGGCTCTCACCAGAGCTTGTGTCCACCGACTTATCACCGGTGGTGAACGGTGGAGCGGTTAGCTGCAGGGACCGCATAATGAAACGCTATTTTTGCATTGCGTTCATTGTCGCCAGCGTACTCGTCGTTAAGAGCGATGAACCTTCCGCGTTCATTGCGTTAACCTCGATAGCGCAGGACAAGTAGCGTTAAGGCCGCCCCGGGCGGCCTTTTTTATTTCATCGCGTCTACACTTCATGGCAAAGTACATAAAAGCCTGCCCCCTTTTTCCTTTGGTGGCATGCCCTTACGGACATAATGGACAATTGCCTGGAGTTTTATGCCCACCCATCTGGTTTGGTTTCGCGCGGATCTGCGCGTTCACGACAACATCGCCCTGGCGGCAGCCTGCCGCGCCAAAGACGCCCGCGTGCTGGCACTGTTTATTGCGACTCCCGAGCAGTGGCAACAGCATGATATGGCACCCCGACAGGCGGCCTACCTCTGCGCGCATCTGAACGAACTGCAGCGCTCGCTGGGCGAAAAAGGTATTCCGCTGATCTATAAAGAGGTGAGCGATTTCTCTGCGCAACTGCAGGCGGTGCAGGCGATATGTGACGAGCATGATGTCACGCACCTTTTTTATAACTACCAGTACGAATTCAACGAGCAGCAGCGGGACCGTCAGCTGGAAAACCGGTTAGACACCGTGGTGTGTCAGGGATTTGATGACAGCGTTATGCTGCCGCCGGGCAGCGTGATGACCGGTAACCACGAGATGTATAAAGTGTTTACCCCGTTCAAAAACGCTTTTATCAAACGCCTGAAAGAGGCGCTGCCGGAGTGCGTCGCCGCGCCCGCCGCAAGGGGCGAACCCTTAACGGATCTCCCCGCGCTGACGTTTGATTATCCTCAACAGGCGTTTGATGAAACTCTCTTCCCCGCCGATGAAAAAGCGGCCATCACGCAGCTGCGCCACTTCTGCAAACAGGGGGCGGCTGAGTATGAAAGTCAGCGGGATTTTCCCGCCGTCGAGGGAACCAGTCGGTTGTCGGCCTGTTTAGCACTGGGCGTGCTCTCTCCACGCCAGTGTCTGCATCGTCTGCTGGCTGAGCAGCCGCAGGCGCTGGACGGTGCGGCAGGCGCCGTGTGGCTCAACGAGCTTATCTGGCGCGAGTTCTACCGCCATCTGATGACTTATCATCCTGATTTATGTAAACATCGACCTTTCATCCGCTGGACTGAAAACGTTAAGTGGCAGCAAAACGACGATCGGCTCCGCGCCTGGCAAAACGGCACGACGGGCTACCCGATTGTCGATGCCGCGATGCGCCAGCTCAATGCAACCGGGTGGATGCATAACCGCCTGCGCATGATTACTGCCAGCTTTCTGGTAAAAGATCTGCTTATCGACTGGCGCGTCGGGGAGCGGTATTTTATTTCTCAGCTGATCGATGGCGATCTGGCTGCCAATAACGGCGGCTGGCAGTGGGCGGCCTCTACCGGTACCGATGCGGCACCGTATTTCCGCATCTTTAACCCGACAACCCAGGGGCAACGGTTTGACGCCGACGGCGAGTTTATCCGCCACTGGCTTCCGGAGCTTAACGAGGTGCCGGCTAAAGCGATCCATGAACCCTGGACGTGGGCGGATAAGCAGGGCGTAACGCTCGATTATCCTCGCCCCCTCGTCGACCATAAACAGGCGCGCGTCGCCACGCTGGCGGCGTACGAAGCGGCCCGTAATGCGTAAGAGAATGATGATGAACAACCACGAACTTGAACGACTGATTAACGAGAAGCTCAACACCGCCGCCTTCAGCGACTACGGCCCGAACGGCCTGCAGGTTGAAGGGCGCGATAAGGTGCAAAAAATTATCACCGGCGTGACGGCAAGCCAGGCGCTGCTGGATGAGGCGGTACGCCAGCAGGCGGACGCCGTGATCGTCCATCACGGTTACTTCTGGAAAAACGAAGCGCCGGTTATTCGCGGTATGAAGCGTAACCGGCTGAAAACGCTGCTGGCGAACGACATCAACCTCTACGGCTATCATCTGCCGCTGGACGCGCACCCGGAACTGGGAAATAACGTGCAGCTGGCGCAGTTGCTGGGGATCACCGTGAAGGGGGAAATCGAGCCGCTGGTGCCGTGGGGCGAGCTGGCGATGCCGGTTCCGGGGCTGGAGCTGGCCTCGTGGATTGAAGCGCGTCTGGGGCGTCGTCCGCTGTGGTGCGGTGACACAGGGCCGGCTCTGGTGAAGCGCGTCGCCTGGTGTACCGGCGGTGGTCAGGGCTTTATTGATAGCGCGGCACGTTTTGGCGTTGATGCCTTCATTACCGGCGAAGTCTCCGAGCAAACCATCCACTCCGCCCGCGAGCAGGGGCTGCATTTCTACGCGGCGGGGCATCATGCAACGGAGCGCGGCGGCATTCGCGCGCTCGGGGAGTGGTTGACGGAAAATACCGATCTGGATGTGACCTTTATAGATATTCCTAATCCGGCCTGATGAGAGGTAGTTAAGTGCAGCGAGCGCGTTGTTATCTTCTGGGCGAAACCGCCGTGGTTCTGGAACTTGAACCACCGGTGACGCTTGCCACGCAAAAGCGTATCTGGCGGCTGGCCCAGCGTCTGCCGGAGATGCCGGGGGTGGTTGAAGCCATTCCGGGTATGAATAATATCACCGTGGTGCTGCGTCACCCGCACACGGGGGCGCTGGATGCCATTGAACGATTGCAGCGCTGGTGGGAGGAGAGCGAGGCGCTGGAGCCGGAGTCCAGATCCATTGAAATCCCGGTGGTTTATGGCAGGGAAGGCGGGCCGGATCTTGGCGTCGTGGCGCAACACAGTGGTTTAACCGAGAAGCAGGTGGTTGAAATGCATGCTTCGGTAAATTACGTGGTCTGGTTCGTTGGCTTCCAGCCAGGTTTTCCGTATCTGGGCGGGCTGCCGTCAGAGCTGCATACCCCCCGTCGCGCCGAGCCGCGCCTGAGCGTACCCGCGGGGACGGTGGCGATCGGCGGTGAGCAGACCGGCATTTACCCCCTTGCCTCGCCCGGCGGCTGGCAGCTTATCGGACACACGTCCACCCCATTATTTGAACCACGCCAGGATGCGCCAATACTTCTGCGTCCCGGCGACACCCTTCGCTTTATCCCGCAGAAGGAGGGGGTATGTTAACGCTTATTCGCGCCGGGCTTTACACCTCGGTACAGGATGCCGGGCGCTTTGGCATGCGCCAGTCCGGCGTGAGCTATTGCGGCGCGCTCGACCGGCCTGCGCTTGAAATTGCAAACGTGCTGGTGGGCAACCCCGGCAGCACGGCGGCGCTGGAGATTACGCTCGGACAGTGCGTGATTGAATTCGGCCAGGAGACCTGGTTTGCGCTTACCGGCGCAGGCTGCGATGCAACGCTTGACGGTAAAGCGGTCTGGACGGGCTGGCGTCTCAGGGCGCAAGCGGGCCAGCGACTGACCCTCAACCGTCCTTCGCACGGCGTACGCAGTTACCTTGCCGTCGCCGGAGGCCTTGACGTGCCTGACGTCCTTGGCTCGTGCAGTACCGACGCCAAAGCGGGCATTGGCGGGCATGAAGGACGTTTGCTGCGCGACGGCGATCGCCTGGCTATCAAGCCTGCGGATCGGCATTTTTCCACCGCCCAGGGCGTGAAGCAGCTGCTGTGGGGAAATCAGATCCGCGCTTTGCCGGGGCCGGAATATCAGGAGTTCGACGCGGCGTCTCAGGCATCCTTCTGGCGCTCGCCGTGGAAGATCAGCCCGCAAAGTAACCGCATGGGCTATCGCCTGCAGGGGCAGCCGCTGACCCGCACAACCGACCGCGAGCTGCTCTCGCACGGCCTGCTGCCGGGCGTGATTCAGGTTCCACCAAATGGGCAGCCTATCGTGCTGATGAACGATGCGCAAACTACCGGCGGATACCCGCGTATTGCCTGCATTATTGAAGCCGATCGCTACCATCTGGCGCAGATCCCGCTTGGTCAGCCGATCCATTTTGTACAATGTACGCTGGAAGAGGCGCTCAAAGCCCGGCAGGATCAGCAGCGCTACCTGGAGCAACTGGCCTGGAGGCTGGATGGCAAAGATTGATTTAAACGCCGATTTGGGCGAGGGCGGCAGCGCGGATGACGCGCTGATGCCGCTGGTCTCTTCGGTCAATATCGCCTGCGGTTTTCATGCGGGCGACGCGCAAACCATGCTGACAAGCGTGCGCAATGCCATCAAACACGGTGTGGCGATCGGGGCGCACCCGGGTTTTCCCGACAGGGCCAATTTTGGCCGAACGGCGATGGAGCTGCCGCCGGAGACGGTCTACGCCCAGACGCTCTATCAGATTGGCGCGCTGGACGCGATTGTCCGTGCGCAGCAGGGGGTGCTGTGCCACGTGAAGCCGCACGGCATGCTTTACAACCAGGCGGCAAAAGAGCCTGCTCTGGCGGATGCCATCGCGCGGGCGGTGCGGGACTATAATCCGCATTGCATTCTGGTCGGCCTGGCCGGCAGTGAGCTTATCCGCGCCGGCGCGCGTCTGGGCTTAACCACCCGGCAGGAAGTCTTTGCCGACCGGGGATATCAGGCTGACGGCAGCCTCGTCCCCCGCACGCAGCCGGACGCGCTTATCACCTCTGAACCGCAGGCGCTGGCGCAGACGCTGGAGATGGTACGCCTGGGGCAGGTCACGACGATTGACGGCACAACGGCAAAGGTCCAGGCTGATACGGTCTGTTTACACGGCGATGGTGAGCATGCGCTGGCATTTGCGCGCCGCCTGCGGGCGGCCTTTGCAGAGCAGGGTATTCTCGTCAGCGCCTGACATCGCAATAAGGACAACACCATGCCAGAAGGTCCGGAGATCCGCCGCGCGGCGGATAACCTGGAGGCGGCGATAAAAGGCAAACCCCTGACCCGTGTCTGGTTTGCTTTTCCGCAACTCAAAAAATATGAATCAATGCTGGTGGGCCAGACGGTGACCCACATCGACACGCGCGGCAAGGCATTGCTGACGCATTTCTCCCATAACCTGACGTTATATAGCCATAACCAGCTATACGGCGTATGGCGCGTGGTGAATGCCGACGAACAGCCAGAAACCACCCGCGTGCTGCGCGTCAGGCTGCAAACGGCAGATAAAGCCGTTCTGCTTTACAGCGCGTCGGATATCGACATGTTAACGCCGGAGCAGTTGCTTACGCACCCGTTCCTGCAACGCGTGGGGCCGGACGTGCTGGATATGCGCCTGACGGCCAGCGACGTGAAAGCCCGGCTGTTATCGCCCAAATTCCGCAACCGGCAGTTCTCCGGCTTATTCCTCGATCAGGCGTTTCTGGCGGGGTTAGGAAATTATCTGCGGGTGGAAATTCTGTGGGACGTTGGGCTGGCGGCGCAGCATAAAGCCTCGCAGCTGAGCGACGCGCAGCTGGACGCCCTGTCCCACGCGCTGCTGGAGATACCGCGTCTGTCCTACAACACGCGAGGTAGGGTGGATGATAAAAAGCACCACGGGGCGCTGTTCCGGTTCAGGGTGTTTCATCGGGCGGGAAAAAAGTGCGAACGCTGCGGCGGGATAATTGAAAAGACAACGCTCTCATCCAGACCGTTTTACTGGTGTCCGGGGTGCCAGAGGTAAAAGCAAAACGGCAACGAAAGTTGCCGTTTTTAATGTTTTCACCCTCTCCCTGTGGGAGAGGGCCGGGGTGAGGGCATCAGGCCGCACCCAACGTTGTTAGCGCTTAATATCAGACTTAAAATCACGCTGCTCGTAGCCGGTATACAGCTGACGAGGACGGGCGATTTTCATGCCTTCGCTGTGCATTTCGTTCCAGTGCGCAATCCAGCCTACGGTACGCGCCATCGCGAAGATCACGGTGAACATGGAAGACGGAATACCCATCGCTTTCAGGATGATACCGGAGTAGAAGTCGACGTTCGGGTAGAGTTTCTTCTCAATGAAGTACGGGTCGTTCAGCGCGATATGTTCCAGCTCCATCGCCACTTCCAGCAGGTCATCTTTGGTACCCAGCTCTTTCAGCACTTCGTGGCAGGTTTCACGCATCACGGTGGCGCGCGGGTCGTAGTTTTTGTACACGCGGTGACCGAAGCCCATCAGACGGAAGGAGTCATTCTTGTCTTTCGCGCGACGCACGAACTCAGGAATGTGCTCAACGGAGCTGATCTCTTCCAGCATCTTGAGCGCCGCTTCGTTCGCGCCGCCGTGCGCCGGTCCCCACAGGGAGGCGATACCCGCAGCGATACAGGCGAACGGGTTCGCGCCTGAAGAGCCTGCGGTACGGACGGTAGAGGTAGAGGCGTTCTGTTCGTGGTCAGCGTGCAGGATCAGAATACGGTCCATGGCGCGTTCCAGCACCGGGTTCACTTCGTACTCTTCGCACGGCGTGGAGAACATCATGCGCAGGAAGTTACCGGCGTAGGAGAGGTCGTTACGCGGATAAACAAACGGCTGGCCGATAGAATATTTGTAGCACATCGCCGCCATGGTCGGCATTTTGGACAGCAGGCGGAACGCGGCGATATCACGGTGACGTGGGTTATTCACGTCGAGGGAATCGTGATAGAACGCGGCCAGCGCACCGGTGATCCCGCACATTACCGCCATCGGGTGAGAGTCACGACGGAACGCATGGAACAGACGGGTAATCTGCTCGTGGATCATGGTGTGACGGGTAACGGTGGTCCGGAATTCATCGTATTCCGCCTGAGTCGGCTTTTCGCCGTTCAACAGGATGTAGCACACTTCCAGATAGTTGGATTCGGTGGCTAACTGATCGATGGGGAAGCCGCGATGGAGCAGGATGCCTTCGTCACCGTCAATGAAGGTGATTTTGGATTCGCAAGATGCGGTAGAGGTAAATCCAGGGTCAAAGGTGAATACACCTTTCGAACCCAGCGTACGGATATCAATAACATCCTGACCGAGCGTGCCTTTTAGCACATCCAGTTCAATAGCAGTATCACCCCCGAGGGTGAGCTTTGCCTTTGTATCAGCCATTTACGGTCTCCTTAGCGCCTTATGCTTAAGACTGCTGTTCACCGGATTTGCCTTCAGCTGTTAATCACCGTTACCAGATTGTTATTTGGCTTACCGCTCAGCTCACGAGGCATAACCAGGGTACAGAGCTATGGCGCCTTGCAGGTAAACGAATGAAATATCAGTGAAATAACAGCAAATCAGTGTTTCAGCGGTCCGAATTATTCAAACCTGTATACCACTAATAACTGTCCTGATAACTTCGGTCAATACCATCACACTGTTACATAACTATTTGTCAGGTGAAAGAGAGACCTCATAACTTTTGCGCATTATATGCCTTTTCTGATGACGTTTGTAACAATATTGTTTAACATTTGTCAAATCAGATGATTAAAAATTAAAAAGATGTTGTTATCGTGACCCGGATCACTGTTCCAGAGAAAACCCGACAAACTGTATGTAGGTTAATTGTAATGATTTTGTGAACGGCCTATACTGCCGCCAGGTCTCCGGAACACCCTGCAATCCCGAGCCACCCAGCGTTGTAACGTGTCGTTTTAGCATTTGGAAGCAATGTTTTGCATGACGCGCAGTTATAGAAAAGGAACGCTGCTTGACCCGCATCGCAGTCCGGAGGAAGGAAACAATAAGAACAGCATGTGGGCGTTATTCATGATAAGAAATGTGAAAAAACAAAGACCTGTCAATCTGGATCTCAAAACGATCCGGTTCCCTGTAACAGCAATAGCGTCCATTTTGCACCGTGTGTCGGGTGTGATTACGTTTGTGGCGGTCGGTATTCTGCTGTGGCTGCTGGGAACCAGCCTCTCATCTCCTGAAGGATTCCTCCAGGCCTCAGCCATTATGAACAGCTTCTTCGTGAAATTTATCATGTGGGGCATTCTGACCGCGCTGGCGTACCACGTCGTTGTGGGCGTTCGCCATATGCTGATGGACTTTGGCTACCTCGAAGAGACCTTCGAAGCCGGGAAACGCTCCGCTAACATTTCATTTGTGATTACTGTCGTGCTTTCACTTCTCGCAGGAGTTCTCGTATGGTAAGCAACGCCTCCGCATTAGGACGCAACGGCGTACATGACTTCATTCTGGTCCGCGCTACCGCCATCGTCCTCACGCTTTACATCATCTATATGATCGGTTTCTTCGCGACCAGCGGCACGCTGACGTGGGAGATCTGGAGTGGTTTCTTCGGATCGGCCTTCACCAAAGTGTTTACCCTGCTGGCGCTGTTCTCCATCCTTATCCATGCCTGGATTGGCATGTGGCAGGTGTTGACCGATTACGTTAAACCTCTGGCCATTCGCCTCCCTCTGCAGCTGGCAATTGTCGTTGCACTGGTGGTTTACGTTATTTATGGATTCGTTGTGGTGTGGGGTGTGTAATGAAACTGCCAGTCAGAGAATTTGATGCTGTCGTGATTGGTGCTGGTGGCGCAGGTATGCGCGCAGCGCTGCAAATTTCCCAGAGCGGCCAGACCTGTGCGCTGCTCTCTAAAGTGTTCCCAACCCGTTCCCACACCGTGTCTGCGCAAGGCGGTATCACCGTTGCGCTGGGTAATACCCATGAAGACAACTGGGAATGGCACATGTACGACACGGTAAAAGGCTCCGATTACATCGGTGACCAGGATGCCATCGAATATATGTGTAAGACCGGCCCGGAAGCGATTCTGGAGCTGGATCACATGGGGCTGCCGTTCTCCCGTCTGGAAAATGGCACCATCTATCAGCGTCCGTTTGGCGGCCAGTCGAAAGATTTCGGCGGCGAGCAGGCGGCACGTACCGCGGCAGCGGCCGACCGTACCGGTCACGCGCTGCTGCACACCCTGTATCAGCAGAACCTGAAAAACCACACCACCATCTTCTCCGAGTGGTACGCGCTGGATCTGGTGAAAAACGCCGATGGCGCCGTCGTCGGTTGTACCGCGCTGTGCATCGAAACCGGTGAAGTGGTCTACTTCAAAGCCCGCGCGACCGTGCTGGCAACGGGCGGTGCAGGCCGTATTTATCAGTCCACCACCAACGCCCACATCAACACCGGTGACGGCGTCGGTATGGCTATCCGCGCGGGCGTGCCGGTGCAGGATATGGAAATGTGGCAGTTCCACCCAACCGGTATCGCCGGCGCGGGCGTTCTGGTCACGGAAGGCTGCCGCGGTGAAGGCGGTTACCTGCTGAACAAACACGGCGAGCGCTTTATGGAGCGTTATGCCCCGAACGCGAAAGACCTGGCGGGTCGTGACGTGGTGGCGCGTTCCATCATGATCGAAATCCGTGAAGGCCGCGGCTGCGACGGCCCATGGGGCCCACACGCGAAGCTGAAGCTTGACCATCTGGGTAAAGAGGTTCTGGAATCCCGCCTGCCGGGCATCCTGGAGCTGTCCCGCACCTTCGCACACGTCGATCCGGTGAAAGAGCCGATTCCGGTTATCCCAACCTGCCACTACATGATGGGCGGTATCCCGACCAGAGTAACCGGGCAGGCGCTGACCGTGAACGAGCAGGGCGAAGATGTGGTCATTCCTGGCCTGTTCGCGGTTGGCGAAATCGCCTGCGTATCGGTACACGGCGCAAACCGTCTGGGCGGCAACTCCCTGCTGGACCTGGTGGTGTTTGGTCGTGCGGTGGGTCTGCATCTGCAGGAATCCATTGCCGAGCAGGGCGATCTGCGCGACGCAACCGATGCTGAAATCGATGCTTCCCTTGAGCGCCTCAACCGCTGGAACGGTAACCGCAACGGTGAAGATCCGGTGGAAATCCGCAAAGCGCTGCAGGAATGTATGCAGCACAACTTCTCGGTCTTCCGTGAGGGTGACGCGATGGCCAAAGGGCTTGAGCAGCTGAAAGCGATCCGCGAGCGTCTGAAAAATGCCCGTCTGGACGACACTTCCAGCGAGTTCAACACCCAGCGCGTTGAGTGTCTGGAGCTGGATAACCTGATGGAAACCGCCTACGCCACTGCGGTGTCGGCAAACTTCCGCACCGAGAGCCGTGGCGCACATAGCCGCTTCGACTACCCGGATCGTGATGACGAAAACTGGCTGTGCCATTCCCTGTATCTGCCAGAGTCGGAGTCCATGACGCGTCGTAGCGTCAACATGGAACCGAAACTGCGTCCGGCGTTCCCGCCGAAGATTCGTACTTATTAATGCGGAGACAGGACAATGAAACTCGAATTTTCAGTTTATCGTTATAACCCGGATGTAGACGACGCGCCGCACATGCAGGATTACACCCTGGAAGCGGAAGAAGGTCGCGACATGATGCTGCTGGATGCCTTAATGCAGCTGAAAGAAAAAGATCCGACACTGTCGTTCCGTCGCTCCTGCCGTGAAGGGGTTTGTGGCTCCGATGGTGTGAACATGAACGGCAAAAATGGCCTGGCCTGCATCACGCCGATTTCGGCACTACAGCGTCCCGGTCAGAAAATTGTTATCCGTCCTCTGCCAGGCCTGCCGGTCGTGCGTGATTTGGTGGTAGACATGGGGCAATTCTATGCACAATATGAGAAGATTAAGCCTTACTTATTGAATAATGGGCAAAATCCACCCGCTCGTGAGCACCTGCAGTCTCCTGAGCAGCGTGAAAAACTCGATGGGTTGTACGAGTGTATTCTCTGTGCATGTTGTTCTACGTCCTGCCCGTCGTTCTGGTGGAACCCTGACAAGTTCATCGGCCCGGCCGGTCTGCTGGCTGCCTATCGCTTCCTGATCGATAGCCGCGACACCGAAACCGATAACCGTCTGGAAGGACTGAGTGACGCTTTCAGCGTATTCCGCTGCCATAGCATCATGAACTGCGTCAGTGTGTGTCCTAAGGGGCTGAACCCGACGCGCGCCATCGGCCATATTAAGTCGATGCTGCTGCAGCGCAGTGCGTAAGTCATAAGAGGGGGCGCTGTTCCCCTCACCCTAACCCTCTCCCCAAGGGAGAGGGAATAGATTGCAGGAAATCTTTAAAAACTGCCGACGACATTCCCCCTCTCCTGTGGGAGAGGGTCGGGGTGAGGGGAAACCCTTAAGACAGTTTCTAAAGGTTCCTTCGCGGGCCAGAAAGAGCTCGCAGGTGAACCCCGGCACGTACGTGTTGTACGTGGTAGTTTCTACGGCGAAAGTAAGCATAAAATGCTTAAGGGATCACGATGCAGAACGGCGCAATGAAAGCCTGGCTGGACTCTTCTTACCTCTCTGGTGCAAACCAGAGCTGGATAGAACAGCTCTATGAAGACTTCTTAACCGATCCTGACTCAGTGGACGCAAACTGGCGTTCCATGTTCCAGCAGTTGCCTGGTACAGGGGTCAAACCGGATCAATTCCATTCCAAAACACGTGATTATTTCCGTCGTCTGGCGAAGGATGCCTCACGTTACTCTTCTGCGATTTCCGACCCTGACACCAATGCGAAGCAGGTTAAAGTCCTGCAGCTTATTAACGCTTATCGCTTCCGTGGTCACCAGCATGCGAATCTCGATCCGCTGGGACTGTGGCAGCAAGAACGTGTGGCGGATCTCGATCCGGCCTTCCACGATCTGACCGAGGCCGATTTCCAGGAAACCTTTAACGTAGGTTCGTTTGCCATCGGCAAAGACACGATGAAGCTGGGCGAGTTGATTGACGCGCTCAAGCAGACTTACTGCGGCTCCATCGGCGCGGAATATATGCACATTACCTCCACCGAAGAGAAGCGCTGGATCCAGCAGCGTATCGAATCCGTGGCGGGGCACGCCACCTTCTCTCATGAAGAGAAAAAGCGCTTCCTGGGTGAGTTGACCGCAGCAGAAGGGCTTGAGCGCTATCTGGGCGCAAAATTCCCGGGCGCAAAACGCTTCTCGCTGGAAGGCGGCGATGCGTTAGTCCCGATGCTCAAAGAGCTGATCCGCCATGCGGGCAAGAGCGGCACCCGTGAAGTGGTGCTGGGCATGGCGCACCGTGGTCGTCTGAACGTGCTGGTCAACGTGCTGGGCAAAAAGCCTCAGGACCTGTTCGACGAATTCGCGGGTAAACACAAAGAACATCTCGGCACCGGTGACGTGAAGTACCACATGGGCTTCTCGTCAGATATCGAAACCGAAGGCGGTCAGGTTCACCTGGCGCTGGCGTTTAACCCGTCGCACCTCGAAATCGTAAGCCCGGTCGTCATTGGTTCGGTGCGCGCGCGTCTGGATCGTCTTGACGAGCCGAGCAGCAATAAAGTGCTGCCAATTACCATTCATGGTGATGCGGCGATTACCGGTCAGGGCGTGGTTCAGGAGACCCTGAACATGTCCAAAGCGCGGGGTTACGAAGTGGGCGGTACCGTTCGCATCGTGATCAACAACCAGGTGGGCTTCACTACCTCTAACCCGCTGGACGCGCGTTCTACGCCGTACTGTACCGACATCGGTAAGATGGTGCAGGCGCCAATCTTCCACGTCAACGCGGACGATCCGGAAGCAGTGGCCTTCGTCACCCGTCTGGCGCTGGACTACCGTAATACCTTCAAACGCGACGTGCTGATCGACCTGTTCTGCTACCGCCGTCACGGCCACAACGAAGCTGACGAGCCAAGCGCAACCCAGCCGTTGATGTACCAGAAAATCAAAAAACACCCGACGCCGCGCAAAATCTATGCCGACCGGCTTGAAGCCGAAAAAGTGGCGACGCTGGAAGATGCGACCGAGCTGGTCAATCTTTACCGTGACGCGCTGGATGCAGGTGAATGCGTTGTGAAAGAGCTGCGTCCGATGAACATGCACTCCTTTACCTGGTCGCCGTACCTTAACCACGAGTGGGATGAGAGCTACCCGAACAAGGTCGAGATGAAGCGCCTGCAGGAGCTGGCTAAACGCATCAGCACCGTGCCTGACGCTATCGAGATGCAGTCTCGCGTGGCAAAAATCTATGGCGATCGCCAGTCCATGGCGGCAGGTGAGAAGCTGTTCGACTGGGGCGGGGCGGAAACGCTGGCCTATGCCACGCTGGTTGACGAGGGGATCCCTGTTCGTCTCTCCGGTGAGGATGCGGGTCGTGGTACCTTCTTCCACCGTCATGCGGTTGTGCATAACCAGACCAACGGTTCAACCTATACCCCGCTGCAGCACGTGCATAACGGTCAGGGCCAGTTCCGGGTCTGGGACTCCGTGCTGTCTGAAGAAGCGGTTCTGGCATTCGAGTACGGTTACGCGACCGCAGAACCTCGCACCCTGACCATCTGGGAAGCGCAGTTCGGTGACTTCGCCAACGGTGCGCAGGTAGTTATCGACCAGTTCATCTCTTCTGGCGAACAGAAGTGGGGCCGTATGTGTGGCCTGGTGATGCTGCTGCCACACGGTTACGAAGGGCAGGGACCGGAGCACTCCTCCGCGCGTCTGGAGCGTTATCTGCAGCTCTGCGCCGAGCAGAACATGCAGGTCTGCGTACCATCGACCCCGGCTCAGGTTTACCACATGCTGCGTCGTCAGGCGCTGCGCGGTATGCGCCGTCCACTGGTGGTGATGTCGCCGAAATCGCTGCTGCGTCATCCGCTGGCGGTGTCCAGCCTCGACGAACTGGCGAACGGCACCTTCCTGCCGGCCATCGGTGAAATTGACGAACTGGATCCGAAGGGCGTGAAGCGCGTTGTGATGTGTTCTGGTAAGGTTTATTACGACCTGCTGGAACAGCGCCGCAAGAACGATCAGAAAGATGTCGCCATCGTGCGTATCGAACAGCTTTATCCGTTCCCGCATCAGGCGATGCAGGAAGTGCTGAAACAGTATGCTCACGTCCATGATTTTGTCTGGTGCCAGGAAGAGCCGCTCAACCAGGGCGCATGGTACTGCAGCCAGCATCATTTCCGTGAAGTGATTCCATTTGGGTCTGCCCTGCGTTACGCAGGTCGCCCGGCCTCCGCCTCTCCGGCGGTAGGGTATATGTCCGTTCACCAGAAGCAGCAACAAGATCTGGTCAATGACGCGCTGAACGTCGATTAATTAAAGGATACATAATGAGTAGCGTAGATATTCTTGTTCCCGACCTGCCTGAGTCCGTAGCAGATGCGACCGTCGCCACCTGGCACAAAAAACCTGGCGATGCCGTTAAGCGCGATGAAGTGCTGGTAGAAATCGAAACTGACAAAGTGGTACTGGAAGTACCGGCTTCAGCGGATGGCATTCTGGATGCAGTCCTGGAAGACGAAGGCACGACCGTCACCTCTCGTCAGATCCTGGGCCGCCTGCGTGAAGGCAACAGCGCGGGCAAAGAGTCCAGCGCCAAGTCTGAAGAGAAAGCGTCTACTCCGGCGCAGCGCCAGCAGGCCTCTCTGGAAGAGCAAACTAACGATGCGCTGAGCCCGGCGATCCGCCGCCTGCTGGCTGAGCACAGCCTGGACGCGGCTGCCATTAAGGGCACCGGCGTGGGCGGCCGCCTGACGCGTGAAGATATCGACAAGCACCTGGCGAAAGCGCCTGCGAAAGCTGAAGCCAAGGCCCCTGCGGCGGCACCAGCAGCACAGCCTGCGCTGGGCGCCCGCAGCGAAAAACGCGTGCCGATGACCCGCCTGCGCAAGCGCGTGGCCGAGCGTCTGCTGGAAGCGAAAAACTCCACCGCGATGCTGACCACCTTCAACGAAGTCAACATGAAGCCAATCATGGACCTGCGCAAGCAGTACGGTGACGCGTTTGAGAAACGTCACGGTATCCGTCTGGGCTTTATGTCCTTCTACGTGAAAGCTGTGGTTGAAGCGCTGAAACGCTACCCGGAAGTGAACGCGTCTATTGATGGCGATGACGTGGTTTACCACAACTACTTCGACGTCAGCATGGCGGTTTCCACCCCTCGCGGCCTGGTCACGCCGGTTCTGCGTGATGTGGATACCCTGGGCATGGCTGACATCGAGAAAAACATCAAAGAGCTGGCTGTGAAAGGCCGCGACGGCAAGCTGACCGTTGATGACCTGACCGGCGGTAACTTCACCATTACCAACGGCGGCGTATTTGGTTCACTGATGTCCACCCCAATCATCAACCCGCCGCAGAGCGCGATCCTGGGCATGCACGCCATCAAAGATCGCCCTATGGCGGTTGACGGTAAAGTTGAGATCCTGCCGATGATGTACCTGGCGCTCTCCTACGATCACCGTCTGATCGACGGCCGCGAGTCCGTGGGCTTCCTGGTTGCCATTAAAGAGCTGCTGGAAGATCCAACGCGTCTGCTGCTTGACGTCTAGTTTTCGCAGTCTTGCCCGGCGGCGCGTTGCTTGCCGGGCCTACAAAAGCAATACCTAACGATTACCTGAAGGATGGATAGAACACATGAACTTACATGAATATCAGGCCAAACAGCTGTTTGCCCGGTATGGCTTACCGGCTCCGGTGGGTTATGCCTGTACTACCCCACGTGAAGCAGAAGAAGCCGCATCTAAAATCGGTTCCGGCCCTTGGGTAGTTAAGTGTCAGGTTCACGCTGGTGGCCGTGGTAAAGCGGGCGGTGTGAAGGTTGTTAAGAGCAAAGAAGAAATTCGTGCGTTTGCTGAACATTGGCTCGGCAAGCGTCTGGTAACGTACCAGACAGATGCGAACGGCCAGCCGGTAAACCAGATCCTGGTTGAAGCGGCGACCGATATCGCGAAAGAGCTGTACCTGGGCGCGGTTGTTGACCGTAGCTCCCGTCGCGTAGTGTTCATGGCGTCTACCGAAGGCGGCGTGGAAATTGAAAAAGTGGCGGAAGAGACCCCGCACCTGATCCACAAAGTGGCTATCGATCCGCTGGCTGGCCCAATGCCTTATCAGGGCCGCGAGCTGGCATTCAAGCTGGGTCTGGAAGGCAAGCTGGTTCAGCAGTTCACCAAGATCTTCATGGGCCTGGCGAACATCTTCCTGGAGCGCGATCTGGCGCTGATCGAAATCAACCCGCTGGTGATCACCACTCAGGGCGACCTGATCTGCCTCGACGGCAAGCTGGGCGCTGACGGCAACGCGCTGTTCCGCCAGGCAGATCTGCGTGAAATGCGCGACCAGTCTCAGGAAGACCCGCGTGAAGCGCAGGCTGCGCAGTGGGAGCTGAACTACGTCGCACTGGATGGCAACATCGGCTGCATGGTTAACGGCGCGGGCCTGGCAATGGGCACCATGGACATCGTTAAGCTGCACGGCGGTGAGCCAGCAAACTTCCTCGACGTTGGCGGTGGCGCAACCAAAGAGCGCGTAACCGAAGCGTTCAAAATCATCCTCTCTGACGATAACGTGAAGGCGGTTCTGGTGAACATCTTCGGCGGTATCGTACGTTGCGACCTGATCGCAGACGGTATCATCGGTGCGGTTGAAGAGGTGGGTGTGAACGTTCCGGTGGTTGTGCGTCTGGAAGGTAACAACGCTGAACTCGGCGCGAAAAAACTGGCTGACAGCGGCCTGAATATTATTGCAGCGAAAAGTCTGACGGATGCAGCTCAGCAGGTTGTTGCCGCAGTGGAGGGGAAATAATGTCAGTTTTAATTAATAAAGATACCAAGGTTATCTGCCAGGGCTTCACCGGTAGCCAGGGGACTTTCCACTCCGAACAGGCGATTGCCTACGGTACTCAGATGGTTGGCGGCGTGACGCCAGGTAAAGGCGGTACCACGCACCTGGGCCTGCCGGTATTTAATACCGTGCGTGAAGCGGTAGAAGCGACGGGCGCGACCGCGACCGTGATCTACGTTCCGGCACCGTTCTGCAAAGACTCCATCCTGGAAGCGATCGACGCGGGTATCAAGCTGATTATCACCATCACCGAAGGTATCCCGACGCTGGATATGCTGACCGTGAAGGTCAAGCTGGATGAAGCTGGCGTGCGTATGATTGGCCCGAACTGCCCAGGCGTCATCACCCCGGGCGAGTGCAAAATTGGCATCATGCCAGGCCACATTCACAAGCCGGGCAAAGTGGGCATCGTTTCCCGCTCTGGTACCCTGACTTATGAAGCCGTTAAGCAGACCACCGACTACGGTTTCGGCCAGTCCACCTGTGTGGGCATCGGCGGTGACCCGATCCCTGGCTCTAACTTCATCGACATCCTGAAGCTGTTCCAGGAAGATCCGCAGACCGAAGCGATCGTGATGATCGGCGAGATCGGCGGAAGCGCGGAAGAAGAAGCGGCTGCTTACATTAAAGAAAACGTGACCAAACCGGTTGTGGGCTATATCGCGGGTGTGACTGCGCCGAAAGGCAAGCGTATGGGTCACGCAGGGGCGATTATCGCCGGCGGTAAAGGGACCGCAGACGAGAAATTCGCAGCACTGGAAGCCGCAGGCGTGAAGACCGTTCGCAGCCTGGCGGATATCGGTGAAGCACTGAAATCCATCATTAAGTAAATCCTCTCTGCTCTCTGAATGGGGAGCTTGATATAACAAAATGTCCGTTTCGACATGGTTGGCCGCTGAAAAGCGGCCTTTTTTTACATTACAACGCTGACGCCAGCAAAAAACGTCAGCTCGGGCTGATAATCGCCTTTATGCGCCACCGTCCACTGCGGCTCAAGGAACGCGCTCACCACTTTTGATCCCACGCTCCAGGCTCGCCCTCCGCCAAGCCCCACGGGAATGGCGTAGTCATCGGTCTCCATGTTCCAGGTCCAGATCCCCGACGTACGCAGATACCAGCCCTCCGGCATTTTGAGGACCATGATCGGCTGAAACGTACCGGTTTGGACGTCATCGCGATCGCTGTCGCCCGCCACGCTCGTTTGCCACTGGACAAGCGTGCCCGCCATCCACCCGGGCGTCGATTTGATGGCAATGGCCGAGAGGCCCGCCTGCCACTTGCCGGTGCCGGTTTCGTCGTGCGCAGCGGAGTTGGCGGTTAACAGAGGGCCGATGCCCAGCTTAATGCCGTCCTGCTTGAGCAGAAAAATGTCAAAGAGGTTGATATCGCCGAGTCCCGTTGCGTAGCCGCCACCGGGCTGCGGTCGTGTGGCAAGCGGCACCGTCATGCGTAAAATCTGCGGTACCGGCACCAGATCGTTCGCTGCAACGGGCGTGGTCATCCGGAAAAGGGTGTCGTTGGTATGACGGTCGCTGCCGTAAAGCTCAGGCGTGTAGTAGTCCTGTAACGCCACGGAGGTGGAAAGGTGCAGCGGATTAGTGGCCTTTTCTATCGCGTCATCGGTGGCGGCACCGCTTGATAGCGGTATAAGAAGCGCGACGAGGCAAGGAAAGTAATAGCGCATCGTCTTCTCCTTACCAGAGATACTGGAGTCTGAATGTCCAGGTAGCGATATCCGGCGACCCCTCACGCCGATCGACGGTATCGGTATACGCCACCATGCCGCCAAAATGCGGGCTAAGCATAAAGCCCACCGTTCCACCAAGCAGAACGTTTTCCTGCTCATCGTCCTGAAGCACGCCGTCTACGCGCGTTTCGCCGCCTTTGGCCCAGCTGCCGTCCAGTGAAAGCCAGAAAGCAGGGGAGAGAGAGTAGCTCCAGTGCCCTTCCAGTGCGTACAGCGGACGCTGTTCAAGCCTGCTGTTTTGCTGATACTCCTTGTTATCCGTATAAAAATTGATCCAGCTGTTTAGCTCGATCCAGCTGTGACCAACAGGGGTGCCGAACGCCAGTTCGGGCTTAAAGCCCCAGCGGTTAGCGCCAATGTTAATTGTATTATTACGGTCATAATCCCCGGTGGGCAGCGTGAGCCAGAACGCCGCGCTGAGGAAGGTCTCCGGCTTCCACTGACGGAACTGTTCTTCACTAAGCGCGGGCGCGCCAAACAGGTTATGGGCGAAAATAACCTGCGTATCGCCGATATTTTCATGCTCCAGCGAGCCGGTGAAATAGCGGGAATTATCCAGCGAGGCGCTCACGCTGGCGTAAGGCTGAATGATCTGGATGGCGGAAATGCGCCCGTCAATGTCAAACGTGCGCGCGTAACGGAATATATAAACATCCGCATCCACGATAACGCCATCGACCGGCAGGGCACTGCTGATATCGGTGTTGCTTTTAACGTTATTGTAATAGCCGAAAATAAGGTTTTTATCCTTCGGTAAATTTTGCCAGTCGCGCGCATTATCAGCCTTCGCAACCAGCGGCAATAAAATGAGGAGTAAACCACATAATAAAACAATCAGTGCGACAATCAGACTTTTACTGGAGCTTCGCATAACGCCTCCTTATTTATAAAAAAACCTCCCGCGCAGTTAAGGCGGGAGGTGCCAGAGGTTAAGGGGTCACAATATTAAACATGGAAGGGAATACGTCGATCAGGGAAAGCAGTTGTTCACAGGCATCCGGGTTGCCCTTTAATTCAACCGATTTATTTCGCATAGCCTCATTTAGCGAAGTGGCTTTCGTGAGCAGATGCGAGAAATTGACGACGTCAGAAGTCAGGGTAAAGGCCGGGTCGCTAAATGGCTTATTTTTGTGATAAACAATAACGCTATTATTTAACGCGATCCCATAGGTTGAACCCTCTGAAACCTGCCAGTTAAAGTGCAGGGTTTTATTGTTGGCTTTCGGTCCATTAAGCGCAACGCCCATATAATCCAGCAGCGCTTCAGGTTCAATGCGCGCCGTCAGTTCGCTGTCGAGCGTACTTGAGACCGGAATAGCCGGAACGCCATCACGCAACTCTTTCGCCCCTGAGAGATACTCATTGCGCCAGATAGCGTTTTCACTCTGGTAAGCAAGCTGGGTGAAGACCTCTGCCTGCAGCGCTTTGGCCTGCTTGTTATCCGGCTCGGCGAAAATGAGGTGATTCAGCAGCTGCGCGGCCCAGCGATACTCGCCGCTGGACATCGCCTGTTTGGCACCCTCAAAGACCTTTTTCGCGCCGCCCATCATGTGGATATAGCGAGGGGCGGATTTCACATCGGGTAGGGGCTGAAGTTTTGCCGGATTGCTGTCATACCAACCCATATAGTAAATGTACATGGCTTTGGCATTGTGGCTGAGTGAGCCGTAATAACCGCGGTTCTTCCAGCTTTTTGCCAGCGAATCAGGCAGCGTCATGTTCTCGGCGACTTCCTCCATGTTGTAGCCTTTGTTGATGAGGTTAAGCGCCTGGTCATTGATGTATTTATACATATCGCGCTGAGCCGCGATGTACGATTTCACCCGGGCATTGTTCCATACCGGCCACAAATGCTGACTGACGGCGATCTCCGCTCTGTCGCCATATTTATCGAGCACATAATTGAGCGCTTTCCACCAGTTAACCGCGCTGCGGGCCTTCGCGCCGCGCAAGGTGTATAAGTTGTGCATCGTGGCGTTGAAGAGTTCTGAACCATTCAGAACTTTCATTTGCGGGAACCAGAGCATCATCTCTGACGGTGCCTCGGTGCCGGGGGCTAAAATAAACTCCACCTCCACGCCGTCGATAGTGACCCGTTTACCCGATTCGTTAACAATATAGGTGGGGGGGATGAGCGAGTTGCGCCCAATGGCGATGCTTTTACCGATGCCGTCGTCAACGTGCCCCTGTGGACCCTGCTTCACCATCATGCCGTACATAAACAGCGCCCGCCGGCTCATGGCGTTCCCGGCCAGCAGATTCTCGCTGGAAGCCTCCTCCATAAAACCTTCCGGGGCGAATATTTTCACTTTCCCCGCGTTGACGTCGGCTTCCGACACAACACCTGTCACACCGCCAAAGTGGTCAAGATGGCTATGAGAGTAAATGACCGCGACCACTGGCTTTTTCGGGCGATGCTGATAATAGAGTTCAAGCGCAGCGCGCGCTGAATCCGGTACGACAAGCGGATCGATAATAATAAGCCCGCTGTCGCCCTCGATAATGGTCATGTTGGAGATATCCAGCCCGCGGATCTGGTACATCCGGTCGGTAACCTTAAACAGGCCGGCAATGTTCGTGAGCTGGGCGTGCCGCCACAGCGACGGGTTAACGGTGTCCGGGGCTTCGCCTTTTAAAAACGACCAGTTGTCGAGATTAATTACGGTTTTGCCCTGGTCGTTTTTAATCATTTGCGGGGACAGCGAGGCGATAAATCCCCGTTTTGCGTCTTCTATATCCTGTTTATCGTTGAAGTCGAGCTGCTGATATACGGCGGCGTTCATCTCTTTCGTGTAGGCCGAAGCGGGTGGGGCGGTGTCTTCGGCATACAGGTAGCCGCTCCCAATCAATCCAGCGACTAATAAAGCCATTTTTCCATATTTCATTTCTCTTTTCCTTTTACGTGGAGATAACACCGCCAAGGATAAGAAATGCAAATGTCGCTGAATGGAAATTATATCGCGAGAGTAGAATGGATTGTCTGGCGAAAAAAGAAAAGAGGCTAAGATATCATCGTGTTGAATATATTACCGCAACGCAGGCGGGGCAGTAAATGTTGGCTTGAAATAATCGGCCTGGTGGAAATAAAATGTGATGGGCTTAGCGTAAAATATATTGTCTGGATGAATGTCTAAACTTTGTTGTTTTACAAAAGGCTACACAAAGAAATAATTTAAGCCGAAAAATATTAAAGCGTTGTGTTGTTATTGCTAACTAACGTCAACGCTCAGGGTGCTAATGCAAACGCTTTGCTACCAATGTGAAATGATAGTCATCGCTATTAAAGATATTTCGGCTGTATTCAAACAGACGTCCGTCCTGTAAAAAGCCGCGGGAAATTTTTTCCAGAACCGGTTTATGCGGATCGATTCCCAGAAGCCTGACGGTCTCCGCGTCGGGGACGATCGGCACGATTTCCTGCTCGCTGCGATCGATCACCATCTTTTTGACCTGCTCGATATAGTGATATTTGGAGTTTTCCATCACCTCCCAGGTCAGATCGGCAAACAGCGCCAGCGGCATCCAGGTTTCTTCGAGATTCACCGGTTTATGTTTGATAAAGCGCACGCGTTTGACGTGCCAGACTTTCTCTTCAGGCATCAGATCCAGTTTCTGGGCCAGCAACGCATCGGCTTTTATCACCTCAAAAATTTTGACGTCGCTGTGCGTGGCAATGTTTCTGTCGGCCAGTTTCTCGTAAAAGCCCGTGAGCTGGTAGATATCGTAATTGACGCGCTCCTCTTTCACATACGAGCCGCTGCCCTGAATGCTTTCGATGATGTGCTCTTCGGTGAGGAGCTTCAGGGCCTGCCGGACCGTAACCCGGCTGACGCCAAAGGTCTGCTGGAGAGCTGACTCCGTCGGTAGCGCATCGCCTGGCTTCAGCTCACCGCTGGCGATTTTTTCACGCAGCGCGTCCGCTATCTGCCGGTACATCGGTTTAGTGCCCATTTTGATTGATCCAATCAATATCTTTTCAAGGAATTATGCCTTCCGGCAAAAAATTGTAAATAATACAACTTAAATACAAATTATCAGGGTTAGTGAAAATGATCACATAAATGTATTGTTATGTCTGCCACAATCGATCCTCAACAATGACAACATGAGTGTGAGGATCTTTATGGACCTGACGACCCTGACCCATCCCGAGGCAATCTGCGTGCAAAAGCGCTTTGCCAGCCGCGATGAAGCCATACACCAGCTCACGGTGCAGCTGGTGGCGCTGGGCAAGATCACCGATGGCGATGCCTTTTTAGCGGAAGTTTTCCACCGTGAATCGCTTGGCCCCACCGCCCTGGGCGAAGGGCTGGCCGTTCCCCACGGTAAATCGTCCGCGGTGAAAGAGGCCGCTTTTGCCGTCGCAACGTTAAGTGAACCGCTGGAGTGGGAAGGGGTGGACGGCCCTGAACAGGTTGAGCTGGTTTTCCTGCTCGCCATCCCGCCTGCGCAGGCAGGCTCCACGCATATACAGCTTTTAACCGAGCTCACCTCCCGCCTCGCGGATGATGCCCTTCGGGCACGGGTGATGGCAGCAAAGACGGCGGTCGCGGTGATTGCCGCCCTCGAAGATGCGCCGCAGGACGATGAGCGCGCCGCGCCGGTGAATGCGCCGACCATCGTGTGCGTAACTGCATGCCCGGCAGGCATCGCGCATACCTATATGGCTGCGGAATATCTTGAAAAAGCAGGGCGTAAGCTCGGCATTAATGTGGTGGTAGAGAAGCAGGGGGCGAACGGCATAGAGGGGCGGATTACCGCGCAGCAACTGCGGGAAGCGCAAGCCTGTATTTTTGCGACGGAAGTGGCGGTCAAGGAGAGCGAACGATTCAACGGCATTCCGGCTATTTCCGTGCCGGTGGCAGAACCGCTGCGCCATGCCGAAGCGTTAATCGAGCGCGCGCTGGCCTTGTCATCTTCGTCTTCTGCGCAGACTGTCCAGGCAGAAAAAAAGAGCGTTAAGACCGAGCTGAAGCAGGCGCTTCTCAGCGGTATCTCGTTTGCTGTACCTCTGATTGTTGCCGGAGGAACGGTGCTGGCCGTTGCGGTACTGCTGGCACAAATGCTTGGCTTGCAGCATCTGTTCGATCAGGAAAACTCATGGCTGTGGATGTATCGAAAGCTCGGCGGCGGCATGCTCGGGATTTTGATGGTCCCGGTGCTTGCCGCATACACCGCCTTTTCGCTGGCCGATAAACCAGCTCTGGCACCGGGGTTTGCTGCCGGTCTTGCCGCCAACATGATCGGCTCCGGCTTTCTGGGGGCCGTCGCGGGCGGTCTGATCGCCGGCTACCTGATGCGCTGGGTGAAACAGCACATTCGCCTTGGTAACCGCTACAACGGTTTTTTAACCTATTACCTCTATCCGGTCATCGGCGTGCTGGGCGCGGGCAGCCTGATGCTGTTTGTGATTGGCGAGCCGGTGGCGTGGATCAACAACTCGCTGACGGCCTGGCTTAATGGCCTGTCCGGGGCAAATGCCCTGTTGCTGGGCACGCTTCTCGGCTTTATGTGTTCCTTTGATTTAGGCGGCCCGGTCAATAAAGCAGCCTATGCGTTCTGTCTCGGGGCGATGGCTAACGGCGTCTATGGGCCTTACGCCATTTTCGCCTCGGTCAAAATGGTCTCGGCTTTCACCGTGACGGCCTCCACGGTGTTGGCTCCCTCACTTTTTAAACCCTTTGAAATTGAAACCGGTAAATCCACCTGGCTGCTCGGGCTGGCGGGGATTACCGAAGGGGCTATCCCGATGGCGATAGAAGATCCGCTGCGGGTGATTGGCTCGTTTGTTCTGGGCTCCATGGCAACGGGGGCCATCGTCGGGGCGATGGGCGTGGGGTTATCTACGCCGGGAGCGGGCATTTTCTCCCTCTTTTTACTGCACCCTGCCGGACTGGGCGGCGTGATGGCTGCGGCAGGCTGGTTTGGCGCAGCGCTGGTGGGCACCGCTATCTCGACCGTTGTGTTGCTGCTCTGGCGACGCCAGGCAGTGAAAAAGGGTCACTACACCGTTGAAGACGTCACGTCATAACCACGCATAAACAGGAAACGAAGATGAAAGCTGTATCTCGTGTTCACATCACGCCGCACATGCACTGGGACCGTGAGTGGTATTTCACCACGGAAGAGTCACGTATTCTTCTGGTCAATAATATGGAGGAGATCCTGACGCGTCTCGAGCAGGACGATGCCTGGAAATATTACGTCCTCGACGGCCAGACCGCGGTACTGGAAGACTACTTCGCGGTGAAGCCGGAAAACCGCCCTCGTGTAAGGGCGCTGGTACAGGCAGGTAAGCTGATTATCGGCCCGTGGTATACCCAAACGGATACCACCCTCGTCTCTGCCGAGTCGATTGTGCGTAACCTGATGTACGGCATTCGCGACTGCATGGCCTTTGGTGAGCCGATGAAAATTGGCTATCTGCCGGATTCGTTTGGGATGTCAGCCCAACTGCCGCACATTTATAACGGATTTGGTATCACCCGGACCCTGTTCTGGCGAGGGTGCTCGGAACGCCACGGCACCGATAAAACCGAATTTCTCTGGCAGAGCACGGACGGCAGCGAAGTCACGGCGCAGGTGCTGCCGCTGGGCTACGCGATTGGTAAGTACTTACCGGAGGACGAAGCCGGACTGCGAAAACGTCTCGACAGCTACTTCGACGTGCTGGAGAAGGCCTCGGTCACCAAAGAGATTTTACTGCCTAACGGCCACGACCAGATGCCGCTCCAGCAGAATATTTTTGCGGTGATGGATAAACTGCGTGAGATCTACCCGCAGCGTGAATTTGTGATGAGCCGGTTTGAGGAAGTTTTCGATCGCATTGATGCCCATCGTGACCAACTGGCAACCCTGAAGGGTGAGTTTATCGACGGGAAATACATGCGCGTACACCGGACTATCGGCTCCACGCGGATGGACATCAAAATCGCCCATGCCCGGATTGAGAATAAGATCATTAATATTCTTGAGCCGCTGGCGACGCTCGCCTGGAGCCTGGGATTTGAGTATCACCACGGCTTGCTGGAGAAAATGTGGAAGGAGATCCTCAAAAACCATGCTCATGACAGCATCGGGTGCTGCTGTAGCGATAAGGTCCATCGCGAAATTGTCGCCCGGTTCGCGCTGGCCGAAGACATGGCCGACAACCTGACGCGGTTTTATATGCGCAAAATCGTCGATAACATGCCGCAACGCGATCAGGACAAGCTGGTGATGTTCAATCTGATGCCCTGGCCGCGAGAGGAGGTCATTAACACCACTATCCGCTTGCGCGCCCGTCAGTTCCGTATTGTGGATGATAAAGGCAACGACATCCCTTATTTCCTTCGTAGCGCACGCGAAATCGATCCGGGACTCATCGACCGGCAAATCGTCCATTACGGCAACTACGACCCGTTTATGGAGTTTGACATCCAGCTCAGCCAGATCCTCCCGTCAATGGGGTATCGCACGTTCTTTATTGAACCCCATGTTGCCGGGAGCGTGCGCCCTGCGCAGAACGCTCCCCAGGCGCTGCTGGAAAATGCGTTCTGGCAGATCGATATCAATGACGACGGGACGCTGCGCCTTCGGGATAAAGAATCCGGGCTGGTTTATGACCGCGCGCTGGAGATCGAAGAGAGTTCCGATGACGGGGATGAGTACGATTACTCTCCCTCTCGTGAAGAGTGGCGACTCACATCGGCGCAGGGCAAGCATGACGTTGAGGTGACGCATGAGGGCTGGCAGAGCAGGGCGGTGATCCGGCATCAATTGTCGGTACCGGCAAACCTGGCCGAGCGCTCGGCACGCCAGCGAAGCGGCTCGCTCACGGCTGAAGTTGAGATCACGCTCAGCCACAACAGCAGGCGGATTGATGTGGCGGTTCGCCTGGATAACCAGGCTGACGATCACCGTGTCCGCGTACTGATCCCCACGCCGTTTACCACGCAAGAGGTGCTGGCTGACACGCAGTTTGGCTCGCTGACCCGCCCTGTGCAGGATGCCGCGATGGCCAACTGGCAGGCGGAGGGATGGAAAGAGGCGCCGCTGCCGGTCTGGAATATGCTGCATTACGCCGTCCTTCAGGCGCAACGTAATGGCATGGCGCTCTTTACCGAGGGGCTACGGGAATTCGAAATCGTGGGTGACGATACCAAAGCCTTCGCCCTGACGCTGCTGCGCGGCGTAGGGGTACTCGGCAAGGAGGATTTACTGCTGCGCCCGGGACGGCCTTCTGGGATCAAGATGCCGGTGCCGGACTCACAGCTGCGGGGCAAACTGGACTGCCGCTTTAGCCTCTTCAGTTTTAGCGGCACACAGGAAAGCGCCGGCGTCGCTCAGCAGGCGAAGGCATGGCTTACGCCGGTGCATTGCTACAATAAAATCCCCTGGGATGCGATGAAACTTAACCGCGCGGCGTTCACCACGCCGGAGGGCTACAGCTTGTTGACCCTGTCGCCCACAGGTTGCGTCCTGAGTGCGCTGAAAAAGGCAGAAGACCGCGAGTCACTTATTCTCCGCCTGTTCAATCCCTCAGAAACCACCTCTTGCGACGTGACGTTATCGATGAATCGGCCAATAGCGGCATGTAACGAAACGGACCTGAAAGAGTGTCCACGGGAAGGGGAGGGCAATGCAGACGGGATCACTGGTGCTTTCAGGCCGGGTCAGTCACGAACGTTTGACCTTAGCTTAGCCTGACATCATATCCTCCAATAACCAAGGCCGCAGACTGTGCGGCCTTTTGCTTTATAAATAGTCACAATAGGGTGTTAATTTTGTGACTATTAAAAGTAAAATTAATGTAATTATCAGGCTTAACAGATCCCGCATAAAATACTGTGAGGTGGATAACACTCTATGTTTGCCGTCAGATTACAGGTTGCGCTCCGCACTGGTTAAATAAAATCAACTCTGTTTATATTATTATCTGTGATTGATAACTATTATCCTCCCGCAATGCACATATCGTTAACATGGGTTTTACCATTCTCACCACAATTAAACATGTTTAACAATGCCGTCTGTTTTTGATTTAAATCAATGTTTAATCCTTGGAAAAAGACATCAAAAGGCGTTAAATTGTCCGCGATCAAAATGGTCGAAAACCGGTAGATTTGCTATAAATTGATCACCGTCGAAAAACGTAAAAGTGATTCATTAAAAACCTGTTTATTGTAAGGGTTTTGCAGCGTATTATATTTGCGGGATCAATTTGGGTTTTTTATTAACGTATTTGTAACCTTTCATCACTGCTTTTTCCCGTCGAGGAGAAAAAGCAGCGAAGAAGGGGAGCAGATTACTTTGTATTGGGGCATGCGTGTGAATCCGTTTATGACGGGCTTCACTCTCGGAGTCTTCATGCGATGAGCAAGGAGTCATGATGTTAGATATAGTCGAACTGTCGCGCTTACAGTTTGCCTTGACCGCGATGTACCACTTCCTGTTTGTGCCACTGACGCTCGGTATGGCGTTCCTGCTGGCCATTATGGAAACGGTCTACGTCCTCTCCGGCAAACAGATTTATAAAGATATGACCAAGTTCTGGGGCAAGTTGTTTGGTATCAACTTTGCACTGGGCGTGGCAACCGGCCTGACCATGGAGTTCCAGTTCGGGACTAACTGGTCTTACTATTCCCACTATGTAGGGGATATCTTCGGTGCGCCGCTGGCCATTGAAGGTCTGATGGCCTTCTTCCTCGAATCCACCTTTGTAGGTCTGTTCTTCTTCGGTTGGGACCGTCTGGGCAAAGTCCAGCATATGGCGGTCACCTGGCTGGTCGCATTAGGCTCGAACCTGTCCGCACTCTGGATCCTGGTGGCGAACGGCTGGATGCAGAACCCAATCGCCTCTGATTTCAACTTTGAAACCATGCGTATGGAGATGGTCAGCTTTGCCGAGCTGGTCCTGAACCCGGTTGCACAGGTTAAATTCGTTCACACCGTAGCATCGGGCTATGTGTGCGGCGCGATGTTCGTGCTGGGCATCAGCGCCTACTATATGCTGCGCGGTCGTGACTTCGCGTTTGCTAAGCGTTCTTTTGCTATCGCCGCGAGCTTTGGTATGGCCGCGATTCTGTCCGTTATTGTTCTGGGTGATGAATCCGGCTACGAAATGGGCGACGTGCAGAAAACCAAACTGGCCGCCATTGAAGCTGAATGGGAAACGCAACCGGCTCCGGCTGCCTTTACCCTGTTCGGTGTGCCGGATCAGGACGCGCAGGAAAACCGCTTTGCGATTCAAATTCCTTACGCGCTGGGTCTCATCGCGACGCGCTCCGTTGACAAGCAGGTGACGGGCCTGAAGGATCTGCTGGTGCAGCATGAAGAGCGTATCCGTAACGGGATGAAAGCTTACTCGCTGCTGGAACAGCTGCGCTCCGGTTCAACTGACCAGGCCGTTCGCGACCAGTTTAACGACGTGAAGAAAGATCTGGGCTACGGTCTGCTGTTGAAACGCTATACCCCGAACGTCTCTGACGCGACGGAAGCACAGATTCAGATGGCGACCAAAGACTCCATTCCACGCGTTGCGCCGCTGTACTTCGCGTTCCGTATCATGGTGGGCTGCGGCATCATTATGCTTCTGATCATCGCGGCGTCCTTCTGGTCAGTGATCCGTAACCGTATCGGTGAGAAGAAATGGCTGCTGCGCACCGCGCTGTACGGTATTCCACTGCCATGGATTGCGATTGAATCCGGTTGGTTTGTTGCGGAATACGGACGTCAGCCATGGGCGATCGGTGAGGTGCTGCCAACGGCGGTAGCGAACTCTTCCCTGACCGCTGGCGATCTGATCTTCTCCATGCTGCTGATTTGTGGTCTGTACACCCTGTTCCTGGTGGCTGAACTGTTCCTGATGTTCAAGTTCGCGCGCCTTGGCCCAAGCAGCCTGAAAACCGGTCGCTATCACTACGAGCAGTCTACCGTGACTACTCAGCCGGCAAGCTAAGACAGGAGTCATCAAATGATCGATTATGAAGTATTGCGTTTTATATGGTGGCTGCTGGTCGGTATTCTGCTGATCGGTTTTGCGGTCACGGATGGTTTCGACATGGGCGTGGGCATGCTCACCCGTTTCCTCGGTCGTAATGACACCGAGCGTCGAATCATGATCAACTCCATCGCCCCGCACTGGGACGGTAACCAGGTGTGGCTGATCACCGCAGGCGGCGCGCTGTTCGCGGCCTGGCCGATGGTCTACGCGGCTGCGTTCTCCGGCTTCTACGTGGCGATGATTCTGGTGCTGGCCTCTTTGTTCTTCCGTCCGGTAGGCTTCGACTACCGTTCCAAGATTGAAGACACCCGCTGGCGCAACATGTGGGACTGGGGCATCTTTATCGGTAGCTTCGTCCCACCGCTGGTGATTGGCGTGGCGTTCGGTAACCTGCTGCAGGGTGTACCGTTCCACATCGACGAGTACATGCGTCTTTACTACACCGGTAACTTCTTCCAGCTGCTGAACCCGTTTGGTCTGCTGGCGGGCGTAGTGAGTGTGGGAATGATCATTACTCAGGGCGCGACGTATCTGCAGATGCGTACCGTTGGCGAACTGCACCTGCGTTCTCGTGCAACGGCGCAGGTTGCTGCACTGGTGACGCTGGTCTGCTTCGCACTGGCCGGCGTCTGGGTGGTGTACGGTATCGATGGCTACGTGATTACGTCTGCTATTAACCACGCAGCACCGTCTAACCCGCTGACCAAAGAAGTTGCGCGTCAGGCGGGTGCCTGGCTGGTAAACTTCAACAATACACCTGCTCTGTGGGCTATCCCGGCGCTGGGCGTAGTGCTGCCGCTGCTGACGATGCTGATGTCTCGTCTGGAAAAAGGCGCAATGGCGTTTGTGTTTTCTTCACTGACCCTGGCGTGCATCATCCTGACTGCCGGTATCGCGATGTTCCCATTCGTTATGCCGTCCAGCACCATGATGAATGCTAGCCTGACCATGTGGGATGCAACATCCAGCCAGCTGACGCTGAACCTGATGACGTATGTCGCTTGTGTATTCGTACCGATTATCCTGCTCTACACCAGCTGGTGTTACTGGAAAATGTTCGGTCGTATTACGAAAGAAGATATCGAAAGCAACACTCATTCCCTGTACTAAGTAAGGAGCTGAATATGTGGTATTTCGCATGGATTTTAGGGACGCTTCTTGCCTGTGCATTTGGCATCATCACCGCCCTGGCGCTTGAGCACGTTGAAGCGACCAAAACGGGTGAAGAAAAACACTAATGAACATTATCGCAACGTTATATGCGGTAATGGATAAGCGCCCGTTAAGGGCGCTTTCTTTAGTGATGGCATTACTGCTGGCAGGTTGTATTTTCTGGGACCCGTCGCGCTTTGCGGCAAAGACCAGCGAGCTGGAAATCTGGCACGGCTTCCTCATCATGTGGGCTGTCTGTGCAGGCGTCATTCACGGCGTGGGCTTTCGTCCGAAAGCGCTTCACTGGCAGGGGATCTTTTGCCCGCTGATTGCCGACCTCGTACTTCTCGCAGGCCTGATTTTCTTCTTCTCCTGAATAAGAAATGTCCTATAACGATATGGGCTTACCCGAGCCCATAAAAATTTACTCTCCGTTTACTTTCTCCCATTCCAAACCATCATTCCCGCGCGTATAGTAGCGAAGTTTGAAAGCTCCAACTTTTCTTGTATTACCAGGATGTAAAGTGAATACAACGCTGTTTCGATGGCCGGTTCGTGTCTACTACGAAGATACCGATGCCGGTGGTGTGGTCTACCACGCCAGCTACGTTGCTTTTTATGAACGGGCACGCACAGAGATGCTGCGCCATCATCACTTTAGCCAGCAGGTGCTGTTGGCTGAGCGAGTTGCCTTTGTGGTACGCAAGATGACGCTTGAGTATTTTGCGCCTGCCAGACTCGACGATATGCTCGAAGTCCAAACTGAAATTACATCGATGCGCGGGACCTCACTGGTTTTCACGCAGCGGATAGTCAATGCAGAGAACACCGTACTGAACTCAGCTGAAGTACTGATTGTCTGTGTTGATCCAACCATAATGAAGCCTCGTGCGCTTCCTAAGTCTATTGTCGCGGAGTTTAAGCAGTGACTGACATGAATATCCTTGATTTGTTCCTGAAGGCAAGCCTTCTGGTTAAACTTATCATGTTGATTTTGATTGGTTTTTCAATCGCATCCTGGGCAATCATCATCCAGAGAACGCGTATCCTCAATGCAGCAGGCCGCGAAGCCGAAGCGTTTGAAGATAAGTTCTGGTCGGGTATTGAGCTTTCACGTCTGTACCAGGAAAGCCAGGGGCGCCGTGATAATCTTTCAGGCTCCGAACAAATATTTTACAGCGGTTTCAAAGAGTTCGCGCGTCTGCATCGCGCGAATAATCATGCGCCGGAAGCGGTTGTTGAAGGTGCGTCGCGTGCGATGCGCATTTCCATGAACCGTGAGCTGGAAACCCTTGAAACGCATATCCCATTCCTGGGTACCGTTGGTTCCATCAGCCCGTATATCGGCCTGTTTGGTACGGTCTGGGGGATCATGCACGCCTTTATCGCACTGGGTGCGGTGAAGCAGGCGACGTTGCAGATGGTTGCACCGGGTATCGCAGAGGCACTGATTGCAACCGCTATCGGTCTGTTTGCAGCAATTCCGGCAGTTATGGCCTATAACCGTCTGAACCAGCGCGTGAACAAACTGGAACTGAACTACGACAACTTTATGGAAGAGTTCACAGCGATTCTGCACCGTCAGGCGTTTACCAGCACCGAGAGCAACAAGGGGTAAACCATGGCCAGATCGCGTGGACGAGGTCGTCGCGAGCTCAAGTCCGAAATTAATATCGTTCCGCTGCTGGACGTACTGTTGGTACTGCTGCTGATCTTTATGGCGACAGCCCCCATCATTACCCAGAGCGTGGAAGTGGATCTGCCGGATGCGACAGAGTCACAGGCGGTAAGCAGCAATGACGATCCTCCGGTCATCATTGAGGTTTCCGGCGTAGGGCAGTACAGCGTAGTGGTAGAGAAAGATCGTATGGATCAGCTGCCGCCTGAGCAGGTTATTGCAGAAGCGCAACGACGCCTGGAGTCAAATCCGAAAACGGTCTTCTTGATCGGGGGTGCGAAAGACGTACCGTACGATGAAATTATTAAAGCGCTGAACTTGCTACATAGTGCGGGCGTTAAGTCGGTTGGCTTAATGACTCAGCCTATTTGATCATCTGCGTAGTTTTTGGGAACCGATAGTGTCAAAGGCAACCGAACAGAACGACAAGCTTAAGCGAGCGATAATCGTCTCCGCAGTCCTGCACGTTATTCTCTTTGCAGCGCTGATCTGGAGTTCGTTCGACGAGCACATTGATGCATCTGCGGGCGGCGGTGGGGGATCCTCCATCGACGCCGTCATGGTGGATCCCGGTGCAGTAGTGCAGAACTATAATCGCCAGCAACAGCAGCAGGCGAGCTCAAAACGCGCTGAAGAGCAGCGTGAAAAACAGGCGCAACAGCAGGCGGAAGAGCTGCGTGAAAAGCAGGCCGCAGAGCAGGAACGTCTGAAGCAGCTTGAGAAAGAACGTTTGCAGGCGCAGGAAGCGGCGAAGGAGCAGGCGGAACAGCAGAAGCAGGCTGAAGCTGCCGCTCAGAAAGCGCAGGAACAGCAAAAGCAGGCGGAAGAGGCGGCAGCAAAAGCTGCGGCAGACGCGAAAGCGCAGGCTGATGCCCAGGCGAAAGTTGCGGCCGACGCCGCGAAAAAAGCCGCTGCGGATGCCAAAAAAGTTGCCGAGGCTGAAGCCGTGAAGAAAGCAGCCGCTGACGCACAGAAGAAAGCTGAGGCAGAAGCTGCAAAGAAAGCTGCTGCTGATGCTCAGAAGAAAGCCGAAGCAGAAGCCGCGAAGAAAGCCGCTCAGGAAGCAGAGAAGAAAGCTGCTGCCGATGCTGCGAAGAAAGCGGCTGCTGCAGAGAAGGCCGCAGCAGAAAAAGCCGCCGCCGCGGAAAAAGCCGCAGCTGATAAAAAAGCTGCAGCTGAGAAAGCCGCTGCCGATAAGAAAGCTGCTGCTGAAAAAGCTGCAGCGAAAAAGGCTGCTGCCGCTGAGAAAGCCGCTGCTGCCGCAGGCGTTGACGACCTGTTGGGCGACCTGAGCTCGGGTAAGAATGCGCCGAAAACGGGCGGTGGAGCGAAAGGGAGTAATGCAGCCCCGGCTGGAAGTGGTAACACTAAGAACAATGGTGCCTCTGGCGCTGAGATCAACGACTACAAGAACCAGATTGCTGCGGCGATATCCAGCAGACTTAACGATAAATCATTGTATACAGGGAAAACATGCAGACTGCATATTAAACTGCATACTGATGGTACCGTGCTGAGCGTTGAGTCAGAAGGGGGCGATGACGCGTTATGCCAGGCTGCGCTTGTGGCGGTGAATCAGGCGAAGCTGCCGAAGCCACCAACTCAGGCCGTTTATGAGGTATTTAAAGACGCCTCGCTGAACTTTAAGCCGTAAGCAGAACGGTAACGATAACCGTTACTGGGTTCTGATAGTGTTGTGTATTTGAGTTTGTTAACCTTCTGCTAAATTATCCAGGGCTGATTGTTCGGATAAGGGAGATATGATGAAGCAGGCATTACGATTAGCATTTGGCTTTTTAGTCCTGTT
>Ga0209795_10000155_pt1 | contig 64070 bp, 58 predicted proteins | sample AgamicOrMarz_FD_187166 | JGI IMG/M metagenome (GOLD analysis project Ga0209795, IMG submission 187166) | Agave microbial communities from Guanajuato, Mexico - Or.Ma.rz (SPAdes) (version 2) | ecosystem: Host-associated > Plants > Phyllosphere > Phylloplane/Leaf | place: Guanajuato, Mexico...
AAAAGGTGGTACCGCCTAGGGGTGAAATTCCCTCCATTCGGCTCCAATTACAGCTCTGTGGTGAAGCGGTCTAACACATCCGACTTTCTATCGGACACTCGAGGGTTCAAATCCCTTCAGAGCTATCGCAAGATGACTTGGTGCTGCGCTAAGGGAGTGCAGGTAAATGAGTGAAACGATATAACTAACAGCCAACAAACTCCCATTGGTCTAGGGGTTATGACTTCTGATTTCCAATCAGACAGCCTCGGTTCAAATCCGAGATGGGGGTCCAATTATGGGTGCCTAGGATTTAAGGGATAGGCTAGTCCCGGAGGTCTCCAAAACCTCTTCCACTCCGTTGAACTCGGAAGGTTGCCTGCCAATCATGGCTCATTAGTGTAGCGGTAACACGACTGACTGTCTATCAGTTATCCTCGGTTCAAATCCGGGATGAGTCGTTTATTACAAACTTTGGAGGGAATGCTATTTGGCTTTAGAAAATGAAGATATATTGAAGTTGTTTACTCGAGATGAAGTAGGTAACCTATACTTTGACGGTCGCTTACTCATTCAATGGGATACAGAACGACCAGAACCTGTTACTGACTTAGTAGTAAGTAATGTTACTTCTTCAGGGTTATCAGTTAGCTTTACTCCATCGGTATCTACAGATGTAGCTTATTATGAAGTTGTTGTTTCTGAACCAGCCTACTCGAATGCTATTATCTTTAATGAGCTAGATACTTCATACGACTTTTCGGATTTAAAGCCCGACATGACGTATGAAATACGAGTTGCTACAATTGATACCAGCGGCAATCGATCTGATCAAGCTTATGCGGAAGTTAAGACTAAGTATTCTGATGTCCCAATGGAGCCTGACATTTCAGAAGCTCGTTTAGAGGTAGTAAAAGGGGAAGCTGAAGGACTAACAATCACTTTTGTTAACTTTAAAAACACAGATGAAATAATTCTGTGGGTTGATACTACAGGATATAACGGTCCGTTTAAGAATGGAGATACCTACTACTATCCTAAAGACCCAGATGGAAGTACTCACTCGTTCTTAGCGGAGGCTAAGAATAAATATGGGTTTAAGCTTCTCCCAGCAATAAACATCGAGTACTAAACCAAATAGCAAAGTCTTACTAGTGTTCTAGACTTTAAAAAGACGAAGACTCCTTGGGAGAGTGGGCGGTTAAACTTTCCTTATAACGCCGAGATGATGGAATTGGTAGACTTGCCTCGGAATGAGATAGAAGACGAATGAGTAGGGTATGCTCCTACCGTCTATCTCCTTTATTATAAAGGAGAGATATCTATGTATAAGAATAATAAAGTGTACAACATTGATAAAGATAAGTTTATAGAGATTGTTAAAACATCTAACAATGTAACCGATGCTCTTAGGAAGATTGGATACACAAATCCTAGGGCAGGTAGAAGTCGATCAGCACTTATGAAAAGAATTGAAGAGCTTTCTATTGATACTAGCCACTTCAGTATGTCAAAGAAACGTTTTCCAATTACAGCTCGTTCAATTGAAGAGACGTTTGTTGCTAACGCTCCTAGGAACAATCAACATCTAAAGTTGTTAATAATGAGACATAACCTTAAAAAGTACGAATGTGTAGAGTGCGGTAATACTGGTGAATGGAATGGTAAGCCACTAGCCCTACACCTAGATCACATAGACGGTGATAACACTAATAACGAGCTTGAAAACTTGAGATTTCTTTGCCCTAACTGCCACTCTCAAACAGAGACGTATGCAGGGAAGAAAAGAAATACCTAACGCAAATTTACGCCGAGATGGTGGAATTGGTATACACGCCAGTCTTAGGAACTGGTGCCCTTAGTGGTGTGGGAGTTCGAGTCTCCCTCTCGGCACCACATTATGCGCAATAGTTTTAAGGAAGAACGCTTTGGAGATAGTGTACATATTCTCTTAGGAGGGCTGGGTCAGTACCAGCAATGCGCCCCATATCACGCTCCTGTAGCACAATTGGCTAGTGCATCTGACTTGTAATCAGAAGGTTGTAGGTTCGAGTCCTACCGGGAGCATTTCCTTTCTGTTTTATATTTTTGCCTGTGAGGTGACGCTCACAGGTTTTTTTTTATGTGAACCTCTATATTATAAGGTATACGTACGGTGCAGCTTAGTGTCACCTTTTGTATGGTATAATAGAAATAGAGACTTATTAGTTCTATATTATACATAGAAAGAGGAGGCGGCTATGGCATCTTTCAGTCAAGATAAAAAGTGGATGGAAGCTAAGAGAGTCGTAGGACATCTAAATTGGCTTGAAGTGATCGCCTATTACCGAGAGATTCAAGGTAATAACGTGTTCGTTTACTCAGTAGTAGATGGAGAGAAACGACTCATAGTTGACATTCTTAGTGATGATAGTGTGCTGCTGATAAGTAAAGACGGTGCGCTAATAGATACATATGCAAATGTACTAAACAGTAGAAAGATTTTTAAATATTCCGAAGATTCTGAGACAAAGACATATATGTTGGGCTCAGATAAATTCACAATAACAACCGAAAGTCACAAATAGAATGGAAGTGATAAGCAAATGGGAGTTTTAGATTGGTTACCTTGGAATAAATCTGAACAGCCGGAAACGCTCCGATCTGTAAATGGTGATTTATCTATTCAAATTAGACAGCTAGAAGAAGAAGCTATCCAGAAGAGTAAGAACAATCCGGGTAGAGCTAAAGCGTACGAAGAGCCCCTGATTGGTAACTTCTCAATGAACCCTGATTTTAAGGAAGCGCCTTCTACTTCAGGAACACACAATTTACTACAGACACTTAAAATCTGGTCTAGAAAGAATATCATCCTAAATGCGATTATCAATACACGGGTAAACCAAGTGTCTACCTTCTGTACGCCAGCTCGATACAACGATAAAGGTATCGGTTACGAGGTTCGACTGAAAGACCCGTTAAAGCAGATGAGTTCTCATGATGAGAAGAACATTGAACGTATTGAATCTTTCTTAGAGCATACAGGTAAAGATACAGATGACTTTACAAAGGACAATTTCACTACGTTTGTAAAGAAGCTCGTTCGGGACCGATTGACATACGACAAAATAAATTTTGAGCTTATCTATGACTCTAATGGACAGCTGAATAGATTTAAAGCTGTAGATGCCTCTACGATCTATGTAGCAGTAGATAGCAAAGGTAAAGAGCCTAAAGGGAAGAATGCTGACCGCTATGTACAGATTATTGATCAGCAAAAGGTTGCAGCCTTTAAAGCAAAAGAAATGGCTTGGGAAGTACACAACCCACGTACAGACATTACAGTAGGACGATACGGCTATCCTGAGTTAGAGATTGCCCTTAACCATTTACAGTACCATGAGAACACGGAAGTATTTAATGCACGTTTCTTTGCTCAAGGTGGTACGACTCGAGGCTTGTTACATATTAAAACAGGACAAGAACAGTCGAACCAAGCTTTGTCTGCATTCAGACGTGAATGGACTTCTATGTTCAGTGGATTAAACGGTGCTTGGAAAATCCCTGTTATTACAGCGGAAGATGTTAAGTTCGTTAATATGACACAATCATCTAAAGATATGGAATTTGAGAAATGGTTGAACTACTTAATCAATGTAATCTGTTCAATTTTCTCTATTGACCCATCTGAGATTAACTTTCCTAACCGTGGAGGAGCTACTGGTAGCTCTGGTAACACATTGAACGAAGGTAACTCTTCAGAGAAGTATCGTAACTCAAAGGATAAGGGGTTAGAGCCTCTATTAAAATTCATTGAGGATGCTATTAACAAATACATTATCTCTCAATTTGGAGACAAATATGTATTCAACTTTGTCGGTGGAGACGCTAAGACAGAGATGGAAATTATCTCTATTCTTAAAGCTAAGGCTGAGATTGGTATGACAATTAACGATGTTCGTGCAGAACTTGGTTTACCTCCTGTTGAAGGTGGAGACGTTATTCTTGCTGGAGTACACGTACAGCGTCTAGGTCAGATTCTACAAGAGCAACAAATGGAGCAGCAGCGCCAAATGGATATGCACCAATTTGTAGCGCAGCAGACAGGCTACAACGGTGATTTAGACAACGTTAATGGTAAAGGTACCCACAACAAACAAGTAGGCAAGGACGGGCAGCTGAAGGCTGAGAACAATACTAACTCTACTCCGCAAGGCGGTAAGAAAGACGATGGCTCACCTGTAAATGACTGGGAAGTATAACTTCCCTTCTGTCATTTTACTAACTAGGTAGTGCTTCTGCTATATTATTAGCAGTAATGCGACTGTAACTCAAGTCACAGATATAAGTATGATATAATAGAAGGGAGGGAACAGCCCTGAAAACGCAAGATGGAAGAATCGATTTGTTTGTTCCAATTGACTTAGAGGACTCTATCCGTAAGAGCAATGAGAACGATACAGAGAAATCTTGGTACTTACGTGGGTACGCTACAACTCCTGATCTAGATTTACAGGATGATATCGTAGACCCAAATGGAATTGATATCAGTCATTTCCTTGAGCATGGTTATATTAACTATGAACATCACCAAGGCAATGAATATATCATCGGGGCACCTACGAAGGAGTCTCATGTAGACCCTAGTGTTGGCTTGTATGTAGAGGCTAAACTTTACAAAAGCAACCCATATGCTAAAAGCATTTGGGACCTAGCTAACAATATTGCTAAGTCTGGTATCACAAGGAAACTAGGATTTTCGATCGAGGGATTTGCTAAGCAACGTGATAAAAATGACCCTCGTATCATCAAGAGTACATACATTACAAATGTAGCGGTGACTACTAACCCGGCTAACCCTAATGCAACTTGGGACGCTTTTATGAAAAGTTATCTAGCTGGATACGGTATTTCACCAGAGACTCAAACGGACGGTGGAGCTTTAAGAGCAGAAACATTTGCTCGTAGTTTACACAATCTATCCTACGCTTATAAAGCGCTTAAAAACCCTACAGACTTTGATCGAGTATGGAAAGAAGTAGGTTCATATCTAGACTCTATGGAGCGTTCTACTCCTGAGAGTATGGTAATGTTCCTTCAATTATCTAAAGGATATTCTAGAGCAGAAGCTGTCGCTAAGATTGACAAGCTTATGCAGGAAATGACTAATAGAAAGGAGCAAGAAAATGGCTGAAAAAATCACGTTCCAAAAATTAACTGAAGATTTAGACAAGCTTAACAGTGAAGAGCTAGAAAAGTCGGAAGATCAAAAACAAGAGGATGCTACAAATCAAGTTACTCCTCAAGTACAGCCTGACGCTGAGTTCGTTCAACCTGAAGCTGCTGAAACTATTAAAGAGGAAGCAGAGAAAAAGGATGAAGAAGAAAAAGTAGAAGAGCCTGAAGCAGAGGTAAAAGCTGAAGAAGGTAAAGGTGAGGAAGTTGAGCCGGAAGTTAAACCTGAAGCTGAAGAAGACGAAGAAGTTGAAAAGTCTTCAAAGAAAAAGGAAGATGCTGAAAAAGCAGCTGGTGAAGAACAAAAGCCTAAAACAGGTAAAGACGCTAAGGAAGCTAAAGATAAGAAGAAAAAAGACGAGAAAGTAGAAAAGTCTGAATCTTCTGACGAAGGCATTTCCGATCAAGACTTTATTGGTGCTTTTGAGGCTGTTGTTAAATCCTACAGCACTATTAAAAATGATCAAGTTGCAATCAGCAACAAAGTAGATGCTATCGAAAAATCTCTATCTGAAATTCTATCTCTATTAAAAACTGAAGAAGTTACTAAATCTGAAGGTGAAGAGAAGAAAGAAGATAAAGAAAAAGATGAGAAACCTGCTGACGAAGCTGTAAAGGCAGAAGACATCGAGAAAAGTGTCAAAGTCGAAGAAGAGTTAGAAGGTAAAGCTGTTGAGTCTATCAGCAAATCAACTGACGGTGTAGCTGTTCCTGAAGCTTCTACTGAAGAAGTACAGGTTGAGGAAGAAGAGCCTGTATTTAATGCAGCTGAGCACGTTAAGACAGTTACAGACTTCTACACTCATTCAGCTGGTAAGCTTAGCTTAGGTGAACGTACAGACGTAAGACATGCTGTACAGCGTGTAAAACGTAACCAAGCTACAGAGGCAGATGTAGCATTATTCGAAAAAATTGTTAATTTAAGCAAAAATTAAGAAAAACCAGTACCAAGTGCTATATTAATGTCATGAACACCTGATATAGGTTTTCGATAGAGAGGTTCCTCCTCCTAACCTCTCTATCTCTTTTAATGTAGGCAATAAGGAAATTAAACTATAAAACTCAATTTAGAAGGGACGATACATAAATGGCAGAAAATACAAACCGCCAACTTCCACAAGTAGCGGAAGAAAAGATTAATGAAGTATTATCGAAAACTTTTACTACTGGAGTAGGTATTACACCAGATACACAGCCGGACGCTTCTGCTCTACGCCGAGAGTTCTTAGATGACGAAGTTAAAATGTTAGCGTTTGATAATAGCGACTTCACTATCTATCCAGTAATCAACAAGCAACAAGTTAACAACACTGTAGTAAAATATGCACAGTTCAACCAACATGGTCGTACTGGTCACAGTCGTTTCGTACGTGAGGTAGGGGTAGCTTCTATCAATGACCCTAACATCCGTCAAAAGACTGTACAAATGAAATTCTTAAGTGATACTAAACAACAATCACTTGCTGCTGGTTTAGTTAACAACATTGCAGACCCTATGACTATCCTTACAGAAGATGCTATCAGCGTAATCGCTAAGAGTATCGAATGGGCGATTTTCTACGGAGATGCTGCTTTAACTGCTGAAACAGACGAGCAAGCTGGAATCGAGTTCGATGGCTTACATAAGTTAATCGACCAAAAAACTAACGTAATGGATTTACGTGGACGTACGCTTACAGAGGCTGATTTAAACAAAGCTGCTGTAGTAATCGGTAAAGGTTACGGACGAGCTACAGATGCATTTATGCCTATCGGTGTACAAGCAGATTTCACTAATAGCTTCCTAGATCGTCAACGTATTCTTCAACCTTCTGCTCAAGGCGGAATGGCTACAGGTATCGCTATCAACGAGTTCCTATCTAGCCGTGGTACAATCAAATTACATGGTTCTACAATCATGGAAAATGATAACGTACTAGTTGAAAACCGTTTACCACAACAAAATGCTCCACTACCTCCACAGTCTGTAGCGGCTGTTGTGAAGAGTGCTGCTGGTGGTAAATTCCGTCCAGAAGATATCGCTACTCAGTCATATAAAGTAGTAGTATACTCTGACGAAGCAGAATCTGTAGCGTCTGACGCTGTAACAGCTGCTGTAACTAAAGCTGACGATGCAGTAGAGTTAACTGTAACTTTACAACCAATGTATCAAGCTCAACCACAGTTTATCGTAGTTTACCGTCAAGGTGCTGAAACTGGTCACTACTTCCAGATCGCTCGTATCCCGGTTTCTAAAGCTAACGATAGCAACCAAATCGTATTCACGGATAAGAACGAAACTATCCCTGAAACTACAGATGTATTCGTAGGAGAGTTAACTCCACAAGTTCTTAGCTTGCTTGAGTTACTTCCAATGATGAAGCTTCCATTAGCTCAAATGAACGCAACTATCACGTTCTCTGTGTTATGGTATGGTGCTCTAGCATTATACGCTCCTAAGAAATGGGTTCGTATTAAGAACGTTAAATACATCCCAGCATTAGCAGCAGACGTAACACTATAAGCTGACAATATCATATAGATAATTGAATAAAACAAATAAATAAGGGGCAGACAAAAATCTGCTCCTTATTTTTTTACAAAATTGACAATATGAAAAGGAGAGACTGTAATGTTAATCAATCAATCTTTAGCAAATAAAAAACTAGCGACTGTATATGGTGAAATTACATTTAATGAAAAAGGTGAATCTAAAGACCTTAAAGCAGACCAAGAGAAGGTTATTGGCGCTTTACCGGGCTTTACTATTAAAACAGAATCTAAAGCTCCAGCAAAGAAAGAAGAGCCTAAAGAAGAAGCAAAGGCAGAAACGAAAGCGGCTCCTAAACGAACTGCAAAGAAAAACTAATGAAAGGTAAGGGGATAGACTATGGCAACGAATAACTTTGGTAACCCTTACGATCACAACAATCCAAAAGCTATTGATATAGCAGACGTGAATAAATATACACTAGATGACTATGGTTTATCGGTAGATGCTGTAAAGCTAAATCACTTCGGGGTAAGTGTTACAGACCCTCGTACAGGGGAGCACTTACCAGATGCTTTCTATAAAGCCAAGATAGAGGCAGCTGTAGCACAGGCAGAAAAGATGCTAGACATTGTTATTCTGCCTAGGTTGCTATCAGAACATCATGACTTCTATTCAAATGATTTTGGTAGTTACACATTTATTCATACATTCCATAAGCCGATCTTACAGGTAGAGGCAGTACGCTTAGAGTACGGAGCTGGTTCTCTCTATAACTACCCTACTAAATGGTGGAGAGTCTATAACCTTCCGGGGCACCTACAAATGCAGCCCAATACGTTGCTTTCAGGAGGTTCAGATGGATTATCTCTATTCCAAGCTTACTCAGCGTATCCGATGATTACAGGAGTTCCGGGGACAGTAGGAAATAACTTTGCGCCTCAGATGCTTCATGTAGAGTATGTAGGTGGAATGTTACCTCCTTCTCGTAGTGGAGTTACAGCTCCTAATGAGATGCACCCAGACTTATGGAACATGATCATTAAGCTTGCACTAAAAGAAGTCTTCGAACAGTGGGGACGCTTAATCATCGGTGCAGGTATCGCAAATATGTCTATTAGTATTGACGGTGTAAGCCAATCTATCGATACGACTCAATCAGCTATGTATGGTGGAGCTAGTGCCGATATCGTACAGCTAGATCAAGATATACAAAACTTGTACAGAGGATTAAAGTCTTACTACGGAAATAACCTAGGACTTATCTAAAGGAGGGATAACAAATGGCAGATAAACCGTCCATTCTAGGCACCATGTCTACCGCTGGATTGCGTACAGATATGTTAGATGTATCAACAAATTCCATGAGTATCCCTACCCTTTGGGAGAAATCGTATCTTTGTCCTTGTAGACATAAAGCAACTAAACAGCCTAATCAAGCTTGTAACAGGTGCCACGGGAGAGGGATTGCGTATCTCCCTCCTAAGCCTGTTAAAATTATTGTCCAGTCCCAAGAGAAAGGCGTATTCAATGCTGATCTAGGGCTAATGGATTCAGGGACAGCTATTGGTACACCAGCGGATAGAGAATTTAGAGCAGCATTTAGAGACCGTATTACAATAACTACTGCATTAGTGTCACAATCTTTTATTTTTGATGTATCGGATAAGCGTATTCAAAACGGTTTCTATATGATCTACGATGTTAAGGAAATTGAGTTTGCTACTACAATCGACTCTGAGCTTACTGAAGGTGTTGACTATACAGTTGATGTTAATAAGAATCTGTTTTTTCCTAAAGAGCACTTAAAAGGAAAAATGGTTTCTATTAATATCCTAACTACTCTTCGTTATATGATTGCTGACCTGCTTAAGGAACATCGTTACGCTCCTGACCAATCTGGAAAGCTAGTAAAAACTCCTCAGAAACTTCTTCTTAAACGTGAAGACTTGTTTATCGACAAAGAGGCGTTCGAAATTGGCGTTAACGATGCAGAGGTAGGGGAAATGGTTGACACGAAGAGAAAACCTTCCACAGACGGTCTTAACGGTTTCTTTAGAGGTAGTGGTCAATAATGGCTAGAAGACCTAAGCTGTTTCAAAGTAAGCAGGCTACAAAGTCTATTATGGAGCGGATTGGAAATGTACTCGTAGAGAAGACATTGGATGCAGGTATGCAGGCTATTAGAGGACAAAATCCAAAGGATATTAAAGTGTCTCGAAAGCCTAAATACCTTGAAGTTACAGAGGAACGATTGAACAAACTTGGAGTAATTGACCTTAAGCCTTACTTTTCTAAAAGCTCTCACAAGATTAGAAAGAAAGGCGGAGGCTGGTATCTTAGAATACCTATCCCTCGTAGAAAGAAAAATATGTCTAGTCGTATGTATAACCAGTTACGATCTATCAATATAGCTCCTGAGCAACAACGTACCGTTATCTCTGACTATCTCTATGATAGAAGACGTGAATCAGGCTCTACAATGCTTAACTACGAGCCGAAGTCGTATAATATAAGTAAGCAGCGTACAGGTAAAAGAAAGCATACGTACGTAGCATACAGAACGGTTTCAAACGATTCACCACCTAGTAGCTGGATTCTAAATAGGGACAAGGTAAATGAAACAGATACATCTAAAACATTCGTCAAAAATGTTGATAGATTAATGAAATGGAAGATGAAAAATGGGTGGGAATGATCGATATAGGAGGAAGGTAAACTATGTTACCTAGTATTGATACGTATTTATATAATGAATTAGAAGAGAAATTACAAATTATCTTATCGAACCGCTATATTATAGAAGAAATCTTAAAGGATATACAACCTGATATAGCAGCAAACTTTATGAGGGCTTATACGGGTGATAACGCTAGGGAAATTCCTATCGTATACACAATGCCCCAAACCAAAGAAAAACAGCAAGGAGCCATCTATATCGGGCTTAGAGAAGGTGCAGAGTCGAAGACAAGCTTAGGAAATATCGAAGGGACCTACGAAGTTAAAGAAGACGGTCTTGTAAAAGAGCTTTCTACGATTCAAGCAGATGAAGATAAGACTCATTGTTTCTTCGAATTAGACATGAAGATCGCTTATCTCAATAATGTTGAAGGCATTCAATTTGCTGCAAGCGACAATGTACGCTACAGCCAAAACCGTATCTACTTTACATATGACCCAGAGTTAGTAGGAAGACAGCACTACGTCAACTACGTAACAATGGCAGGAGATGAGGTAGGGCTAAAGAAAGGTTTTACAGCAACCGAGATGTATTCCATTCTAGTTGTTTCAACCAACATGGATACAGTCCGATGTATTGACCTAATCGTAAAAGCTATCCTAATTCTAATGCGTAGTAACCCGGAAGAGCTTAGCAGCCTTTTGTTGCAAAGACTACAGTTCGGTCAGATCGAGGAAATCCCGGTCGGAACTGAAGACAACCCGGAGATATTATATGGTAGAGAATCCATTGTAACTTATACAACCTCTTACAGTTTGGATGCTCCGATACTAGATACAGTATTGAAGGAAATTAAACTTAACATTAAATACGATACGGAGGGAAGTTAAATGGCTGAGAAAAATAAAAAGGACGTAGAAGCTTCTGAGAAAAAAGAGCAAGAGAAAAAAGAAGCAGAAGCTCCAAAGCCTTATATCCACATCGATACATTCTTACAAACTGCTATCCCTATGTTCGATCTATCTCGAGTACAGGCAGCAGGTTTTAAGGCTATGATGCGAGGTCGTCACTATCAAAATGACGAGCAAGTGTTTGTAGATGAGTTAAAGAAACATTTCAAGATTGACTAAATTATTTTAAGTAGAGAGGATGACACAAACTATGGCAACATCTTACGGTTACGATCGTCAACGCCCACGTACAGAGATTTTCTTGGATGCTAGTTCTTTAGGAGCTGCAAACTCTCGTTCAGAAAAGCCTCTAGTATTAATCGGTTCTGCTAATGGCGGAGAGCCAAATGTACCACACGTTATTTCTAACTTTGCTCAAGCTCGAGACTTATTTCGTGGCGGAGAATTGTTAGACGCTATCGAGATGGCATGGAACCCTTCTCCCAACATTTCAGGAGCAGGTAAAATCGTTGCTATCCGTTCTGACCAAGCTACGCAAGCAAAATTAACACAAGGAGCTCTAACATTCACTTCTAAGCTTTACGGTGTGGACGCTAACTCTATTCAGGTAGAAATGACAAACAACGCACTTACAAGCTCTAAACGTGTCTCTGTATACTTTACAAAAGAGCGTTATGAAAAAGTGTACGATAACATCGGTAATATCTTCACTGTACGTTACACAGGTACAAGCGCTGTGGCTACAGTAGAAGTACAAGTAGACAGTACTTCTAAACTAGCTACTAAGTTAGTTCTTAAAGCTGGTGCTGATGCAGGTTCCGCTACTGCTGTTCGTACATACGAACTAGGAGAAGGAGTTTACGAAGACGTTCACGTTCTAGTAAATGATATTAACAACTTACCAGATTTCGAAGCTAAGATGATTGTTTTAGGTGGTAACAAAAACATCCAAACACAATATCTTGACGTTCTAGCATCGACTGATATTAAAGCTAAAGATGCAACTGTAAAAGCTGTCGGAGCAGACTTAGAGACGCAAATGGCTAACGATACGTATGTAGAAGTTAGCGTAGATCGTACTCAAGCCGTTCCAGCTACAATTGCACTTACTAGTTTATCTGGTGCAGAAACAGAACCAGCTCCTGCTTCATGGGCTAGCCTGTTCGAAGCAATCTCTGGTCTAGATGCTTACTACATCACACCATTAACATCTGATGCAGCTATCCACGGAGAGCTTTCACAGTTCTTACGTGATGAGTCTAATGCTGGTATGCACTTACGAGGAATCGTTGGTGGAGGACTAGGAGAGTCTGAAGACGAACTTCGTTCTCGTCAAATGAACCTTCGTAATTCCCGTGTAGGAGTGGTAGGTGACTCAGGTACACGCCGTATGGCTGATGGACGAGTTTATAACTTCCCTGCTTACATGTACGCTGCTCTAGTTGCAGGTATCGCTAGTGGACTAGAAGTCGGAGAGCCATTGACTTACAAAAAAGTCAATATCGAAGCTCTAGATCGCAAGTTTACAGGAGACCAGCTTGACCAGTTAAATAACTCAGGAGTTATCATGACGGAATTTGTTCGTACTCGTACGTCATCTCACTTCCGTATCGTAAGTGACCCAACTACTTACAACGTAACTACTGAGCCAGTACAAAACCGTATCTCTTTAGGAGAGGTTTCTGACTTCTTAACTACAGAGCTACGTGAGGTACTAGATAACGAGTTTATCGGAACACGTATCCGTAGTACGTCTGCTTCTATCATCAAAAACCGTGTTGAGTCATTCCTAGATCAACAAAAGAAAGTTAACGGTTTAATCGTTGATTACAGCCCAGATGACGTACAAGTTGTTATCTCTGGTAACACTGCTCGTATCAACTTAACTGTACAACCGTCTCAAGGCTTAGACTTCATTAACGTATACATCACGTATGAGGATAATGAACTAACAGCTTAAGAGATTTAAGACTTAAGTAGGAGGGGAAACTCTCCTACTAATTTACTAAAGAATTGGAGTGAAATTGGATGGCATCTGTAACTAACCAGACAGTACAATCCGCTAACACGGTTTATTTTATGATCAAGAATGTGCCGATTGCCCGAGCTCAATCAATCTCTGCGGAACGTAGTTTCGGTACTACAGGGGTATACCAAATCGGTTCTATCATGCCTCAAGAACACGTCTACTTACGTTATGAAGGTTCTGTAACAGTAGAACGTTTCCGTATGAAGAAAGAGAACTTAGCTTCTCTAGGCTTTGCGGCTCTTGGAGAAGAAGTTCTACAAATGGACATTATGGACATCGTACTTTATGACAACTACACTCAAGAGGTAGTAGTAGCATACCGTGGATGCTCTATCGATACGTATTCAGAAAGTACAAGTGTCGGAGAAATCTCATCTGAGAGTGCTCGATTCTACTTCTTAACTTCTGCTAACGTACGAGGATAATAAGAAGAAGACCTACATGGTCTTCTTTTTTTTTATATAGCTTCCTATATGTTACAGTTCGTTTACAATACTGTAACATTCCGGGTTTTTGCTATTAAGTGTGTTACATTAGTATAGTAATGTAAAAGACCAGAGAGGGGCAAGACTATTATGAGACTTAAAAAGATTTTAGTAACAGGGGCGGCTACACTAGGTATTCTTTTCGGAGGAGGCATTGCAGCTTCAGCAGCAGAGAATCAAAGTGTAGTAGATTATTTATATGTAAAAGGTGAGGACTATAGCTTTGCTCATCGATCACAGCTAGCAGTACAAAATGGTATTGCAGGGTATAAAGGAACTGCCAACCAGAACTTAACTTTACTAGCTAAATTAAAAGGAACAACAGTTACTGCACCAGTACAGTCAACAACAGCTCCAGCAGCTAAGCCAGCTACAACTACAGAAGCACAACCTAGCGGAAAAACAATGACAATGACTGCTACAGCATACACAGCAAATTGCGCTGGGTGTTCAGGAGTTACATACACAGGCATTAATCTGAAAGCTAACCCTAACCAAAAGGTAATTGCGGTAGACCCTAGAGTTATCCCATTAGGCTCTAAAGTATATGTAGAAGGATACGGAACAGCTATTGCAGGAGATACGGGAGGCGCAATTAAAGGTAACCGTATTGACGTATTCATTTCAGATCAATCGTCTGCTATGGCATATGGAATCAAAACAGTTAAAGTAACAATCTTAAATTAGTAGAGAGGCACCCTTTATGGGTGTCTTTTGCTATATTATAGGGGTATTAATACATAACGATCGGAGGTAAGACAATGACAGATATGTTTCGTGATAACGTGTATGGGAACTACCCGGACCCACATAAAAGGATGGACGAGTTAGAAGATCATATAGATAGTCAACGTAATACAACTGACAGCCTACAGAGAAAAACTAAGTGGGTTGACATTGTAACTGACTTCGGAGCAGACCCTACAGGGTTAACGAATAGTACAACCGCTATCAAAACAGCTTTCCAATACGCAAAAAATAATGGAATCAAAAGAGTTGTTGCACCAGAGGGAACCTTTCTAGTAGATGCAAGTAAGTCTTCAAATTTTACATCGTTCACAATTTTTAACGGAATAACTTTCGAAGGGAGCGGATACAACACTGTTTTTAAAGTAAACCCATCTAGTATCAACTCAAACGGATATTGGAAGTTATTTTATTTCGAAAGTAACGTAGTATTAAATAATTTCAGAGTTGATGGACAAAAAGATAAAATCAATAGAACGGGATTAACGAGCTTAGACTTTATCCCTATATATCCCTCTACTGAGTATACTACAGGGTATATTGCCGATATGCTCTGGATACATGATGTTATAGGTGTAAACTTAGAGAGCTTCGGAATCACTACCAGATCGGGAGACTCAAATGTAAAGTTCCGAAACATAAGAGGATGGAACGTAGAGGGGACTCCTGTTCACGTTTCTGGTGACTACTTAAACAATAAGTTAGTAAAAGACGTTGAAGTTTCGAATTGTGATGTGTACTATAATACTTGGCAAGGTATTAGTGTATACGGTGGGGAAGATGTAGTATTGAGAAATATCAAATCCTACGGAAACGCTACAAACGGGTTAAACTTTGAATGGTGTAAGGAAGTAAGGGTCCACGATAGCGCTGCTTATGATAACGGTGCAGGCATTGGTACATTTGGTAAAGCTAATGTAAAAGTTTACGATTCTCAAATATACAACAATGCTAAATCTGTTCAAAACGCTGAGATAGCTATAAACGTGGGTTCATGGTATACAGGTAATTTAAAAGGGAATGCAGGAGTCGTTGAATTTCATAATTGCCGTGTTACTCCATCTACAGTAGATAAATACCATTTACACATAGATTCTGATGACACAGTAACAGAAGGGATATCTATACCAGATAAGGTAGTAGTTAACTCATTTGACGGAAAAGATTGGCGTATAAAAGTAAAAGACTTTGATGGGACAAGTAAATCGAATGTTATTCTACCTTGCGTTCATTTTAATTCTCTACCTACTATCAAGCCTGTTGTAACAGGGAAGCTTTGGGATTGGGATGCAGGTGGAGGTGTTTCTTCTGTAAACTATACAGGTACTGATAAACTAAACCCTGATGCAGTTACTTACAGCTCTTCAGCACAATACCAAAATAGGAGAACAAAATATGTAATGAAACCTAACTCATTATATTTAGTGTCTTTTAGGGTTAAACCTTCAGATACTGGAGCTTGGTCTCTTTTTGCAAATGATCACCAAAATACGCAAGGAGCTTTAAAGACAGTTAGCTTTGGTGGCTCTAAATTAGCTAATAACTGGATTACAGGACACATGCTAGTTAAAACTCCTTCCTTCTATCAGTGGAGATTACAAATGCAATGTAACTCAGCTGTAGCTAGTTCGATTGTTGTAGATTATATTACTGTCACTGAGATTACGTCAACAGGGCAGAGTGACATGACTTTAGAGGGGACATGGGATAGGGAGCATCTTGTATTAGGTACTTATCGTATATGGGTTGACAGTACAGGTAAACTCAGAATTAAAAATGGTGCTCCTACATCCGATACAGACGGAACAGTGATAGGAACGCAAACTTAAGACATCCGAAAGGGTGTCTTTTTTTTTATTTAAAATTTGATGTTGACTTAAAGAAAATCTAATTTTATACTAATACAGTAAATTAATTAGTAGGAGTTGGTGACATGGCACTAAGAGAGCGACTGACTGAAGAGCTGCTGGAACAGTTTGCAATAGAGTTCCGAAAGCTTCAAAACATGACATTCGAGCAGTACGTTGAATCTCAAATGAGACTAAGAGAACAAGAGAGCGTTAAAATGGAGAAAATCTTAAAAGGGTGGGGACATAATAAATGAGTGTAACATTTACAGAGAGAAAAGCGCTAGAAGAATATATCGACTACATCAAAGAAGAAAGAGTACGACAGGAAGCTAGACATGCGGAACAAATGGACAAGTTAATGGATGAGTACAAATCTACTATCCAACGTTTAAGTAAATTAGATGAGATCGATAATGTACATCCTGTTCAGGCAGAGGTAGTCAACCAAGTTCAAGTAACTCCGGCAGAAGATATTGTAAAGTTAATTGAAGAACCGTCAACAGAAGAAGAGGAACCTGTTGTAGAGGAAGTTAAACCAAACACACAGGAAATCCAAAAGATGAAAAAAGAATCACTAGAAGAGGCTGTTGAACGGTTTAACAAGCGCTTTTTTGAACCTTTAAAGAAGGAGGTTGACCCAGAGCCAATTAATTATAGTCATGCAAAAGAGCTAACAAAAGATCAGGAATATAAAAAATCTCTTAAAAAAGGAGAACGCAAATCTACTCGAAGAGATGTACAAACAATCGCTCAGGAGATTATGCTATTCTTAAAGGAGATAGGCAGACCTGCTAAATCGGCTGAAATCTTTACGCATTTAAAATCTAAAGGGTATAAGCTATCCTCTCCGTACGCATTGCTGTATCAAGCAAAAAATTATAACCCTAAAATTCAATCTGCTAGCTTCGGCTACTACCAATACAAGTTCTAAGCTGCTACTCATGTAGTAGCTTTTTTCTATGCTATAATAAAGATAGATAAACTAAGTACTGCTATATTACTAGTAGAGACTACTACATAGGAGGATTAAAAATGTCTGAAAATTATGAAAACCAACTTGAAGATTTAATGCCAGAAAAGACTCCTGAAGAACGTGAAGCGGAGTTAAATACACAAAAGAAAAAAGTTGTAGATCGTATTATTCGAGGAGTAAACGATGTATTTATCGAGAATTACAATTTTGAAGATTTAGGGTTAAAATTTACAATTAAAATTAAAGCACCTAACGCAATTGAAATTGGTAAAATTCAAGCCCGTGCAGCTGCTTACTTAGGCGGAATGAATACATACCTAGATAACTATACTAACACAGTCTATCAAACTCTAGCAACAATCCGTACAACAGGGGTTGAAGTACCGAAAGAGTTAGCTAACGATGAAGATATTTATAACTTAGATATCCTATTCAAGATTGGGGTCGATTTCAAGCAGTGGCTTGACAACTTTCGCCTTTGAGATAGATAAGCTTGGTGGGTTAAAAGCTCTATCTCGGACTCCATATATGCGGAACCTGTGGGCATTAATGAAAACATTTAAGACGATGCCTACTAACCCGGATTTCCGTGCCTTAACAGATCGTCAAATTGATTTAATGATTCTTTCATTAAATGAAGATCATAGAGAAATGGAACTTGCTCGTAAAGGACTTACAGTCGATTCAGAACACTTTGACTCTACTTTCGAAGAGGAAGTATGGAACAGAGATGTTGGGGATTGGGAAATCCTTAAAGACGGTCATGACCCTGATGATATTGCTAGACAAGTTGAAGAACTTACTCGAGCTGAAGATCGTAAGAACTTGGCAATGAAATTTGACAGCTTAGATGAGTATAATGCTTACCTAGAAGCAGGTGGGAAGACTACCCGTGAAACAGAGGTTGAGCAGTATATTAATAAGCAAATCCAAGCAGCTGAAGAGAAAGCTCGAAGACTTGCAGCAACCAGCGGTAAGAAAGACCTTGTGGACGATCAAGATAGACCAGAATCTGATTCTGCTCTTACTGATCGACTACCTGACATTGATAAAGCAGCAATTGATAAATCGATTGCCCTCTTCAATGCTCAAGATGATGACGATGATTTTAGTACATTGTAACGGGGTAAGGGTTAACGCCCTTACCTCATTTTTTATAGTCTCGAAGGGAGAGTGATTTATACATGGCAAATAAAGAAAAGTACATATTTGATGTCGATGCGGAAACGAGTAAGGCGGTCTCCAAGCTCCAACAGATCAGTCAATTAATGGATAAGCTTAACAGTGTTCATATGAAAGGTGTAGGTGATTATTCTACAACCAATCAAAAAGATATGGACAAAAACATGCGTTCCATGAGACAGCTTACTAAACTTTATAATGAGATGGACCGTGATCTTACAGAGCTCCAACAAAAAATGAGAAACATGTCTGACGGGATTGAGATGCCTGTAGGAGCTACTAAAGAGCAACGTAAAGAAATTGAAAACCTAAAGCAAGCTATGGTCGATCAGACAGAAACAGCAATTAATCAACAAAAGAAATTACAAAAAGAATATGACCAATCATTAAGAGCTTATCGTGAATTTGCTACTTTTCAACAAAATTATTCTAAAAACTTTAAAAGCGCTTTTAACTCTAATGACATTTTCAACCTCCCTTCAGGTTCAGGCTCTTTCGATAAAGCTAAGGGGATTATGTCTACTCTAGCAGATGAGGCAGATGAAGTTGCTAGTAAGCTGAATAAAGTTACGGATAAAATTCAGGAAGTAAATAAGCTGGAAAGACGTGCAGACAGCTTGTCTCGAAGAGGGGCTGCGTCTAAGTACTTATCTTACCAGCAAGCACAAAGCTTCTCAAAAGACTACCGTACAGCTTCACAGGGGTATGTAAACGAACGTGAAGAGAACATGAACTCTATGACTCGTATCGGTCAAGAGCGTAAATCCTTACATGAGCAAGTTAAAGAGATTCAACAGAATCCGGCAGCTACTGATCGAGACATTGATAAGAAGATCGCTCTACAGCAGACGATTGAATCAATGGATAAGGAGATGGATGCTCGTTTAGAGTTAAACCGTGTCCTTAATCGTACGATTCAAAACATGGAGTCATACAATGAGCGTTTAACAAGAGGAAATGTTGAAGTCAAACCTGAACGTGGTACCCTATCTGGTATGATGTATGAACGTGCTCCAGCTATCGGTTTTGCTGCTAGTGGTGCCTTTGCAGGTGTGTTTGGTAGTCTGTATGGTCAAGGAGCCTCACTGAATAAAGGTATCCGTGATGATGTTGTTTCCATTGGACAGCACACAGGCATGGAAGGGGAACAGTGGAGAGAAGGTATCCGTGACAATGCACTAGAAGCAGGTCTTTCTAATAAGCTAGGTTTTGGCGGACAAGACATGCTGGACTTCCAACAAAACTATCTTTCTAATAATGGTTTCGAGGGAATGGATGATCTTAATTCAGCTATGAAAAACCAAGCTGTGTTTAGTCGTTCTACTGGAGTAGACTCTGCAACTACTAAAGATTTCTTCAACTCTGTATATAGCACAGGCGCTGTAAGCGGTACTCAGTCGAAAGATATTCAAGACGCTTTTATTGGAGCTATCAAGGCAAGTGGGATGGAAGGTCGAGAAAAAGATCAATTAAAAGCTCTACAAGGTTTATTAGATGGAGTATCCCGTGGGCGTACTCTAACTAATGACGAAGTAATGAACGTAATGGGTATGCAGTCTGTTCTTTCTCAAACAGGTGTCCGTTCTCTACAAGGGGAGCAAGGCGCAGAACTTATGTCTAACTTGAATGAAGGTATTCGAGGCGGATTCAATGACGCTCAAACTCGTTTACTATTTGGTCAAGGTACGAAGTATCAAGGTATTGAAGGACGCTGGGAACTTCGTAAACAAATGGACAAAGGTATTAGTGACCCAGACAACGTACGTTCTCTTGCAGGTGCAGCCGTAGGAGCTATGCCCGGAGGTTCTGAAGCTGAGCAGAATGAAGCATTTGCTTCTATCATCGAGAACAACTTAGGGGTAGACATTACAGCAGAGCAAGCCGAAGGACTAATGGATGCCTACCGTAAAGGAGACCTAAGCCAAGATAATATCGATAGAGTTCTTAACCAAGATAAAGAGACAGGTAAGAAAGAAGGAGACGAAAAACTCTCCAATTATCAGAACTCTCATGAGGCTATTGATAATCAATCTGAAGCTACAACTGAAAAGCAAGCAACACAGTTATATGACTTTGGTGAAGCTTTACGTGTAGCTAACTCGAACTTAGGTGGATTAAATCCTGCGCTATACGCTTCAATTATAGCTGTAGGAGCGTTTACAGCTGCTCTAGCTGCATCTACGTTATCTCTAGCAGGTTCTAGTTTACTACGAGGTAGAGTAGGTAAGAAATTCGGAGGAGGCGGTAAAGGTCCTAAAGGAGGTAGCCCAAAAGGTGGAGGCGGTGGTGGTGTACCACCTATCGTAGACGCAAGAGGCAATCCAATCCAATCCGAGAGAAAAGGCTGGTTAGGTCGTACTAAAGATACTGTAGGTGGCTGGTTCGGTCGAAACGGTACTGACACCCCTAACGTACCTAAAGGTCCAACACCTGAAGGAGCCCCTAAAGGTGGATTCTTTAGTAGTGTTAAAGATAAAGCCGGAGGTTTCTTCGGAGCTGCTAAAGAAAAAACTGGTGGATTCTTCAATTCAGCTAAAGAGAAAGTCGGAGGCTGGTTTAATAAAGGGGGCGGCGGAGGAACATCTGGAGCTGTAGAAGGGGCAGCTGCTGGAGGACTTAAAGGTTTCCTAGGCAAAGGCGGAAAAATTCTTGGTAAAGCTGCGCTACCTCTATCCCTAGCTATCGGAGCAGGAGAAATCCTGTCTGCTGAGAAAGGTAAAAAAGCAGAAGCAATCGGCTCTGTTGGAGGCGGTATCCTCGGAGGTATGGGAGGGGGAGCAGCTGCCGGTGCTGCACTAGGCTCTGTAGTTCCGGGGTTAGGTACAGTTATTGGTGGTATCGGAGGCTCTATTGTCGGAGGTATCGCAGGTAGTAGTCTCGGAGGCTGGATTGGTAGTAAATTCAATGGTGGAGAGAAAAAGCTCGAAACACCTGAAGAGATTGCAGAAGCTAAGGAAACTATGAGCAAAGCCTTTACCATTGGAGAAGATAAGAAAGAAGAAAAAGGTACAGTCAAATCTCAGTTAGAACGTGAAAATACTAATACGAAAGATCGTGCAGAGAATAAGCGTCTATCTAACATCGGTCAAGAAAGAGAGAACTTAAAGCTTTATGAAACTCTACTTAACCGTGCAGAACAGATTCTAGCTCAAGCTCGATCACAGAATGGTATTTTCGGTAATGGTAATGCTTCAAGTACAGGAACAGGCGGTACAGGAGCTGCAACACCTGTTACAGGAAACTCTAACTCTGAGAAGGCTTGGAACTTCTTCGCTGGCAAAGGGATGTCTGAGGGCGCTATTGCCGGTATCATGGGTAACTTACAGCAAGAGTCTCAGATAGACCCTACTGCTCCAAACGGAGGGCTTGCTCAGTGGTTAGGACCTCGTAGAAAAGACCTTAACAATTATGCTAAGCAAACAGGCGGAGACGTTAACTCTATGGAGACGCAGCTTAACTTCCTTTGGAAGGAGCTTGAATCTGGACAGTACGGTAGTATAGACGAGTTAAATAAACTTAACCCTACAGAAGCTGCTAAGTATTTTGAGAAGCATTACGAGAAAGCCGGAAAGCCGATGATGGAAAAACGTATAGGGTACGCTAATGATTGGTACAATCAGTACGGTAACGGTAAGAGCCCACAAGCCAAGACTAACGCAGGTACTTCTAGTGTTAACTCAAACTCTAGCTCAAACAGTAGTGTTAAAGTTAACTCCAATATTAACGTTAATGTTAAGGGAGACGAAAAGGCATCTGAGAAAGTCAAAAACAGTAAGGAACTTCAAAGCATTGCCGATGCAGTACAGAACAAGATTTACGGCTCTATGGGATTCCATGCAATTGAGACAAAGAGAGTGTAACAGCTCTCTTTTCTTATTTCCAAAAAATTTAGAATGTTCGTGCTATAATAGTATATGAAGGGGTTGACATTTATGAACAAATATGATAGAGAGGGGAAACTTAATTGACAACTATTATCAAAAGATACCCAACATTTGAAGTGGACTTAGTTACAGAAAAGACAAGCTATGAACTTACATACAATACAGGAAAACAGCTCAATCAAGCAGATTTTGAAGAAGCTATTATCTCTTTCAGCTGTAAAAACTCAATGGCAGATGATAGCCCCGTATTCTCCCTTGTAATCCTTGCAAAAGAAAAATGGGATGCAATCCTTAACTCGAATGATTTAATTCGTATACGAGCTATTCCAGACACTACAAAGGGTGTCCCGGATAATCCTTACATCATGGTAGGACTGATTTCTGATATTCATAAAGAAGGAGAATATGAAAACGGAACTTTACTTTACCGTATTACTGGTCGAGCCATGACAAAAGCCTTAATTGATTTTGAGGTAGGAGTTATTCAGGAAGTAGCTACAGTTATTCCTTCTATTGGGTGGCTACCAGATGGAACAGAGAACGGATTAAAGTTCTCAGGAAATACCGCAGCAGGTATTGGGAACGAATTAATGGAACGTTTCGTATACAAGCATGCAGAATATAATTTCTCTAACGGTAAAGGGTTAAAAGATTACTTAACTCACGGATTTACAAGCTGGTTAGAGGACGAGAGCTTAGCAGATGTTACACCATTTATTAACTACGAAGGTAGTATTAGGCAGTTCCTTGAGGACGTAGCAGCCAAGCCGTTTAATGAATTATTCTTTGAGTATACACCTGACGGAACATGTGCAGCAGTTATGCGCCCTACACCCTTCGATGAAGATAAGTGGCAAGCATTACCTTCTTACGGATTTACTTCTGATCTTGTAGTAGAAGAGTCGTTCGGTAAATCCGATTCTGAAATGTATTCTGTATATGTTGTACAGGCTCCTAACTTAATGGAATTTAACAGTATGGATTTAGGTGTATATCCTAAATACCACCCAGAGCTACTTAAGAAGTACGGTTACAAACGTTTAGACGCTCAGAATAGATACCTACTTTCAGGAACATTAGCTGGAGTAGACCCTAATACAAATGCAGCTCCAGATGCTACAGGTACAAATGGAGGCGGAACAGGGACTGACACTGGCACAGATACAAACCAAGATCAGCAACAGAATGCTCAGAGTGTTAGAGTTCAAGTTACTAACCCTACAACAGGAGAGACACAACCAGCTACACCAACTACCGCTAAAGCACCTGCCTTCGATGATCTTGCAAAATATATCACAGATAATAAACTGGCAGATGCTGAGACGTTACGAAAGAAAGGTAACCAAGTAGCTACAGATATGATGACACAATTCCCGGGATTAACTGAGAATAGTGCTAAGGCAATTGTAGATGCATTAAAGGACGGTAATTTTGATAGAGAAAAATACGATAATATTATTGCAACTACAGGTACAAAAACGGATAAGAAGATTAGTAAGGAAAAAGGCGTAGCTAGTGAGAAGCTAGAGAAGTTTACTCAAAAGCTATTTAACTGGTATTGTGAGAATGCTAACTTCTACAGTGGAGATATCCGAGTATTAGGGAACCCGGTTTATCGTATTGGAACTAGAGCTATGTATGAGGACTTTGAACGTAACACAACATGGGAGTTCTATATCGAGTCGGTTCAGCACGAATTTAGCTTTACAAATGGGTTTACTACTATATTAGGAGTAACAAGAGGTTTACCAGATAAAGGCGCTAAACGCTTCTCAAATCTATGGGGGCAAGCAGAGGACTTTAAAGGCGGCTATCTGGGTGAAAGTTCGTTGGAAGACCTATTAGCTGCCGCACAAGCCGCAAACGCTACACAAGGCAACTCAGGCTCTGGAGATGCATCTGGTAACTGGGGTAACATGCAAGGTAGCGGTGGAGCTATGGGAGCACTAGCTACTGCTCGACAAATGACACAGAGAGCTTCTAAATATGTGTTCGGTGGAGGTCGTAAAGGAACTAATATCTTCCTAAGTAATCCGATTATTGGTGACTGTTCTTCGTTCGTATGGTGGTGCTATCAGCTTAACGGGGTTACGCTAAAAGGCGGTTCCACGGGAATGAATACAGATACAATTAAAATAGACCCACAGCTAAAAGTAATTAGCCAGAGAGGTAGCTCTAAAACAGCTGCACAAGCCATGCTACAGATCGGAGACATTGTTTACTTCGATACGTATAAACAAGACGGACACATTGGTATCTATTCAGGAAATGGGAAGTTCATTGGTTTCCAAACAAAGGCAGGTATCTCCGAGGCTAATATGGCTAGCGGTTACTATTGGCAGAAATTTAATGGACATGTACTTAGACTTCAATAAAGGTAGGTGAGTAAGTTGGATAATGGTAGCTTCGGTCAATTTATAACTCCCCTTACTGGCAATAGATTACAGTCTCAGCTAGGTAAGGAAATGAAACGTATGAACAAAGAAGGACAGAACATCGTTAAACTTTCCTTAGCAAGGGTAGTGAAGGTTAACTACAAATACAATACAGTAGACGTTATCACAACATTGCATAAAAATTCAACAGTAAAGAACCCGACTGATAATGGTAAATTCTCTGCACGTTTGCCTGTCGCATTCGGAGGAACTACGCCAGAAGGGAAAGTCTATGGTACGAATACTCTAGTAACAATCGGCTCCCTTGTGCTTATCGGTTTCATGGAGGGGAATAAAGATTATCCGATCGTACTCAATATTTATGGAGATACAAGCAACCAGTCTCAGCTTACTCGTACCTCTTTTACTAGTGCAGATGAATCGGACGAGCAGCTTCAACAGGAGTTATGGCAGCTATTTACTCTCTATCCTTCTATGACTTACCGTAATATTGACGGGAATGGTAACCAAGAGGTTACGTTCTCAGGTAAGTCATTTATGTATATTACAGACTCGGACCCGGAGAACGATTATGTTAATGACGTAGAATTTGATTATGATTTATTGCCAAGTTCAAGATACGCAAACGGAGAGCTGATTGAGCCAAAGTCTCCAGACTCTCCTACTTTGCTTTACGTTCACCAAGGGATTTATGATAAGCATAGAGTAACCTTCTTCATTAAATCGGACGGTACTGTACGTCTAGGTAGCAGGCATACAGAAGGTACAGGAATTACGTTCATGGAAATGACTACAGACGGAGCTTTTCAGATCACTCAAAAGGTAGGAACAAATAACCCGGAAGAGGAAGCTGAAAAATTTTCTTCTATGGGAATTGATAAAGATGGAAACGTAATCTTAAAGTCTCGAGCTCATGCACTCGAAGTAAATGAGGAAGGTGTATACATCGATGGCAAGACTATTGCCTCTTTCGGTGGAGGCGATGGAGATGATGATGGAGACGGAACAATCTCTTTTGAAGATTTAATTAATGATTTAGAGGACGTAAAAACTACCATAACTGTAATTAATGGTAAAATAGAGACAAAGGTAAGTAGAGATGAATATGATCTCGATATGGAAGACGTTAAGAAGTATGCAGATGACCTAGTAGCTGGAGCCAAGAAAGATATAGATGACTTGGAGAAAGTTGTAGGAGACCTAGATACATATGTAGATGGAGCCTTCCTAGATGGCATTGTAGACAGTACTGAAGCTAAAGCGATTGAAACATATATCAATAGTTTACGTACTGAAAAAGCAGACCTTGACGCTCGATTCACTGAGATTGACACAAACACTTATCTTCCTGCAACTGAGAAAACAGCACTAGAAACTGCAAAGTCAACGTACGATACTCAGTTCACAGACTTAATCGATATCATTAACGCAGCAATTATAGATAACAAGGCTAGCTCAGAAGACAAAGCAGCAGTAGATCAAGCGTTTGCTGATTACCACACTGCTGTTGGTAACTTATCCGCAGCTTTCCAAAAAGCGGCTGATGCTATTGCCTTAGCTCAAGCAAAAGAAGCAGAAGAAAATGCTAATAAACATACAGAGTCTACTTTCTTGCAAGTAGCAGATATGATTAAGTCTAAAGTAGAGTCTGAAGAGTTTACAAAAGCTATCTCAGATGTAAACCAAAAGGTTGCAGATGTAGAGAGCAATTTAACGGAAGCAGTAGTCGATACAAATACTCGAGTAGACGAAGTAGAGAAAAAAGTAACGTATAAGGTCGAGATTATCAGTACGAATGGTAACATCTTTAGAAAAGGGGCTATCAATACGATTCTATTTGCTAAAGCTTACCGAGGGACCGAAGATATCACAGATGTTACAGATGCAAGTAAGTTTAAATGGACTCGAGTTTCGGACGATGCAGATGGAGATACTGCATGGAATAACGCACACTCTACAGGCGCAAAATCAATTACGATTACACCAGCGGACGTAACAGTACGGGCAGTTTTCAACTGTGAACTACTAGAGTAGAAAAAAAAATATTTTAAGTGAAGAAGGAGAGAAAAACCTATGTCATTAGCTACCGCTCAGATTACCTTAACCGATTTAAACGATGTGAGACAGTATATTCTCTATGCAAACGGAAATTACAAAACGCAAATTTTCGACCCAAATAATAATTCATATGCACCTAGCTTTAGTTCAACTAACCTAGTAATTACTCCTGAGCTATATGTATCAGGAGGGGACGGGTCTAACCTTTTACCTTCTACTCAAGTTAAATCTGTAAAGTGGTATGAGGGAACTCAAACAGATACTCCTTTAGCAGAAACTACAGGAGGGACTACAGGTAACGGATACACTTATGCTATCCCTACGGGAGCTGTAACATCTACTGCAAAAACTTTGACTATTAAATCGAATATCCCTTCGAATGTTACTAGCCAAATTTTTACTTGCGTAGTTGTTTATACAGACCCACAAACTAATTTTGACGTTACAATCAAAGTACAGTATGAGATCGTAAAAGTTACAAACGGTTCTGCTGGTGCAGATGCTGTTAACGCTTTAACTGCTATCTTAACAAATGAATCTTCAACTGTAGCTGCTGACTCAGCAGGTAACAACGGAATTTATTCAGCTACTGGAACAAACATTCGTTTATTCGAGGGAGCTACAGAGCTTACATATGACGGAACAGGTACAGCAAATGGTACGTGGAAAGTTACAGCTGCTGTAACATCTGGAACAATCGTAGCTGGCGCTATTACTGATGGGGGAGAATATGCTGTAGTAGGTAATGCTTCTGGTATGACTACAGATACTGCCTCTATAACATATACAATCACAGGTAAACGTGCTAATGGTACAGCTATCAGCTTAACAAAGATTCAAACGTTTACGAGAACTAAAAATGGTTCTTCACCAACGTTATACCGTTTGATTCCATCTGCTAATGCTATTCAACAAAATATTTCTAACGTGTACAACCCAGCAACGATTACAGCTTCGGCTACATCGGCTGTAGGTAACGGTACACCAACAGCTTACGGTGCCCGATTCATTATTGCCGAGTCTACAGATGGCACTACTTACAATGACAAATATACGTCATCTGGAACTGAGCCTACAGCAGGTAAAACATATACACCTTCTGCAACGAATGTAAAATCTATTCGTATTCGTATGTACATTGCAGGGACTGGGACACCTACTCATGGAACTACACAAATGCTCGATGAGCAAGCTATTCCTGTCGTTAAAGATGGAGCTACAGGGGCTACAGGTACAGACGCTTATTTCCTTAACTTATGGACTCCAAACGGAGATACAATCCGTAACAGTGGGGGAGAGATTCTTTTACAAGCTGATCTATATAAGGGTTCTGGAAAAGTAACACCTACAGCATTCAAATGGTATATCCAAGACCCAGCTGCTACTACAGCAAGTGGTGGGGATGCAGACGGAGGAGATGGATGGAGATTAATTAACTCTGTTGCGACAGCAACTACAGCTCCAACTTTAGCTCAAGTTGCCAACGCAAATACTAAATTAACTGCCGGAACGTACTATGTTAAATATACATGGTTAGGTTTATCTGGAGAGACACTAGGTTCTACTGAAGCTTCTCAAGCGGTTACCGCTGGAAATGACTTAAAAGTTACAATCCCGGCTTTCCCTACAAATGCGATCGGAGCTAAAGTGTATATAGGTACTACATCTGGTGTACTTAAGTACGCTGGAGACATCTCGACAAGCGCAGGGAACTTAGTAATTAGTAGATATGATACATCTACACCAGCTATCCCTACTGTGAATACTGCAACAACGGTAAACGCTGCAACACTTACAGTCGAGCCGCATGCAATTTCAGGTATCGAAGGATTTAAGGTCGTAGCTACCGCACCTACAACAGGTATTAAATACTCAGCAGTTATAATGGTTAAGGATGTTCAAGACCAAATACAGGCTAATGTTCTCGGTGCTAGTATCTTCAAAAATGGAGAGGGCAGCACAGTCCTTACCGTTCAACTGATTCAGGCAGGTGCAGTTATCTCTAATGCAGGTTATAAGTTTACATGGGCTCTATACAATCCAAACGGTACCCTTGTTAAGACTTATCCGACTACAGCAGATACATTAACTGTCCCTTCTACAGACGTTTCAGGCGTAGGAAACTTGATCGTAGATGTAGATAAAGCTTAATGTGCTATAATATAGATAGAGACTATTTTAAGGAGAGCTAAGTTTCTAGCTCTCCTTTACTTATAAAGGGAGTGGATTATTTTGGCAAAACGAGTAGCTTCAGCACAGCTTACACTCATTGATATGAACGATATAACTTCATCACCAGTACAACCAACTAACCCTACAGACGGTATGATCTGGATGGATACGTCTAGTTCTCCATATAAATTCTACGTATATAGAGCTTCTACAGGAAAGTTTGAACCTACGGGACCTATTAATCTAGAACAGTTAGACCCAGATGCAGCGCAGCAAGTAGAGGATGCTTACAATGGAATAAACGATCTTGGAGCAGATAATAAATTAACTCGATATGAACGTGCAGTCGTTCGTGGGGACTTAGCTACAATTGTAGGAAAATTTTTAAATAATACAGACTCAATGCCTTCACTAGCTACAATCGATTCAAGTGGGGTCGGAGAAGCCTACTCCATCCGTAAAGCTGCTCGAGATATTGGAATGCCTACAAGCAATACAGCCTATGTGAACTACGGTAACGCCTATACAGCGTTGAATACATACCTTTCAGGGCTAAATCCTAAAGCATGGGATATCGTGTCTACAGCGACTAATACAATCGTCCCTGCGGATTGGGAAGCTGCATGGAATGAGTACAAGCTACGATTGAATCTATTAAACGTAGAGATTCAAAATAGACAACAGGACTACGCAGATACAGTCGGAGAAGGTTCTGTACAGGATGCTATCGAGGCTGTAAGTGCATCTGATCAATATGAGACGAAACCATTAACAAACCCTGTAACGATCACATCACCAATTGCTAGTGTAGCTTTACCTGAATTTGAAGGTAAGCATGCAGACGGGTGGGAGATTGTTGGACGAAACTTAGTAATGAACTCATCCTTTGCTAATGGAAAAACTGGCTGGACAGGTCAAACAAGTTCGTACACTATTTTACCTGCTGAAGATGATAAGCCTAATAGTCCGATTGCTCGAGTAACTAAATCAGGAGCAACGACTAACGGATATCTTTCTCTCTTTTCAAACTATTTTACCGTAGCTAATGGGGATGAGGTTACAGCCTCTGTAGATATAAAGATTGGAGACATAGCTGCATATGATGAAGCTGCTCCGTTCTTTATTGAGTTCTACGACTCTAGCAACACAAGGGTACAATATAAAAACGTATATCTAACAGATATGGGAGTATCGGGATTATTAAGCGGTACATGGTATCGGGTTTCTTATAAACTAAAAGCTACTAATTCCTCTATTGTTAGTGGACGGGTACGCCTTGACCTAGTTAAAAACGGAGATGTATCGTATCGAGAAGTTAAAGCAGAAAGAAATACTTCAGTAGGAACATACACTATCGCCCCTGAAGAGTCGGTAAGTGCTTTCGGTAAACGTATTAAACCTGTAACGGCTCCAAGTTTCACCTCAGCAGCTTCATTAATTATTAACGGGGCTTTCTACGGGGATGGAACAAATAACGATACTTTCTCATGGAACACTCAAGGACAGGCGGTAAAAGTTAAAAAATGGGAGGATACTGACCTAGACGGTTCGTACAACTGGGTACTGCATAGTGATTACGGTGGATTTAAAGCTGTAAAGGTTACTGGTTTCTTTACAACGGTAGTAGATGCTTCAGTACAAGCCGCTAAGCATAATGGACAATACTTGTCAACTATCATTACGGGACTCTCAACTGCCGATCAGGTTATAGGGAGAAATAGTGAAGGGACATTATACATTACTGTCTCTGATGCAGATAGTGGGTGGGGAGATTCATATACACCTACGACAGATGAAATTAAAGCTTACTTTAATGGATGGAAGATGTGTAACGGAACATTCGGCTCTGCGTACACAGGAACAGGTAATAAAGTATGGCACCCTATCGGAGATACAGATTTAAGCCGTTCTACTGCTGTAGTAAGTGCAGGGGGTACATCGTACAACCCGGTCCCAGACGGAGAGTCTTTAGCGATTACAGAGCAAGCAATAAATAAATACCAGCTGGTTTATAGATTAGTAGACCCGATTCAGGAGATTGTCCCTTACGAAGGAATTTTACCTCTTATAAAAGGTGACAATTCAATTTCTATATCTTATCCAGCAGGAACACCAGCGATCGTTAAAGGTAGCATTCGTTACGCTTTAAACCTAGCCACAGTAACAGATATTCTTAAATACATCGTTCCAGTGCTGCAAAAGCGTCTATCCAATGCAGAAGAGGTTATCAAAGATGACTCTATCGTTAACACTGTTATGAACTCTGTAGAGTACACGCTAGCTATGAGAGACGTAGCAAAGCAAGATGATTTAGGGCAGTTTGTTACTGGAGATGAGGTAGACGAGAAAGTTAAAAACGGATTAGATTCTCTGGACTTCTCACCTTACATCACGTCCACTGAGTTAGAGCAAACAGCTACAAACATTACAGCTAAGTTCTCTGCAACAGGCGGTATGAACTTACTTAAAAATAGTGTAGGTTATGCTGATAGAGATTTCTGGAGTGACTATTCTGCTACAGGAAATGTGGTTGATACAATTAGTAACGCTGAGTTAGATACTTTAGGCTTTGGTAGTGGGTTCCAGTTTAACCCAGACGGAAACAACAAAGGAATTTTCCAGTACGTAGACGTAATTCCGGGGCAACCTTACACTCTATCTTGGTATCTAAACAAGCGTACAGGTGGGGCAGATTCTTCATATCGATTCTTTATTCAAATTCAAGAGAATGGAGTAACTACTACTCAGATTGCAGATAATAGTGCGGATACGACTGTAGGATATGCAGCTAACTATTTTACATTTACGCCTACAGCAAATAAAATAAACGTACGATTTATTGGTTATGGTAGTGTGGATGCAACTTTAACAGGGGCAATGCTTACAATCGGAGACGTAGCACTCCAATGGTCATTAGCTACAGGAGAAATCTATAACACTAACATCCGTATGGACGTTAACGGTATTCGTGTTTCTCAGCTAGACGCAGACCGTAAAGAGACTGGCTTTACTCAAATTACGCCGGACGAGTTTGCCGGGTATTGGAAAGACGGTAACGGGACCTTCCAGAAAGTATTCTACTTAAATGGGGACGAAACCGTTTCTACCAAACTAAGAGCACAGCAAGAGATTACGATGGGAGGTATTAAAGTTCTCAACGTAAACTCTGGAGGATGGAATGGCTGGGCGTTCGTAGCAAACCAAGATTAATAAATAAGCACGTATTGTTTGTATGATATAATAAAGATACAGACAGTACGTGCTTTTTCTATATTAAGAGAGAAGAGTATTTTTAAGGAGGAATAACTTATGGCATTATCAGGTGTTGTCTCTAGAGACGTTGCCTCTAACTATAAGCTGTCGATCGAATGGACAGCAACACAGAATATATCAAATAACAGTAGTACAATTACAGCAAAAATGTACTGGGAAGCAGATAGTTATGGGTATGTAAATTCAACTGATACTAAAGATGGGGCTATTATCATTGCCGGAACTACATACACATTTAGTGGAGCAGGGTTAGCGGACCTTAACAAAGGACAAAAGAAACTAATTGCTACAAAATCTAAAACAATTACACATGATGCAGACGGTACAAAAGACTTCTATATTGATGGATACTTCGATGCAGAGGTTAGTCTTAGTGGTTCATGGTACAATCGAATTGATCTGGTTTCAAAGACGTTTACCTTGAATACGATTCCAAGGAAATCTACATTATCGTCTAGTGCTAGTTTTACAGCAGGTAGTGATTTCACTATTTCTATCTCAAGAGCATCTTCTTCTTTTACTCACATTGCCTACATCGATGTGCAGGCAGCAGACGGAACTTGGACGTTTATTAAATCGATCAACTTCTCAACTTCAGAAACGTCAAAAAATTCTGAGTTTGATGAGACAAGTAAAACAAGAATATTCACAGCTATTGGTGGTCGAAGCTCAGCCACATTCCGTATCAACCTAAATACATACAGTGGTTCTACTAACTTAGGTTATAATACTTACACAGGAACTGTATCGGTCCCTGCTGCTTCTATTGGAGAGGTTACGAATGGTTTAGCAGGAGCAGATAATAAAGTGTATGTAGATCAAGATATTTATGTAGGAATTGCTCGGAATGATAGTGAGTTTACACATACTGTAGCTATTCAGCTAGGTTCTTATACAAAAACAATTACAGGTGTTGGCTATGGCACAACATGGACCCCTTCAAGTACGGAGCAGGACTCACTATATAGTGCCATCGGAACTTCAGCTAATAACCTAAAAGGGACAGTAACTACGACTACCTACTATAACGGTGTGCAAGTTAGAAGTGCTGTAAGTAAGGATGTTTATTTCTATGTACGTCCAAGTACAAATGCTCCAACATTCTCTGCAACAGGATTATCTTATGAGGATATTAATGCAGTTACTTTAGCAGTTACAGGAGCAAAAACAAACATCATTCAGAATAAATCATCTTTACGAGTAATTATTCCTTCTGGGTCTAAAGCGTCTCCGAAGAACGGAGCTTCAATCGTGAAGTACAATGTTACAATCAATGGGGTAACTAAGTCTGCTAACTATTCTGCCTCTGCTACAGTTAACGTAGATTATGGTGCAGTTAATTCAGCAACAAATATAACAGCTTCAATTGCAGCAGTAGATAGTCGTGGATTATCAACAACGGTAACTTTACCTGTAACTATGGTACCTTATTCAGACCCAGTGATCAACTCTACACCGAAACGTAGGAATAGTTTTGAGGATACTATCGATATTCCGCTGAGTGGTACAATCTCCCCAATCACTATTGGAGGTTCACAAAAGAATGCTCTACAAGCGATCAGCGGAACAACTTCTGCCTTACAGTATCGTTATCGTGAGAATGTAACAGGCTCTGCATGGCAACCGTGGACAGATTTAACTTTTACGCCTTCAGGGGCTGCATACACAGCTACAGCAGGAGCAGTAGTGTTAGACAATACCAAAGGCTTTATATTTGAAATTCGGGCAACTGATAAGCTCTCAACAACTACTGTAACGAGAACCGTTGCTTCAGGTAAACCGATCTTCTTCATAGACAGTAATATGAAAACTGTATCTGTAAATAAATTCCCTACGATTAGTGGTGGATTCGAAGTAGAGGGACCTATTGTAGCTAGCCAAGGAATCAGTGCTTATAATAAGCCGTATGTAACTGAAGTGACAGCGACTCTCCCTGCAACAGTAGGTTGGTATCGAATTGCTACATCTGTTAATGGTATAAATAATAATAATGCAATGTTCGAAGTGTTTGCTCCTTTATCCACTTGTCACACTTTTGCAAGATTTGAAGCAGGAGTAATGTTTGGGCAGTCCGCAGGGGTTAGTTTATCTCAGACTAGCTATTCTTCTTTTGGTAGCTTGCCAGCTCTGACTAGAGTTAGAATTGTGTACCATACAACATATACAGGTAACTACGCCTACCTAGAGGTCTATAACACACAGTCAAAAGCAGTACCTATCACAGTTAGAATGGTCGGAGGGACGGGGTGGAGTTTAATTTCTCCTGTAGCAGGTAGTATCCCTTCAGGGTACACTTCTAAAGAATTGGGTTTTCAAAGTGGAACAGGTATTGGATATAACCCTACCGATATGGTATACCCATCACCTAACAAAGGAGCTAACTACAACCTACTTGGCGGAGATTACCATACGCTTGCGTACCATAAAGACGCAGGGGGGTTTGTATATCTATACGGGCTAATGACTGGTTTAGCTATTGGTGATACTATATTTACACTACCTGTAGGGTATAAGCCTCTAGCAAGGCATATTTTTAGAGCGATCTGCTCGGACTATACTAAGTCTGCACGTATTGACATTCGAACAAACGGAGATGTTACTGTAGATAATACTGGTGGGTCATGGTTAAGTCTTTCAGGTATTTCATTCTACGCTGGAAACTATTATGGAAATAACTTATAAAGTTAAAATAAGAAAGGAGGGTAACAATGTTAAAACAATATTACCAAGTAAACGAAGAGGGGTACGTTATAGAGTCTTATGTATACGATGATACTGGTCCCATTCCTGAGATGCACTTCTTGGGATGGGAAGGTGCTATCGAAAAGCCTAGATGGAATTTTGAGAAAGAGCAATGGGAAGAGACGAGACCTTTTGATGAAAGATTAGAGGAAGCTAAACAGCGTAAGTTTGCTGAGATGGACAGCTTCTGTACACAAGGCATTTTAGGATATTTCACTGCCCCTGTCAAAGGTGTAGATTATGAGTTTAGCTTCGACTATGAGGCGCAGTCAAACTTTATCGGTAGTATGACCTTATTCACTCAAGGGTTAATTAGTGAGATAGAGTGGACAGCTTGGAAGGACGGTAAAGCAACAAGAATTAAGATCAGTAAAGACGAGTTCTTTAATATTGCTATGCTCGGTTATAAACATAAAGATGATAAAGTAACCAAGCTTAGAAACGTAATAGAGGCTAAAATCAATGCCTGTGAGACAATTGAAGAAGTGCAAAATATATCTTGGGAGGATGCTGAAGTAGTCTCACCAGTAGAACCTCCTAACTCTACAGAACCTCTACCCGAGACTTAAACATCTGTATAGATAAGCAGTTAAGCTATATTAATGGGGAGAGGAGGGGACAATATGGTTAAAATTGAACCCGGAGATGTTATATTCTATCGACCTACTGGTTTTATTGGATGGCTAGTTAGTAAGGTTTCCAAGTCGGAATACAGCCACGTTTCTCTAGCAATAGATTCTTACAACATTGTAGAAGCAGACAGATTTATTAAATCTCGTATTTCTAACCTTTACTACGTAGAAGAGATTCATAAAGTATACCGACTTAGGAATGTAACTACAGAGCAGCAACACACGATCGCACAAAACGCTCTAACTATGGTGGGTGTAGGCTATGACTATAAGCAGATATTTGGATTGTTCATGCGGCTAGTCTTTAAAAGAGAATCTACCGTATTCAATGCAGCTAATAAATATATCTGCTCAGAGATCATAGACTATGCTTTCCAAATGTCCGATATTCCTAGAAATGGTAACCTTCACATAGGCGACATCACTCCCCAAGAGCTACTAGATAAATATGCCTTAGAGAGGGTCAAATGAGGTAGGGGAACCTACCTTTTCTTATATTATAATAGAAAGGTGTGATAAACAATGGGAATGGCAGACGGACAAGGCGTACTAAGAAAAATTGCATTCCAGCTCGGTGAAAGATTCTTTCGTTTTGCAATCAACCCGGAGGCTATGGTCTATAGTAGACCGCACCGAACAACAGCAATTAAAACAAAAAGTCGTATCGTAATCGAAGACTTTCAAAGTGATATTCCAACAGTAACGATCAGCGGTACTACAGGTTTTAATCCTACAGGTGTAGCTAGCGATCGAGGGATTAAGAAGATTGCCGAACTGAAAAAGTTCCTTATGGACTATGCAGCTATGGGCGGTAACGGAGCTAAGCCGGCAGAAGACTTTTACTTTCATGACTTTACGAACATGGAGCATTACGTAGTTCACTTATCTTCAGAAGGTGTAACGTACTCGCAAGATGTTAACTCACCTCTAACACACCGTTATGAGATTAAGTTTAATATACTTCGTTCAGCTGGGGAGCCTTCAGACGATGAAGTGGCAAGCCCGGAGATTGGTAACCGATTCCCTTCCTTACCAAACGGTACAGGCGGAACAGGTAGCTCAGGTTCTGGTAACTCGGGAGTAGGCGCAGGAGCACAAGACAGCTCAGGTAAAAATGCAGGAGGCAATTCAGGCACCACTCCTTTTGACCCGTCATCTGGTAGTGGAATTTACAATCAAGGTACAAATGGTCAATACCAAGCTCCGTATGATGGGGAGCCTATTAACCCACAAGCGCCTTCACCAACGTCCTCTACTTACGGACAAACAGGGTTAGGCTACGCTATTGGCTATTACCTTAGACCGAAGGGGACATTATCATGAGTTATTCTAACGATTTAATCCGATTCATTTCAAGCGTCCCTGTACTAGGGGACGGAACAATTCCAATGAATACAATTGATTCAGAGCAGCCGTTCGTTTCTACATTGTATGACCCTGTATACTCTCTAACAGTAATAGCTAGAAAAGTTCAGGAGCTAATCAACAGTGGTAAAATAGAAGTAGTGAGCGATACAGTAGACCCTAATACAATCGTATACAAAGCACTAAATAGTGACCTAGCTTCTTATGCTCCTGACATCTACACATTGTTACGAGCAGTCGTACTAGAGTCATTTGCTTTATTATACATGATCGATAATGCATCTGCAAATCTTCAGTATGTTTCTGCTAAAGATATTAAGAGACACAGAAAAAATTTAAACTATATTGCAGATTACTTAAGTACAGAACCAAAATATTATCATATGATTGAAAATCTACGAGACATGAATATTGCCTTTGGCTATATGGAGAATCAGATTGACGTGATCATGGGTGAAAGGGGTGGAAGATAATTGACTAAATTCTTACAACATATTATACGAGACGGAGATACACTACAGGGTATTGCCCAACAACAGTTAGGGAATATGAATGAGTGGGTAAGTTTAGCACAATTTAATGATCTTCGTTACCCTTATATTGTAGATACAGTGGAAGAGAAGATGCAGAACCCGGACCACCTAGTTACAATCGGGGATGTATTGCTTATTAAGGTGGCAGATGACGTACAGTCAAACCTCATTCAACAGCTTAAGCGTACAACTGAGTACGACCAAGAGGAGCTATATGCTCTAGCTCTAGGTAAGGACCTAAACATTCTACCTGTTGCAAGGGACCTTACCTCTTCAGGACGAGACTTTGAAACCTTAGAGCTAAAAGGAGACAACCGAGGGAGCCTAGCTACTGTACGAGGAATTGAAAACCTAAAGCAATCCCTATTCATTCGTCTCTCTACTCCTCGAGGAAGCTATGTAGGGCACCCTAGATATGGTTCTGACTTACATACGTATGTTGGTATGAAAGGTACAGAGGAAAACGCAGCATTAATAGATTTAGAAATTGAAAGAACAATCCGAACAGATAGCCGAGTTACAGCTTGCAATCTGATCAACCGAAGCATTGCAGGGAATACATACACAGCTGCCTTTAGTATTTCTACACTCACACTTGAGCAGGCATTCGAATTTGTAGTTTCTGCAAGACAAAACGGACCGATTGTATTGTTAGATAACTATAAAGATTCGATAAATTGAGAGGAGGGGCACCATGCGATTTAAACGTATGTCAGAGATTTATTCCCGTCTAGTGGATTACACAATTACAAATACAAATGAAATTAATGACTTCTCTGTAGGTAGTGCCGCTAGAGCCCTGTATGAGGCTTTCTCCATTGAGTTAGAGCAATACTATGTATTGACTAGGGAGAACATGACAGAGGCTATAGAACAGGGCGTATACAGCTCATTCAGCTTCGATAGAAAGAAAGCAATTAAGTCTTATGGAAATGTTCAAGTAACATTCCATAACTCTACACAAACTGATATGATTCTGTCTAGGGGCTCTCGATTTAGTTCTAGCTTAGCAGCGTATCCGCAAATCTATGTTACTCAAGTAGACTATATTATCCCTAAAGGTTCTATCATGGCAGAGTTTGAGGTACACTGTACCACTGCTGGAACTGTAGGAAATATTCCAGCTAACGTGCTGGATATCATGCAGTCCCCTATTGCAAATGTACGAACTGTAAACAACCCTGCTGCATTCCAGACTGGACAAGACCAAGAGCCATTAGAGGAGCAACGTTCTCGTTTTGCGTCCTTTATTAAATCTCTTAGTCGAGGTACAGTTCCTGCGATTGAGTATGGGGCACGTACAGTCGATGAAGTATCTGGGGTATTTATCGAAGAGGAGACGGGACGTATTAACGTGTACGCACATGATCGTAACGGTAACTTACCTGATGCAGTAAAGACTAAAATTGAGACAGCAATGTTTGAATATCGACCAGCAGGTATTCCAGTACGAATTTACCCGGTAACTCGTAGAGCGATAGATGTAAATGTAACGGTTACACTTACAAATAAAGCAGCCGTAACAGAAACATTTAAGACAAGAATCGCTGAAGAGATTTCAAGATATCTGAATAATATGAAAACTTCCCAAAGCTTAGTATTATCAGACCTATCAAGTGTAATCAAGTACCTAGATAGACAACTCGTATACGATGTACAGTTTACTAACCTAAGCAGCAATGTAAACTTAATGGGTTCTGAGGTAATTCGAGCAGGGACTGTAACGGTGACACTACAATAGGAAGGAGGAGCCTAGATGTCATTTTTAAAGCATTTACTACCCGGATGGCGTAGAAGTATGGAAGATAAAACAAAAGCTAATGCAGCCATCCTAGATGCCTTAGACAGGGAGTTAAAGGATACAGAAGCCGAAACAATAGAAACGAAAGTTTTAATGTCCCTTGATTCTTCTTCCGGGGAGTGGTTAGATCAATACGGTAAATTGTTTGGATTACTCAGACAAGATAATGAATCGGATACAGCTTATAGAGCCCGTATCAAAGGGTATATGGTCCTTCGCAGAGGAAGTATCCCAGCGATTATTGATGCCATACGAGCTTTCCTAAACGATTATGAATCAGTCATCGAGATTTACGAACCTTATACAAATGTCTTTATCTTAGGACGCTCTAAGCTAAGCGGTCCCGATCATTTTCTTGGAGAGTACTATACAGTAGCGGTAATCGATATTAAGTTCTCTCAACCGTTCCCAGAGGGAATTATAGACGTTATTAATGAGTTTAAACCTGCCGGAGTTACAGTACATCTATCCCGGTCATAAGGAGTCGTTAACACGGCTCCTTTTTATTATATGGTATAATAAAGTTATGAACTAGGTACTGTTATATTAGTATTAGACGTATCCCTATTGAAGGAGTGAAATATATTGGCTGATGTAAATTTAAACGAACCTCCGTACAATGATCGATTTGACCCGGAGAAAAACTATAATAAAATCCTATTTAAACCAGATATGGCTCTACAACCTTCAGAGCTAAATGAAATGCAATCGATTAAAGATAACGATATTCGACAACTTGGAGATAGCATTTTCTCAGATGGAGCTATGCAGACAGGTATGTCTTTCTCAATTGATTCAACTGCAAAGACAATCACAATCGAGGATGGACGTGTTTACCTAGCAGGTAAAATCCGAGAATTTAAAAAGCAATCTATCGCTTTTAATAGCACTGGAAATGAGAAGATCGGTGTTAAAGTAGTGCAAACTATTGTTACCTCAGATGACGATGAAACACTATTAGACCCATCTCAAAATACACCTAACTACCTTTCAGAAGGTGCAGATCGTTTGGTAGAAACTGTAGCATTAACAAACAATGACGATAGTGCTCCTACGATTTATGAATTTAATGACGGTGCATTATTCGTAGAACCAGCTCGTCCAGAGTTCACTATGATTAACGATGTTTTAGCACAGCGTACATATGAAGAATCTGGCTCATACCAAGTAGAAGGATTTAAAATGTGGGCAGAGAAGAGCCAAGATAATACGAAAGTAGACTTAGTAATTGACCGAGGAATCGGATATGTATTAGGTTATCGCATTTCTAAACCTACATCTACTCGTATCCCATTAAATAAGTCCACAGAATTTAAAAACGTTGCACAGGAAACATATTCATATGATGCGAACGTTCGTAAGAACCAAATTAGCAGCGCATATGTAAAAGAAGTAAAACAAGTAATGGCACGTACTCTAAGTCCTACAGGTGGAGTTACGATGTCTAAAGGTAATGCAGGTGGACGTGATGGCTTACCAGCTCAATACACAAGCGTAGACCCTTCTACAGCTATCCTTTGGACTACTAGCCCTGAAGTTTACTACACGTACGGAGCAGACTTTACTCTTATTGAGGACAGCGGAGTAATGTATGTAAACTGGGATACTGGTCTTAATGGTAAGGAACCTGCTACAGGAACATCATACAAACTATCATTCGAGTATGACCGTGTAATGCAGAACAACGTAGATTACAAAGTAACTACAGTTCCGATCGATGGAGTAGCTGGCTGGACTACAACTGTAGACTTTAATGGTATGTCGGGACTTAAGCCTAAAGATAAAAGTTTAGTTCGTGTAAGCTATGACTACTATTTAGCTCGAGCAGATGTTATTACACTAAACAGCGCTGGACAATTTACGGTTATTCAAGGGCAACCAGATCGTTCAAGCCTAGTTCAAGCACCTGCACATGAAGACCCGTTAACGCTTAAGATCGGTGAGGTATTTGTTTACCCTAACTCAGATACAGCAACGGCTTTAAATAACGGTGTATTCCGTTTAACAATGCCACAGATTGCTAACCTGAAAGACCGGCTAGAGAATGTTGAATATAACCAAGCGATCGAGGCATTAGAGAATAAGGCTATCGTTACAGATGACCCATTAACTCTTCGTGGAGTATTTGCAGACGGTTTTGTAGACTTCTCTCGTATGGACTTAAGCTTATCCTCTGTAGCTATGAGCTTTGACGATGCTAGTATCACATTACAAGTAAACGCTCCAGAAGATCAAATGAGAGCCCCAGAGTTTGCTAGTAACTCTTCAGTAGCTGCAAGTTGGGGTAGACTTGTCACAGCCCCTTATACGGAGGTTAAAGAGATTACACAGCCATTAGCAACACAGGCTATGAACATTAATCCGTACGCAGTTTACAATAAATTAGGAGTGTTAAAATTAACTCCGGGTGCCGATAACTGGATTGAGAACGAAAAGGTTACGGTTAACAAAGAAACAACAGAAACAATCCGTATGGACCGTTGGTGGGCTCACGGAAGACAAACTTCCTACTACAAGGATCTACGTAAATATGTAGATAATATCGACCTAGACGGAAACCAAAACTGGGACATGGGTTTAGGTTACCAATATGATCTAGCTAATGGACGTACAGGTACACTTACAGATGTTTCTACAACAATACGAAACACAGCGATTGAGTTTATCAGACAACGTGATATTACTTTCTCTGCTTCTAACTTGCAACCAATGTCTAATAACTTATTCTTGACATTTGACGGTCTACGTATTCCGATAACTCCTACTGGTTCTACAGTAAAAGGTTCGGAAACTGGAACGATCATGGCTAATGCAGCTGGGCAAGCAACAGGTAAATTCACAATCCCGGCAGGTGTTCGTACAGGTATCCGTGAGGTAACTTTACAGAATGCTAGTAACATGGCTATTGCTACGTATACAGCTCAAGGGACTTTGAAAACTACAGAAGAGGTTATTACAAAAACTCGAGTTACAATTAATCTATATGACCCATTAGCTCAGTCGTTTGTATTCCCTCAAGACCGAGTAGTAACAAGCTTTGACGTATTCTTTGCTTCTAAGTCTACTACAGACAATATCATTGTGCAAGTACGTGGGCTATCAGAGGGTGGATTCCCTAACCAAACTGTATACGCAGAACGCATACTAACCCCTGCACAGGTTAAGACATCTGCAAATGCTTCTGTAGCAACAAAGGTAGCATTAGATGACCCGTTAATGTGTAAGGCTGGACAAAGTTACGCTCTGGTAATGATTACAGACAGTAACGATTATACAGCTTGGATTAGTACACTTGGTCAGAACCGAGTAGATGCTCCTACGCAAAAGGTAGTTTCACAACCTTATGTAAATGGTGTACTATTCAGTTCATCAAATGCCCGTACATGGACAGTTCACCAAGAATCTGATCTTAAGTTCAACGTGTACACTGCGGTATTTGCTGAAGATGCTGTAGTAGAATTTAACTCAATGGCTGATCTTGATTCAGATATGTTGCTGTTAATGGCTACTTACTTAACTCCTGCAAACACAGGATGTAAGTGGGAAATTAAAACGGTACCTAAATCGGATGTAGGGACTATCTCCATCGATAGTGTACCGTGGCAGCCGTTAGTAAACTACTTAGAGCAGACTACAGCAGGAACAGTAATTGGGCTGGTTAAGCTTCGTGCAACATTTAAAGCTAACCGATACATTTCTCCAATGTTAACTCTAGAGGATTTAATGTTTGTAAGCTTCATCTCAGAGACAAGCGGAGATTATGTAACTCTAAATATTGATTCTTCAGATGCTCCATTTAACACGTTGACGGTAGCGTACGATGCTTCTTTACCTGCTGGAACGACTGTAACTCCTAAATACTCTCTAGACGGAGGGCAGACGTGGAATACACTACCAGCTCCGACAGTATCTGTTCAGTCTACAGAGTTCAGTCGCTATACGCATACAAAAACGGTTACGGCTAATAGCAAGCAGCTTAAGTTAAAACTAGAGCTACGAGCAGATAATCGATTCGTACGCCCACGGGTGCGAAGATTTACAGCAGTATTTAAGAATGAAGTATAAGGAGTGAATTAAATGCCATTAGAGAAGCGTGACCCGGGCTCTAAAGCACGGTTGTTTATTCCTACAAATAGAGAGAGGTCTTTGGTGGAATCCCAGAGACTTCTCAAAGAGAATCTAGCAGACGTAGAGGCTTTGAAAAAAGAGCTACAGGAATTGCTTGATAAAGCAAAAAAGAAGTAACTTTAGCTATATTAGAGGGGAGAGAAATCTCCCCTATTTTACATAAAAGATTGGAGGCAACACAATGTCAAACAAACCTCTTGATAGAGATAATATGTATTTTAACCTTAATGACCCAACACCAGATATAATTAAAGCAATTATGGAGCTTAAACAGAGCATAGGAGAGGGCAGTACGGGAAGCACTAATCTAGACTACAGAGGGGTAAACGTTTTTGGTAGATGGAGACCCAGCGTATTCAGAGGAGCCCGAGCTACACAGATGATCGATATAGCTAAAGAAGCTAATATGAACATTATGGTACTATGTACCTCAAACCCTATGACAACATATACCTCTACTACTTTTGAAGGGCAGGAACAGCCTGACGCTGATATTAGAGACTTCTGTAACCAAGCACGTAGCAAAGGTTTAATGGTAGCATTAAAGCCGCACGTAGAAGTAAGGGACGGTACATGGAGAGGAAGAATCGCCCCTACGAACGTTGCTACATGGTTTTCAAACTATAAAACGTGGATGGTACAGCAAGCTACTTTAGCTCAGAGTGTAGGCGCTGAATTTTTCTGTCTAGGTTGTGAAATGATTAGTATGTCTATTGGAGACTACCGCTCTTATTGGGAGGACTTAATTTCAGCTGTCCGCTCTGTATTCTCTGGTAAGTTGACATACGCAGCTAATGGTGACGGTTCTCGTTATGATAATGAAATTTTCACTTGCTGCTTTATCGATCTACTAGATTTTGCAGGGATTGATTTTTACGGTCGTATGACAGACAAAGACAACCCAACAGTTAGTGAAATGATTGACGCATGGTATTTAAACTCTCAAGGAGTAAACTGGGTACAAACTTTAGAGAAATGGCAACTATCACACGGTAAACCTGTAGTATTTACTGAGATTGGAATGGCTCGAGTGGACGGAGCTAATAAGGCACCCGGAACAACCTTTAGCGGTACAGAAGATAACCAAGAGCAAGCTGACTATATTACAGCTATGTTTCATGTACTACGTAAAAGAAATGCATGGGTGAAAGGTCTATGGTGGTGGGATATCACAACAGAGACTACAGATTCATATTCATTTGAGCATGAGCCTTCATTTAGTGCTATGAAAAACGGATTTGCGGCGGACTACAAAGGAGTGAATGAATAATGAGTAATTTAGAAAGAGGTGCAACAGCCGGAGGTTATACTATTTTAACTACTAGAGATTTCCCGATTGTACTCCCTAAGTTAGGTAACTCTATGATTAGTTCTCTTGCTGACGTAGGTAAATACACTAAGATCGCTACTGTAGAAATCCCTAACCAATATAACCAAACGTACGCAGTTATTAAAGTAACAGGAGGGGAGAATGGAGCAGCAACATACCAGCATGCGGATATCTTTTTCCGAGTTAAACAGCAGGCGGCTATGGGCTCTGCTCCAGTAGTTAACGTAGTAGTATCAAACCCTATAGGAATGACCTCTACTGATGTGGCTGCTGTTGTAGTTAAAAATGATTCATCTTTAACAAGAGTAGAGCTGTATGTAAAAATCAAGTTTTCATTTGATGTACTTCGATACCGAGTTATCCATGAAATTTTCGGAGAGTATCTGAAAATAGTTAATGGTCTTCAGTATCTATCTACACTCCCATCGGGGACTCAAGTTTCTGGTGTATTAGAGGATGGGTCTTTTAATAATTTGACAATGGGTGGGAAGACTGTAATTACCACAGACCATACAAGTGCTAGTGACCCACATACCCAGTACGTAAGAAAAATGCCATACAAGACATCAAATACAGGAGCTACTGCTAGTCAGTGGGCATTAATCGGTACAGTTACTATGACAGCACAGTACCAAATGGCTAGCGGCTTAATCAGCTTCTTGAGTGGGGTTTCGGGCGTTACAAACGCTCAAAGAGGGTTAGTCTACTTTAGAGTTAAGCAGCAGGCAGCTATGGGGTCCGCCCCTGTTATAGAGACTTTCTTAATGAATAACAATAGCTCATTTTTGACAACTGACATTATGACTATTGTAACATCCAATACATCATCTCAAACTGTAATCCAGTTATACGCGAGAATTAATGGTGTATATGAGGAATTATATTTTAACCCTCTACATGAATTAACTAACCCGGTATCTGGAACGATTGTTAATATCGTTTGGGCTAATCTAGCACCACTTGTTGCAACAACAGGAGCATTACCAGCCGGAACTCAACAGACAGCTCAATACCAGCAAACAATTACTACTAGTGCAACTGCAAATAGACCGACATCGGGCACCTATGCAGGAATGCCTCATTTTGATACAACTCTTAATAAGCCAATTTGGAGAAATGCTACTAACAATGGCTGGGTTGACTCAACAGGAACTACAGTATAGAACTATTTTTTAAAGACATCCGAAAGGGTGTCTTTTTTTTTTGTCCTATTTTGAACCCTTGATACATAAGGATTCCTGACAAATTACTACACTACTTTGTCATATTTTAATTCTGACTGCTCCCTATATATTTATTAATATAATTATATATAATAACTTAATATAAATAGTTTATATAATATTATATAAATAATAATTAAATAATATAATACAGACACAATAAAATTATAATAGGCGCATTCAGAACTAAAATACGACAAAAACCTAATCATATCAGGCAATTAAAATAGGTCATATCACTGGAGTTGTCTGTAACTTTATGGTACAATAGAGTAGTACATACAGAATGATTAGGAGGAATGTTCAAAATATGAAAATTAATATTGGGACGATGTTTACCAAAGTTGATTTTGAAGGAAATACGCTTCTCAGAGAGAAGATTCAAGATATGGCTCATCATGCATTAGGCGTTAAAGAAGAAGGTGCTTTTTATTCAAGAGCATATAAATCTGGCTTTTGGGATGGGATTACAGATTTCTATGACATGAAAGAAGACAAGTTCCATACAGGATTACTTGATCAGTTTCTAGAAGGACTAAGACAGCTTATGGAAAAGGATAAATCATTTACATACGAACTCGTAGACGAAAGACCTTCCCCACCTGTTCATCATGATGCTATTGACGAAAAGATTGTACTAGGTAACGGAGATGAGGAACCTATTACATTACGTGATTATCAATATGAATCTGTCAAAAGTGTATTTGAACAACAGGTAGGGATTGTAAACGTAGCAACAAACGGAGGTAAAACAGAAATAGCTTCTGGAGTCATTCAACAAATCCTACCATACATAAAACGTGGAGAGCGTATTGCATTCTTTACTCACTCTCGAGAAATTTTTGGACAATCTGCTGAACGTATTGCCAAGCGTGTAGGATTAAAAGTACGTGACGTTGGATTTGTCGGAGACGGTAAATTCGATATTAAAAATAAAAAGATTGTATTCGTTATGGTGCCTACACTGGTATCTGCACTGAAAGACCCGAAGAAGGGAATTAAGTTCACACCTAACGAAACAGTTATCAAGCTAATTGCTGAAGAGATTACACCGAAGTTTAGAAATACGGTAAATACTCGTAAGCTCATTCAGAATTATTTGAAGAATCGAACTTGGAAGACAAAAGCAGAGTTATCCGCTGAAGAGCAATTAATGTATGTGGCTTATGATAAAAAGTTCACTGACAAATCTGCTCAGATGCATTTGAATAAATACGTAGTGGAATTTAACAAGATCATGGAGAAGAAGAACAAAAAGAAATTCCAAAAGTACAAAGAGACGAAGGAGTTTATGGACTCTATCAAAGTGATGATTGCCGATGAGGTTCACCATTCTAAAGCGGATACATGGTATACGTCTCTATCCATGTGTGAGAATGCTATTTACCGTGTAGGTTTAACAGGTACTGTAGACAAAAAGGACAAGATGGGATGGCAACGACTACAAGCTATCTTTAGTCAAGTTACAGTTAAAGTATCGAACGAATATCTGATCGATAAAGGTGTATCGTCTAAACCGACTATTCGACTGGTACCTGTTCAGGAGCCACGTAATTTAGAATTAGCCAGCAATTTCATGGAAGCGTACAAAGCTGGAATCGTAGAAAACGAGTATCGTAACAAGTTGATTACAGATTTAGTAGAGTCATATCGTAAGCGTAGACCGGGTGGAGTACTTGTCAGTGTGAAAGAGATCGCACACGGAGAAGCTATCCTAGAGATGATACGAGCTAGAGGCTTAGAGGCGGAATTTATTAATGGTGGCTCCGATGCAGACCACCGTGCTACACAGCTGCATCGATTCTCTACAAGTGAATTGCCGATCTTAATTGCATCTACAATTGTTGATGAAGGAGTAGACATGAAGTCAATTGGCTGTATGGTATTGGGTGCAGGTGGAAAATCAATGCGTCAACAGCTACAGCGTATTGGTCGTGGACTCCGACTAAACGGAATCGATGGGAACAGCGTTATGGTATTCGATTTTTGGGACGCTACGAACAAATATCTACTTAACCACTCAAAGGAACGACTGAAGATTTTCCGCTCCGAAAACTTCGATGTAAAAGTTTTAGGAAAATGATGTTAGTGTTCTTGGGCGATCTGCTATATTATAACTAGACAGGTAAAAAAAAGGAGTGTTATAAAATGGCAGATTTAAAAACTTGTAGCAAATGTGGAGTGTCTAAAGAGGATATCCCCGATATTTTTCGACATAAGAAAGGCAGAAAGTCTTCAGAGTCAGCATGTAGAGACTGTGAGAGGGCTTATGCTCGTAAGCAGGGCAAAGCTTATTACAAAAACAATAAGGAGAAGGTAGACAAGAGAAATAAAGAGTGGAATGAGAAAAACAAAGAGAAAATGAAAGAGTACATGAAGGAGTACCATGCACAACGATATTTGGATAAAAAAGATGAGCTTATGGAAAAGCAAAGACAGTACCGAAAGGACAATGAACGATTTAAGCAACATGCTCGAGAATACTACCAAAAGAATAAAGAGTGGATAAATAAACGGAACAAAATGTGGAGAGAGGCTAATCGAGATAAAGTAGCTGAAACAGTCCGTAAGTGGTGGAAGAGAAACAAGAATAAGCGCAGAGAGTATAACCAGACAAGAAGAGCTAAAGTACGTGAATTAGTAGCTGATTTGACAGTAGAACAGTGGGAGCTCATTCAGGAATACTTTAACCATTGTTGCGCTTACTGCGGAGAAGAGAAGGCACTTACTCAAGATCATTTTATTCCTGTAAGTTCAGGAGGAGGATATACAGTAACAAATATTGTCCCTGCTTGTCTTTCATGTAATAGCAGTAAACACGATAATGACTTTTTCGAATGGTACTCTAACCATGAGAACTACACCGAGGAACGAGTCGAAAAGCTGTATCAGTTTTTTGAAGACGTAAAAGTCCTAGGTAAATAACTATTGTATATTTTACAGTTTGTGTTATAATGTAATCAAACCTATATCAAGAGGAGGAACAGATGTATGGAATACGGTGTGTATTTAGAAACATCTGTTGTCAGTTTAAAGCCTAATGTTTTAACTTTCTTAACCAAAATGGTTGAAAAGGCAAAAGAGGTAAAAGACTTCGCTATCGCTTTCAAAAAGAAAGAGCTAGCAGAACTGGGCGGAAAAGACAGCAGAACAATTTCACGTTACTTAAATGAATTAGAAGAAAAGAATATTATCCAAACGAAAGGCGTTCGTGGTCGTTCAGGGGGAACCGTTATTATGTTCAATACAGACTTAATTCGATTCGACACCTCGGACAAAGCACTAATCAACTCCGATGAACCGATCAGCATTGATGACGTAGTAGAGAAGAAGATTCCTAAGAAGAAAAAGGAGCAAAAGAAACCTACTCGTAATCGTAGAACTAAGTTACAGATGCTTGAAGAAAAGCTGATCAAGGGAGAGCAGCAGTCGAAGAATGACCAAATGAACCAAGAGCTTAAGGAGCTAGGCGGAGTGCCTAACTGGGCTTGGTTCCAAAAAACAGAAGACCCGGTAGGAAACTATCGTACATATTTACTATCTCGTCTGTATAATAGATACGCAGTTTTATTTACAGACCGACATAATGCAGAAGCACAGTACTTCGGAGAAGGCTCGAAAGTTAAGCCTGTAACGAATGATTACGATACATTGCCGGAGGATTTCTTTGGCTCTTCTAAATGGGCTCACTTTGAGAAGTTTCGTAACTTCTGTGAAGAGAATGAGATTGACCCAGCTGTATATCTATCTTCGCAATTCTCACGTTCTGTATTTACAGCAGCAGGTAAGAGTGATAAGAAAAAGCTTCCATTTGTAAATGCCCTAATTAGTGACTCAGCTTATGAAGTGTACAAACAGTATTGCGCTTATCAAGTAAAGGCAAGTGTAACATACAAATCATACCAACAAATCCCTAAACAGTTTGCAGATGATTTCGTAGTACGTGCAATCGAAGATGCTTATGAAACAGCTAATGCAGGAGTAGGGTTATTACAGTACCGACATGCAATTGAAGATTTCTTAAGTGGATTTGGTGCTACAGAAAAAGAAGAGCACCTATTAAATTTCTACCGTCACACAGAAGATAAGCTGATTCAAAAAGGCGTATCGTTAAAGACGAGAGATACAATTAAGAAATTCGTATTGTTGCAGTCAATGATTTTAACAGGTGGAGTAACATCTTTACCGGGCTACTTCATTTTAGGTTCGGAGCATACACAAGTCGTATTAGCTTCTATTGCTAAGCTAGGTAACTCAGTTCAGGATGTAAATGCCTTACAGAAGATAGCACTAGGAATGTTTGTATCTCCTACTGCAAATAGAGAGGCACAAATTAAAGAAGGTGCAAAGTATATGTACCAACTAGACGTGCTTGACGAAACAAGACAAGTATTAAATCTGATTATGGAACGTAAAGGTTTACATTTGTCGCTAGCTGATTTGAATGAAGCTTTCCGTGAGTACGGCAAAGAGAATGTTCCAGTGGACGATTATTCGATTATGGATATTGATAAAATTATAGACTTTATGAAACAGCAACATGCAATTACTAAGCAAGAGGAAATCGATCATCAAGCAATTACAACAACAAAAGTAAAAGAATATGCGCTTACTGGAGAGGTTTTCAATGAAGACTCTCTGGAAGATGCGCTTAGTGAATTTTTAGAGTCTGATCATTAATATGATACAGACTCTTTACAAGCTAAGTTAGACATGTTATAATTGCCAAAGAAAAGGATACAGGGGAGGAAAAGAAATGAGTGTAAGTCCTATTCAACAACAGATTTTAAGAAAGTCAATTGAATCACCTATATTTTCAAAAGAGGTTCTACCAAAAGTGCCTCTGTCAGTATTTGATGGAAACGATATCTACAAAGATGTAGCTAACCTCGTTAAGCGATATTATCAGTCTAATAGAAATACACTGACTGAAGATACCTTGCTTACTCTTGCTGAGGAAAAGCTAGATCGAATGAATAAAGACCCAGAAACGCAGCAGAGATACTTTAACGCAATCAATGAAGTATATGAAATCCGTAACAGCGCTAATGACGAGGTTATTGACGAGAAGATTGAGAAGTACATAAAGAAACATATGCGTATGGAACTACTTAGAAAAGCTGCTGTAAACTTAGATAATGAACAGATGATGGATAAGATGGACGATGACTGGCGTGAGATAATGATGTTAGACATTAGTGGAAGACATCAAGAGATTATCAACGTGCTAGATGATACAGAGTACAAGCGTCAAGCACTATCTACAATCTTTGCTAATACAATCCCTACAGGCTTTAAATCTATTGACCTTTTAAATGGTGGTGGACTTGCTAAAGGGGAGCTTGGAATTGTCGTAGCCGCTTCTGGTACTGGTAAAACATTAGTATTAACCAACTTGGCTACAAACTATACGAAGAATAAATACAACGTGTTATTTATCGCCCTAGAGGAACTAGAGAATCGAATGATCTTGAAGTTTGAACAATCGATGCTACGCCGTAATAAGAGTGAAATCCTAACAGGTACGGCTTTAAATGAGACAAACTTTAACACGTACCAAAACTTTTATAAGCAGAACCGAAATAAATTCGGTAACTTATACTTTGCTCGTTACTCTCCACGAACTGTAACTCCATCTAAGATCGAGCAACTGATTTCAGATGTTAAAATCAGACAAGGTATCACAATTGACGTAGTTATTATTGACTACCCTGAACTACTTCGTAACCCTCATGCAACAGGTAACGAGGCGGACGATGGCGGTAAACTATTCGAAGAAATGCGAAGAATCGGTCAAGACTATAATGTTGTTATGTGGACAGCCGCTCAGATGAACCGTACAGCGTATAGCGCACAGATTAGAACATCTGAACATATGGAAGGGTCTCACCGTAAGAAGAATGCTGCTGAGCTTGTACTTACAGTCAACCAAACACCTGAAGAGTTTAATGCTGGGTATGTTCGTCTATTTGCAGATAAGCTTCGTAACCCACCTGAAGGTAGCTTTGATAGAATGATTGGTTTAAAGGTAGTAGGTAGCGCACAAACGGTTAGAGACTATCGTACTGAAGAAGAAAGACGTGAGCATGCGGCTATTGTAGAAGCAGCGGACAGTGCTAGTGAACAAGTCTTTAAGGGAAAGCGTAGAGAGAAGAACGGTGCCCCTGCTCCAGATTATGTGAATGAGATTAATTCATCTATCCAAAGACAGAGAGGAGAAGGATAATGAGGATACCTGAGAAAAATGCACTTGTTAATAAAGCAGAAAAGTTTGTTAATGAGTTAGCTGAAATCATCTATGAGGTTACGGGTAATCGATTAGAAAAAGTCAAGGTAACTAAAGAGGAGTTTGCAGCAATAGAGGACTATTCAAGACAAATGTATTATGCCCGAGGAGTAGACCATGATGCACTTATGGAACACCTTGGGAATGGATACAGAATGAAATATGAAATCGTAACAGCTTACGGGTGTGTAAGAATAGAAGCGGAGGAAAACTAAATGGCACATAATAAAATGTATCGTGAGATTAAAGGTTACGAAGACGCATTGTATTTAGCTTCTGATATTGTAGATGAATTAGACGAGCTAAAAGATGGACTTAGATATGGTGTCGCTTCTTCTGCCGCACTAGATAAGATTGTAGATATTCATAGAATGCTTAATGATCTTGAAAAGCATGTACAGTCATCTAAGTGGGAAGGAGAGAAAGCCAATGAGTAAGCTTGTAGTATTTAGTGACTTCCATGCTCATATTTTTGAAGATTTTGCTAAGCCGGACCCGGAATATGTGAATGATCGTTTCCGGGCTCAGATCGCAACCCTCTATCAAGTGTTCGATATTGCTCGACAACATAAAGCTAGAATACTATTTACAGGGGACCTATTTCATAAACGAGCTAAACTAGATGATATCGTGTTTAATATGGTATATGATGTTTTTGCAGATAACAGTGACGTACGTGTATATATGGTTAGAGGTAACCATGATGCTCGAACAAATGCTACAGTTACAGAACATTGGTTAAAGCCATTCAGACATCTAAATCATGTAACAGTTATTGATACACCTGAAGAGGTGTACGTACCAGATGACGATTACTTCATTTATGGTATTCCTTATTCAGATGATACAGAGTACCTTAAGGAGAAGATTTTGGAGTTTAAAAAGCATGCAGAGGCTAGAGATGTCCCTACTGTGCTAGCTGCTCATATCGGAGTAGACGGAAGTGAGACAGGTCGTTACAGCCATAGATTAGAAGGAGCATTCAAAGTAGGTGATCTGTTCCCGGATACATTTACTTACGTAGCTCTAGGGCATTACCATAAACGACAATTCCTAGCTGGCTTAGACAATGTATTTTATACAGGGAATACAATCCAAACTAGCTTCTCCGATGAAGGACAGGACAAAGGTGTTATGCTTATCGACTTTGAGAAAGGTGGAGCACCAGAGTTTATTCCGATTCTAAATAAGAAGTTCATTACGCTTACTGAGGTAAATAAAGATACACAGCAGCTAGTAGACAATAACTATGTACGATTTGTTGTATCAAAAGAAGTAGCGCAAGAGATAGAGGTGTTTAAAGAGGAGTCAGACAACATTCGAGTTGAGGTACAGAAATCATATGCAACAGAAACTCGTATTGCAATTGATATAGATTCCTCGGAGAAACAGATCGTAGAGGCATATGCAAAAGAGTACTACCCTGACTCTACTTCTGTAGCACTTGATATTTTACAGGAAGCTATGACAGCTGGTTAAACCCCTAGGGTTGTTTAAAAGAACAGCCCTTTTTGTATTGACATATAATAGAGGGTCTGTTATACTATGGTTACAGACAAGAAATTATACCAAGGAGGTTAAGGGACTAGATGAAATTTAACGGTTTAGAGTGGACTAGATTAACAGTTACAAACTTCCTCTCCTATCAATCATTTACTTTAGATTTAGAAAATAGAGGGATTTTGTTAGTAGAAGGAGATAATCTTACAAGCAGTAAATTTAAGAGTAATGGCTCTGGTAAGAGCTCCTTATTGGAACCGCTTGTATACGCAATTTATGATACTACATCAAAAGGTATTAAAGCAGATAAAGTGGTTAATAGACAAGCAGGGAAAAATACATCGGTTATCTTAGAAGGACGTAAAGGTGAAGACCATTATCGAATTGAACGATATCGTAAGCATACCAAAAATAAAAATAAGGTCAAGCTCTTTATAAACAATAAAGAAGTTACAGCCAAATCAGCAGCAGATACAAACAAGATGATTGAGTCTCTTGTAGGGATTGACTATAACACCTTTGTTAACAGTATTATGTTTTCACAAGGAAGTGGAGCCGGGCGCTTTGCAATTGCTACAGACAAGGAAAAGAAAGAGATTTTAGAAAATCTCGTAAACTTGCAAGTATACGCAAACGCACAGGAGATTGCCAAAAACCGAGTGAAAGCTAAGGAGACAGAGATTGCAATTAAAGAGCGTGAAGCTGAACGATTTGATTGGGAGCTATCACAAGTAGACACGTTAGAGAAGCAAGATAAAGAGCACTATGAAAACACAAAACGTATGATTGAGCAAGAGGAAAATAATCTTGCTAATGTCCGAGAAGAAATGGACAACTACATACAAAGTAACTCTGGAGCTCTTATGCAACTGATTGACGACATTGAAAAGCTTAAGGAACAGAGAGAAGCATTCACTACTTCAGCTCCTAATCCTTATGCTGATGCAGTTAATACGTTAACAAAGGTTGTCAACGAGCTTAGAGCAAAGAAGCAACAGCTTGAATATCAAAAAGGGGAGCTAGTTAAGAAGTTCCAGCAGCTGAAGACAAATACAAATTGTCCAATCTGCGGTAGTGAACTTGATACAACTCACCGTGATGCAGAAATGAATAGTATCAGGGAACAACTTAAGCCAATCCTAGTCGAGCTTACTCAAACTATTCCCGGAGAGCTAGCTCACCATGAAGAGGCGTACCAAGAAGCTTATAACCGCTATTCAGAGCAAAAGGCAAAACAAGATAACATTGTAGCAGAGTATAGAGCTATTACTTCTCAGATTGAAACAAAAGAACAGCAACACCGAAGCTACAGCAGAAACCTAGATTCATATAAAAGTAAACTAGCTTCTATTCAGAGTACGATTAATAAGCTTCAATCAGTCCCTGAGCCAGCTCCAAGGGATAATGAAAGGAAAGCTATACAAGATAAAATAAAAGCCCACAAAGAGGCGCTACTGGCTTTAAAACAAGAGAAGCTACAGCTAGAGAATGCAGTGAAGATATTCTCTAACTCAGGAGTTAAATCACACGTTCTAGACTTGGTAACTCCTTTCCTAAATGAAAGAGCTAACAAGTACCTAGCCATCTTATCAGGTCCAGATATGGAAGTTAAATTCTCTACTCAGACACCTAAGAAAGATGGAGAAATGACAGAAAAGTTTGACGTTCAATTAACGAATGCAGTAGGGGGAGACGATTATCAGTCTAACTCAGAAGGTGAAAAGAAACGTGCTGACCTTTCAATTGCATTAGCTTTACAAGATTTAGTAATGAGAAACGCCGACAGCAAAGTAAACTTTGCAGTGTATGACGAAGTGTTTGACGCTTTGGACAGTGTAGGTGCGGAGAACGTAGTCACATTACTAAAAGAGAGACAAAAAGAGATCGGAACTATTTTTATAGTAACTCATTCGGAGCATTTAAAACCACTATTTGAACAAGTAATAACCGTAACAAAAAATAAGGATGGAATATCCATACTAGAAGAAGGAGAAAAAATGACATGAAAACAATTATCGAAGAAGGAGCACACGTCACACTAAAAGTAAATACAACAGGAGGAACAATCAAGGAGATTAATCTTCCGGCTGAAAATATCCATTTCTGGTATCCGTTCAATGTAAACTTTACATACCGTTATACAGATGCTAAAGGATACCTATATCTTGTAAAGGAAAGAGATTACACTGGTCCAAATGTGTACAAGGTTGACATTCTTAAGCGTACTAAGCAGCTTGAAGAAATGGACGGTACTTTCTTGCATCCGGCAGTACTTGAAAGAAATAGTTACATTCTTGGTAAAGCTAACATGTTAGGGTTACCTACCTTAATGGAAGCAGACTACTCATTAGAAAGAGTAGAGAAAGGCTTTAAGCAATTAGATCAGTTAATCAGTATCGTAAAGACTGTAGTACAAAATAGATTCATTGAAAGCCAACCTGAAACTATCTTTCCCCCTGCAATCCCTACTGAAGAGTGGGACCGAGCAGTATACGCAGGAGCAAACGATAAGGAGCTAGAAGCTCTTCAAGAGTTCGGTGAAATGTACACTATGCTAACGCTTATGAGAAAAATTGCTGAAGGGAGATAACTTAAATGTTTCTGGACTTGATACGAGAAGAGTTAGGAAACGAAAAGCTTGCAGGAGCGCACACACGCTTCTGCTGTCCTTTTTGTGGAGAGAATAAATATAAGTTCTATGTAAATAATTCAAAGTCTTTATGGATTTGTCATAAGTGTAAAGAAAAAGGTAATGCAGCTTCCTTTGTAATGAAGTACCATAACCTATCTTTCCCGGAGGCGGTAGATGTTCTCGCTACTTATGATCATGATGTAACTTTAGATGGAGGCGGTAATTATGAGAGGATGGACTATGCAAACCATTTAACAGAGGAAGAGAAACTGCTTCTGTTTATCTCTCGAGGAGGTAAGCCGATTGAAGAGGAAACAAAAATAAATTATAAATGTCCTAACCCTCCAACTAATTGTAAGACACTAACAAATAACTTCCACAACTCAGAAGCGTTTCCTTTCTTTGCTTATTTACACAATCGAGGAGTTACAATGGAGCAGATTCAGGAACATAATATTTCTTATGTAACTTATGGAGAGGTTGAGTTACTAGACGGTCGAAAAATGAATTTAACAAATCATCTAGTCTTCTTTACCTTTAATGATAAACGTAAGCCGCTTTATTGGAATACACGTTCCATTGAACATAGCCCATACATTAAATCTTTCAATGCACCTAGCAGAGAAGACGAATATTCAAAGAAGAATACAATCTTTAATTTAAACAATGCAAATAATACAGATAAGATTGTTGTTACAGAGGGTGTATTCGATGCCATGACTGTAGGACAAAGTGGAGTAGCTACATTCGGTAAGCTTATTACAGACCAGCAGGTTCAGGAGATATTACAGAAAACAAAACATAATAAGCTCCCTATTTATCTGTATTTAGATAAAGATGCTTGGGAGTCTATGATTGAATCAGCTCGAAGAATTAAATCAGTAGAGTCAGATCGAGAAGTGTATTTTGTAGCTAGTGGTAGCGATCAGGATGCTAATGAACTCGGTACAGAAAAGGTTAATGAACTGATTCAGCAAGCTTTCCCGGCAGATGCAGAAGGGGAATTGAAATTAAGTTTGCTAAACTTATAGAAAAGGCTTGACTATATCAGGACTGTATGATAGTATATGATTATAGGAAAAAGAAAGGGAGGGAACAAAATGTGGTTAGTAGCAAATACCTTATGGGGTGAATACCAGATAGGGACCTATGAGACAGAAGCAGAAGCTAAGGCTGAGTATGATAAATTAGTGGCTGAGTCTATAAAAGATCAATTAGAAGACATGAACGACCCTGACCCGATCTGTATGGCTCATAAGATTTTATTAACAGAAGTTAAACGAAGCGCAGTTATTAAACATGATACTAAGGAGGAAACAAAATACAATGAATAGTATTGACGTACTTTACCTAGAGGACAAGGATTTAATCGTACCAACACAAGGATACGAAGGTGACGTTGCATACGATATCTATGCATCGGAAGGGCGCTTAGTTCCTCACTCAACATTTAACTCGGTTGTTATACCAACTAACTTAAAGGTAGCATTCGATTGGGAAAAAGCAGGCATGTTTGCTTCTCTACGATCAGGTGCAGCATGTAATACACCGTTAATCTTATCTAACGGACCGGGAATCATCGAAGGTACATACAGAGGAGAAATCGGAATCATCTGTCGTAATACATTTGCTGATAACAGTTTAGTAGACTTTGTGTTTGATGTAAAAGGGAATAAAGTTCCATTAAACAAAGTTCCAAACGTAGTAAAGAAAGAAGCTCGTAAATTCTTCGAAGAAGAGTCTGTACAATTAGGTTATAACTCTGTAGACGAAGGAAATGCCAGTCAAGTATTTAAAAAGATAGTACCTCGAGGAACTATCTATGTTGAAAGAGGTACACGTATTGCACAAATTTTCTTCCTAAATAAAATGGTTGCAACATTTAAAGGAACAGACCTTTTACCAGATTCAGTTCGAGGTGAAAACGGACGAGGTTCTTCTGGTACTGATCTAAAATAAGGAGGCAGTTATGGGAGATAACAAGCTTAATGAATTTATCGACAATATGCTCTATTTCAGAAAGAACAAAGATACCGAAGGGATGATGACCCTCCTAGAGGAAGGTAATTCCCAGCTTGTGACTGTTACAGAAGCAGCAGAGACCTTAGTAAGTATTGTAGACGATTTAATAGCATACATAGACACTGTACAGGCTACAGATGAGGTAAGGCTCCTAACAGTTATTAAAGCCTTACCAGAAACTATACAAGCTAAAATTGAAAAAGAGTTTGACGAAGACGAAGACGATTTACTAAAACCAGAACCTGAAGGAGAGAAAAACTAATATGAAAAAACATTTTACACAAGAGCCAATTAAAACGGAACACTTATACGATTTCTTAGACTGCGTCATCAATAAAAAGATCAAAGACCGAGCAACAGCAGCTCGAGTTAAGCGCTTATCAAAATACAGCACTAACCTTACAGATGTAGCAGTAGTAGTGGAAGCATTCATGCAACAGCAGCAAGCAACATTAGCAAAACTAATTGACGAGTTACAGATTGCAAAAGCTGTTATGAATAAACTAGGCGCTACTCCAGAAATGTTCCAAGAGGCTCAAGTAGAATACAATGAGCAGATTGAGGAATTTAAGAAGCAACTTGAAGACGCTAAAGCTCAATTAGCTGCGGAACAAGAGGAGAAAGAAAGTTCTAAAGTAGAGGAAATTGCAGAAGAGATTGCAAAGAACGAAGTAACGGAGAAAGAATAATGGAGCCAACACATGTCCTCTGCCGGAATACGGTAGAGGATGACTTAGGCGTATATAACATTAAAGGAAAGTACTATGAGATTTATAGCATAGAAGAAGATACATTTACTATTGCTATCGAGTCCGGGTTAGACGTTGATGAAATTATAATTGACCAAGATGACCCTGACTTCCTTGTAGTACTTGGAAGGGACTGAGAGCTATCGGTAAATATAGTAAAACTAAAGGCAGCGGCTATGAGCTTAAAATTGCAAAGTATTTAACTGCTTGGTGGGGTGGGAACTTCTCTCGAGTTCCTGCTTCAGGCGGATTACATTGGAAAGGTGACCAACGTGTAGCAGGGGATATCATCCCTCCTATTGGTTTAGACTTTCCATTTGTAATCGAGTGTAAGAAAAGAGAAGAGTGGACGATGGACCATATTCTCCTTGATATCGGACAGCCTAAAGAGTGGTGGAAGCAAGTAGTGGAAGATGGACGAAGAGTAAACCGAACACCTCTACTAATCTTCTCACGTAATCGAGCTAAGGACTTTGTAATGATTCCATATGAAGAAAACATGTATTATCGAATTGCAGGAATTTCTCATGAGTACTTTAGAACGACTGTAACAATTAAAAACATTCGAGATGAAGTTCAAATATTCGATGTTATTGTTACTACGCTTGATACGTTTTCAAAAATTCCAACTGCTACTTTAGTTGAGTTTGGTAAATCGGTAGATTGGGACCCATACGCAGACCAATATCAGGAGGGAATCTAATGAGCTTAATGGCTAGAGGATTAGTTTCACTTGGTAAAGAGATGATTATGAGCATCGTGGCAAGAGGTCAATTCAGCTACGAGCAGCGTTGTTGGTTACCTAAGCTCCCTAAAGGAGTGAATGTACACTCTATTCATTATAACTATAGAAGTGATTGCTTCGATGTTATTTTAGAGAGCTTGGAGCCTGTTGAGGGGTGGACAGGGTACGTGGAGTCTGGAACAGAAGTTCCTACATCACCAGTACAGCATGAAATGTACTGTCAAGCTGGAGCCACATCGAAGGAACCTGAGAACATTATTAAGACAATGACCTTACAAAGGCTGCTAATGAACATTAATAATGACCTCCGAGAGGATGCAGATTCAGGTATTAAGATGAGTATGACGATCGAAGAATACCTAACTAACTTATATAACTAAATGGAATAAAAAACTTTTCCCTACAAGGTAGTATATGAATCTATATGTAGGGAAATTTTTTAAGTTTTTAGACTGTACAAACCCTATATTGTATGCTATACTATAATTACAGCTTAAATAAAAGCAGCTTATAACCTAGAGAGGAGTTACATATAAAATGACAGAAAAGCAAATCGTAAATCGAGGTAACACAATTGAGTTTTATGACCCAAAGAAGGTAGAGGCTTACTTAAACCGATACGTGCCAGAGGGCACAGATGTTAAAGTAGTAGTAGATAACATTACAGAGTACGTAGAATTAGAGGACAAAGTAACAAGCCTTAAGATTCAACAGGAGCTATACTCAGTTGTAGAGGGTTTAATTTCTACTAATGAATCATTCTGGCAAAACGTTGCAGGATGTATTAAAGCAGATATCTTCCGCAAAGAGGTTATCAATAACCGTGGGTTCGAAAAAGGAATGAAAAAAGTATTTGAACTAGGTTACGAGAGTAATCAATATACAGACTTCTTTAAGAAATATACAGACGAAGAAATTGCAGAGCTACAAAAGGAACTTGACAATGAGCGTGACTACTACGTAAACCATGCAGGAGTACATATCGCATACAATCGTTACACTACTGTTAGTCTCCAAAAAGAAGTAGTTAAAGGTAAAGAGATTGTTGTAGGAACTAAAAAGATTGAGACTTTACAAGAGCGTTATATGGCTATCTCAATGTTCTTACACCAAAACGAAGTTGTAGATCGTATTGAGAAAGTAAAAGCAGGATACTTACATATGAGTGGTAAGGAGATCGCAGTAGACTTTACAGTAGCAACTCCAACATTTATGAATGCAGGTAGACCTAATGGTAACTTATCAAGCTGCTTTGTAGGTATGGTAGGAGATAGCATTGACGATATCTACCGTGAAGCTGAACAGTTTGCTAAAGTTTCTAAGAACGCTGGAGGTTACGGATTATACTTCGGTAAAGTTCGTTCGTTAGGTTCTAGTATTCGTCAAAAGCCGGGACTATCCTCTGGTTCAGTACCATTTATGAAACTATTTGATGTAACAGCAGGTACAGTCGATCAGCAAGGTCAACGTCCGGGAGCAGTTACAATCACATTAGACGCTTGGCACCGTGACTTAAGTGACTTCTTAAAATCACCATTGAACAATACAGCATTAGAAAAGCAAATGAATAAAATCTTCCTAGCTGTATCAATGCCAGACCTATTCTTCCGTAAGTTACAAAATGAAGAAGACTGGTATCAATTCGACCCTAAAGAAGTACAAGACATTATGGGGTGGGCTCTAGAAGACAGCTATGATGAAACATTAGAAGGTGGAACATTTACAAAACGTTATGAAGCTTGTATTCAAGCGTACAAAGACGGTTACTTACAGTTAGTATCAATTGTTGACCCGTGGGATGTTTTATCAGAAATCAATAAAACACGTATTGAAAAAGGACATCCGTTCTTATTCTTCCGTGATACAGTTAACCGTGATAATCCTAACGAAGGTATGATTTACTGCTCTAACTTATGTACAGAAATTACAATCACAATGTCACTACCTGAAGTTGAGTCTAAAATCATGGAGATTAATGGAGAGCAAGTTATCGTTGAAATCCTTAAACCGGGTGATACACCAACTTGTAACCTATCATCTATCAATATGGCTAAGATTGCTAAGGTTCGTATGGCAGGCGGAGATTGGAAACAACACATTGCAGATGTAGTTGAAACACAATACCGTATGCTGGCTAACGTAATCGAACTTAACTCTCACGATGAAATGGAACAAACGAAGATCAGTTCGTACCGTAAGCGTGAAGTAGGGTTAGGTGAAATGGGTAATGCTCACGCCCTAGCTGTCTCTCATATTGCTCCTGATTCAGAAGAGGCAATTGAATGGTTAGACGAAGTAAACGAAGAAATTACTTATAACATTGTTAAAGCTAGCATGAACTTAGCTAAAGAGCGTAATGATATTGCTCCAGCATTTGCTACCTCTAAATGGGCAGATGGCAGCTATATCCGTGAGAAGTTCATTCCTTATAGCCGAGATAAACAACGTTGGGAAGAGCTTAACCAGCAAGTAATTACACATGGTATGTATTCTCTAGTATTACGTGCTACAGCTCCTACAGAAACTATTTCTTATGTAGCTAATACTACAGCAGGTGCGGACCCGATTTATGGTAAAGAGTATACGTTAGAGAAAGCAGGACTTAAAACAAATATGGTAGCACCTGATATTTCAGTAGATAACTTCTTCTACTACAAAGATGCTTTCATCGTTAATAAAGAAATGTTCTTGAAGACTGTAGGACGTAGACAGCGCTGGATTGATCAAGCATCCTCTACTAATCTGTACTATATCAAGGATAACCTAGAAGCTTTAGACGTTGTTCAGGATTATATTACAGCTTGGAAAGAGGGAGTAAAAACACTTTACTACCACCGTGGAGAGAGTTTAGAAGCTTACGAGGCTGCATGTGAGGCATGCAGTGGCTAAGCTTGTGACTAGCCTATAAGTTAGAAGTATGCTATAATAGGTATAGAGGGTAAAACCTCTATACTTTACTTATAACGGAGGGCAAGCAAAATGGAAAATTGGAAAGATATAAAAGACTTTGAAGATTATTATGAGGTATCTGATCTGGGGAATGTACGAAGCAAGGTAAGCCAGCAGGTTCTAGTTCCTTTTCTCAACAGCAGAGGTTATCTACATGTCGATCTGCATTATGTTAAACCATACAAGAGGGTTGCAATACATAAACTAGTTATGGAGACATTTAATCCTGAAGGATACTTTAAGGATGCAGACATCGACCATAAGGACGGTAATAAGCAAAACAACGCTTTTACTAATCTAGAATATGTAACGCATGCTGAGAACGTATTAAGACACTATAGAGGGAAAGCAGAACCTATGGTAGCTGTATCCCCTACAGGAGAAAAATATGAGTTCCTAGTGATCTCTGAGTTTGCTAGAGAGCATGGACTAGAATTTAGACATGTATCAGCTTGCTTAAAAGGGAAACTAGCACATCATAAGCAATGGGTATTCTATCTTAAATCAGAAGGTAAACCTAAGCGTGAAAAAGAAGAAGGCGTTAAAAGTAATAAGCCGAGAGTCTTTATCGCTACCTCTCCTGAAGGAGAAGTGTTAGAAGGTATCAACCAACGTATATTTGCAGAAGAGCACGGGTTACAGAGAAGACAAATTAATGCCTGTCTAAATGGTAGAATGAAAACACATAAAGGCTGGGCATTTAAGTTTAAGGAGGAAACTAATGAGTAAACATGAAATCCTATTTTCAGTTACAGAGGATTCCCGAGACGGTATTAACTTTCAGGTAAAGGGTAGTGAGGTAGGTTTCATCTTAAAGCATAAAGAAGACGTACTTGCAGTTATGGAACGTTTGAGAAATGCTTTAATAAATGAAACTTACCCATTTACTGACCATAGTAAGAAAAGCTAATATAAACTAAAGGAGTGGAAATCAATGGAGTGTAATAATAAACATTGTTTATGGAACGCTTTCGATTCTTGCTGTCATGAGGACCCTGAGAAAGCAGATAAACACGCTACTCCCAATCAATTAGATTGCCCCGTTTCATTACGGGGAGATTTCACTAGACAGTTATACGCATTACTTCATGAATGTGAAACGATGCTTGATCGAAGAAACATGAAAGAGC
>Ga0209795_10000157_pt1 | contig 62766 bp, 50 predicted proteins | sample AgamicOrMarz_FD_187166 | JGI IMG/M metagenome (GOLD analysis project Ga0209795, IMG submission 187166) | Agave microbial communities from Guanajuato, Mexico - Or.Ma.rz (SPAdes) (version 2) | ecosystem: Host-associated > Plants > Phyllosphere > Phylloplane/Leaf | place: Guanajuato, Mexico...
GCCCAGCGGGAGCAAGCTCCCTCGCCACGGGGATGGGTGTTATCTATAGCGCCAGCACATCCAACAACGATGCCAGCTGACCCACCGCTATCGCGAGCAGGCTCGCTCTTACAGGGCTTCTGTGGTGGGAATGAGATTGATGGAACCACACAGATCAGCTGTGTGCGAGCTTGCTCGCGATGACGGCGGCACATTCAACATCAATGCAAACAGACCTACCGCTATCGCGAGCAAGCTCGCTCTCACAGGGTTTGCGGTGGCAGGACTATCATTGCCCCAACCAACGAGTTGACACACATTATTGTGGTGAGGGAGCTTGCTCCCGCTCGGCTGCGCAGCAGCCGTGAAGTGATGAGTCTGGTCTGCCTGGGATTCGGGTCCGCTTCGCGGCCCAGCGGGAGCAAGCTCCCTCGCCACGGGGATGGGTGTTATCTGAAGAGGATTGCTGACCCACCGTTCAAAACAACCGCTGCACCTGCTCCAGCACCGCGCGGTTCATCTGGCCGGTGTGGGTGTGCAGGCTCACGTAGCTCTGGAGCATGTCGAGCTTGGTGTTGAGCAGGTCTCGACGGGCCTGGAATACCCGCTGTTGGGCATCGAGAATGTCCACCGTCGAACGCACGCCACCCTGGAACCCCTTCTCGGTCGAAGTCAGCGCGCGCTGGTTGGACTCCACCGCCCGCTGCATCGCCTTGCTCTTGGCGAACCCGGCGACGACGCCCAGGTAATCGGCTTCGATGTCTTCGGCCAACTGTTGCCGCTGCACGTCGTAGTCGGACTGGGCACCGGCCAGCTGCGCTTCGGCCTTCGCCACCGAAGCCCGTACCGCGCCACCGCGATACAGCGGGATGTCCAACTGCACGCCGACGTAATAGCTGTCCTGACGCGGATCGAGTTCCTGGTATTGACGGGTTTCCCGGCGGGTCAGCTGGGTGGTCAGCGACAGGGTCGGATAATGCCCGGCGCGCTGGCTGTCGGCCTGGGCCTCGGCGACTTTCACCGCCGCCAGCCGTGCCGCCAGTTCAGGACTGGCCTCACGGGCGATCGCTGTCCAGTACGGCAAGTCCTGCTCCGGCGCAATCGGGCTGCCGGCGGCCAGTTCCTCGCGCATCGGCTGGATGTCGTCGATGGGCACACTGGCCCGCCCCGACAACGCGCGCAACGCCGCGACTCGACGGGCCTGGGCCTCGGCTTCCTGGGCTTCCACCAGATCGAGCCGCGCCTGGGCCTCATCGATATCGGTGATCGCGCCCTGGCCGCCCTGGTAGAGTTTTTTACTCTGAGTGACCAGCCCGTTGATCGCGGCTTTCTGCTGGGCAATCAACTTGATCTCGTTCTCGGCCCGAGCCACATCGAAATAGCCCTTGGCGACCCGGTCATACAACGTTTGCCCCGCCACATCAAACACCTGGACGCCCAACTGCCCACGTGCCTTGCCCTCCTGGTACGCCGCCCAGCGCCCCTTGTCATACAGCGGTTGCTGCGCCGCCAGCGTGACGCTGTTGGCCTGATAATCGTTGCTGTTGACGTAGCTCTGGTCGTCGCCGCCATCGGTGCGCCCGCCGTAGCCGTAACGGGACGTCAGCGACACCTGCGGATACAGGCCGCCACGGCCGATGGCCTCTTCCTGCTTGGAGGCATCAAAGGCATGGGCAGCGGTTTGCACGGTCGGGTCGTTGAGGCGCGAGGCGTCGTACGCCTCGGTCAGGCTCAAACCGCCCTCCCCAGCCCACACCGGGCTGATCGCCACCCAACCGGTGCACAAGCCCAGCAACATCCGCGCGCGGTAACGGGTACGGTCGGTCATGCTCATTCCTCTTTGAAGGCCGCCAGCAAGCGTTCGCGCAAAGGTTTCATCAGGTAGTTCATCAAGGTCCGCTCGCCGGTCACCACCGTCACGTCGGCGAGCATGCCCGGGCGCACCCACAGCCCGGCGCTCTGCAACGAAGCAACAGTGTCGGCAGGGATCTCGACCTTGGCCGAGAAGTACGGCTGGTGGGTTTGTTCGTTGATCAACTGGTCCGCCGACACGGTGGTCACGGTGCCGGTGACCGTCGGCGTATCCACCCGTTGCAGAGCGGTGAAATGCACATGCACCGGCAGCCCTGGGCGCAGCTTGTTCGCCATCAACGGTTCGAAACGCGCGGTGATCGCCATCGGCGCGTCCAGCGGCACCACTTGCATCAGGGTCTGGCCGGCCTGTACGACGCCGCCGACGGTATGGATGCTGAGATCCATGACCTGCCCCGACGCTGGTGCACGAATCGCACCGTTGTCCACTTCAAACTGCAAGGCGCGAATCTGGTCGGCATAACCTGCCGCCTCGGCGGCGACCTCACTGAGCTGGGTCTCGGCATCGCGACGAAACTCCTGCTGCGCCTGCAACGCCTTGAGCCGGCTTTCATTGATCGACTGGCGGGTCCGGCCGACATCGCCGACGCCTGAAGCAATCTGCCCTGCCAGTTGCGCCGCGTTGCGTTCAGCTTCAAAGAGTTTGTTGCGCGGCACGTAGCCTTCACGGGCCAGGTCTCGCAGGCCTTCGAGCTCCTGCTGCTGGAAGCGCATCTGCGCGTCGTAGTTGCGCTTGACGCCTTCATAGCCTTGCAATTGCTGCTGCAACGCGGCGACCTCATGCTCGATGATCTGCAACCGGCTGCCCAGTTCCGCCCGGCGCGAGAGAAACAACTGGCTCTGCAAGGCCATGGACGCTTTCACCCGCGGTTCGTCGGCACGCTCCAGCAACTGCGCGGGCCATTGGATCTGGTCACTGCCCAGGCGCTCGGCGATCAGCCGCGCCTCGATGCTGCGATCGTTGAGCAACTTGCCGAGGGTCACGTCCAGCTGCGACTGCGCCTGCACGGTATTGAGCTGCACCAGCAATTGGCCTTGAGTGACCCGGTCGCCATCGCTGACCAGCAATTTTTCCACCACCCCGCCGACCAGCGACTGCACCGCCTTGCGCTCGCCCGCCACCACCACCGTGCCGCTGCCGACGACGCCCTGGTCGAGCGGTGCGAGGCAGGCCCAAAGCAAGAACCCGCCCAGGGCCAGGAGCAGGAAAGCCACGCCATAGCGGGCCGCTCCGCGCGCATCGGTACTGGCGCTGGGCAGCGTAGTGGTGGTGCGTACACTGAGCCCCTGCTCGCTGTAGGCATGGGCTCCGGGCGTCAGATCACGCATCTTTACCAGCCTCCCTGACCACGGTCGGTCTCGGCCCCGGCATCAACGCCTTGAGCACCCGGTCCCTTGGACCGAACGCTTGTTGCGTGCCGTCCTTGAGCACCAGGATGTGATCGACCACCGCCAGCACATTGGGCCGATGGGTGATCAACACGACGGTGCTGCCAGCCGTCTTGAGGGCGTTGATCGCCTGGACCAGCGCCAACTCACCCGCTTCATCGAGGTTGGAATTGGGCTCATCGAGCACGATCAGTGACGGGCAGCCATAGAGCGCGCGGGCCAGGCCGAGGCGTTGTTTCTGTCCGCCGGACAGTCCCAACCCGCCAGGCCCCAGTGGCGTGTCATAGCCCTTGGGGAAACGCAGGATCATTTCGTGAATCCCGGCCTGACGCCCGGCGGCAATGATCTTGTCGGCGTCCTGTTCGCCGAACCGGGCAATGTTGTCGGCGACGCTGCCGTCGAACAACTCGATGTCCTGCGGCAGGTAGCCCAGGTGCGGCCCCAAGGCATCGTGGGACCACTGGCTGATCTCGGCGTCATCCAGGCGCACCGACCCACCCATGGCCGGCCACACCCCGACCAGCGCACGAGCCAATGTCGACTTGCCGCTGGCGCTGGGACCGACCACCGCCAGCACATCGCCTTTGGCGAGGCTGAAATTGATCCCGCGCAGAATCGGTTGCGTAGCACCCGGCGGACCGACATACAGCTGCTCCAGGCGCACCGCCCCGGTGGGCGGCGGCAACGGCATGCGCAGCCGGTCCCGTGGGTGCTGGGCCAGCAACTGGCTCAAGCGCTGGTAGCTCTGGCGCCCGGAATTGAACTGCTTCCATGAGCCGATAGCGATTTCCACCGGCGCCAGGGCCCGTCCCAGCAGCAGTGACATCGCGATCATCATGCCCGCCGACAATTGGCCTTCCAGCACCAGCAATGCCCCTAGACCCAGGGACAGCGATTGCCCGGAGATGCGCACGAACCGGGTGGCCGACGAGATCCGCGCCCCGCGGTCACTGGCATGGGCCTGGGCGGCGATGATGCGCTGCTGCAACAGGCTCCAGCGCTGGCGCAACGGCCCCAGCATCCCCAAGGCCTGGATGACTTCGGCGTTGTGCAAGGTGCTGTTGACGTAGGTCGCCGACTGCACCCCCAGACGATTGGCCTCCCCCAGGCGCGTGCGCGTCGCCAGCTCGCCCCACAGCGCCAGGCCCACCAGCACCAGGGCCAGCACCAGCGTCAGCACGCCGAACCAGGGATGGAAGATGAACGCCACCAGCAGGAAGATCGGCAGCCACGGTGCGTCGAGCAAGGCAATCAGGCCCTGGCCGGTGATCAGCTGTCGCAGCGTCGCCAGATCGGTGAGCACCTGCGCCGGGTTGGCGTTGTGCTCGCGCAGGCTGCGGGCAAACGCGGCGTCGAAAATCCGCTCCCCCAGGGCCTCGTCCAACCCGGCGCTCATGCGGATCATCACTTCGCCGCGCACCCACTCGATCAGCGCGCTGAACATGAACAGTCCCAGGGCGATCAAGGTCAGCATGAACAAGGTGGTTTCGTTGCGGCTGGTCAGCACGCGGTCATACACCTGCATCATGTACAACGACGGCACCAGCACCAGCAGATTGATCACGCCGCTGAACAGCGCCAGCGACCAGAACACCCGGCGATAACTCAATAAAGCGGCATCGATATCGTGACGCGGATCAAGTAGCAAACCCATGGAATGTCGCCCGCAAAAAGGAATAGTCGGTCCAAGACGCAATCCATCGCGAGCTTTTGCCCTGAAGCATCGGAGTTAACTTTGAACGTAGCCTGACGTGCCGCTATCAGAGACGATCCTCGTCGCTACAGGCGCCCATTAATGACCACACGGCTACGCGATAGTGCCGGTTCGACGGGTTGGGTTTGCGGGCGGGTGACAAACGGAAACGCCGCGCGTGAAGAGCGGCGTTTATCGGCCTCGAATGGGCCTTTGCAGTGGAATTGTTGACGCCAGTAACGTGGCGCCAACCGGTCGAAAATGGCGCTGGGCTAGCCGAGGGAAACTGCGCTTTTCGCCTGCCGCGGATGGCGCGACGTCACTAGGCCGATAAAGGAAATCGCCAGGGCCAGGCCAAGGGTGGAACTCACTTCGCTGCGATGCTCGGGCGTCACCATCATCACCGCCAGCGCGGCCGAAATGAACACGATTACCAGCCAGGTCAGCCAGGGAAACAGCCACATGCGAAAGGTCAGTTCGATGTTCTGGCGCTTCAGCATCCGGCGCATGCGCAGCTGGGAGATGGCAATCACCAGGTACACCAGCAACGCGATCGCGCCGGAGCTGGCGAGCAGGAACTGGAACAGCCCCGCCGGCATGAAGTAGCTGAACAAGGTGATACCGGCCCCCAGTACGGTGCTGGCAAGCACTGCGGCCCGTGGCACGCCCACCGCCGAGGTCACCTTCAACGCTTTCGGCGCATCGCCACGCCGGCCCAACGAGTAAAGCATGCGCGAGGCGATGTAGATCGAGGAGTTCATGCAACTGGCGACGGCAATCAACACCACCACATCCACCATGAATTTGGCGTGGGGAATGTTCATCAGCTCCAACGCGCGCTGGTAGGAACCCACCGAGGCCAGGAGTGGATCGTTCCACGGCACCACCGAGATGACCACGAAGATCGACAGCAGGTAGAACACGCCGATCCGCCAGATCACCGAGCGGGTCGCCTTGGCGATGTTCTGTGCCGGATTATCCGACTCGGCCGCCGCGATCGTCACCGCCTCAGTGCCGATGAAACTGAACATGATGGTGATGAAGGCCCCGACCACCGCCGACAGGCCATTGGGCGCGAAGCCGCCGTACTGCTCCATCAACCGACTCAGGCCGCTGGCCTCGCGCTCGGGAATCCAGCCCATCAACACGGCGAAGCCCAGGCCGATGAAGCCGATGATTGCCACGACCTTGGCCATGGCGAACCAGAATTCGAACTCACCGTATTTGGAGACGCTGAACAGATTGGTCACGGCCAGCAGCACGATGGAGGCCGAGGCGAACATCCAGGCATCGACAGCCGGAAACCATTGATTCAACACATGGCCGGCGGCCAGGGCCTCGATGGGAATGACCAACACCCAGAACCACCAGTAGAGCCAACCGATGGTGAAGCCTGCCCAGCGGCCTATGGCTTGGTCGGCGTAGGTTGAGAACGAGCCGGTGTCCGGGTGGGCAACGGCCATTTCCCCGAGCATGCGCATGACCAGGACCACCAGCAGACCGGAGAACAGATAAGCCAGCATGACCGCAGGGCCGGCCGCCGCAATGGCGTGCCCGGAACCGACGAACAGCCCGGCGCCGATGATCCCGGCGATGGACAGCATGGTGACGTGACGAGGCTTGAAGCCCTGTGCCAGATGGCCGTTCGAATCCTTGAAGGTCGGGCTTGTCATTGTTTTTATTTCTCTTGTGGTGACATGGAGACACGCTGAGGGGCAATGAGTGCTTTGCGCTTCGCCGCTTCTCCTGAAAGCGGTCATGGTGGTTGTTCGATTCCCTCAGGAACACGCGTACGGCGGAAAAAAGTTGCGTCACGTTACCTGCCTTCGCGCCAAAAGCAGTTACCTGAAAACGCCACCTCGATGCCTGATCTCGCCGGTTGGCCTGTGGGATGGGTTGATGGGACAACACCGGTTAACTGTGGTGAATATGAATTGATGGGGCTACAACGATCTACTGTGGGAGCGAGCCTGCTCGCGATGGCGTCAAGGTCAGCTTGCATCACTGGTGACTGAGCCACCGCTATCGCGAGCAGGCTCGCTCCCACAGGGGATTGGTGGTGCGATTGAGAGGGAGCAGGCTCAGCGACTCTCCCCCGCTCCCAACGACTGTGCCATTCGCACCAGGTCGGCAAACGACTTGGCCTGCATTTTCTTCATGGCATGGGCGCGATGGATTTTCACGGTGATCTCGCTCAGGTTCATCCGCCCGGCAATCTGCTTGTTCATCAAGCCTGCCGCGGCCAGGGCCATCACCTCTTTTTCGCGGACCGTCAGCGTCTGGTAACGGGCATTCAGGTCCGAGACCTGCTGCTCGATTTCCCGGCGCCTGACATCGGCCTGGAGCGCGGCGGTCACTGCGTCGAGCAGGTCCTGTTCGCGAAAGGGTTTTGCCAGGAAATCCACCGCCCCGGCCTTCATCGCCTTGACCGACATTTCGATGTCGCCATGCCCGGTGATGAAAATGATCGGGATGTTGGAATCGGACTCCGCCAACTGGCTCTGGAAGTCCAGTCCGCTGACGCCTTGAAGCCTTACATCGAGGACCAGGCAACTGGCGCAATCAGTCTTTGGCTGTCGAAGAAATTCGGCTGTGGAGGCGAACGTCTCGACGCGGATCCCGACAGAGCGCAGCAGATTACTCAATGCATCGCGCATGGAGGCATCATCATCCACCACAAACACCATGGGCCCCTTGCTGCCTGGCTCATGGGAGGAGGAATTGCTGTTCATGCACGGTCCTTTTCGAGGCAATGGAAATGAAAAAAGTGTAACACAGCGCTTCGCTTGCCTGCCGCCGGTCACGGCCCAGTTGAGGCTGCGGGCACTATGCAATCAGGCTCGGCTCCAGCGCCGCAATCAATGCCAACAGCTCCCGGGGATGATGCAGGCAGGCGCTGATTTGAGCGCTGTAGCTTTTGCCGCTGACGCACCAGCGGCAGAAGTGCTCGCAGTTATTGGAGAAGATCCTGTAGCGATTTTCCCCGAGCCGGGAACGCGCCCGTTCCGCGACCTCAGCGCTGGAGTACCGGTGTGATGGCTGAAACATCCACACCGGTCTGCCGTGGGCGAAATGCTCCAGATCGATCACTTCAATCGGACCGGACCTGAGCGAGCCACTGAAGCCCGAATAATGAGCGACGTCCGAATCGCCAAGGTAGATCCCGTGATGGGTATAGAACCTGCGCGGGCTGATCAGGTGCGCGCCGATGGGCACGCTGCCGGCGGGTTGCTGGACATTCACCGGGATCAACCCATCGTGCTCCAGGTTCCCCGGCAACCGGGCGCAATGCCAAGGTTCCGCATGCGGGCGTGGCGCCGCGCCCAGGCGATAAAAAGCGCTCGTGCAAATCAGTGTCAGACAGACAAGCGCTACCGAACGAAGGGATGACAGTCGATCTGCTGCAATGGCGGTCAGGTTGTTCACGACACATACTCCGCAGTCCTTGACGGGGAATATATCGCCGGGGCGGTGAGCGCTTCATTTGTACCTGGGATTAGTTGGATGATCGATGGATATACGACCCTTAAACCTAAGTATTAACCTGCCCGCACCGCAGCCCCTGTGGGAGCGAGCCTGCTCGCGATGCGGTCAGCCCAGACAACCCACAACCCGTAGCGAGGGAGCTCGCTCCCGCTCGGCTGCGCAGCAGTCGCAAACCTGGGCAATGCGGTTCGCCTGAAGGAACGCAGGGGCCTGCTTCGCAGGCCAGCGGGAGCAAGCTCCCTCGCCACGTTGGGTTTGTGTTGAGTCAAAACTCCGATCAACCGCAACCCTCTGTGGAGCGAGCCTGCTCGCGAAAGCGGCGTAGCAGTCAACATCACTGTCAGTTGGCCCGACCACGATCGCGAGCCGGCGCTCTCCCTCGGTCAATCCTCCACAACGGGCAAGGTAAACTGCACAATCGCGCCACGGGGCTGGTTGGGCGTTGCCCGCAGGACCCCGCCATGGGCCTCGATGATCGAACGGCAGATCGACAAGCCCAATCCCAGGCCGGTGGGCTTGGTGGTGTAGAACGAGGTGAACACCAGGTCGGTGCTTTGCGAGGCGAACCCCGGACCCGTATCGCTCACGCTGACCAGCACGCAGCCAGTGACATCGAGCATTGCGCAGATCACCAGTTGCCGCTCACCTTCGCTGACGCCGGCCATGGCCTCCAGGGCGTTCATGATCAGGTTGAGCAACACCTGCTGCAGCTCCACCCGGTCCCCCACGATGAACGGCAGGCCATTCATCAATCGGGTGTGTATCGAGGCACCGCTCTTGATGATCTGGCCACGGGTGAACTCGATCATCTCGTCGATGGCGGCGTTGATGTCCATCGGCCCCCTCTGCGGCGGCGCCTTGCGAATATGTCCGCGGATCCGGCCCAGCACGTCCGCCGCGCGATTGGCATCGACGATCAGGCGCCCCAGGACCTGCCGCACTTCATCGAGCTGCGGCGGTTGCCCGTTCAACCAGCGTAACGCGGCATTGGCATTGAGAATGGCCGCGGCGATCGGCTGGTTGACTTCATGGGCAATCGAAGCCACCAGCTGGCCCATGGTCGCGACGCGATTGGCATGGGCCAGCTCGGTCTGCACCTCACGGTAGCGGCGTTCGCTCTCGCGGATTTTCTCTTCCGCCTGCCTGCGCTCGGTCAGGTCCAGCACAAAGGCGACGCCTTCCGGAACACCTGCCTCGAACGTTGCCAGACCCACGATCACGGGCAATCGACTGCCGTCCTTCTTGAAATACTCCTTCTCGTAGGGTCGGGTATGCCCGGTCAACAACGCCTGGGCCAGTGAGCGCTCACTCAGCTGCCGGTACTCCGGCACGGTCAGGTCCCGCCAGCGCAAGCCCCCACGCAGTAGATCGGCACGCTCGTAGCCCAACATCCGCAAAAAGGCGTCGTTGGCCTCGATAATGTCACCGTCGGCGTTCCAGACAAGGATCCCGATGATGTTGGCGTCCACGAGCCGGCGGATTTTCGTTTCACGCTCCGCCACCTCGCGATAAAGCCGGGCATTTTCCAGGGAAATCGCCGCTTGCGAAGCCACCAGTTTCAGCACCGCGATCCGGCTGGGACTGAATACATGGGCGGCCAGATTGTTTTCCAGGTAGAGCGCACCCACCAGCTTGGCCTGATTCATCAATGGCAGGCAGAGAATCGAACGGGCACGCTGCTCGACGATATAGGCATCGGTAGCGAATGGCGTGTCGCCCAGCGCATCGTCAAGCACGACGCTCTCACGGGTACGCAGCACCTGATACACAATCGATTCCGGCAACAGCGCCGCGCTCATCGGTGCCTCACGCTGTTGCGTGGCGCTGCCCGCAGCGGTCGCTTGCGCAGCAATCCGCGGTTCAGCTCCCTGGGCCAGGATGAGTAGCCCGCGTTCGGCACCGGCCTGTTCGATTGCCGTGTCCATGATCATGTTGATCAGCTTATCCAGCATGATTTCCCCCGACACCGCCTGGGAGACCTTGAGCACCGTCGCCAGGTCCAGGTGTTCGACCGATGTCGCCATGGTCGTCGTCGGGCCGAGCATCGGCTCTTCAGCGCGCAAAGCGGGGTGCTGACTCTCCAGTTGCCGCACCTTGCCATCGGCGCCCCAGCGCTGGTAGCCATAACGGGCGTCCTGCAGATAGACGCGGGCAATTTTCTTGAACCCGCGCGCCGCGTAGAAGCGTGCGGCAAGTTCATTGGCCAGCGCCTCGATGTGGACGAAGCCGCGTGCCTGTGCAGCAGAAATGGCCTGCTCGTACAACGCTTCGGCATCGATCACACGCCCTTCGATACGCGCGATCTCGGCGCCGACCAGGGCGGCGCGGCTGGCGAAATTTTCCGGACATTGCCGAGCCCAGTTCTGCAACCACTGATGGTCGGCGCTCATCGCCACCAGGTCCTGTTCTTGCTCGTCCAGCGCAATCCTGTCGAAGCGAGCCGCCCGGGCCAAGGCGCCATAGAAGTGAAACTCGGCCTCCTCGAAGAATGCCTGGGCCACCCAGAGCAACCCCTGGGCCTTGGCGCCAGCCTCCAGGACCGCGTCAGGATCGTCGGCCATATAGCGGGCCTGCATCTTGCGGATCCAGTACCAGCATTGCGCCAGCGCCAGCTCCGGGTTGCCAGACAGATGACGTTCAACGGCAAGTTCGTTGCTCGTCCCGTCATCCAGATAGCCAAACGTGGGGGTCAAGCCGCGCAGCACTCGGATCAGCATCAGCTGCGTGGCGATAAAATCCACCACCAGACCGAAGCGCACCTTCCTGGCATACGCCAGGCCCCGCTCGGTTTCCTCTTGCACTTCGGCCAACGGTGCACCGGCGAACAGCGCGTCGGAGGTCATGCTGTTGCCCGCATAGGCCCCATAGGGCAGATCGCCAATCCGGTTCGCCGCGGCAAATGACCGGCGCAGCAGCTCCCGGCACTGCTCCACGGGTTTCATCCAGCGCACGGCGAAGCAGGAAAAACACAGGTAGGTGCTGGCTTCGAATCGCGCCAGACCGCGCCGCTCAACCAGATCACAACCTAGCTGGCCGAACCGGAATCCCATCTGGTAGTCGCCGAATCGCCGGCCGGCAACCCTGAAGAAATTGGCGTAGAGCACGCAGGAGGCATCGCAGTTGCCCTGCTCCAGGCTCAGGCTGATGGCTTTGCAGATCAACAGGTCCGCCAGGTTCGCATCGCTCTGCAAGGCCGGCGCGAAAAGCTTGCCCAGGGTGTTGACGGTCATCAGGGTCGTCGCATCTTTCATCAGGGGCAGATCGATCAGATCTTCAATGGCCCGATCTCCAAGCAGCGCCCCGATGCGGTCGTACTCTTCACGCACTTGCTTGTCGCTCGGGTGGGCCGACCACTCGATCCCAACATGCCGCAGGTAGCCCAGGCAGACCGCTACCGCGTCGTCACTGCGATCGAGCAGCAGGTAGGCATCCATCAGCAGGCACGCCACGCTGGCCCGCTCATCCACGGTCGCGGCGCGCTCCGACAGTGCCGTCAGGCACTCGTCGGCGACACTGAGGCGCCCGGTCAGCAGCTCGCATTCAGCCCGGTTCAGCGCCAAGGCGAAGATCAGTCCGTGTCGACGCGTCCAGCAGTCGTCGTCCAGCAACTGAGTGCCGGTGATCAGGTAGTTGAGCGCTGACGCATAGGCGGTGGAGGCCTTGGCCCGTTGGCCGGCCACCAGGTTCAATTGCGCCAGTTGCTCGCGCTCGGCCGGATCGGTGATCAAGCCTGCACCGCGATTGAGCTGACCGACGATTTCGAAGATCGCCTCTTCCTGCTCTTGCAGGGACGTCTGCGCGACGAGCAAACGTCCGATGCGCAAATGAGCCTCGGCCCGCGCCTCCACGGGGATCAGCGAATAGGCGGCCTCATGAACGCGGTCATGGACGAACCGATAAGCGCCGTCCAGACGCTCGACCAGTTCCTGGCGAGTCGCCTCCCACAGCACCGCCCGAACCTGCGCCCCGGCGACTCCCAGCACGGTGCCCAGCGCCTTGAAGCTGGCGACGTTACCCAGGCAGGCAAGCTGTTGCAGAGCCTGTTGCGTCTCGATTGGCAAGCGCACCAGCTTACCGACCATCAAGTCCACGACGTTGTCGGTATACCCTTTGGCGTGAATCCGATCCGGGTCCCACCACCATTGCCGCGCCCGATGGTCGAAGGTCAGCAGTTGCTCATCGGCGAGCGCCTGGAGGAACTGGATGACGAAGAACGGGTTGCCTGCGGTTTTATCCAGCACCAACTGCGCCAAGGGCTCGACACGCGGGCGTGGGTCGTGAAGCGCCTCGGCGAGCAACTGCTCGATATGCGCCTTGGCCAGGGGCAACAGGGTGATTTCGCTGACCTTGCCCCCGGCGTTGCGAATCGCCTGGAGCTTGCAGGCCAGCGGATGTGAGGCATCCACCTCATTGCTGCGGTAGGCTCCGACCAGCATCAGGTGACGCACATCGGCGCTGGTCAGCAGATCCTCCAGCAGGTCGAGGGTGGCAGCGTCGAGCCACTGCAAGTCGTCGAGAAACAGTGCCAGTGGATGGTCTTCGCGGGCAAATACGCTGATAAAGCGCCGAAACACCAAGAGAAACCGGCGTTGCTCCTGCTGCGGTTCGAGCGCCGGGACCGCGGCGGGTTCGCCGATGATCAGCTTGAGTTCGGGAATCAGGTCGGTCATCAGCCGCGCGTTGGCGCCCAGTTCTTCCAGCAGCGCCGCCCGCCAGCGTCCCAGTTCGGCGTCGCTCTTGCCCAGCAGGGTCCGCACCAGGCTCTGGAAGGCCTGCACCAAGGTCGAGTAAGGGACGTCACGCCGGTATTGATCGAACTTGCCGCTGGCGAACAAGCCCCGCGGTGGCACCAGGGCTTTGTGCAGTTCGCTGACCACCGAGGATTTGCCGATACCCGAGTAGCCGCTGACCAGCACCAGCTCCGGCGCGCTGCTGTTGACGATCCGTGAGAACGCGGCGACCAGGGTGTTGACTTCATCCTCGCGCCCGTAGAGCTTTTCGGGGATCAGCAGGCGGTCCGACACGCCGTGCTCCCCCAGCGTGAAGGGATTGATCCGGCGCGACGCCTGCCATTCTTCCAGGCATCGGCGCAGATCATGCTCGACGCTGGCGGCGGTCTGGTAACGCTCCTCGGCGGTCTTGGCCAGCAGCTTCATGACAATCTGGGAAAGCACCAGGGGCACGCTGCCAGTGCGCTCGGCGGGGGACAGGGTTTTCTTGGCGATGTGACAATGGACCCACTCGATCGGATCGGACGCCGTGAACGGCAACGCGCCGGTCAACATCTGGTAAAGCGTCACGCCGAAGGAATACAGGTCGCTGCGCGAGTCGATGGAGCGGTTCATCCTGCCGGTCTGTTCCGGGGCCATATAGGCCAGCGTACCCGCCAGGGTCTCGGGCGCCTGCCGCTCCCGTGGCAACCGCGAGGCCAGGCCGAAACCGGTGAGCCGGGCCTGGCCGTCGGTGCAGTTGACCAAAATATGGCTGGGCTTGATGTCTTTATGCACGAGGCCGCGTTGATGGAACATACCCAGCGCCACGGCAATGCTGACGGCAAGGCGCAGGAACGTCGCAGTCTCCATGGGGGCGATCAGCAACTGCACCAGCGGCACGCCGCCCGGATCCTCCAGCACCAGTTGCACCCGGGCACCGTCACGCACCATTTCGAGCGGGCGCACGGCCCAACTGCTGTCGAGTTCTTCTTTCAGACCAAACTCATGGGCGAGACGGCCCAGGCAGCCGGGGCGCGGTTGTTCGCCGGCGGGTCGGGCCACCAGGACGGCGGTATTGCCGTCGGCACCCGAGCGCAGTTCTCGGCAGAAGATACGCTCGCCGTCGTCCCACAATATTTGCATGTCGTTTCCACCGGCACGGAGGCAATAAGTCGTTTGTCATTGACCGCACTGCTGCGTCGGGCGGTCGTCCGTGTGTTTTCGCATAGGCCGATGTCGTCGTACGGGACGGCTTCCGTGGCTGCGCCGGACGCCCTGCAACAGTCAAGCTCGGGCGGGTCCGGAACGGTTGTGTCGTCAGCGCTTAGATTAGCGCCTAAACGCCCACGCCGTTATTCCATTACGCGACGCTAGCGCGACGCTTAAGTCTGAGCACGCTATACATAGGTATACTTTTGCCCATGATCGGACCGCGTATGGTGTAAATCACGACAGGCTCTGTTACGAGCGACCCCTATGCCAGGCACCCAGATACGCAAGACGAAAACCATTGCCGTAGTGGACGATGATGAGTCGGTCCGGTCCGCGCTCAAAAGCCTGTTGCGGTCCAGCGGTTATGAAGTCCACACCTATGGCGGGGCGATGGAGTTTCTCGATGGCCAGGCGCTTGCTTGCACTCACTGTCTGATTTCCGATATCCAGATGCCGGGCATGAGCGGCATAGAGCTGCATGAGCATCTGGGCGCAATGGGGGTCCGGATTCCCACCATCTTCATTACCGCCTATCCGGACCTTGGCGCCAGCACCCCAAGGCTCGTGGCCTGCCTGCCCAAACCCTGTGACGCCGACCGGCTGCTCGATTGCATCGAAGCGGCCTTGGGTCAGTAACGATGTTCTACCGAACCCGTGGCGAGGGAGCCTCCCTCGCCACGGGACTGATTGTTCCACTGCTGGGTATACCTTCGTATAAGTCGCTGCCACTGATGTATGGCCTGGCTGAACCGATGTAGAAGCGCACTGGCAAAGCCCCGTCGATACCATGAACTCCATGGTGCGCGCTCGCCGAGCAGCGCTACGAACTTCGGGGGTACGGGTTATGTCAGGCGTCTTTGAGTTGCCCCGGCGCGCCTTGCCGCTGCTCTTGTGCACACTGGGCGCGGTGTGCCTGGTTGGTTGCAGGGTGGGCCCCGACTTCCAGGCGCCCGACAGCGGATTGGACGCCCTGCTGCTGACACCTCGCCCAGAACAGACCGACCTCCTCCCCACCTCCAGCACCCCGGTGCCGGCCCAATGGTGGTCGCTGTTCAACGACCCCCTGCTCAGCCAGTTACAGGCGCGGGCCCAGGCCGGCAACCTGGATTTGCAGATAGCCGCCGAACGCATCGAGCAAAGCCGGGCGCAACTGGGCATCGCCGCTTCACGGCTGTTGCCCAGCGTCGGCGCGAACGCCAGCTACACCCGGGAAGCGAACAGTCAGAACGGTAAATTCGCCGCGCTGGGCGCTCCCAGCACCCCTGAGAATTTCTGGCAGCTTGGTTTCGATGCCAGCTGGGAGCTCGACCTGTGGGGCCAGGCCGAACGTGGCCGCGAGGGTGCCGCAGCGAACCTGCAAGCCACGGTGTACGAGCGTGAAGGCGCCCGCGTGGCGTTGTCCGCCGAGGTTGCCCGGACCTATCTGCAATTGCGCGGGACCCAGGCGCAACTGGACATCGCCCAGCAGAACCTGAAGGTTGCCGAACGCACCCTGGAGTTGGCCGAAAGTCGCGAGCGCAACGGCGTCGCGACGCGCTTCGAAACCTCGTCTGCCCGGGCGCAACTGGCAACCGTCAAGGCCCTGCTCCCGGAACTCGGCCAGCGGCGCAACGCCCAGATGAACGCCCTGGCGTTATTGATGGGGGAGCAGCCCCGAGCGCTCGATGCCCAACTGCATAACGCCATACCCCTGCCCTCGCTTCCTTCTCGAATCCCACTCGGCGTCCCGTCCGAGCTGGCCCACCGGCGGCCGGACATTCTGCGCGCCGAAGCGCAGTTGCATGCCGCCACCGCTGCCATCGGCGTTGCCAAGGCCGATTTCTACCCGCGCATCGGCCTCACGGGCAGCGTCGGCCTGCAAGCCTTCGATAGCGGCGACCTCATCAGTTGGGACTCGCGTTTCTTTTCCATCGGGCCGACGGTTTATCTGCCGATCTTCCAGGGCGGCCGGCTGACGCAGCGCCTGGCGCTGAACGAGTCTCGGCAGAAAGGTGCCGCGCTGGCCTATCGGCAAACGGTACTGCGCGCCTGGCATGAAGTGGACAACGCCCTGGATGCCTGGGCGGCCCAGCAACGCGAGCATGGAGAGCTGCAAATCTCCTACGAACAGAACAACGCAGCCCTGCACGCAGCCGAGCGCGGCTATCAACAAGGGGCCGCGGACTACCTGAGCGTGCTCACCGCCCAGCGCAACCTGCTCGCCAGCCAGACCCGGCTCAACACCAGCACCACCAACGCCACTCTCACCTTGGTCAACCTCTACAAATCCCTGGGCGGCGGGTGGGATCCGGAGGCTGTCCAATGAACGTCGTCGCATCGGCGCCAGTCAGCCTGTCGGCCAGCGAAACACGCCGCTCCCCGGTCCGGCCCCTGGTCGGCCTGCTGGGTATCTTCATCGCGGCGATGATGGCCGGGCTGAACACCCGGGTCGGCGCTCTGGCGCTGGCCGATATCCGGGGTGCCATGAGCCTGGGCTTCGACGATGGCTCCTGGCTCACCACCGTATACAGCGCCGGGGAACTGATCGCCATGCCCTTTTCAGCCTGGTTCGCCATTACGCTCTCGGTCCGCCGCTTTGAATTGTGGATGCTCAGTCTCTGCACCCTGCTGGCTTTGCTGCTGCCGTTTATCCACGATCTGAACCTGCTGTTGGTCTTGCGATTCGTGCAAGGCATCGCTTGCGGTACGACGATCCCGCTGTTGATGATGGCGGCGCTGAAATTCCTGCCGCCGCCGATACGGCTCTATGGGCTTGCGCTGTACGCCATGACCGCGACCTTCGCGCCCAACCTGTCGATCTGGTTGGCCGGGCACTGGACCGATGGGCTGGACGATTGGCGCTGGGTCTACTGGCAGATCATTCCCCTGACGCTGGTGGCCGGCGGGTTGATCGCCTGGGGGCTCACTCCGGAACCGGTCCAGGCCCAGCGTTTTCGCCAGGCCAACTGGCTCGGCATGGCCTGCGGCATTCCGGCGTTCGGCCTGTTGACCGTCGCCCTCGACCAGGGCGTGCGGTTGGACTGGTTTCATTCGCCGCTGATCAGCTCAGTGCTGGTGGCCGGCGTGGCCTTGCTCGCGGTCTACCTGGTGACCGAGTGGTACCACCCCTCGCCCTTCATCAAGTTGCAGATCCTTGGGCGCCGCAACCTGGGCCTGGGCTGCATCCTGTTCGTCGCGCTGCTGGTGGTGCTGATGTCCAGCTCGCTGCTGCCGGCCAGTTACCTCGCTGCGTTGCAAAACTATCGCCCGTTGCAGATGGCCTCGATCGGGTTGATCGTGGCCCTGCCGCAACTGGTGCTCGGACCGTTGGTGGCGTTGCTGCTCTATCGCAAATGGATCGATGCGCGCCATGTGTTTGCCCTCGGGTTGTTACTGATTGCCCTGGCATGCCTGTGCGGCGCGCAGGTGACTTCGGACTGGAACCGCGAGCAGTTCGTCATGGCGCAGACCCTGCAAGCCTTCGGGCAACCGATGGCGGTGGTGTCGATGCTGTTCCTGATTACCAGCGTGGTACAGCCGCCCGAAGGGCCGTATGTGTCCGGCACCATCAACACCTTGCGCGCCGCCGGGTCATTGATCGGCGCGGCAATGGTCGGCCAGCTCGCCACCGTGCGCAGTCGTTTCCATGCCGAGATGCTGCTGGAGCATGCCGCCCTGGCCTCGGCGCCTCGGCCCTCGGAACTGATGGGCATCGTCAGCCAGCAGTCCCTGGTGCTGTCCATCGCCGATGCCTATCGCGTGCTGGGGGTGCTCGCGCTCTGTCTGATTCCCCTCGTGCTGCGGCTGACCTACATCCCGGCGCCCACCCTCAACTCTGACTCGAACGGGTGAACATCATGGCCTTACCGAAGAAAGCCCAGATCGCCAGTGCCGTGCTGCTCGCCATTGGCATTGGCGCGGTGTTCTATTTCAACCGGCCGGAATCCAACGCGTCGATCCAGTCCACGGACGATGCCTATGTCCAGGCCGATTTCACTACCCTGGCGCCTCGGGTATCGGGCACGGTCGAGACGGTGTTGATCGAAGACAACCAGTGGGTGAACAAAGGCGACCTGCTGGCGACCCTCGACGACCGGGATTTCGTGGCCGCCGTGAACGTGGCGAAAGCCCAGGTCGCCAGTGCCCGGGCCGGCATCGCCAGCCTGCAAGCGCGCCTGGCCCAGCAAGACACCGCGATCCGTCAGGCCCAAGCCAGCCTCGATGCCGACGAAGCGGCACTGAAGCTGGCGAAGGCCAACCAGGCGCGTTATCGCAACCTCGCCGCCGACGGGTCGGGCACCGTGCAGGCGCAGCAACAGGCTGACGCCCGACTGAGCATGCAACAGGCCGGCCGCGACCGCAGCCAGGCAGGCCTGCAGGCCGCCCGGCAGCAGGTGGATATCCTCAAGGCCGACCTGGAAAACGCCCAGGCGACCCTGGGTCGCGCCGAGGCGGCGCTGGCCATTGCTGAGCTCAAGCTTTCCTACACCCGCATCATCGCGCCGATCAGCGGCACGGTCGGGCAGAAATCCGTGCGCGTGGGCGCCTTTGTCAACACCGGAAAACCCTTGCTGGCCATCGTTCCGCTCGACGCAGTGTACGTCACGGCCAATTTCCGCGAGACGCAACTGGCGCGCATGGAAACCGGGCAAATCGTCGATATCGACGTCGACGCCCTGCCAGGCCACCCCCTCCAAGGCACCGTACAAAGCCTCGGCCCGGCCAGCGGCGTCAGCTACTCCGCCGTGGCGCCGCATAATGCCACCGGCAACTTCACCAAAATCGTCCAGCGCCTGCCCGTACGCATCCGCATCGATCCTGACCAGCCGATGGCAGAGAAACTGCGGGTGGGGATGTCGGTGACGCCGAGGATTCGGGTGGGGGGATAGCGGGGATAATCCCTGATCCCGCACACAACCTAGAACCACTGTGGGGGCGAGCCTGCTCGCGATGGCGTCAGACCTGCACCATCACGTCAACCGACCCACCGCTATCGCGAGCAGGCTCGCTCCCACAGGTGGCACAGCGTGCCAACAAGTCCTGCATATGACTTGCCCCTACAGATATTGCAGTGTTGTCCGCGGCCCTTTCCTCAAGCACACTCTGCCCGCGCCACCTCACCACCCCAGTATTCCAGCCCCCGCCGCCAGGCAGATGAATCCCCATGAACGAATGCCAAAACATCATCAAAGCCAGGATCGAAGCAGCCGTGACGGCGGCGCAATGCGACACCATCGACTATCAATCAGAATGGCTGGGCTACCTCCCATTCGGGGTCTATCACTGGGTTGAATGCCAGGGCGAAAACATTTCCAGCGACTTTCCCTTCGACTGGTCCCTGACGGACCTGACCGCCCTTGAGCAGGCCGGGTTCCTGCAAGTGCTCGAAAGCTACGAAAACCCCGAAGACCACTTCGACCGCCATATCCGGTACCGCGTCAGCCGCACCGCCCTGTTCACCGCCTGATCTGTGGCGAGGGGATTCATCCCCGCCGGGCTGCGAAGCGGCCCCAATCCAGACCTGACCCGCAACCACGCTCATCGCAGCGATGCCACGTAGATTATGGCCTTAAGAAAATAACCAAAAGTTATTTATTCTAATTTTTTTAGATCATTTAGATTAAGTCTTAAGCCCAAAGGCTCGCAGGGTGATCGTCAACAAGGAGCGTCGACCCTTACCCAACCATCAGTCACCCATCACATAAACGGGCCACCGTCATGCAGCTCCTGACACTTCCTCCCTCACCCGGCCTGGCCACGTCCATCCGTGCCACCGCCCAGGTTTTTGAAGACCCGACCTCCCGCGCCCTGTTGGCTCACCTGCAACAAGTGGCGCCCAGTGACGCGAGTGTCCTGATCATCGGCCAGACCGGGACCGGCAAGGAATTGGTGGCCCGGCACGTGCACAACCTCAGCGCTCGTCGCGACAAACCGTTCATCGCGGTCAACTGCGGGGCGTTTTCCGAGTCGCTGGTGGAGGCCGAACTGTTCGGGCATGAGAAAGGCGCCTTCACCGGCGCGCTGACCGCGAAGGCCGGCTGGTTCGAGGAGGCTGACGGCGGCACCCTGTTCCTGGACGAAATCGGCGACTTGCCATTGCCGATCCAGGTCAAGCTGCTGCGGGTGCTCCAGGAACGGGAAGTGGTCCGGCTGGGCTCGCGCAAGAGCATCAAGATCAACGTGCGGGTGCTCGCGGCCACCAACGTTCAGTTGGAAAAAGCCATCAACGCCGGACATTTTCGTAAGGACCTCTATTACCGCCTGAATGTGGTCAGCCTGGTGCTCAAGCCGTTGCGCGAACGTCCCGGCGACATCCTGCCGCTGATCCGCCACTTCATCGCCGAATACAGCCGCCGGCTGGGTCACCGCGATGTGACGCTGGACGCCCAGGCCCAGCGCAAACTGCTCGACTATTCATGGCCGGGGAATATCCGTGAGCTGGAAAACGTGATCCATCACACCCTGTTGATCTGCCGCAACAGCGTGATAGGTGCGCAGGACCTGCACCTCTCCAACTTTCGCATCGAACGCCAGGAAACCCCGCAAGAATGCACGCCGCAAACGGCCGACGCTCTGCTGCAAAAGGCCTTTGAGAAACTGCTCGAGCAGGAAGATGGCGATCTCTATGAAAAGGTCGAAGCGCAACTGCTGCGCACCGCCTACCGCTACGCCAATTGCAACCAGGTTCACACCGCCAGCCTGTTGGGGCTTAGCCGCAATGTCACCCGCACACTGCTGATCAAGATCGGCGAACTGGTGGTCAACAAACGCCGACCCGTGTTGAGCACGCGGGAAGGTCGGGTGGTCAACCTGTCGAACTGAGTGGCGCAAACCCGCGGCGAGAGAGAACCCGTGGCGAGGGAGCTTGCTCCCGCTGGGGTGCGAAGCGCCCCCAATGAAGCTGACCGTATCAGCCTGACACACCGCAGCGACAGCATGGGGCTGCTGCGCACCCCAGCGGGAGCAAGCTCCCTCGCCACAGAGGTTTAACCGGCTGCCGCAACGCGCTGCGCCCCCAGATAGAAATCCTGCAAATCCCCACGCACCGCCAACTGCTCCGCGCTCCCTTCACTGACCACCCGCCCACTCTCCAGCACATACCCATGGTGCGCATAACGCAGGGCAACGTTGATGTTCTGTTCGGCAATCAGAAAGCTCACACCTTCCTGCACGTTGAGCTGATGAACGATCTCGAAGATTTCCTCGACGATCTGCGGCGCCAGCCCCATCGAGGGCTCGTCCAGCAGGACCACTTGCGGCGCGGCCATCAGCGCCCGGCCGATGGCGACCATTTGTTGCTCACCACCGGAGGTATAGCCGGCCAGGCTTTTGCGCCGCAGCTTCAGGCGCGGGAAGTGGCTGTAGACCCGCTCCAGATCGGCCAGCAATTGGCGCCGTGGAACCTTCCGCGCCAAGGCGCCGGCCAACAGGTTTTCCTCCACGGTCAGTTGGCTGAAGCAGTGTCGGCCTTCCAGTACTTGCACCAGACCGTCCGCCGCCAGGGTGTGCGGCGCACTGTGGGTGATCTCCCACCCCTGGTAGAAAATCCTCCCCCGGACCACCTCTCCTCGCTCGGCGCGCACCAGATTCGAGGCAGCCTTGAGCGTTGTGCTCTTACCTGCGCCGTTGGCGCCCAGCAGCACCACCACCTGGCCTTTCTCCACCTTCAGCGAGACACTGCGCACCGCCAGGATCGCTTGTTCGTAAAGCACTTCAATGTCGTCGATCTGCAGGATCGGCACGTTCGTCGCCATGCTGTTTCGCCTTTTCCGACAGCGACCGCAGGCAAGTGCCGCGGTCGCCGCAATGCCTCAGGATTCCTTGCTGCAGTCACGCGGGGTAATGCCTTTTTCCCGAGCGTACTGATGCGAAGACGCCTCGATGATCGGCCGCAGCAGCGCCCGGTCAGCCTGGACCCAGTCGCTGATCAGTTTCCATTGGCTGCCGTCCCATTGCTGGAAACGCACCGCACCGCCGCCTTCATGGTCCGAGCAGGACAACTGCAACGGCTGCACCAGGCCCAGTGCCCCCAGCTCCTTGAGCCGGGCGTCGTCAAGCTTGAGGTTCTCGAAGCCCCAGCGCACCTGCTCGCCGGTCAACGGCTGCTTGCCGAATTTCTGCTGGGCAATGCGCAGCGCTTCGACGTTGAGGATGCCGTTGACCACGCCGAGGTTGTAGTACACGGTGCCGAAACGCTTGGGATCGGCCAGGTCGCCCTGGCCGGCGTCCACCACTTTCTGCTTGATGCCCTGCAACACCGGGAAGTCGGTGCCCGAAGGGTGCGTGGTGATGGCAATGAAACCCTTGGCCGCCGCACCCGCCGGCGCGGCGTCGTCCTCGGAGTTGCTCCAGATATTGCCGATGATGTGGTCAGCCGGGAAGCCGACCTTCTGCGCGGTTTTCAACGCCACCGGGTTCATCACGCCCCAACCGCGCAGGATCACCCAATCGGGTTTCTCCCGGCGAATGTTCAGCCACTGCGACTGTTGCTCGTTGCCGGGGTGCGGCACTTCCAGCAAGGTCAAGCTGAAGCCGTACTTGTCAGCCAGGGTCTGCAAGACCTCGTTGGTTTCCTTGCCATAGGGCGAGCCGTGGTACAGGGTGACGATCTTCTGGCCCTTGAGTTTATCCAGCCCCCCGGCGCGCTGGCCGATGTAATTGATGATCGCCGACACTTCGGAATAGGGGTTCAACTGCAACGGGAAAACGTAGGGAAACACGCTGCCGTCAGTGGAATCGGTGCGCCCATGGTTGATGGTGATCAGCGGCAGTTTGTCGGCCGTCGAACGCTCCAGCGTCGCATAGGCAATGCCCACCGACAGCGGGTTAGTGGCCGCCGCCGGAGCGCCATTCAAGCCTTTCTTCAGGCGCTCGTAGCACTCCACGCCCTTCTCCACCACATACTCGGTTTCGCATTCGCTCCAGGTCAACTTGACGCCGTTCACGCCGCCGTTGGCGTTGACGTACTTGAGGTAGTCGATGAAACCACCGAAAAACCCGGTCCCGCCGGCGGCATAAGGACCGACGCGATAGCTTTGCAGCGGGAAGTATTGTTCATTGTCCGCCTGGGCCGTGAACGCTGCGACGGTGAGGCTCAGAGCCAACGCCAGACGGCTGGCGAGAGATCGTTTGTGCATCGGATTTTCCTTGTGATGAAGTCAGTGATAGTCAACGCAATGGAACGACAAACCCGCGTCGTCAGTAGCGCAACGGCCACAGCCGTGCACGCTGGCGAAAACGCTGCCACAGGCGCGCCAGACCCTCCGGTTCCTTGATCAGGAACAGGATGATCAGCGCACCGAAGATGATTTTTTGCAGGTTCTCCACCTGGCCGGCATCCACCAGCCCGCCCGGCAGCAGCGCCACCAGGTTGGAGAGCAGCACCGGGAACAGGACGATGAACGCTGCGCCGAGGAAGTTGCCCAGCAGGCTGCCGAGGCCGCCGATAATGATGATGAACAGGATCTGGAAAGACCGGTTCAGATCGAAGCCGTGAGGCTCCACGGTGCCCAGGTAAGCGAAGGCCCAGAGCGCGCCTGCTATTCCGAGGTAGAACCCGCTGATGGCGAATGCCAGCAGCTTGGTTTTCGCCAGCTCTATACCGATCACTGCGGCAGCGGCGTCCATGTCGCGCACCGCCATCCAGTTGCGCCCCAACTCGCTGCGCACCAGGTTCTTGCCCAGCCAGAACAGCACCACCACGATCGTCAGGGTCAACAGGTAGCGCCCGGCCGGTGAATCCAGGTTCAAGCCCAATACCTCAAGGGGCGGTGCGCTGATCACGCCTGAGGCACTGTGATTGGAAAACCAGCTGAAGCGGGTCAGCGCCCAGGTCACGAAGAACTGCGCCGCCAGGGTCGAGACCAGCAGATAGAAGCCCTTGATCCGCAGGCTCGGCAGGCCGAACAGCACCGCCACCAGGGCGGCCGACAACCCACCCAGCACAATGCTCAGCAGCAACGGCAAGCCCGCGACCCGCACCTCGAAGTTGTAAGTGGCAAAGGCCCCCACCGCCATGAACGCCGCGGAGCCCAGGGACAGCTGCCCGGCATAACCGGTCAGCAAGTTGAGCCCCAGCCCGGCCAGGGACAGCACCAGAAACGGAATCAGAATCGCGCTGAACCAGTAATCGTTGCCCAACCAAGGCACCACGACGAACGCCACCAGCAGCAAAGCCGCGAGCCCATGGCGATCCTGGCGCAAGGCGAATACCCGGCGATCCTGGGCATAGCGCGTGCTGAACTGGCCCGCTTCTCGATAAAACATAATGCTGCTCCCCCTAGACTCGCTCAATGGCTCGTTCGCCAAACAACCCCGCCGGACGCACCAGCAGAAACAGCAGCGCCAGCACATAGGGAAACCAGTTCTCGATACCGCTGCCAATGAATGGGCCGAGGTAAACTTCCGCCAGTTTCTCCGAGGCGCCGATGATCAAGCCGCCGACAATCGCCCCGCTGATGGAGGTAAAGCCGCCGATGATCAGCACCGGCAAGGCCTTGAGCACCACCAGCGACAGCGAGAACTGCACACCCAGCCGAGCGCCCCAGAGCAGGCCGGCCACCAGCCCGACGAAACCTGCCACCGTCCAGACCACCACCCACACCCGCTGCAAGCGAATGCCCACCGCCAACGCCGCCAGCGGGTCATCGGCCACCGCGCGCAATGCCAGGCCCAAGCGGGTTTTGTTGAACAGCCAGGACAACAGCAGCACCAGGGACGCCGCCGTGAGCGCGGCAAAGATGTCGAACTGCGACAGCAGCATCCCGCCCAACTCCAGCGGCTCGTCACTGATGCCCAGCTCCAGGCCATGCACCTGAGCGCCCCACAGTGCCTGGGCGAAACCTTCGATGACGTAGGAGAGCCCGAGGGTCGCCATGAACAGCGTGATCGGCGAGCGATTGACCAGTGGCCGCAGCACCACCCGCTCCACCAGCACCGCCATCAAGGCCATGGCGGCCAGGCTGATGACGAACGCCAGCCAGAACGGCACGCCGCGTTCCAGCAGGCTGACGAAGGTCAGCGCCGAGAACAGCACCATCGCGCCCTGGGCGAAATTGAACACGCCCGAGGCCTTGTAGATCAGCACGAAACCAATGGCGACCAGGGCGTACATCACGCCGGCCAGCAGTCCGCCTATCAACACTTCAAAGAAAAATTCCATGCCTGTTCCTGTTTTGCGGACGCAACTTGCCTGCCCTCCCCGAAGGGAAAGCCGCGAATATGGGTATCAGTGGCGTGTGCCGAGGTACGCCGAAATGACCTCGGGATCCTGCCGTACTGCTTCGGGCGATCCATCGCCGATCTTGCGTCCGTAGTCGAGCACCACCACATGGTTGCTGATGCCCATCACCACGCCGATATCGTGTTCGATCAACACCACCGTGGTCCCCAGCTCCCGGTTGATGTCGACGATGAAGCGGCTCATCTGCTGCTTCTCCTCGGCATTCATCCCGGCCATGGGTTCGTCCAGCAACAACAGCCGAGGCTCGGCCGCCAGGGCGCGGGCCAGCTCCACGCGCTTCTGCAAACCATAGGGCAGCTTGCCCACCGGCACGTCCCGCCACGGTTGCAGGTGCAAAAACTCGATCACCCGCTCGGCCGCTTCGCGCTGGCGGTCATCCTCGGCCCGGGCGCGACCGATGCCCAAGGCCTGCTCGATCCAGCTGCTGCGGCGCTTGAGGTTGCGGCCGGTGAGCACGTTGTCGAGCACACTCATGCCCTTGAACAAGGCGATGTTCTGGAACGTGCGGGCGATGCCTTGCACTGCGGCGTCGTGGGCGCGCTGCCGGCGCCGCTGGTGCCGGTCGAAGCGGATGTGCCCTTCCTGGGCCTGATACACGCCGCTGATGACATTGAGCAGCGAACTCTTGCCGGCACCGTTGGGGCCGATCAGGGCGCAGATCTCCCCCTCGGCGACGCGAAAGCTGATGTCGGTGATCGCCTTGACGCCTTTGAACGACAGCGAAATATTGTTCAGCTCCAGCAGATGCGTGGCGGCCGTCTGGATCATGGTGCGCTTCCTCTCAGGCCAGTTGCGACTGGCGCCCGGTCCAGTCATCGGTGATTGTGTTGACCGGCTGCACCGGGACTTCCCAGTGGGCCGAATCGCTCCAATGGCGCACGTTGACCCCCAGTACCTCGAAGAATGCCTGGGTCTCGGGCGCCAGTGCGTCGCCCACCAACAGCGGCGAACGGGTCTTGGAGAACCCCAGCACATCGCGCAAAGACCGCCGGACCAGCCAGTGCCCCAGGTGCCGTTGAAACAGTCCTGAAGGTGTTGCCAAGGCCCAATCCACCAGCCTGCGCGCCCAACTGCCCGGCAAGGGCAAACGTTCCAGCGCATAGCCGTGCAAGCGCGTGTAGGTTTCACGCGTTCCGGCCACCAGGGTCGGGCCCAGCTCACGCCGGTCACGATCACGGGTGGCGAGGTTCTCCGGAAAATTCAGGCGAAATCCGGCGATCAGCCAAGGCGCCAGCAGGTAACGGGCCTGGCCTGCCGAGGCAAAGGCCCGGGCCGCCAGCGCCTCTTCCTGTCGTCCCAGTGCCTCGCGCTCCACCAGCCGCTGGCCCTCGCGCAGCAGTTCGGCGTGGCTGAGCCGTTGCTCCTCAATGGCCTGGCCCACCTCGCGATAAAAAACGAATGCCGTGTGCTGCGCTGGCCCTTGCAAACCCGGCTCATCAACCGGGTGGCAGGCAAGCAGCGCGGCGTAGTCCAGCGCTTCAACGAATGCCTCTGAAGCCGACAAGCCGCGCCGGTCGAGATAGATCAGTACCTTGGGCGCAAGCTGCGCCATGTGCAGGCGCTGGACTTCCTCCAGCCCTTCGGCCAGGACGAATTCCGGTTGCAACGCCGCGAGCAGTGGCCGCTGTTCAGCGCCAGGTTGCAGGGGATCGAACAGGCTCGCCACGCCACCCAGCCACTGCGCCGCCAATGCCGCGAGCAACGCCTGCGGCCTGGGCCGGCTGAGGATCGCCAGGGTCGCGCCCGCCGCAAAGCCGTGGGCCTGCAAGCCTGCCGCCAGACGGCCAACCTCATCGGCCACCTGCGCCCAGGTCTGCACCTGCCAGATGCCCAGGTGCTTATGGCGCAAGGCAACGTCCGGCCCATGCCACTGCGCCTGTAGCCGCAGCCACTGGGGCAAGCTGACCGGCGCCGCGCCGGGTGTATCGTTGAACGAGCTCATGCTACCTCCCGCGACTAGGCGACCGCCGCCGTTTTAGCCGCCACTTTGCGCTGCTCCAGCTCACGCACCAGCGGCAGGACCTTGCGGCCGAAGTACTCGACTTCCTCCTGGAAGTGCAGGAAACCTGCGAGTATCAAGTCGACGCCCACCGCCTTGAGCGCGACGATCCGCTCGGCGATCTGCTGCGGCGTGCCGATCAGGTTGGTCTTGAAACCATCGTTGTACTGCACCAGGTCCTCGAAGCTGGACTTAGCCCAGTTGCCCTCGCCTTCGGGGCTGGATTTGCCGGCCTGTTTCGCCGCATCGCCGAAGGCATTCACCGCCTCGGGATCGGCCTGATCGATGATCTGCGCGAGCACGGCCCGGGCCTCTTCCTCGGTATCGCGCGCAATGACAAAGGCGTTCAGCCCGACCTTGACCTTGTGCTGGTTGGCCGCGGCTTTAGCCTGGATGTCATCGACCTGGGCCTTGACGCCTTCCACGGTGTTGCCATTGGTGAAGTACCAGTCGGACACCCGGGCAGCCATGTCACGGGCGGCACGCGAGCTGCCGCCCTGGAAGATTTCCGGATGCTGCTGCAAGGGTTTTGGCTTGAGGGTGTAGTCGTGGAAGCGATAGAAATCACCACGGAAGGTGAAGTTGTCGGTGGTCCAGATGCCCTTGAGGGCCGTGATGAATTCTTCGGAACGGCGATAGCGCTCATCGTGTTCCAGCCAGGGTTCGCCAATGGCGGTGAACTCGCCCTTGAACCAGCCCGAAACGATGTTCACCGCAACGCGGCCGCCGGTCAGCTGGTCAATGGTTGCGATCTGCTTGGCCAGCACCGAAGGCGTCCACGGCCCGGGCAGTACCGCTGCGATCACTTTCAAGCGGGTGGTAGCGGCCAGCAAGGCGTGACTGAACGCCACCGACTCATGCTGGTATTCCGCGCCGTAACCGGCAGTGAAGCGCACCTGGGACAAGGCGTAGTCGAAACCGGCCTCTTCGGCGATCTGGGCCAGTTTGCGGTTGTAGTCGAAGCCCCAGTCAGTGCGTTGCTCGATCTTGCTGACCACCAGCCCGCCGCTGACATTGGGCACCCAGTAGGCAAATTTGATTGTGTCCTGGCTCATTGCATGTACTCCACGGCTCATTGAAAGAAATGATTGATCAGGCGGCGCTGGCGTTGCGCCGGGCGTCCGGCACCAGGCTGAGCAACGCCGACTCGACAGCGCGCTCGATGCGCTCCAGCACCAGCGGGCTGGAGATTCGGTATTGGGTGAAATCGGTTTCCGAGGCATAGACCCCGACCGGCAGGCTCAGGGCCTGGAAGAACCCGAACAGCGGCCGCAACTGGTGATCGATGATCAGGGCGTGGCGATCGGAGCCTCCCGTCGCGGCCAACAGCACCGGCACGTTCTTCAGGGCTTCGTGATGAACAAAATCGAACAGGTGCTTGAACAGACCGGTATACGAGGCCCGATACACCGGGCTTGCGGCGATCAGCAGATCGGCGCTTTCAATGGCGGCCAGATGCTCTTGCACCGCAGCGGGCAACGCCTCGCGACGCAACACGCCGGCGAACTGTGGCCCGACCTCGGCCAACTCGATCAGGCGCACTTCGATCGGCAATTGCTGCCCCAGCCGCTCCACCAGCGCCTTGAGCAGGACCAGGGTGCGCGACGGTTGCTGCACGCTCCCTGACACCGCCACCACGTTGAATTGCTTGCTCATCATCTGCCCCTGTCGGTAGACGCCACCTCAGCGTCTGCAAAGGGTGTAGAGCAGCAACCATGCCATCTTAATATTCCTATGAATATCAATCGGTTATGTCAGCTCTTCGAATTCCTGCGTTGTCGCTAGCCAGACAAGCTGTTGCAGCACTGTTGCGTGGCCAACAGCAGGCGTTTCGATGCTGGCGGTGGCGACTGTTGCCCAGCACACAGCGGCGCAACACATTGTCCGCAGAACGACAGAGTTTGCGCCTGCCCGTGCCTGAAAGCCCCGGTTTTACAGGCGTCACAGGTCGGGCATGGACTGTGCAATGACCCTCGCCAGCGGCAGCTTCAAACCTGCCCGTCTCTTGATCAGAAGCCGTCGCCATCAGAAGGAATATCGACATGACCGCACAGCAACACCACCTGCCGCCTACGCCATCCACCGGCACCGACTACGAGGCCTTGGCCGAACGGTTCCGGCCGATCTTCGCCCGGATCCAGGCCGGCGCCCTGGAGCGCGAACAAACCCGCAGCCTGCCCTTCGAACAGGTCAAATGGCTGAAGGAAGCCGGCTTTGGCGCGGTGCGCGTACCGGTGGAATTCGGCGGCGCCGGGGCGTCGTTGACGCAGCTCTTGCAACTGCTGATCGAACTGGCCGAAGCAGACTCCAACCTGCCCCAGGCCCTGCGCGGGCACTTCGCCTTTGTCGAGGATCGTCTCAACGCCCACGCCACCAGCCCGCAGGACGTCTGGTTCCAGCGCTTCGTCGCGGGTGAACTGGCGGGCAATGCCTGGACTGAAATCGGCGCAGTAAAAATTGGCGAAGTCGGCACCCGGGTGTCCCGGCAAGGCGATCAGTGGGTGGTCAACGGCACCAAGTACTACAGCACCGGCAGTATCTTCGCCGACTGGATCGACCTGTATGCCCAACGTGACGACAACGGCGTCGACGTAATTGCCGCGGTCAACGTGCATCAGCCCGGCGTCAAGCTCAGCGATGACTGGGACGGTTTCGGACAACGCACCACCGGCAGCGGCACCTCGGTGTTCGAGAACGCGGTGGTCGAGGCCGAGAACCTCATCGATTTTTCCACCCGTTTCAAATACCAGACCGCGTTCTACCAACTGGTCCTGCTGGCGGTGCTGGCCGGCGCCGGTCGCGCTGCGGTCCACGACTTCACCGAGCAGGTGCGCAAGCGCACGCGGGTCTTCAGTACCGGCAACGCCAGCGAGGTCAGCCAGGACGTGCAGGTGCAGCAAGTGATCGGCCGGGCATCGGCCCAGGTGTACGCCGCCGAAGCCACCGCCCTGCGCGCCGCCAGCGCCTCGCAACGCGCCTACGAAAGCCGCTTTGGCCGCAATGCCGAGACCGAGCACACCGCCAACATCGCTGCGGAACTGGAGTCGGCCCAGGCCCAGGTGGTCATCTCCGACCTGGTGCTGCGCGCCACCAGCGACCTGTTCAACGCCCTCGGCGCCTCGGCCACCAGCATCAGCAAGACCCTCGACCGCCATTGGCGCAACGCCCGCACCGCCGCCTCCCACAACCCACTGATCTACAAGGAACGGATCATCGGCGACTGGGAGATCAACGGCACCGAACCACCGTATGTGTGGCAGATCGGTGGGGGTTCCAAACAAATCTGAAGAACCCCACCGCCCCCGTGGCGAGGGAGCTTGCTCCCGCTGGAGCGCGCAGCGGTCCTGTTTTTTTAGGGGGCTGCTGCGCAGCCCAGCGGGAGCAAGCTCTCTCGCCACGGGGCAGCATTAACGTCATAAGACTTGTATTGGCCGCTGGGTAATTGGCATAGTGCTACCACTCCCAACTGACCCGGCGCCAAGGACCAAGTCAGCCAGAAGCTGACGGAAGTTCAGGGCCTAGCCAGTCTGCTTGTTCCAAGGAACTGGACATTTAACCCATGAAAACCCACGCAGCGCTGGCCCTGGCGCTCACCGCCCTGTACAGCCCCGTCCACGCGGCGAGCTGGCAGATTTGCCGGCTGGACGTGCAGATTGTCGAGGTCTTGAAACAACCGTACCCACAACTGCAGGGGCGGATCCTCAAGGTCACCCCGACCTCCCCCACCACCCAATGTCCGCAGCAAGGCTCGACGATCACCTTCACCCCGGAAACCACCGACTACCAGAACACCCTGCCGCGCCGACAGTGGCCGCGAAAAGGCCAGTCAGTGCGGATCGACTATCGGTATCTGGATGGGATCTGCAAGGGCGACGGACACCCGCACCCGTGTCGTATCGAGCACTACCCGCTCAAGGCTCGCTGATCGGGGGCCACTCTGTCAGCGGAACATTCACAGCGACCCATTGCATGAATATGGATGCAAGCCCTTTAAGGAAACACAAATGCCGGAAAAGATTCTGAAGACCAAACTGGTCAACTTTTTAGTCGCCGACGCTGAGCTGAACGAAGACAACGCCGACGCGGTTTATAACCTGGTCGGGGCTGGGGATGTGGGCGTGCTGTCTGATGTCCTGGAGTCTTTCAAGCAGATCTACGGAGGGCTGTGGGTCGGCGGCAAAATGGTTCTGACCCCAACCATGGTTCGCTTGAACGCTAATGCCATGAATCGCATGGCCCAGGACGGAACCCTGGATCTTGAGTTGCCATTGGCGCTTATTCGAAAAGTCAGCGTTGAAAGTGGATTCATCACTAGCATCGTGCGCCTGGACACTGACGTCGGTTGCGTCAAGTTTCGCTGTTTCGGTGCCAAGGGTGTCGCTGCGTTGATTGGAAAAACGATCCAGACACGGTCGTCGGCAAGCATTCGCTGAGCATTGCTCAAATCGGATTCACGCCAGCAAATCCTCAATCCATCGCACCTGCCGGGCGACTTCTTGGACCTTCTCTTGCGCAACCGCCTGCCGCGCCCGGGTGAAACCGGCCAGGGTCTTTTGCTTCTGGCGCAGCAGGCGTTGCCATTTGGCCAGGAACATCGGGCTGCGTGCCTGCATTTGCGACGGGCCGAAGTACAGCTCCCGGTCACTGTACGTCACCGGCCCGCTACGTTCGGCGACGATGATCTCGTAGTAGAAGCGATTCTCCCGCAGCACCTCTTCGCAGAGGATGCGATAGTCGTTGTCCATCAGCCATTGACGCAACGGCTGTTCACCGCCGTTGGGTTGCAGGATCAGGCGTTCATTGCCGCTCAAGCGCGCCTTGCCGCTGTCGAGGATGTCACGGATCGTCTCGCCGCCCATGCCGCAAAGGCTGATGGCAGTGATCCGGTCGTCCGGTTCGATGGCTTCCAGGCCATTGGCCAGGCGCACGCTAACCTGCTGGTCCAGGCCGCTCTCGCGCACGGTGCGCTCGGCGGCCTGGAACGGCGTCAAGGCCACTTCCCCGGCCACCGCCGAGGCGATGGCGCCACGGCGCAGCAGCGCCACCGGCAGGTAGGCGTGATCCGAACCGATATCGGCCAGTCGCGCGTCCGCCGGCATGTGCGCCGCCACGCGCTCCAGGCGCATGGACAATGTCTGATCGTTCAACAGCTGTTCCTATGACTCAATCGTAAAACGGTTCGACCAGCGCCCGGCTGCCGACAAAAAAGCTGTCCGCGACCAACCGCAACGGTTGCAGGTCGAGGTCGCTGGCCTTGGCCGCAATCAACTGCTGAAAGTGGCGATACACGGCGGCATATTCGCCTTCATGTGACACCTCCTGACGCACACCGTCGATACTCAGCAGTGCGCCACCGTTGTCCAGGCGCAAAGTGCCGTCGCTGCAGCGAATCTCGATGCTCCACAGCTCATCATGACCGTGGTCGAAATCGAACTCCGCGCGCACATCCAGGCGATGGGTGTCGGACATCTTGATGCTGGCGGCGATCGGCGACTGGCAGTTGCTCGGCACGCGCAGTTCGGCCGACTCGACAAACAGCGGCAGCGCCAGCAGATGAGTGACAATCGACAAGGCATTGATGCCGGGATCGAACACCCCCAGGCCGCCGGGCTGCCAGATCCACGCCTGGCCGGGATGCCACTTGCGCACGTCTTCTTTCCACTCGATCATCACGCTCTGCAAAGTGCGGCCGGCCAACCAGTCGCGGGCGGCTTCAATGCCCGGGGCGTAACGCGAATGCCAGGCGAACAGGCCGCTGACGCCCTGCTCGTGCACTTGATCGACCAGGGCCTGGGCCTCACCCAGGGTGGCGCACGGCGGCTTTTCCACCAGCACGTGTTTACCGGCGGCCAGTGCCTGCTGCACCAGCGCGTATCGGCCCTGGGGCGGTGTGCAAAAGGCAATCGCATCGACCTGGGGGCCACGTTCCAGCAACTCGCCCAGGGACTTGAAGTTCTCGACCCCAGCGCAAGGCTGGCCTTGCGTGGCGACGGCCACCAGTTGGAACGCTGGGTTGGCCTGGATCGCGGGAACATGTTGATCCTGGGCGATCTTGCCGTAGCCCACCAGAGCGAGACGAATCGGTTGCATCACTGACTCCTGATTGCTTTTGTACTTATGATGGGGCAGCAAACTAGACGGAAATCGGCCGGCGGACAATGGGGTTGTCTGACATCTGCTGGATTATTCTCAGCGCTGCCCCTGCCCCTCAAGCCGGCTGGGGCGCGGTGACGACGCTGGCAATCCGGCCCAGGAACGGTTCCAGCCGTTCCCGCGGCGCGTCGTGTTCAACCACAAGGGCGGTGACGTCCTCACACGAAGCGACCTGGTAGTGAGCTACGCTGGAGAGCTTTTCATTGGTCACGGCCGTCACCACTTGCCCGCTAGCGGCGACCACTGCGCGCTTGAACTCGGCGTCGTCCAGGCCGAAGGCGGTGACACCGTTGTCCGGGTCGATGGCACAGGCGCCGAGAAAACACAGATCGACATTGAACTGGCGCAGTTGCTGGACGGCCGTCAGCCCGATCACGCCGCCGGAGGTCGCGTTCAGGCGTCCGCCCAACAAGACCACCTCGGCGGCGGGCAGCTTCATCAGCTCCACCGCGATCAACGGCGAATTGGTAATGAGGGTCAGCTTCAGTTGCGGGTCTATGGCGCAGGCAATCGCCAGGTTGGTGGACCCGGCATCGATAAACACCCGTTGACCTGCGCGTAGCAATGAAGCGGCTGCTTGCCCCAGGCTGGACTTGCGAACCGGGTCCTGGCGTACCCGAACGTCTATCGGCTTCTCGGCCGCCGGCAGCAGGATCGCGCCGCCGTAGACCCGCTTGCATACCCCCGCCGCGGCCAAGGCGCCGAGGTCACGTCGGATCGAGTGCTCGGACACATTGAATTCGCTGGCAAGGTCAGCGGCGATCACCCGGCCATACCGGGCAAGACGCTCGCTGATCAACTGCTGGCGTTCACCGGGGAACGCTTCGTAGGCTGAAGTCATAAACGATAAACCTGCATAAACGAGCATCAACAATCACAATCGAGCAAATATGCCGCTTCCTCAAGGGAGCGTCAAATCCCATTCGCAAAAAAAAGCCCCGCGACCGAATACGGTGCGGGGCAAGGGAATTGGTTGGTTGCGGCCAACCAAAGGAGCACGGGGAAAACGGTCAAGAGCCGGTCAGATGCAGTCCTGCGCGGCGCGCTCGAAACTCGACGGCAGCAGGTTCGAAGCCAGCAAGTGGCGCTCGTAGATAAACACCTTGCCGCCGTTGCCGGCCTTGTAGGCTTCCAGCACGTTGTCGGCCGAAACCTTGCTGGGCACCACGATCCGGTAGCTGCGCTGGGTCTGGGACACCGTCGGCTTCAAGGCGCTGCCCTGCAGTTTCGGCACCACGCATTCGGCATATTCGGCAGGCGTCTTGCTGGTTTGCAGGGTCAGGGTCGGGTCGTTCGGCGCCGAGGCGCAACCGGCCAGCAACAACGAGGCAAAAGCCATGGACAGCAAAAATAAAGAGCGCATCGGCGTCATCCTGAAAATAAAAGGCTTGGCTCATCCGGCAAGGATTGGAGCGGCTTGTTCGATGGAGGCGATTTTCCCTGCATTGGCGAAAAAGCAGAACTTGCCTTTCGTGATGATGACTATTACTTCTAGCAATAGTTGAGTGCCGCCCAGGCGAATACCCATAAGGACAAGAGGCTTGCCATGAGAACGTTTGACCTGATCCGCGACGCAGTCCTGCCCGATTTCCGGGAGCGGGTGGCTGATTATCTGGTCCAGTACGAGGCCGTGCTCCTGGCAAAAGACGCGCCTGACCTGGAACTCAAGCGCGCCACTGCCAACCAGTTGCGTGGTTACCTGCGCGGGCTGAATACCACGCGGGTATTAGGCATGGCCGAGTGGGAGGAGCTGGATCGACGGGTGGTAAATACATGGCTCAGTGAATAAAGGGCCGCTTCGCAGCTCAGCGGCACTTTTATGCAAGCTGGGCCGCCGCCATCGCGAGCAGGCTCGCTCCCACAGGGGTTTTGTGGCGAATACGGGATAGGGAACTGCGCGGTCAAAACTGTGGGAGCGAGCCTGCTCGCGAAGCGGCCTGGGCTCTTTGCACCAATCTCTCCACCCACGCGGCATCCCGCTCATTGACTACCCCATAACGGTCCGGCGGGTAGAACATCCAATGATGGGCAATCTCGACCAGGCGCCTGAGTTCTTCGGCGGACAGCCAGTATCCCGTGTCCTCCACGGGAATCGGCGCCCCGTCGAACCGTCGTCCCAGTGAAAGTTGGGTGCCGGGCGCAAAGGCAATCGCCAGTTCTTCGCGAGGTACAAGCTGCTTGTCCCGCACCGGCATCTTCCCCTCCCGAGCATAGGAAAAGTTGCCCGCAAATTCTTCCTTGAGCGCCAGCCACTGCCCCGCCGCTGTCCTGGCCAGGACCCATTGCGACACGCCGCTGCCTTGCACAGGTACCAGCTTACCGTCGGCCCACTGCATCAGGGTGTTGCAGTCCGGGTCGTAGTCGTTGGACCACAGGTTGAAACCTGAGACCAGGGTATGACGCTCAAGCTCGGCCAACCCTTGTCCGGGCATCGACTGCCAGTAGCGCTTGGTGGGGTCGTGTTTGTCCCGCAGGAAGTTACGCAGCGCCCAAGCCGTGGTGAACAGCAACATCGCAACCACCAGCCAGACAACGGAATCACCGACGATGCGATCCACGTCCAGCTCAGGGGCGAACAGCGCTTGGTAGAGCAACACCCCAAGCAACCAGGCGATGGGCGGCAGCATCGGGCCGAAGCACAGCGGCGCCATCAGCACCACCAGCCAGCTGAAATCGTGCATTGCCGCATGGTGGCGGGCCCAGGCCTGTTCCTGGGGGAGCATTGGCGCCTGTTCGCGCACACCGATGGCTGGATCGGGGGTCTGGAAACGTATGTACCTTGCGTAGATGTCATCGCTCATGGGTCAGCCCAGCCACAAATCGGCCCACTGCCACGGGGTCATCTTCGTCACCATGATCATCACGATCACGAACATCCCCGAAAATCCGCAAACGCCCATCCAGAACCATGTCCGGTACACCGGCAGGTAGCGCTCATCAAGCCCCGTCCCCGCTTCGACCGCCGTTGAAGCCAGCTGATGCAGACGCTTTTGCAACACCAGCACCGGTAGCCAGAGCAACCCCACGCAAAGAAAGATAACCAGCGCGGTCGTGACCCATGCGGTGGTCAGGGCGAGCCCGGTCAGTTTCAGCAGCAGGTAGCCCGTTATGATCTGGATGAAGCCGGCTGGGGTGGTGATCCAGGTGTCGTAGCGGACCACCATCCGCGCCACGTGCGCAATCACCTGGGGATTGCGAGTGCGACTGGCGGCGATCAGGTACAGGTACGAACCCATGCCAAAGCCGAACAGAAAGATGGCGGCAATGACGTGTAGGTACTTCAGACACAGATAGAGCATGCTCAGCCCTGCTCGTCGGAAAAACGCACGGACAGGCTCAGGTTTTGCGAATCATCGATGGCGGCCAGGTATTCGTCGACGCTGATTTCACCCACGCACGCCCGTGCACCGGGCTCGGGCATATAGCCTCGGGCCATTTTCGCGGCCAGGGCCACGGCGGCGCAGCTGGGGATTTCCGGCCCCTTGTCGTTCAGCGCCGTAAGCTGCGCGCGCATGGACAATGGTTTGGCGTCGATGCCGATGCCATGAACATCGATGTACATCGCGCTTTTGCCATCGCCGAATCGTTCGAACCAGAGGCCCCAGCGGTGAAGCCTGGCGGCCCAGGGCAAGTGATCGGTAATCAAGCCGATGCGCATCGCCTGGGCCAGCAGGTAGTTGGCAACGCCGCCCAGCTTCAGCCCGGCGCCGGCCTGGAAGCGCAACGTGTGGGTGCCGTAGCGACTGGCGAAGATATCCAGGTCCGGCACGTCGACGTTGGCCAGCACGCGTGTACCCAGCCCCGGCATTTTGCGCAGCGTCAGGTCCTGCCAACCCAGGACCTCATGCACCCGGCCATCCTTGAGTTGCTTGATCGGCTTGCCGGCGTAAGCCAGGACGCCTTCGACGGTGGACAGCCCGGGCATCTTCGCCGATGAGGTAATGCCGTGTTCGATCGAGTCGATGCGCTGGAAGCGCTGCCGCTGCTGGTCGATGATCGCCGCCGACAGCGTCGGCACCGAACTGCAACCACTGAGGATCGCCACGCCCGCCGCTCTTGCCTTTGCATCGAGGGCCTCAATGCCGGTGACGAAGGCCCTGCTGTCCGACAGATCGCAGTAGTGCACGCCGGCGGCGATGCAACTGTCGGCCACGGCATAGGACTGGCCTTGGAACGGGCCGCCAGTGTGGACGACCAGTTGGATGTTCATCGACGCCAGGGCGGACTCGAACCCCGGCCCCATGGCGTCGCCGCACCAGCTTTCGCAGGTAGCGCCGGATTGGCTTTCCAACTCGTCGACCTTGCGCTGCAACTTGCCAGGGTCGCGGCCCGAGATCACCAGCTCCACGCCGGGCATCACCGCCAGATGACGGCAAACGATGCTGCCGAAATTGCCATAGCCGCCTATTACCAACACCCTGAAGGCCATTCTAATCTTCCTTAAACCGCTCATTATGTAGCCAGTCCACCACCATCAAACAGGCGCCATCCCAGCTTTTGTGGCGAGGGAATTATCCCCGTTGGGCGCGAAGCAGCCCCCATTTCATTTGACCTGACACGACAAGGTGTCTGGTTTAAGGGGCGCTTCGCGCCCCAACGGGGATAAATCCCCTCGCCACAGATAAATCCTCCCGCCAACAAGAGCGGTGGATCAGTGGGCTGTTGCGTTTGCCCCTTGCTGATACTCCCTCGGCGTACACCCAAACTCGCGGCGAAACACCGTGTGCAGGTACTGCGCCGATTTGAAGCCGCAATTCTGGGCGATGTCGGCAATCGGCGCAGCGGTATTTTCCAGGCCGCTGGCGGCAGCGGCGAGTTTGAAGCGCAGGATTTCATCGTGGACGCTGCAACCGCGCTCCTTGCGAAAGTGCGATTCCAACGAAGAGCGCGACACCCCGACATACGCCGCGACCTGGGCGGTCTTGATGCCCTGGCAGGCGTATTGGCGGATAAACAGCAACGCCTGCATCACGTAGGGATTGCCTAAGGGTTGATGCAGGCTGGAGACCTGCACATTGATCGCATCCGGCGGCACCAGGATCTGTGTGCCGGTGGATGGCATGCCGTGCAGCATCTGATGGAGCAGCCGTGCGGCGGTGCGGCCCATGGTCTCGGTGCCCTGGATCACCGAACTCAGCGGCACGCGCGTCAGGCTGCGGGTCAGTGGGTCATTGTCGATGCCGATCAGCGCCACCTGTTCCGGCACCGCGATTCCGGCGGTCAGGCAGGCTTGCAGCAGTTGCCGGGCGCGGGCGTCGCTGACGGCGATGATGCCGATGGGCTTGGGCAGGCTCTGCAACCAGGCGATCTGCTGTTCGACGGCGCTGTCCCACAGCGGCGCGCTGGTGCCCATGCCCCGGTAGATCTCGGCGGGCAGGCCATCGCGTTGCACCAACCGTCGAAAGGCTTTCTCACGCTCCTGGGCCCAACGATTGGCTTGCGCCTCAGGCAGGCTGAAGCAGGCAAACCGGGTCAATCCGGCCTCGATCAGGTGCTCGTAGGCCAGTCGTATCAAGGCGTCATTGTCGGTAGCGACGTAGGGAATGCCCTTGGGGTAGGCGCGCGAGTCCTGGTACGAGCCACCCACCGCCACCACCGGCATGTTGATCCCGGCCAGCGCCTCGCCGATCAGCGGGTCGTCGAAGTCGGCAATGATGCCGTCCCCCTGCCAGCGCTCGATGCCTTTCAAGCGGCAGAGAAAATCCTCTTCCAGGAACAAGTCCCAGGACGCCCGGGTGCTGCTCAGGTAATTGCCGATGCCGCTGATGATGCCGCGGTCATAGATTTTGCTGCCATTGAACAACAGCGCGATGCGGTGGACAGGAGGTACGGTTTTCATGGTGCTGACCCTGGGCCGATGGACACAGACTAGGCGCCACGACGCCGAAGCTCAATACAAAATCGAACGCCCGGTTGGTGATTTTCATAATCAGCAACCCCAATGCCAGCGCTAGTATCGAGACACCGCCAAGAATAAAAAGGAAAACGCCCATGCCGTACTTCCCCGGTGTCGACAAGATTCGCTACGAAGGCCCCACCAGCCAATCACCCCTCGCCTTCCGCCACTATGACGCCGACAAACTGGTGCTCGGCAAACCGATGCGCGAGCACCTGCGCATGGCGGTCTGCTACTGGCACACCTTCGTCTGGCCAGGCTCCGATGTGTTCGGTGCCGGCACCTTCAAGCGCCCGTGGCAACGCACGGGAGACCCCATGGAACTGGCCATTGGCAAGGCTGAAGCGGCATTCGAGTTCTTCTCCAAACTGGGCATCGACTATTACTGCTTCCACGACACCGACGTCGCCCCGGAAGGCAGTTCGTTGAAGGAGTACCGCAACCACTTCGCGCAGATGGTCGACCATCTGGAGCGCCATCAGGAACAGACCGGCATCAAGCTGCTGTGGGGCACCGCCAACTGCTTCAGCAACCCGCGCTTTGCCGCCGGCGCTGCCAGCAATCCCGACCCGGAGGTTTTTGCTTGCGCTGCCGCCCAGGTGTTCAGCGCCATGAACGCCACCCAGCGCCTCAAGGGCAGCAACTACGTACTGTGGGGCGGGCGCGAAGGTTACGAAACCCTGCTCAATACCGACCTCAAGCACGAGCGCCAGCAACTGGGCCGCTTCATGCAGATGGTGGTCGAGCACAAGCACAGGATCGGCTTCAAGGGCGACCTGCTGATCGAGCCCAAGCCCCAGGAGCCGACCAAGCATCAGTACGATTACGACAGCGCCACGGTGTTCGGCTTCCTGCAGCAGTTCGGCCTGGAAAACGAAATCAAGGTCAACATCGAGGCCAACCACGCGACCCTGGCCGGGCACAGTTTCCATCATGAGATCGCCACCGCCGTGTCGCTGGGAATCTTCGGCAGCATCGACGCCAACCGGGGCGATCCGCAGAACGGCTGGGACACCGACCAGTTCCCCAACAGCGTCGAGGAAATGACCCTGGCTACCTACGAAATCCTCAAGGCCGGGGGTTTCGGCAACGGTGGTTTCAACTTCGACTCCAAGGTCCGCCGGCAGAGCGTGGAGGAGCTCGATCTGTTCCACGGCCATGTCGCCGCCATGGACGTCCTGGCGCTGTCACTGGAACGCGCCGCCGCGATGGTGCAGAACGACCAGCTCCAGCAATTCAAGGACCAGCGCTACGCCGGCTGGCGGCAGCCATTCGGCGAAGCGGTACTGGCGGGCGAGTTCAGCCTCGCGTCACTGGCCGAGCACGCCTTTGCCAACGAACTGAACCCGCAGGCTGTCAGCGGTCGCCAGGAGATGCTCGAGAACGTGGTCAACCGGTTTATCTACGCCTGACAGCAAATGCCTTGTCAGAAACAGGGCAAAACTGTGGCGAGGGAGCTTGCTCCCGCTGGGCTGCGCAGCAGCCCGTTTGGAGAGCGGCGCTGAGCCGCCTGTCTCACCCAACGGCGCTGTTACATTCTCACGACAAATCTCTGCCCGCAGCGCCCGGTGACTCTCTACAGTTCTAGCGGCACCACGTTCATCGTCAGGAAAGTGTCTTTCAAACAACAATAAAAGGACGCACCACATGAAAAAGTTCCAACGCACGTTAATCGCCGGCGCCCTGGCCCTGCTCTCGCTACCGGTCATGGCCGACGCTGCCCACCCGAAAATCGGCTTTTCTATCGATGACCTGCGACTGGAACGCTGGTCGCGGGACCGTGACTACTTTGTCGCGGCGGCGGAAAAACTCGACGCCAAGGTCTTCGTCCAGTCAGCCGATGCCAACGAGCAGAAGCAGGTCTCCCAGATCGAAAACCTCATCTCCCGGGGCGTCGACGTGATCGTCATCGTGCCGTTCAACGCCACCGTGCTGACCAACGCCGTCGCCGAAGCCAAGAAGGCCGGGATCAAGGTGGTGTCCTATGACCGACTGATCCTCAACGCCGACATCGACGCCTACATTTCCTTCGATAACGAAAAAGTCGGCGAGATGCAGGCCAGCGGCGTGCTCAAGGCCGCGCCCAAGGGTAACTACTTCCTGCTCGGCGGCGCACCGACGGACAACAACGCCAAGGTGCTGCGCGAAGGCCAGATGAAAGTGCTGCAACCGGCGATCGACAAGGGCGATATCAAGATTGTCGGCCAACAATGGGTCAAGGAATGGAACCCGACCGAAGCCCTGAGCATCGTGGAAAACGCCCTGACCCGGAACAACAACAAGATCGATGGCATCGTCGCCTCCAACGACGCTACGGCCGGCGGCGCGATCCAGGCCCTGGCCGCGCAGCAGCTGGCCGGCAAGGTACCGATCTCCGGCCAGGACGCTGACCTTGCGGCGGTCAAGCGCGTGATCGATGGCACCCAGACCATGACCGTCTACAAGCCGCTGAAACTGATCGCCTCCGAAGCGGCCAAGCTCTCGGTGCAACTGGCGCGCAACGAAAAGCCGGCCTTCAGCTCGCAGTACGACAACGGCAGCAAGAAAGTCGACACCATCCTGCTCACGCCAACCCCGCTGACCAAGGACAACATCGACCTGCTGGAAAAGGACGGGTTCTACACCAAGGCGCAGATTGCCGGGCAGTGACCAGGGCGCAACTCCCTGGTTAGCAAAAGTCCCTCATTGAGATCCCTTGTGGAGATCCCTGTGGGAGCGAGCCTGCTCGCGATAGCGATGGTTAAGCTTGCATCGATGTTGGATGTGCTGCCCTCATCGCGAGCAGGCTCGCTCCCACAGGTCCGGGCGTTTGACTGACGGGTCTCGCCGCTTTGCCGTGAACCCTTTTCCACGAGCCTTCCCTATGTCCGACTACCTGCTGCAAATGAACGGCATCGTCAAAACCTTCGACGGTGTCAAAGCCCTGAACGGCATCGACATCAAGGTCAGGCCGGGCGAGTGCGTTGGCCTGTGCGGCGAGAATGGCGCCGGTAAATCCACGCTGATGAAAGTCCTGTCGGCGGTCTATCCCCATGGCACCTGGGAGGGCGAAATCCTCTGGAACGGCCAGCCGCTCAAGGCGCAATCCATCAGCGAAACCGAAGCTGCCGGGATCGTCATCATTCATCAGGAACTGACCCTGGTGCCCGACCTGTCAGTGGCGGAAAACATCTTCATGGGCCACGAGCTGACGTTGCCCGGCGGGCGCATGAACTACCCGGCGATGATCCACCGCGCCGAAGCGCTGATGCGCGAACTCAAGGTGCCGGACATGAACGTGTCGCTGCCGGTGTCCCAGTATGGCGGTGGCTACCAGCAGTTGGTGGAAATCGCCAAGGCCTTGAACAAGCAGGCGCGCCTGCTGATCCTCGACGAGCCCTCTTCGGCCCTGACCCGCTCGGAAATCGAAGTGCTGCTGGACATCATCCGCGACCTCAAGGCCAGGGGTGTGGCTTGCGTGTACATCTCCCACAAGCTCGATGAAGTGGCTGCGGTGTGCGACACCATCTCGGTGATCCGCGACGGCAAGCACATCGCGACCACCGCGATGGCCGACATGGACATCCCGAAGATCATCACGCAGATGGTCGGCCGGGAAATGAGCAACCTCTACCCCACCGAACCCCATGACATCGGCGAAGTGATGTTCGAGGCGCGCCACGTCACTTGCTACGATGTCGACAACCCCCGGCGCAAACGGGTCGACAATATTTCATTCGTGCTCAAACGCGGGGAAATCCTCGGCATCGCCGGGCTGGTCGGCGCCGGCCGCACCGAACTGGTATCGGCGCTGTTCGGCGCCTATCCCGGGCGCTACGAAGGCGAAGTCTGGCTCGATGGTCAGTTGGTCGACACTCGCACACCGCTCAAATCGATCCGCGCTGGGTTGTGCATGGTGCCCGAGGACCGCAAGCGTCAGGGCATCATTCCCGACCTGGGGGTGGGCCAGAACATCACCCTGGCGGTGCTGGAAAACTACTCGAAAATGACCCGCATCGACGCCGAGGCCGAGCTGGGCAGCATCGACAAGGAAATCTCGCGCATGCACCTCAAGACCGCGAGCCCGTTCCTGCCCATCACCAGCCTTTCCGGTGGCAATCAGCAAAAAGCCGTGCTGGCGAAAATGCTGCTGACCCGACCGAAAGTGCTGATTCTTGATGAGCCGACCCGGGGCGTGGATGTCGGCGCCAAGTACGAGATCTACAAGTTGATGGGCGCGCTGGCGGCCGAAGGCGTGTCGATCATCATGGTCTCCTCGGAGCTGGCCGAAGTGCTGGGAGTTTCCGACCGCGTCCTGGTGATCGGCGAAGGCCAGTTGCGCGGCGATTTCATCAATCAGGGCCTGACCCAGGAACAGGTACTCGCCGCCGCGCTCAGCCAGCCCGACGGCCATAACAATAATGATCGGAAGTCCGCGTAGATGAATCAGGTCAAACAACTGTTTTCCCGCTACAAAATGCTCGCCCTGGTGATCGCCGTGGCGCTCATCTGGCTGTTCTTCAGTTGGCAGACCGACGGCGGGTTCCTGACCCCACGCAACCTCTCCAACCTGCTGCGGCAGATGTCCATCACCGGGATCCTCGCCTGCGGCATGGTGCTGGTGATCATCAGCGGTGAGATCGACCTGTCGGTGGGCTCGTTGCTCGGGTTGTTGGGCGGCCTGGCGGCGATTCTCGATGTGGTCTATCACATCCCGCTGCTGGCGAACCTGAGCCTGGTTGCGTTGTGCGGCCTGATGATCGGCCTGGGCAATGGCTACATGACCGCCTACCTGCGCATCCCTTCATTCATCGTCGGCCTGGGCGGCATGCTGGCGTTTCGCGGGATCCTGCTGGGCGTGACCGGCGGCACCACCATCGCCCCGGTGTCGCCGGAGCTGGTCTACGTCGGCCAGGGTTATCTGCCGCACACGGTGGGGACCGGGCTGGGCGTGGTGCTGTTCGCCCTGACGCTGTTCCTGACCTGGAAACAGCGGCGCAACCGCGCTTTGCATGGCCTGGCGGCGCACTCGCTGGTGCGTGACGTGCTGCGGGTGTTGCTGATCGGCGCGGTGCTGGCCGGGTTCGTCTACACCCTTAACAGCTACGACGGGATTCCGGTGCCGGTGCTGCTTCTGCTGGTGTTGCTGGGAGTATTCAGCTACGTCACCAGCCAGACCGTGTTCGGCCGCCGGGTCTATTCGGTGGGCAGCAATATGGAAGCCACACGCCTGTCGGGCATCAATGTGCAGGCGGTGAAGTTGTGGATCTTCGGCATCATGGGCGTCATGTGCGCCCTCGCCGGCATGGTCAACACCGCACGGCTCGCCGCGGGCTCACCCTCGGCCGGCAACATGGGCGAACTCGACGCCATCGCCGCCTGCTTCATCGGCGGCACCTCCATGCGCGGCGGCTCAGGCACCGTGTACGGCGCCCTCCTTGGCGCGCTGGTCATCACCAGCCTGGACAATGGCATGTCGATGCTCGATGTCGACAGCTATTGGCAGATGATCGTCAAAGGCAGCATCCTGGTGCTGGCGGTGTGGGTGGATGTGAGTACCCGGACTGGGCGGCGGTGAGCGGGGGTTGCCAACACTGGTGGAGACTGGGCTGACGCCATCGCGAGCAGGCTCGCTCCCACAGAGGTTTTCGTCGCTCACAAAGCCATGGTCCGCCGCACATCCACTGTGGGAGCGGGCTTGCTCCCACAGAGGTTTTTGTCGATCACAAAGCCAGGGCCCATCACAGATCCACTGTGGGAGCGAGCCTGCTCGCGATAGCGGTGGATCAGTCAACACATCCGTCGCCTGACACTCCGCTTTCGCGAGCAGGCTCGCTCCCACAGAGTTTCTGGCGCTCGCAACATTGCGCTCCGGTACAACGAACATGGCCGAGCTTGCCCGCGATGATCAAGCACGCACAGAATGACCCTCTCTTTTTCCAGCTGCACCTTAATCAGGACGAAAGGCCCCCATGCACATCGAACCGTTCTCCATCGACATCCCCAAAGACGCACTGGAGGACCTGCGGCATCGCCTGTTGAACGCCCGGCTACCTGAGCCTTTGGCCGGGCAAGGTTGGAGCGAGGGCATAGACATCGAAGTGCTACGCGATTTGCTTGCCTACTGGTCGACGACGTTCGACTGGCGCGCCCAGGAAGCCGCGCTCAATCGCCTGCCGCAGTTTGTCGCCGATGTCGGTGGGCAGCAGGTTCACTTCATTCATCAACGCGGTGTCGGGCCGGCACCCATGCCGTTGATCCTGACTCATGGCTGGCCCGGTTCCTTTATCGAGATGCAGCACATCATGCCGCTGCTGACCGACCCGGCCAGCCATGGCGGTGACCCGGCGGATGCCTTCGATGTGGTGGTGCCGTCCCTGCCCGGCTACACCTTTTCCGCGCCGTTCCCGCAGTCCGGCAGCGGCCCTTATGAAGTGGCCGGTTTGTGGGCCGAGTTGATGACCGCGCTGGGTTATGAGCGGTTCGGTGCCCAGGGCGGGGACATCGGCGCGGGCGTTTCGACCTGGCTCGGCGTGCGGTTTCCCGAGCGGGTAATAGGCATTCACCTCAACTACATCCCAGGCTCCTATCGCCCTCCCCTTGGCGAAACCGAGCCACCGCAGACCGAAGCCGAAACCACCTTCCTGCAACGCGCCGCCGCGTTTGCCGATGCCGAAGGGGCCTATGGGCACATCCAACGCACCAAGCCGCAGAGCCTGGCGGTGGGCCTGAATGACTCGCCCGCGGGGCTGCTGGCCTGGATGGGCGAAAAGATTCTGTCCTGGTGCGACACCCAGCCGGCCGTTGACCGCGATTGGCTGCTGACCAACGTCACGCTGTACTGGCTGACGAACTGCATCGGCTCATCGTTCCGGCAGTACGTGGAAGGCAGCAAGCGACCGCTCGCGTTCAGCCACGGCGAGCGGGTGAAACCTGCGGTCGGCGTGGCAGTGTTTCCCAAGGAATTGCCCATGCCGCCCCGCAGTTGGGTGGAGCGTTGCTGCGATGTGAAACGCTGGAGCGAGATGCCCAAGGGTGGGCATTTTGCGGCGTTGGAACAGCCGCAGTTGTTGGCGGAGGAAATCAGGGCGTTTTTTCGGGGTTTGCGGTAGAACCACTCCGGAAAACCTGGACTGAATATCCACTGAGCCAGTGGGTGGTCCCCCCTTGTGGCGAGGGGATTTATCCCCGCTCGACTGCGCAGCAGTCGCAAATCTTTTGGCGCTGTTTACCTGGTGAACCGCGATGTCAGGTTTTGGGGTTGCTGCGCAACCCAGCGGGGATAAATCCCCTCGCCACAGGGGTGAGTACTCTCCCAATAGTGTCGGTGACAGTGACCTGGCTTTCTGAAAATCTCGTAGGAATTCTCCACCCGTGGCGAGGGAGCTTGCTCCCGCTGGGGTGCGTAGCAGCCCCAAACCGCCCGCCTCGTTACTCCAGGCACACCGCGGGCGCAGGTTTTGCGGTGACTGCGTCACCGAGCGGGAGCAAGCTCCCTCGCCACGGGGGGTGTGGGCGTCCTACAGAGCAGTTGTTGGGGCCGGAATCGACTTCTATAGTTGGGTTCGCCGCTGGCTCTGGTCGGTGGCAGGGTTTCGCAGCCCTAGGCGAATGATCTGCACCGTCGAATGAAAAATCAGGCAAACTTGCCGGCTTTCATTTTATGGCGGTTGCGCGCGGGAGACCTTCGGGTCTGCCGAGTTTGGTTATTCCTCGGTCTGCGAACCCGCGCGTAGCTGCCACCCATTTGTTTCGCAGCAGAAAAGGTGGCAATTCATTCTCTCTTGATGGATTTCAACCTAATGACCACGCATGAATCGAATGACCGCTTCACCCCGATCACCCAAACCGCCACCACCTACCCCGTCCTGCTGATCGACACCCAAGCCCCACTCCCCGAACTCCATGCCTGCGTCAGCGAGCGCCTGCATGCCACCCTCGATTACCTGACTCTGATGGCCTGCACCACGCTGCGCGATTCCGCCAGCACCGACCTCAACACCGTCACCAACGTTGCCCGGATCCTGGTTCAAGACGTAACCGACATCTTCGCCGTCATCGAACGCCGCGGCCTCGAAGACTAACCCCGTCCCCTGTGGCGAGGGGATTTATCCCCGCTGGGTTGCGCAGCAACCCCAGATCAGGCACCGCGGTTCAGCAGGTAAACCGTGCCAGCCGGTTTACGACTGCTGCGCAGCCGAGCGGGGATGAATCCCCTCGCCACAACTGGTCATATTCGCGCCGAACCACATCGGCCCGAATCAACAAATGGAGAGATTCACATGGAAGTCCGTCACCCGCTGCAACCTTCGCAATGCGCCAACATGGAAGACATCCGCGGCGAAATCGACGCCTTGGATCGGGCCGTTATAGAGCTGCTGGGCAAGCGCTTCCAGTACGTACTGGCGGCCTCGAAGTTCAAGACCTCGGCGACTTCGGTGCGCGCGCCGGAGCGTTTCAAGGCAATGCTAGCGACCCGCCGCGAATGGGCTGAGGCCGAGGGGCTGAGTCCGGATGCGGTGGAGAAAATGTACTCCGACCTGGTGAACCACTTCATTGCCGAAGAAATGAAGCACTGGTCTGCGCATCAGCCTCAAAGCTAATGCGCACTTCCCTTGTGGCGAGGGGATTTATCCCCGCTGGGTTGCGCAGCAACCCCAATCCAGGACACCGCGGTGCAGCAGACACACCGCATCAACCGGATGGCGGCTGCTGCGCAGCCGAGCGGGGATAAATCCCCTCGCCACAGGTTTGCGTGTTCCCGCATTCAAGGCGCTAGGCCCCTCCAGGTTCCGTCAACGCCGCCAGCAACAGCGGATGCAACACCGCCTCCGGATGTTTCTCCTGCCAGGCCAACAACTCCCGGCGCATGCCCGGCGTCCAGAAGCTCTGGATGTGCTGGCGCACGCCTTTCACCGCCAGGGTGTGGTCCGGTTCGCTGGAGAAATACTGGGCGATCTGGTTGGCCATCTTGATCAGGCTTTCAGCACTCATCGGCGCACCTCGGCTTTCTCGGCATGCCGGCGTTCGCGCAGCAGGCGCACTTGTTCATCACTGAACGCCTGATAGCGTTTCTGCCATTCCGAAGGCTGGCTGACCCGCACGATTTCCACCGCCGTCACCTTGTATTCCGGGCAGTTGGTAGCCCAGTCGGAGTTGTCGGTGGTGATCACGTTGGCCCCCGATTCGGGGAAGTGGAAGGTGGTGTAGACCACCCCCGGCGCGACCCGCTCGGTGACTCTCGCCCGCAGTACGGTCTGCCCGGCGCGGCTGCCGATCCCGACCCAATCGCCGTCGACGATGCCACGGTTCTCGGCGTCGGTCGGGTGGATTTCCAGGCGGTCTTCCTCGTGCCATGCCACGTTGTCGGTGCGCCGGGTCTGGGCGCCGACGTTGTACTGGCTGAGGATCCGGCCGGTGGTGAGCAACAGCGGATAGCGGTTGTTGACCTTCTCCTCGGTGGGCACGTAGCCGGTGAGCATGAAGCGCCCTTTGCCGCGCACGAATTGCTCGATGTGCATGGTCGGGGTGCCGTCCGGCGCGGCATCGTTGCACGGCCATTGCAGGCTGCCGTGGCGATCGAGCTCAGCGTAGCTGACGCGGGTGAAGGTCGGCGTCAGACGGGCGATCTCGTCCATGATCTGCGACGGATGGCTGTAGTTCATCTTGTAGCCCAGGGCGTCGGCCAGGGCGATGGTGGCTTCCCAGTCGGCCTTGCCGGCCAGGGGCTCCATCACCTTGCGCACCCGGGAGATACGGCGCTCGGCGTTGGTGAAGGTGCCGTCCTTCTCAAGGAACGAGCTGCCCGGCAGGAACACGTGGGCGAACTTGGCCGTTTCGTTGAGGAAGATGTCCTGCACCACCACGCATTCCATGGCGCTCAGGGCCGCGGTCACATGCTGGGTGTTCGGGTCGCTCTGGGCGATGTCTTCACCCTGGCAGTAAAGCGCCTTGAACGTGCCGTCCAAGGCAGCCTCGAACATGTTCGGGATGCGCAGGCCCGGGTCGGGTTGCAGGGTCACGTTCCACGCCTGTTCGAACTGGGCGCGAACGGTTTCGTTGGAGATGTGCCGGTAGCCGGGCAGCTCGTGGGGGAACGAACCCATGTCGCACGAGCCCTGAACGTTGTTCTGCCCGCGCAACGGGTTCACGCCGACACCTTCGCGGCCAATGTTGCCGGTGGCCATGGCGAGGTTGGCAATGCCCATCACCGAGGTACTGCCCTGGCTGTGTTCGGTGACGCCGAGGCCGTAGTAGATGGCCGCGTTGCCGCCGGTGGCATAGAGCCTTGCGGCGGCGCGGATCTGCTCGGCAGGCACACCGCACACCGGGCCCAATACCTCGGGGGCGTTCTCCGGCAGGCTGACGAAATCGCTCCAGCGGGCAAAATCCGCTGCCTCACAGCGCTCGTCGACGAAACGCCGGTTCACCAGCCCTTCAGTGACAATCACATGAGCCAATGCGTTGAGCATCGCAACGTTGGTACCGGGGCGCAGTTGCAAGTGCAGCTCGGCGCGGGCATGCGGCGAATCCACCAGGTCGATGCGCCGTGGGTCGATGACAATCAACCGCGCCCCCTGGCGCAGGCGGCGCTTGAGCTGCGAGCCGAACACCGGGTGAGCGTCGGTGGGGTTGGCGCCCATCACCAGGATCACGTCGGCCTTCATCACCGAGTCGAAGTTCTGGGTACCGGCCGATTCCCCAAGGGTTTGCTTCAGGCCATAGCCGGTGGGCGAATGGCAGACGCGGGCACAGGTGTCGACGTTGTTGTTGCCGAACGCGGTGCGCACCAGTTTCTGCACCAGGTAGGTTTCTTCGTTGGTGCAGCGGCTGGAGGTGATGCCGCCGATCGAATCACGCCCGTACTTGAGCTGGATCCGCCGCAACTCGCTGGCTGCGTAAGTGACTGCTTCCTCCCAGCTGACTTCCTGCCACGGATCGCTGATGTGCTTGCGGATCATCGGTTTGGTGATGCGATCCGGGTGAGTGGCGTAGCCCCAGGCGAAGCGGCCCTTGACGCAGGAATGGCCATGGTTGGCCTGGCCGTTCTTGTCCGGGACCATGCGCACCAGTTGCTCGCCCTTCATCTCGGCGCGGAACGAACAGCCCACCCCGCAGTAGGCGCAGGTGGTGATGACGCTACGCTCCGGCTGGCCAATCTCCACCACGCTCTTGTCGATCAGCGTGGCGGTCGGGCAGGCCTGCACGCAGGCGCCGCAGGACACGCATTCGGAGTCGAGGAAGTTGTCACCGCCGGCCGCTTCCACACGGGAATCGAAACCGCGCCCGGTGATGGTCAGGGCGAAGGTACCTTGGATCTCTTCACAGGCGCGCACGCAGCGGCTACACACGATGCACTTGCTCGGGTCGTAGTCGAAATAGGGGTTGGAAACATCCTTGGTCTCGGCCAGGTGGTTGGCGCCTTCGTAGCCGTAACGCACCTCGCGCAGACCGACCTGCCCTGCCACCGTCTGCAATTCGCAATTGCCGTTGGCCGGACACGTCAGGCAGTCCAGCGGGTGGTCGGAGATGTACAGCTCCATCACATTGCGCCGCAACGTGGCGAGCTTGGAGGTCTGGGTGCGGACCACCATGCCCTCGGTCACCGGCGTGGTGCAGGAGGCCGGGTAACCGCGCATGCCGTCGATTTCCACCAGGCACATGCGGCAGGAACCGAAGGCTTCCAGGCTGTCGGTGGCGCAGAGCTTGGGAATGGTGGTGCCGAGCAATGCAGCGGCGCGCATCACCGAGGTGCCGGACGGAACGCTGATCTCGCGTCCGTCGATGGTCAAGCTGACCTGCACCTCGCTTTCACGAGCGGGGGTGCCAAGGTCGATGTCAGTGCTGGGGTCGAAGATGTTGATCATTGGTCGGCCTCCGTGGTCGCCAGACCGAAATCGGCGGGAAAGTGCTTGAGGGCGCTGGCGACGGGGTAGGACGTCATCCCACCGAGGGCACAGAGCGAACCGTATTGCAGGGTGTCGCACAGGTCTTGCAGCAGCAGCGCCTGTTCCTGGCGCACATTGGCATCGGTGCTGGCGATCAGACGATCCACCACCTCCACCCCGCGAGTGGAACCAATCCGGCACGGCGTGCATTTGCCGCAGGATTCCTCGGCACAGAACTGCAAGGCGAACCGCGCCATATGGGCCATGTCCAGGCTGTCGTCAGCCACCACCACGCCACCGTGGCCGAGCATCGCGCCCATGGCAGCGAACGCTTCGTAGTCCAGCGGCGTGTCGAACTGCGACGGCGGAACCCAGGCGCCCAACGGCCCGCCCACCTGCGCAGCCTTCAACGGCCGACCGCTGGCGGTGCCGCCGCCGTAACCTTCCACCAACTCCCGCAGGCTCAAGCCGAAAGCACGCTCCACGAGGCCAGCCTGACGGACATTGCCGGCCAGCTGGAACGGCATCGTGCCCAAGGAGCGGCCCATGCCGAAATCACGGTAGAACTGCGCGCCTTTCTCCAGGATCACCGGGACCGAGGCCAGGGTCACCACGTTATGCACCAGGGTCGGCAAGCCAAACAGGCCTTGCAACGCCGGCAGCGGCGGTTTGGCACGCACCTCGCCGCGCTTGCCCTCCAGCGATTGCAGCAACGAGGTTTCCTCGCCACAAATGTAGGCACCCGCCCCCACCCGCACTTCCAGCTCGAAGCGGCGACCGCTGCCCCCCGCGTCCGCGCCCAGGTAACCGGCGCTGCGAGCGATGCCCAGGGCCTGGTTCAGGGTGCTGACGGCGGCCGGGTATTCCGAGCGCACATAGATGTAGCCCATCGTCGCGCCAACCGCGATGCCGGCGATGATCATGCCTTCGATCAGCAGGAACGGGTCGCCTTCCATCAACATGCGGTCGGCGAACGTCCCGGAGTCACCTTCGTCGGCGTTGCACACCACATACTTCTGCGGCCCCACTGCCTCGCGCACGGTGCGCCACTTGATGCCTGCTGGAAATGCCGCGCCACCTCGACCACGCAGGCCGGAGTCGAGCACGCTGGTCACCACATCCAGGCCATCCATCTGGATCGCCCGCGCCAGGCCCTGAAAACCGCCCTTGGCCCGGTACTCATCCAACGACAGCGGCTGGGTGATGCCGGCACGGGCGAACAACAGGCGCTGCTGGCTCTTGAGATACGGGATCTCTTCCACCGGGCCCAAGGCCAGCGGATGACTGCCGGGATCGCCCACCAGTGCATCGAGCAGGCTCGGTACGTCTTGCGGCGTGACGGGACCGAAACCCAGGCGCACACCGGCGCTTTCGAATTCCAGCAGCGGTTCCAGCCAATAGAGACCACGGGAACTGGTGCGACGCAGCTCCAGCGGCAATTGTCGACGTTCAGCTTCACTGACCAGTGCCGCCGCCACCTTGTCTGCGCCCACGGCGCAGGCCACCGAATCACGGGGGATGCAAAGCGTCAGCATGAGCCCTCCTCCAGGCAACCGTTCACCAATTGACGCAGGCGCTCCGGGGTCAACCGCGCATGCAGTTCACCGTCCAGTTCCAGGGCCGGCGAACACACGCAGGCCCCCAGGCAATACACCGGCCGCAGGTTGATGCTGCCATCGGCGCTGGTGCCGTGATCGTCCAGGGACAAGTGTTCGCGCAGCTGCGCCGCCAACCCTTCGGCGCCCTTGCTCTGGCAGGACTCGGCCCGGCACAGGCGCAAGGTATGCCGCGCCGGCGGCGTGGTCCGGAAGTCGTGGTAGAAACTGATTACCCCGCGCACTTCAGCCTCGCTGAGGTTAAGGGCATGGGCGATTTCAGGGACGGCGGTGTCGGGCACATACCCGCAACCTTCCTGGATGGCATGCAGGATCGGCAACAAGGCACCCGGGGTGGCCTTTTCGCGTTCCAGCACGCTGTGAATCAGAGGCAGGTGAAGCGTCTCATCGAGCATAAGTGACCTCGGCATCTCGAACGCCACCGCCGCATAGCGGCAGCCGTCCGGAGTCTTGGCTGCGGCGCCCGGCCCACGTCACGGTAGCGTGGTTGATCCAGACGCCATTCCTGCTCTCCGGCCAGGCGTCTTGACGCGCCTGGTCCGGGGCATCCTTACAGCTTGCCACTCCCCAAGGGTGGCGATTGCACGTGGACGACAGAACGTGTTCTGAAAGCGACTTGAGGTGAGATGTGAGCTTAGTTCAAATCGTGCATCAGCCTCATCCATCAGAGGTTGCCATTGGAACCCGCACGCGGGCACGTATCGGCCACAGCCGCTCCCACCACTACTTCAACTCCACCAACCGAATCGACTGCGACCCATCCAGTGACAGGTGAATCACCCCCGCCTTGCTGGGGAAATTCGGCGCATCGCTGTCGGTATTTTCCAGCACCGGAATGTCGATCAAGGTCTGCTCGCCCGCGGGATCGCTGACCAGTTTGGCGTCCAGTTTGTCGATCGAACGCCAGCTGTCACCGCCGATGCGAATCACGTCGAGCAAGCTGAAATGTTTCACACCCTCCTCGTTCTCTTCCGGGGTAAAAGCCGCCAGGTATTGGCTGTAGTTGTTGCCCATGCCGTAGCCTTCGATGGTGAACACGGCGAACGTGACCTCGCTTTCCTCGCCGGTATTCAGCGTCTGCACCAGTGTCGCTTCCGGGTAGCCGGTGGCGTAGCTGTCTTTGAGCAGCTCTACCAGATGCCCGACCTGTTTTTCCAGCGGTTTTGGAATCGGCGGCTCGGCGGCTTGGGTCAGGGTACAGGCGAGGAACAGGCTGGCGGTAAGCAGGTGTAATTTCATGGAGGAGAAAGTCCGAGGTACGGGAAGTCGGCGCGGATAGTAGCGCATTAGCAGCATGGTTGATTAGCCTGTCGTTGCCCGTAGCAGACGGCTCACTAAGGAACGCCATTTGTCGCCCCTGGCACAAACACGATTTCACGTCCTTTGCGGCCATCGGTCACGATGCGATTCACCAGTTCATCCTGGATATGGGCGTACTCGGACAGCGAAAGTCGCGGCCGAGTCGCGTCGATGACCTGCGCGAAGATTCGCGTGCCGTTCAGCAAGACTTCCATGGTAATCAGGGTGCTGATCAAAGTGCCGGGAAGGCAGTCAGCCTTGACGCTGTAGGTCAGGGGTCGCTTGCGATCGAATTGCTGGAGCACCATCTCGACGGCAGCCATTTCACTGTTGGCTCCATGGCTGCCGGCCACCAGATTACTGGGCTCTTCCCTGCCTCCGAGACCATGGCCGCGCAAATGGAGCCATTCCTGGTCATCACGGGCGGCATAGCGTGTTGCCGACAATGAGCCACTTTCGATCAACCCCACCGCCCTTCTGGCGTCCTCAACAGTGACGTTGCTCAAGGGCGGCAACAGGCCGAACGCCGTACCATTAGCAACGGCACTGAAGAACTTCGCCATGACACTGCCCTGGGACTTTCGTTTTTCGGCATTGCGACCGGTCCCCACCAGCGCCTGTTCCAACGACATATTGCTGTAGCCCGACTCATCGACCGCCCATTGGCGATGGTTCCAGTCGGCAGCGATCTGGTGCATCGAAGGTTGTTCGCGCTCAAGGCGCATGGTCATGTGAAAGCCCCCGGCTTTCCTCTTGGCCCTGAAGATTTTGCGCCAATGATAAAGATTGGAATGAGGCCGATTTCTCATCAAATACCAACCGCGTCCCCTTGAATCCACAAGCCGGCCCAGTGCGCCGGTGCCACCGGGTGACGGATCGAACCTGAACGGTGGGACCACGCCCTCCGGCGGATCCATCTCGCCCACCCCTTCGATCCGGACCTTACCGGGGGAGATTTTTGGCGTGGTGCGTGCAACATGCTTGATCGTTGCGCTGCTGGGTGCAGAGGCGTCTGGCAGCGAGGCCGAGCCGTCGTCCAGTAACGTGTTGCAAAAAGGGCAGTACATGAACAGATCACTGACCGGGTAGTGGCACTTCCTGCAATTGGACACGGCGCGCTCCTCCTTGAATCCGTGGAAAAGGCTAGCAGATGGGCCGTCTTTCGGTCGGTTGACTGGATGAAAAAGCCGCCTTTGGTAGCAGGCGGATGCCATCCACGGCGGTATTGGCATTTTCTACGTCGCGCAATCAACGTCGATCGAAAGGAAACGGCAAAATCTAACCTGAGCAAACGCGGCTAGGCACGCCCCTACCGTTATAGTCGACTCTATTGCGACCGTACTTCCAAGAGCTCTCCCTGATGCACGACATGCCGACCCACCTCGCCTACACCCAACGCTTCAACGCCGTGCTCGCCTACATCGAGGCCAATCTCGAAGGTGACCTGTCGGTGAAAACGCTCGGTCAGGTGGCGAATTTTTCGGCGTTTCACTTTCATCGGCAGTTCACCGCGTTCGTCGGTGTGCCGGTTTCACGTTATGTGCAACTGATGCGACTGCGACGCGCGGCCCATCGCCTGGCGGCAGCGGCTGATTACTCGGTACTGGAGGCGGCACTCGGTGCCGGTTTTGAAAGTCCCGAGGCATTCAGTCGGGCGTTCCGGCGGGCATTCGGCCTGACGCCCAGCGCATTCCGCAAGGCACCGAACTGGCAGGTCTGGAACGCGGTGTTCACCATCCCTCACTTTTCCAGGACGATTACCATGCAAGTACGAATTGTGGATTTCGCTGAAGTCCGGTTGGCAGCGCTTGAGCATTGCGGCCCGCCCGGTCTTGTCAATGAAAGTGTGCGCAAGTTTATCCAGTGGCGCATGCAGAGCGGGCAATCGCCGGTGGCGTCGAGTCGCAGCTTCGGTATTCCCTATGGCAACCCCGATACGACGCCGCCAGAACAATTTCGCTTCGCCATTTGCGGCGAGATTCACGAGGCCGTAGTGCCCAATGAATTCGGTGTGCATGAGCGGGTCATTCCTGCTGGTCGTTGCGCGGTGGTGCGGCACACCGGGTCACCGGATCACATCGGCGAAACGATCTATCCGGTCTATCGCGACTGGCTGCCTGACAGTGGAGAAGAGCTGCGCGACCATCCACTGTTCTTTCATTACCTGAGCGTCTATCCCGAGACGCCACAGGATCAATGGCAAACCGATGTGTATGTTCCGTTGCAATAGCGACTGAGCGGACTGGGCCCGGAACTGACGAGGTTCTGTTCTGGATGGGCTGCTCAACGACCGCCTGCAACCACCGCAGCCCGACGCGCCACCCGCTCCCGACAAGCCTCACCAAACGCCTGGAAGATCCTCAGATAATCCGGATTGGCCGTCACCTGCCATTCCGGATGCCACTGCACCCCCAAGGCGAATGCCTGGCTGCCCTCAACAGAAAGCCCCTCCACCAATCCGTCTTCGGCCACAGCCTCCACACGCAAGCCACCTCCCACCCGCGCAATGCCCTGGCCGTGGACGGAATTGACCTGGATGACGCCAGAGAGACCCAGCCGGGACAACACGCCGCCCGGTTGCACGGTCATGGCGTGGGTCCGGGCATATTGGTCTTCGACCGGTTCGTTGCTCGGCGGCTCGTGCTCGGCGCCCGGTCCGTCGAGTTGTTGATGTAGAGAGCCACCGAACGCGACGTTCATTTCCTGGAAGCCGCGGCAGATCCCCAGCACCGGCACGCCCGCCGCCACCGCAGCGCGCCAGAGCGGCAGCGCCAGTTGGTCGCGGGCCGGATCGTGAGGCGTTCCCGGTGGGCTGGGTGGGCCGTCGTAGCGATGGGGTTCGATATTCGAAGGAGAGCCGGTGAACAGCAACCCGTCCATGCCCTCGATGATCTCGGCCAAATCGAGCAATTCCGGGAAGACCGGCACAATAAGCGGCAAGCCCTTGGCCGCCGAAGCGACCGCAAGGGCATATTTGTCGTTACTGATCTGGACGGTGTGCGGACCGATCTGCCATGAACAGGCAACGATTCCGATCCTGGGCAAACGAGACGGGCTGCCCTGCTTTTCTAAACCGGCGTGAGTGGAATGCATCAGTGGGCCCTTTAGCGTCGACGATTACCGTTTGGAGGGCGACGCGAGCCCGGTTGTTCATTCGAAATGACTGAGGTTTTTCGTCATGGAGTGCGGGTCGATAGCAAGCCAAGGTCACTTTGCATTGGCGTTGGAGGTGCCACTGCTATCGTGAGCAGGCTCGCTCCCACATGGGTTCTCGGGCGTTCACAGATCCGGCGTTCACCACAAATCCTCTGTGGGAGCGAGCTTGCTCGCGATAGCGGTGGGTCAGCTTGAAGTGATGTTGAATGTACCGACGCTATCGCGAGCAGGCTCGCTCCCACATGGGTTCTCGGGTGTTCACAGATCCGGCGTTCACCACTAATCCCTGTGGGAGCGAGCTTGCTCGCGATAGCGGTGGGTCAGCTTGAAGTGATGTTGAATGTACCGACGCTATCGCGAGCAGGCTCGCTCCCACATGGGTTCCGGGGTGTTCACAGATCCGGCGTTCACCAAAAATCCTCTGTGGGAGCGAGCCTGCTCGCGATGGCGGTGGATCGGCTTGCATTAATGTCGCATGAGCTCTCTCTAAGCGGTCTACCCCGCCCCCGCCACATCAAACCCCTGTTCCAAATCCTCGATCAACGCGCCGACATCCTCCAACCCGATGTGCAAGCGCACCACCGGATTCAATGCCCGGTCCTGTGCACTGTCGCGATCTCCGACATGCGCGACGGTCACCAGGCTTTCGTACCCACCCCAGGAAGCGCCGAGCCCGAACAACTGCAACGCATCGATGAAGCGCTCCAGATAAGCATCGTCGGCGCGCTGAAGTTCGAAGGACAACAAGCCGTTGCTGCCCTGGAAATCGCGCTTCCACAGGGCATGGCCCGGGTGGTCGGTCAGTGCCGGGTGGAAGACCCGTTTCACCTGCGGCTGTGCCTGCAACCAATGGGCGACTTCCAGCCCCTGGCGCTCGTGCACATCCAGGCGTGGCGCGAGGGTGCGGGCGCCGCGCAGGACCAGGTAGGCATCGTCGGGACTGACGGTGGTGCCGAAGGTGTCGCTCATGGCTGCCAGCGCCGGCCAAGCCTCTTCCCGGGTGCAGACGCTGCCCATGACCACGTCGCTGTGGCCGCAGAGGTATTTGGTCAGGGCCATGATCGAGATGTCGGCGCCCAGGGTCAGCGGTCGGTACAGATAGCCCGAGCCCCAGGTGTTGTCTACCGCCAGCAGAATCCCCCGCGGCTTGCACAGCGCCGCGATGGCCGGCAGATCGCAGAGTTCGTACAGCAGCGAACCGGGCACTTCGGCGTAGACCATTTTGGTGTTGGCTTGCAGCCGTGCAGCCAGGTCGCTGCCGTCGGGGGCGAAGTAGCTGACTTCGATGCCGAAGGCCTGGAGAAAGTCTCGCGCCACGCGGCGTACCGGCGAATACACCGCGTCGGTGATCAGCACATGATCGCCAGGGCGCAAGTACGCCAGGAAGGTTTGCGCCACTGCCGCCAGCCCGGTGCCAAACAGACGGGTGCGATAGCCGCCCTCCAGCTCAGTGACGAGGTCTTCCAGGGCGAAGGCGGTAGGATTGCCCTTGGCGCCATAACTCAGAAGCCGCTCGCTGTCGCGCCGTGAGCGGACGTCACGCATCTGCGCCAGGTTGTCGAACAGCACGGTGCTCAGGCGACTGACGGGAACGTTGACGCCCCTGGCGCCGCTGCCCTTCTCGGTCCGCGCAGCGTGGACCAGACGGGTGCGGACTCGCTCCTCGACAGGCTGCGAGCGCAGCGGTTTCAGACTGGCGACTTCATCTGCACTCATCTGCGCCAGCAGGCCGATTTCCCAGGCCAGGTACTGACGCGCCGCATCCTTGTTACCGGCATGCCGGTCATGGGTGAAAAACAGGAAGTCGATGCACTGTTCATCCGGCAGCGTTTCGGCGCCCTTCTCCAGCGCCAGACCAGCCGAAGACCAGCCACCGTCGAGCAAACGCACCTGCCCACGCTGCGTTTCAGGCAATTCCAGCGCGGCCAGGGCTGCCAACCGCGGATCATCGGCGACCAGCACCACCGGCCGCTGCTCACCGGCGACCGCGCCCGCCAGCAACGGCCGGATCGACCAGCGCGCCCCGGCGATATGACCATTGCGATAAGCCATGCTAGGTCGCAAGTCGATCAACGCGACTGCACCGTCCTTCAGCGCATCGATCAAGTCCTGCACGCTGATCAGTGGCAAGTCTTCAGGCAATACGACGTCTGGCTTCGGCAACGCCAAGCCACTGCTCAAGCCCTCGGCCAGCACGTAGGCCTCGTGCCCCAGCTGCCGCAGCCAAGCGGCAATGATCGGAGCGCGCACGCCGTCGTTGTCGAACAGCACCACCCGCGCCCCTCGCACGCCCACATACAGGTCGGTGGACTGAATCAACTGCCCGCCCGGCGTGTGTTGTGCCCCCGGTAACGTGCCGGCAGCGAACTCCTCGGCGGTGCGCACGTCACCCAGGAACAAACTGCGCCCGGCTTCAATCGCCCACTGCTGAACCTGAGCCGCCTCGACGGTTACCGCGCCGGCCCGTTCGGCCAGTTGCGTCGCCGCCAGCCGCTGCGCCGCAAGGTTGCTGGTCGACACCTCATCGGCATAACGACGTTCGCTGCCGTGCTCCAGCTGGAGATCTTCCAGGTACCAGCCTTGGGTGCCGTTTTCCAAGGCGTAGACCGGGTTCTTGATGCCCAGGTCGATCAACGTCTGGGCGCCGATGATGCTGCGGGTTCGCCCCGCGCAATTGACCACGATCGGCGTCTGCTCATCCGCCACCAGGTCGTGCACGCGATAACCCAGTTCACCGTTCGGGCAGCAGACCGAACCGGGAATGGTCATCTTGCGGTATTCCTCGAACGGCCGGCCGTCGAGCACCACCAGCGGTTCACCCCGGGCCTGCCATTGCGCCAGTTGCCGTGCGCTGACATGCGGCGTGTGCCGGGCCTCTTCGACCTTTTCGCCAAAGGCCTTGGACGGCACATGCACCCCGGCAAACAGTTGGTATCCGGCGCGCTGCCAACCATCGGCGCCACCTTCCAGAATCTGCACATCGGTGTAGCCCAGCACGTGCAGACGTTGCGCCGAACGTTGCGCCAGCGATCCGCCGTCCTGGTCGTAAATCACCAGCCGCACCTGAGGATTTGGCGCCAGGCGCCGGACTTCCAGTTCCAGGCGACTGTAGGGCAGGTTCACCCCGAAAAACAGATGCGCTTCGCCATACTGGCCGTGCTCGCGCACATCAAACAGGGCGATTTCCTGCCCGTCGAACAACCACTGCTGCAATTGTCCGGGAGTTATGGTCTGGCTCATGAAAGTCCCGCTGGAGAAAGATGGATGGCTGGCATGCACGGGGAATCAGTGGGCGTAGGCCTTGATCGACGGGGCCATTTGCGAGGCGTTGTAATTGAGGATACGCCCGTCCGCTTCAACGCCATAACGCCCGTTGAGGGATTCCAGCGGCAAGCCATACAGGTGGAAATGCAGGGTCGGCTGCTCGCCCGCGACCCGGATACCGTGCAGGTCCTCACCGAGGAAGGCGATGGAGGTGCCGGGCTGCACGACGATTTCTTTTTCCAGGTGCAACGTTGTGTAGCCCGGCTCGCGACCTTCGTCATCGCGGCGGTAGACGTAGTTGATCTCCTGGCCTTGCACCGCGCTGATGATGGCCCAGGTCTCGTGGTTGTGAGGGATGGTGCTTTTGCCCGGCAGCAGCGAGTTGAGGTACAGCGTCGGCGTGTCGCCGTCGTCATTCAGGCGATAGCGAAACGCGGTGCTGCCCTGCCCCGGCACCGGCGCCGGGAAGGCGTCGAAGTTGAACAGGTCGCGGCGCTCGGCCAGCCCTTCCAACAGCGCGACGATTTCCTCGAGGGCGGCGCGGTCGACGCCACGCTGATGAATCACCCGCACTTTCTGCAGGAAGTCTTCGATGACATCGGGACGGCTAAAGATACTCATGAGGCAGGCTCCATTTTTATCGATAGAAAATCAGACGGACAGGCTGTAGCGACTGAGGTTGGTCAACAGGTACGGGTCGTTGGCAATCGGCTGCCGGCGCCCCGGATCCCCCAAGGCATGACGCAGGAATTCGCGGGTGCGTTCGCTGGTGGGGGCCTGGAAAATCCGCGCCGCGCTACCGTGCTCGACGATCACGCCGTTCTCGGTGAAATAGACGACGTCGCTGATTTCCTCGGCGAAGCGCATTTCATGGGTGACCAGCACACAGGTCATGCCCTCCTCGGTCAGCTCACGGATCACTGTGAGCACCTCACCAACGGTTTCCGGGTCCAGGGCCGAGGTCACTTCGTCGAACAGGATCAGCTCCGGGCGCATCGCCAAGGCACGGGCAATCGCCACCCGTTGCTGCTGCCCCCCGGACAGTTGGCCTGGATAGGCATCGGCCTTGTGCTCCATGCGCACCTTGGCCAGCAAGGCGCGGGCGTCCTTCTCGGCGTCGATTCGATTGCGCCCCAGCACCTTGCGCGGGGCGATCACCAGGTTTTCCAGCACCGACAGGTGCGGGAACAGGTTGTACTGCTGGAACACGAACCCGACCCGTTTGCGCAACTCGATGCGCTGGGCTTCCCGGGCCAGGGCGTGAACCTCGGTCGCGCCGACGCGAATGCTGCCGCGCTGGGGCTGCAACAGCCCGGTGATGCAGCGCAGGATCGTCGACTTGCCCGAGCCGGACGGGCCGATGATCGACACGGCCTGACCTCGGTAGACATCGAGGTCGACGCCCTTGAGTACCGGGTTGCTGCCAAACGACAGGTGCAGGTCACGCAGGCTGACCAGAGGCTCGGCGACGGTTTCAGTAGAAGGCATAGCGTCGCTCCAGGTATTGGGTCAGACGGGAAATCGGGTAGCAGTAGGCAAAGAACAGCACCAGCAGGCTCAGGTAGATCACCACGGTGAAACCGGTCAGGTTCACGGTATTGCTGGCGATCTGTGCGGTGTCGATCACGTCATGCACGCCCACCAGGGACGCCAGCGCCGTGCCCATGGTGATGACGGCGTACAGGTTCATCCACGGCGGCAACATGCGTTTGAAGCACTGCGGCAGAATGATCGAGCGGAAGATCTGGCCACGGCTGAACGCCAGGGACCGCGCGGCTTCCCACTGGGTGCTGGGGATGGAGGCAATGGCACCACGAAAAATTTCCGCGACGTTGGCGCTGGCCGGCAAGGCCAGGCCGAGGGTGACCTTGACCCAGTCGGGGAACGCGACGTAAGTGCTGCCAATCCGAATCTCGAACGGGAACACGTAGGTGGTGAAATAGATCAGCACC
>Ga0209795_10000158_pt1 | contig 62693 bp, 85 predicted proteins | sample AgamicOrMarz_FD_187166 | JGI IMG/M metagenome (GOLD analysis project Ga0209795, IMG submission 187166) | Agave microbial communities from Guanajuato, Mexico - Or.Ma.rz (SPAdes) (version 2) | ecosystem: Host-associated > Plants > Phyllosphere > Phylloplane/Leaf | place: Guanajuato, Mexico...
CTTCCGGGGTGAGCTCGTTGGGCGGCATGTTCTGCCACTCACGGGTCCGGTTGGTCGCCTCGCCCAGCTGCTGCGCCCGTTGGACCTCCTACACCTGCTCCAATTGCTGCTCCTGCTATTTTTGTAACAGCAGAAGTTTGTTGTTCCATAGTGCGCTTAAATTGATTAATTTCTCGCATCATAAACTTGAACTGTTTTGAAGCTCCAAAGATCTTTTTGATTGGTATCCATAACAAGACTAGAACTAAAAGAAATGCCATCATCATAACTACAGTTCCGATATATCCGCCTGTACTTGATGAATTTACTTCATAGATTGAACTTACTACAGTGAAATAAATTAACGTAGCAAGGGAAGCTGCAACTTTCACAATTAACGGAAGCGATAATTGAAAAGCAAATCTATTTAATACTCCAATCTGTTGCGGAAAAGCAGCCCATATGAACACGAAAGGAGCAACAGAAGCAATTCCGATATACCAGAATTGACATGCTTCTAAAATGATCATTAAGAGCATAAAAGGAACTCCACTAATTGAGTTAACGAACGAGTAAACTCCTGTAAAGATCAAACGATTATCAACATTGGCATATGTCATATTGATATTTTTCTTTTCTTTAACTTCGTTTTTCTCGATATATTCTAGACGTTTCTCTCCTGGTCGCTTCTTTAGAAGTGTGTCAATACGTTTTTTACCGATGTCCTTATCCTCATCTGTTCCGTATTGCATGAACATATATGGTCTGTGTACGAATTGATCCCATATGTTATCAAACATCTCTTTTCGAATAGCAGTCATTGGTTGATCTGCTTTTGTAAGAGCTTTAGAAGGTCCAGTTAAAACAACCTGTGATAATTCTGTGGAGATCTGATTCATTCCTTTTAAGTACCATCCGTAACTTGAGAAAAATGTAATTGCAATCACACAAACTAGAATTGTATGCCCTATCGATTGAAATGCGCCTAATTGCTGTTTTTTTCCTATGAAGAGATATAAACCATACATGGTAGCTAAAGACGATATAAGAGGCATTAATTGACCGAATAGACCTGTATCCTTGATTTCTCCTGACTCGTCAATTCCGACAATTGATTGAATCATATTTTCCATTTTTGTATCGATTAATTGATTAATAACATTGTGATCGAATACCATGTTTAATCCGTTAATTAAAGCGGTGACGATAAAAACGTTATAGCGGAAGACTGTATTTGCTACCATGTTTTTACCTTCGTAGAAAATGTTTGTTGCTTTCTCTTCAAGTGACTTTCCAGTGAAAAAGTCCATTGTATTTTCAATGGCGCTTTCTGCAGCGTTTTGATCGTCCTCGTCGGCTTTTTCATTTGTTGTTACGTCTAAGTAGTAATAAGACTTTGAACCATCATCTAATTTATTTGTATAACCCTTGAAAACATTGTCCTCAAGGGTAGTCATTGGTTTAACTTCTTCTTTTTTATCAGCAAAAGCAGGGGAGGTACTTGTCAATAGAATCATACTTACTGCAGCTGCAGCAAATAGCTTTTTAACGTTCAACTTTTTCACCTTCTTTATAAGAATGAACAATTACACCGTCTTTTTCATGGCCTTTAATTTTTGCTTTCATCACTCTACCTTCAATTCCAAGAAGAGAATCACTTTTCCAGTTTCCGTCTTGATCTTTGATCATTTCTAAGTTGTCTGCGTATTTTGTATCATGAGCTGGAGAATAATATTCGATGTAGTAGTAAAGCTTGTTATCCTTGAGATCATGAGAAAAACGTTTGATAAAGTAGCGTTCTTTCATGTCTTTTGCATTGTTAGGAAAAGCGTGATGTCCTGTTTCTAAAATTCCATGAGCACTTCTTACAGTGACTTTTCTATATAAATCGTCGTCACCCTCAACAGAAGCTTTTATATATTGATAGACTGCTTTATCGGCTTGTATTATCTCTTTATGTTCCTGCCAGAAATCATAAGCAAAGAAAACAAGTGCAAGAGTAGTAGCGGTAATTGAAGCAACTACCGCGATTAATGACTTTTTCATGATCCCACTCCTTGCAGCACTTTAGCTCGTTCTTTTTCTTTTTCTTTCTCTGTAGAAGTAGAAGAGTCAAATGCGGCAAATACTTTTTTGAATAATGGTTTAATCTTGATTTTTGAAGTACGTCCGCAAATATCTTGAAAGTAACAATAACCTCTAGTCATGTACTGCAATTCTTTTATATTTTCTGTTGTTACTGGAAGACCGAAATATTTAAGCATTTCAATTGCTTCTTTCTCGCTTCCTAATGCAAAGCTGAATTTCATACCAATATTATTTGTATCGTCGTCAAAGTCTGTGGAGTTTTGAGATCCTTCTAGTAAAGAGGTATTGTGATAGCGTCCTTTACGCTTGATATAATCAAGAAGCTGTTTACCTGTTTCGCTTCGCTCTACGCTGCTTGCTTCGTCCTGTAGAATGACTTTATGAATGCTTCTATCGTTATTCACCATGAAATACTTCGTGAAGGCTGTAATCGCAATCATGATAGCTTCTGAGAGTTTACCTGATGTCGTTGTAGCTGCTTTTCCGTTCTCTGGAAGCTTTAACCCTTGAATGATCATAACTTGCATTGGAGTGGTTATTTTGAACGTTCTAGGCTTCTGACCAATGTCACTAATAAGAAGCTTTCCAAGAATACTCTTACTAATGTTTCTAAGTGCTCCATCTACTTTATAAATGTGAAGGTATGTCGGATCGCTTTTCTCAGTTTGCGCTAGTAATTCTGCAGAACATTTAACAACAGCACCGAGACATGGCTCATACTTTTGAATAGCTGTTTCAACAATATCGCCTAAGATCGTATATTCTAAGTCGCCCGATCTGATTTCAGATGAATGAGCTATAATTTCCATTGCTAAGTCGCGTCCTTCTGCGGTAGTCTCACAGATTCGAAGAGGATCTAAACATCCGTTATCTTCCTCAGTTGATCCAAGTTCCCATACACTTATAAACTCATCTGGGATATATGGCAGTCCTTTTTTCCAATTTCTTCTATCACCTTTAGGATCAATTATAAGAGCAAGTGATCCCATTAATACTGCAAGATAAGCCAGTAAGTTCATTAACATCGATTTACCTTTACCTGTAGCTCCTGCAACCATGACAGCAAGTGAATCATACATGTTATTTATGTGATCATAGTTTTTTGCTGCAAGATCAAGTTGAATGAATACAGGTTTCTTTTGTTTTGCAGTTTCTGCGAAAAAGAATCCTCGACTGTCTCCAATATTGTTAGTAGCGCCAAACATAAGACCAGCAAGCACATTCGGAGCTACTGGTTTCGTGTAATCTGTGTTAAATCGTCTAGATCCAAGTAAGAACTCATTCATTAAATCAAGTTGAGCACCAAAAGGAGCAATGATTAAGATTTTGTAAGGACTCAATTTGCTTTTTAGTGTAGCAACCTGCGCGTCTAACGTTTCTTTATCTTTTGCAGAAACTCTGAATAAGAAAGAGCATCGATAGGACGGCCACTCTGTTTCGCTAAATGTGTCTTGAAGTCTAACGATATTATTTTTTGATTTGAAAACGTCATTTGAAGCGTTGACGCCTACTTGTTTAGCTGCTTCAACTTGGTTATCAATAACAAGCTCACGATTTGAAAGCATTGATTTCGTTTTTTCGTTCGGTACATATTGAGCACGAATTGAAAAAGCGACAGGGAAATCAAGATCATTTTGTAAATGATAAAGCCATTCCCAATCAGGATGCTTTGGTGTCCCGTTGACTTTGTAACAAGTAAGATACTGGACGTATGATTCTTTAAATTCCTCTCCAACCTGTCTTGTCATTAATAAAGTCGTGCGGTCATATTCTTGTATTTCTACATTTTTCAGATCTGCAAAAGCTTTAACATTTGGACGTTTTGCTTTGTGTACTTTTCCTTTTGAATCTGTATCCTCAATAGTTTCAGCAGATTCGAAGTCGTCTCTTGGAGTAATTTCTTCAAGTCCGAAACAGAAATTTTGTTCTGAAAAGTAGAGGGTTTGAGAAGCGGTTAATGGTTCTACAACACAATCAAAACTAGATGCTAGAATATCTCTCAGCAATTCTGCTTCGTGATGATAAGCGTCAATGTCAGTCTGTAATAAATCACTTGGTTTAAGCCCTGCCACTTGATAAAGTGGCGAGCCTAAACCTTTTATTGCTGAGATAAGATCATTTAGAATGGTATTTCCTTTGTTTTTTTCTTTAACTACGTTATATCCCTTGCGGATCTGGAAGCCGATAATTGATTGATACTCAAATGAATTCTTTTCGGTGTGATGACCTCTCAATTCGTTCTTTACTGCTTCCATGAACTGTATACCGTTTGACTGCAGCGGATAATTCTTTTCTTGCATTTCTTTGATTGTTTCATTAAGTATGCTATCTGTATTCATTGGGAGCGGTTGAACTACAAAATGGATATCGGAGCGGTTTTTAATAAAAAGGTCGAGCTGCTTGTTAAATGGAGTAAATTTTCCTTGTTCATCTTTGTTCTCGTAACCAAAACCTAGCACCTTGTAATAAGCTGTTGTTGTTCCATCTGTACCGAAAGTAAGATTTCCGTCGATATGATGGATAGGGTATTCAGTGTATTTTTTCATTTCTTTTTGCTCCTTCCGTCTCGCTCTTTATAAGTCAGATATCCTCCAAAAAATACGTTATAGAATGTGTAAGTTTTCTTTCTGTACAGCATTTTATCTCGATAGTAAGAAACACCAACTAATCTGCGATATCCATAAGCAATTGCACCTTTTATATAACGAAAATAGGGGCGTTCATCGTTTCTTGTGTCTGTTAGAAAATAGCTAATCGCAGCCGGTATAGCTACGTAAAACAAGCCAGCTTTTCTGAAACTGATTGCAAATTTATCTACAAAAGGGATGAAATTCATAAAAATGAGTAAAAGAAAAGGGACAACAAAGTAGAGAACCGATTTCACTGAAATCGGTCTCGGAAATTGTTTTCCCCATGCTCCATAGTATTTTTTATCAAATTTCATTGCATCGTCTAATACGTACAACTCAACTTTTTTCATATCATAACCTCTTATTTTTTGAAATTTAATACGTCTGCGAAATTGTTTGATAATCCTTCGATAACGCCAGTGTTATATAAGAAGATTCCGAAGCAGCAAAATCCTAAAATCGTCCAAACACCTGTAAACCAAGACTTTTTATAAACGATACTAACAACAGCAAAGATCATGAAGATTAAGAAAAGATAAACTGCTTGATCTTGCACCCATGAAAAGATATCTCCTAAATCGGGTAACTTTGACATTTGAATTCCTCCTGAGAATTAATTTATTTTAGAGACGATAAATTGACCGTCTTTTTTAACTACTGTTAGATTGTATTGAGTTGTAAATTTCGATTGAGAGTCGGGATCTTGAAAGATTGCTTTGCAAATCACGATAAATTCATCCTTTTTCTTACCTTCGAAAACTTCGCTTTCCTCAACTTCTACGAACTTAAAGCTGTTACCAAGTCCGTTGATATGCTTTTTATCTGTTAAAATGTAAGATAATTTATCTTTTGAGTCTTGAGCGTAGCTGCTAAAGAATGTATTGAGAAAATTCGTAATATTCTGAACATCATCGTTATTAGATGCCCGTTGCATTGATAAATCATTCTTAACTTTAACATTCGTTTTATCTTTCAGCTGCGTAAATGTTGGCAGCTCGTAAACGCCATAAGTTGAACCGTTATACTCTACAGGTACGACAAAGCCCTTTGTAATAACCTTTTTCTCAGGTTTAGCAGAAGATTCTTCATCTCCTGCCTTACCTTGAGAAATTTCGTATTTTACTAATAAGGTTATGCGAGCTTTATTCTTATCGATTTCTTGCATATCTTTTACTTTTGCTTCGATAAGATGCGATTCCGTTTTAACTTCATCCATGTTCAGTCCAGCGTATGGATCTAGACCCTCTGCAAGAAAGAGAGACATGTCTTTTTGTCTGTATTCTTCCTTTTTGTCGCTTGTTGTCCAGAAGAAATATTTATCAGCAAAGTCTTTTGCAAATTGAGTTGCTGCTTGGGACATTGCTTCGTTTTCTTTTAGAACGACTGGAGCCTTTTCTTTCACTTGAACTGCTTTAGGAGCTTGTTCGTCGTCGCCAGTACAAGAAGAGATTCCGAAAGAGAGAAAGACAGCCCAACCGACAACCATTCCAGCACGTCTGATTTTGAAACTTCTCGGAACTCCGTCAGCTTGCTTTTCTTTCTTTTCATTAGCAGTAAATTTGCTGAAAACCATTTTAAACTGATTTACCTTTTCTTTAAGCTGCTTTTTTCTTTCTTCTTTGGAGATCTTCTTTTTCATATGCCCTCCTAACTAAAGTTTAGTAGGAACATTCGGTGCGTCTAAAGATCTGTATACCTCGCCAAACGGATCATTCAACAGATCTTCTTTCGCTGCAACTAACACTGTAGTTTCACAAGGGGTATCCTTCAATTGACGTAGTATTCGTTTTCCCATGCTGCCATTATCGCCAATGAAAAGAATCATCCACTCACTAACCGGATGCTCGAACCCTACTTTTTGATCGAATTCTTTCATTCGCTTCGCATATTTTTCCTCGTTTGAATCATCGAAAAGATGTTCATATTGATTTATTTTTCGTATTGTTGCCGATCTATCTGCATAAGATCGTTCCATTTCTAACATGATTCCCCAATTCTCATCTCTATCTGGAGGACCCAGCACAAGGATTCCGTCGGGGCGTATTACGTGATTTTCTGCTTGTTTGCTTGCAATGTCCTTTTTCTCTTTATATTTAAAGTGACCTTTCGCCTCAGAAATGAATTCCTTCACGACTAAACCCTTTTCATGTGCTCTTGTTTCAAAGCTTTTAACAACTTCTGCAAGGTTTAAAGTATGCATATACCATACTGGCGGTTGGTAAGACCATTTATCTTGCCAGCGTACAACACCTGTCATTTGTTCAACCGTATCGACTCCAAGCTTTGCTAATGTATAGATATTACTAGGACGTCCTGATCCTGCTTTGATAGGAACTGAGAAGGTGGCAATATAGCCAGCCTTCGCCAGTTTTCCTAGTCTACGATAAACAGTGACTTCGTGTTCATCGGTATAAATATACTTATCTATAAAGTCTCGGCTTAGATAGATATGATTGTGTAAGTGAAGCAAAAGTTGTTGATCTTGCTCGGATAAAGATAAATATTTCATTGAGAGTCCCTCCAAAATAGTTGTTGGAAGAAACATGCTCGAAATAGAAAATTCATTCAAAAATCACAACAGCGAATCAGTAAGACTTTTTCTCTTCTTACGTTTTATTGGTTCGTTCTGTTGTGGGACTTCCTCGCTTTCTTCGCTAACTATCACGTTTTTTGCGAGTTCGTCCTCCAAGGCCTGTTGTAAATCTTCTCGCTCGTCAGGTGGTGGACTGACTTCGCTCTTTACAACTTCCAAGGGTAGCGTTTCGTTTTCGTTTTCGTTTTCGTTTTCATTGTCGTTAGTATGATGCTCTAATGAAGAAAGGATACCCCTTCTTTCTTTTGGAGCTGCAGCGGCTTGTTCTTCCTCTTTAACTTCAAATCTACCGTACAGATACTCGTTAATTTCATCGTCGATTTCTGTATAATGAAGACCATCTCTGCTTTGCAGCTCTTTTGCTTTCTCAAGAGTCCAGCTGTCAGATTGTTCTTTCAGCTCATCATTATTAAACGTTGCCACCTCGCCATTTTCTAAGTAGCGATCCATTGGAGGAACTTCAATAACTGTTTGATAAGCCTTTTCAACTCCGTCAACTTTATCGGTAATCTTGATAGCTGCAACTCTTTTCGGAAGGTTCTGTAGATAAGATTCACTATAAACCTTTCGCTGCTGTCCATTTACATCTATCTTAAAAGCATCAGCAGCCTTTTTAGCATTATCAGCACCTTGTCGACAAACAAACAAGTTACCTGTAACATTCGTTAACGCTGCAAGCAATTCGTCCGATAAATCTTCAAGATTTTGAGTGATAACACCTAATGAAAGACCGAACTTCCGTTGTTCTCGAATCATATACGGAAAGATCGATGCTTTTACTTTAGCTGCTTCGTCAACAATGAGTTGATGTAAATTAGATCCTGTTGGTCTTCTATCTGTAATTCGGTAGTACAAGTAAGAAAGATAACTGCTAATCAATCCGATTTCTGTCTCGTCCATCCCACTCAAGTCATAAAGAATTATATATCCTTCGTCCATCCATTTACGAATCGGGAAGTTAAAGCCTTTTTGCCCGAAGATTCGTCTTAATGTTGGATTTGAAGAAAAAATATCTAGTCTTGTTAGTAGCGCTATTGCAGAAGCATCAAGCATTTGATCAGCTTCATTCTCCCAAAAATCAATAATATCAGGATATTTCCCTGTGTTACGAATTCTATCGATAATTGGCTTTCGAAACTTTTGCTTAAAGAGCAGCGGACGTACTCCTAAAATACTATGCTTCTCTCCGGGATCAACTAACAGAGTGCGAATGCACATTTTCATCAGTCGCTCTGTTTGCGGTGCTGGTTGAAATTCGTCTCTTATAACCTTGAAAACTTGATCGGTTGCAAGATCGTCACTTTCACCTTCCAGCTTGTGCAGCAGTCCGAGAGCAGGTGGATGATCTGTATCTTTGAAGCTAATCCATTTTACCTTATTCCAGTTAATTTGGAAATTCGGTTCCCTTTTTTCTCGCTCGGCTGCTTGTTTCTCCCATACTTCGCGTACCATCAAGTTGTTAAGCATTAACATAGCTGTTTCTTTCGCTGGATCAAAGAAGGAATATCCTGCTGCAATTGCTTTTCTCACGAAATTATCATGAAAACTGTTTAAAATCTGATTCACAAGAGTTGATTTTCCTGATCCATTTAGTCCAGCCAAGCCCCAATGTTCCCCAAGATATTGAAGCATAATTCTGACTTCCCGATCTTTCACGAATGGATGATACTGATATCCGAAGAGAACACCTTCAGGATTTGAAAAGACTTCGTTTCGAAGTAATTCGCGTCCCATTGTGTTATGTGCAACAACGTCTTTGTACTTTTCAGCAATTCCATCGGCACTTAAATGTGGTAAGTGTACAAGATTTGCAAGCTCACTTCCCGTCCAAACCATTTGATACGGATACATTGTAGGATACGGATTAACTGAGTGACGCCAGCGACGATATTTTAATTCATTGACGTCGGCCATAATACTATTAATCGCGCTTCCTATACTTTTTAGAACTGGCACTCCTGGGTAACTTTCTGTAGCAACCGAAACAGTAACATCGAAGGCTACCTGATTACCTGACATTCTATTATCCCAAGATCTAAGTTCTTCTTTATCCGTGTAGGTTCGATCCCTGAAATCCCGTTGATCTTTCTTCTCTTTTTGAGCCTGCTCAATTGCTTTTTCGAGCTTACGCCCATTATTAGGAGAGAAGGAAACTTGAATCCATGTATTTTTTTTCATGTTGTTGAAGATAACAGGGAGTTTATCAGTCTTATATCTTGCTAGTGAGAGAGTAGCTTCATTTCTTTTTCGTCTGATTTTAAGACGTCCTCCAACTGCTTTTTTACTTGGAAAAACTAGATCATCAGCAGCGAAGTATTCCACTTTCGAATAAAGGGAAGATAAATGCGTTTTCAGATAAGAAATTCTATCTGTTGGAGCACCCATATAGAAAGTAATCCCTTTCTCTCCGTAATAGATAAGAAAGTTAAAACGTTCCTTCCCTTTGATCAAACGAGTAAGAGGACTACGATTTGAGAAGTGTATAGTTCGTATCATTTCGTTTAATGATTCGACACTTGCACCGTCTTTTTCATGTGGCAAAATCGCCACATATTCGTAGTTTTTCTTGTTCCAAGATACAACAAGATAGGATCTTATTCCCAACAATAGGGCTAAAAAAAACAGCAATATTATTATACTAGGAAAATACTCTATTGCTGTTGCTTCGATCAAATCTGTTGGTATATATCTATCAAGGAAGTCTCTCTGCTCTCGCCACATGTACAAGATAGCGACGGGTAGAACAACGCATAAAGTAATGAAAACTTGCTTCTTGTTCTGCCACAGGTTCGTTAGGAATTCCTCGAACATTCTCTCCATTTGATCATCCATTTTGGTTCGTTTTATTCCACTCAATGTATCACCTCGTTTAATGTACTTAGTGATGAGTGGTGACGATGGGATGAGTAGACAGTTTTTACAAACTTGTATGAAGTTTTCAAGGATCGCAGCCGCGCGGTCAAGGTGTGCCGACACGACGATAAAATCTAATGTAGTAATAAAAGATCTGTTCCAGATGAAGACTAATTCTAAGAATTAGTTTCACAGGAAAGAATTGAATTTATTACCGTAACCTAAATATACCAGCACATCCATCTTTACGCAATACTTTTTTGCAAAAAATATGTTAAATCACTTTTTATTTTTTCAATCGGTTGTTTGCGAGTTTCATAACATATTAATTGCAGTTATGCTTGACACGTCCTGTATAATGGGTTTTGAGTATATTTCTGTGGTGGGAACATGCTCAAATAGAAAATTCATTCTCTGAGTCCGTTCGCGGACTCGGGGAGAAAATTACATCAGAGATAGAAGATTTTTTGAAGACAGATGATCGTTTTGAGTCTACAGAAGATCAAAAACACATAAATCATTTGCCGAACTTTTTGAACGGTATTGATCTTGAAATTTCGGATAAAGAACAAGAAAAAAAGAGCAGCCATTTTAACATGGCCTGCTCTTTTTTTGTTTCAATACGTATTCAATTCTGTTAGATAATCACACAGTTTTCTGCTAAGTCCTCTGTTCTGTGGGACATTCCAAGAATTGGTATCATAGTTAATTCGAAATAACATTTCTCGTCGATCCCAAGAAATCAAATTGAGCTGTTCCATCTCTTCCAGCTCATACTTAATTTTGGTTGGTGGTACTCCACAATTATTAAAGTATTTCAATTTCGGAATGTATGCTACGTTGTCGGAATTGAATCTCGCCAAATAACAAATGATAGCAAGAATCTTTCCATGTCTCTTTTTTAAATTAGCTTCAATAAAAGCTTTTAATAAAATATCCATGTCCTCATCTTTTTTCATAAGAGCATTCATGTCTTTTTCTTTTTCATTCCACTGTGATTGCGTTTCCATAAATAAACCTCCCTTTAATAATAGAACATCTACTGTTCATGCCTATTATTATAAGTGGAGGTTTTGTTTTTCCTTTAAAATTAAAAATTCCCAAAACAGAAACTCGTTGATATCAGCTAATTAATGTATTAACCATATCGAGTTACCATTTTGGGAAGAAATACAGGGCTCCTCTATTTTAGAATCCTCTGATAATTTTTTAAAAACGTTGTTTATATTCAGATCCTCTAAATCGTTGCGATTCTCTTGTACGGCTAGCTCTTGGATTAAGTCAGCAATCCACTTCTTTTTCTCGTATGTCTGATCTGTTATCTTTTTCATGCACCTAACTCCAATCCTCTAGAATTCAGCTTATAATAATGATATATGTCATTATCTAACATCGCCATGTTATACATACATCAAAAATACATCTTATCATACATCATGAGATAGAAAAAGAACGCCTATCATAGTATGTAAGCGTTTATACACAACAGATCATGTTTTCCCGATATTTGTCCGAAATAAACCGAAATATATGCATAAAAGAGAAAAAAATTCTCCCTTTTTGTGTTACGATATAAGAAATACATAAAAACTGTAACTAATGGACAAGTTGGAATATTTGCCCTTTACAATATCGGTTACAATTAGTATTATTATAATTAGAAAAAATGAAAAAAGCTCAACGTTGCTAGCAACAACATTGAGCTTAGAGTTCCCGACAAAAAGATTTGGCGATCCGAGTCGGAGTTTAGATTCAATTCAAATTAAATATCTACCTGTATTATACCCTATTTGCAACCGACGTACAACAGAATAAGTACGTTTATTTTACGATTTGTGAACTTTTTTTTCACTCATTAGGGTATTTTTGGTAGATATAGAATCTTTGTCGGGAACCTTTTCATTTTTCTGAAAATCAGAAAACAGGGAGAGGTTTTTTTATGTTTAAAAATTTCAAGGACTTTATCAAATGGGAAAAAGAAACTAACGATACAATTGACGTTAAAAAGATTTATATTGATGTTGCAGAAGACGTAATGGCAGGGATCATGCTTTCACAGATGGTTTATTGGTATCTTCCAAATAAAGAAGGTAAGTCAAAACTTAAAGTGAAAAAGAAATGTAAAAAGACGAACGACATGCATTTTTGGATTGCAAAGAGTAACGAGGAATGGTACGAGGAAATTCGATTCTCAAAAGCTAATATCTACACAGCTTATAAAAACTTAGAAAAAAGAGACTTAATCATTAAGCAGCAAAACATGTTTGACGGAACAAAAATGGCTCACATTCGTTTAAATGTGCCTGTTTTTCTAACTTTACTAAATGAGCAGCTGGACGGAAAAGAATTTGATTTTGAGACAGAACAAGAGGAAGATTTCATGGATTATTTAGAAGAAATGGCGTCTCAGACCTTGGGGGGCGTGGATCTTCCTGAATCGAGAAGATTAAAATTCTCGAATCAAGAAGATCAATCTTCTCGAATCGAGAAGATCGGTCGTCTCGAATCGAGAAAACCAATAACAGAGAATACAACAAAGACTACAACAGAGATTACAAACAAAGAATCTATCTATCTAGAAAAGATCGAAAAACTTGATTTACCTGTTCCTCTAAAAGAAGTGCTTAAAGAACATAAAGAAACGATTGATCGATTGATCCGTTCTAAAAAAATGAAGTTATCAGATGTTAAATTAGTTTTTAAAGCTGGTAAGTTAAACGTTAATGATTTTGCTACTAAACTAGACGATGTATTAAACAGCGATATTACAAAGAGTTTTAAAAGCTGCTTAAATACTGCTATTGATAATTTTATTGCTAACTCAAATAAAAAAGCTGCTGAAATGAAAGAAGTTTCTAAAAAGCAGTCTGTTCGTGAAGAAATACTTCCTGATTGGTTTGAAAACAAAAAGCAAGATGAAAAACCGAAAGAAGCTCCAAAGAATGAAGTTAACGAAGAAATGGTACTTTATAAGATGAATAGCAAAACTTACAGAAATCAATTAACAGAAGATGAAATTGTTTATCTTAAAGAGCGTGGGTTATGGAAAGAGCCTGCAACAGTTTAATAAATATCTAGCTAGCTCCCTTAATCGGGAGCTGGCCAAAAGGAGGCGGATAACATGAAATTATGCAGTATAGAAGGTTGTAATGAAGTTCATCATGCAAAAGGGTATTGCAACTTGCACTATAGATCTTTTCATAGACATGGAGATCCGTTTAAGATATCTAGAAACAAGAATAGATCTTGTCAAATAGAGGGCTGCAAAGAGCCATATCGCGCAAAAGGGTTTTGTAAAAAGCATTATTTCGCAAACTATTGGAAAGTAACTCAATAGCGGATAAAATGGATCAAAACAAAAAAGGAGAATGATCATGAAAAAAATCGATATCATAATGGCCATATTTAAAACTCAACAGGATTACTCTGATATGTTAGAAAGACTTTATGACAAAGGGTTAAAGGGTGTTTATGAGATTTTTACGTTTGTGCAAGATATAAAAGATTGCTCGTATGTGCTGCTAGAATACAACACTTTTGGCGAATATCTCAGTGATAACTTGGAAGGCATATTTGAAGATAGCGACAACGATTATATAAATTTCAAGAAACATATTTTAGATATGCAACCTGAACTGAATGAGATAGCGACTCCAGTGGATAGAGCTTCTTTTGCTGTAGAATTGGCGAAAGTTGAAGGGAAAAGATTCCGCACATATTATGAATGGTGCGAAGATGGTGTAACATTTGAGATCTTTGATAAAAATGAGGACTATCTAGAAAATTTAATCACAGAAATAATTGGTCAAGATATTGGTGATATTCTCTTGGAAGTTTCGAACGGAGATATATCGGATGATGAATTATTCACGTATTTTAAACAACTGATAGCATAAGAAGAGGAGAATGATCGTGAGCGATTCTGTTCAGAAAAAATATCGTATGTTAGATCATGAGGACTGGAGTTTTATCGCCAATCCACGCGTTTTTGATATGGAATTGTATATTAAAGACAAAGGCAGCGAGTACAGAGATCCAAAAGAGTTTTTTCTCAATGTTGAATATGAGCATGTAGAAGCAATAGCGCAGTTTTTTAATGATCTAGCAGCGGATTTGAAAAAGCATGGAAAGATTCAATAAATTGCGCTTGCTGCTGGAGCGTTTCTAGTAGCAAGTATGATTTAAATACATGGGGGAATGTAAGATGAACGAAACGAAACAATTAACTAGAAGTCAAGCAATTGTCATTGTAGAAAAAATATATCAAAAATATGGAGATGCTTTAGAACCAGCAGTAGATCTTGGCATGGATGAAGCTTATGAGACGTTTAATGAAATTTCATTGATTCATAATGTATCCGAAGAAATTGTGGAAAACACTCGTTTACTTGTAGGAGATGAAGCGGAAAGCACATTTTTAGAAGCTTTTACAGAAAATACGGATGATCTGCGAGAAGGTAGAGAGTCAGAAGAGGATTTTAATAATCGTCTTTTTATGATTAATGCACATTTTGCAGAGGAATTAAGTTTACAGGAGAAAAATCAAATTTCAGTTGACCTTTGCAACATTGAAACACATATAAGATCTAAGGTAGAAAAATTTGAAAAGATAGGCGTTATTTTTAATATTTTGAAACAAGATTTTATTTTAGACGGAATTAACGAGCTTTGGGGCTACAATGTGAGAGAAATTTGCGAGAATTATATGACAGATCCATTCAAAGAACCACAAGACTTAACTCGCGATCTAACACGTTTATATAAATTACACAACGGAATAGAAGATTGATTTCTTTTTATTACCCGTTTTTTGCTCGAATTTTGAGCGATTATAGATTTTTGTCTATCTAACTATTAAAACAAGCTAAAAACGCTTAGAGAGCTTTCTAGAGATTCTAGAAGGCTCTTTTCATTTTCTCTATATTTAAAAAAACTGTTCACAAAATAATACCCGTCTGATATACTTTCGTTAACGATACATTAACAAGAGGTTAATCAATAGCTAACGAAATGCAATAAAATGTAAGTATGGGGGGCATGATAGTAAATGTGTAGAATTATTGCTGTCACTACAAATAAGGGTGGAGTAGCCAAAACAACCACGACAACTTCATTAGCAAGTGTCTTCGCAGCTCAAGGTCAAAAAGTTTTGATCATTGATACCGACAACCAGGGAAACGCTGCAGTTAGTTTTGGAATTAAGCCTAGAGCGTTTCAAGATACTTTATACGATGTTCTTGTTACAAAAGGATTCAATCCACGTCATGCGATTTATAATCTCTATGACATTGCAAAAACAAAGCATGAAGCCTTGAAAAATCTAGATATCATGCCAAGTAACCACGATATGACATATCTTGAAATTGACGTTCTAAAAGACGTTAAAAAATATGATAATCCATTGAACTTGTTGAAAGGTCCTCTGGAATTTATCAAAAAAGATTATGACATTATTATTATCGATACACCGCCAAACTTAGGAATGGTTAATGCAAATGTGATGCTAAACGCTACAGATCTTGTTATTCCTTTTCAGCCGGACGATTTCAACGTGGAAGCTGTAAAAGAGATGCTTGATCATGTAAATTACTATAAAAATAATTACGGTGCTGATATCAATATCTTAGGTATTTTACCGACGCTCGTAAATGCAAATACAAATTTACACAAAAAGAAAATGATTGAATGTCGTATCTTTGCTGAAAAGAACAACATTCCTATGTTTGATGTATATGTTCCTTTAAGCATCAAATTTAGTACAGCAATAGCGGAAGAGAAAATACCTGCAGTTCTGAGCGAAAAAGGATCTAAACATACTGCAGTTAAAACCTATTACGAAGTAGCGGAAGAGATCAAACAGAAGGGAGCAATTTTAAATGGCTAGAAAAAACGGTAAAGACATTGTTACAGGTGATGAAGAGAGCGTAATTACTGCTTTTGATGAGGAAGTAGAAGAGGGCAGTATTTCGAACCGACAAAAAGATGCAAGTGAGCTGCCAGATCCATACGGAGAGGCGAGCTTGGAACGTAAAATTAGAGGTTTTCGTATTGAAATGGATTTATACTACATCATGGATAAATTGAAAGATATAAGAGGGAAAAAAGGTGAGCGTGATTTTCTTTCTAACTTAGTAAACAAGCTTGTTCGTCAAGAATTTGAACAAAGAGGGTTATTTGAGACTTACAAAAATGATTTGAAAGTACAAGGATTATGGAGAGAGAAAGAGTGAGCATAGCTCATTCTTTTTTTTGTTTAAAATAAGAACACATTTTCGGTTGCTATTAGTAACCGATTTAGTTAAAATAAAGATGCGGTATCCAATTGCTGCATAATTTGGATAAAATAAAAGGAAAAGCAGGTGACAGCGCAATCCCGTTTATGGCACTAAATATGCAAACAATTAACCGCATCGATCTTTGACAACTGAATACCGCGACAATAATTTTATTGTCTCTTTTATAGTTAGACTTTATAGTAATTAAACTTATGTAAGCAAACTGATTTGGGTTCGAGTTGAAGTATTAAAAAAATTAGACTTAAAACTGATTTATTTAAAGTTTTATAGGAATTTCTTGTTTATCTATCTCTCTGAGTACACAAAATATTATATTATTCACGAAAAGAAACGGCCTAAAAAGCCGTTTTTTTTATTGTGGCTTTTTCTTTATACGTCCTCGTAGTTTCTCGATAACAATGTCAAGGTCACTATCTGTAAGTATAGTTCCGTCAGCATGAAAATCATATTTCTCAATCAATTTAGCAAGACCTTGAGCTTCTTTAGCTGTTAAAGGTGGAGTAGGATGATCTGTCATTCCTGTTAAATAATCGATTGAAGTGTCTAAAACTTGTGCCATCTTTTTAGCATATTTCATTTGAGGATATCTATTGCTATTTTCATAATGAACAACTGTAGCTTTTGATTTTTCTATTAATACTGCGAGTTGAGCGGTGGACCATCCTTTAGCTTCTCTTAGTTCTTTTACTCTCTGGCCTATAATAGTAACCCTCTCATCGTCCTCAATCTTTAATAAGTCCTTCTTATCATCAGTATTTACGTTTGTTTTTGCTTGGTTCATGTAATTCTTGCCCCCATAAACTTTTTTTCGTTTCATTAGCTCATTAAATCTCCAGTGTTCTTAATTTCAATTCTTCACTGTCAATACATTTCCTTTAATCAATATTATCCAATTGGTTACTCATAGTTATCCCCTAAAATCTTCTAAAGCACACCCGAAAACAGTAATATACGGTGTCGGCTGTCACACAATATACTGTATTTCCCCTTTGGATATAAAGATACACAATAATAATTCATTCTACATTAAAAATCCATTAAAAACTCTTTTGAAGCCTAAAAATTTCCTAAAAAAACCTAAAATATTCCTAATTTGACCCTAGTCAAACGAATTCATTCCCCGTATAGTATTACTTGTAGGACGTTAACGAAACGTTAACGAAAAAAATACAATACGAAAGGTGATTAAAAAAATGAACTTAGATCGTTTTTCTAGACAAACAGCAAATGAAATCCAGCACTCACAGGAGTATATCGAATTCTTTAAAGAACTTGAGGAAGATAACGAGAATGTATGCTGCGGTTGCAATATCGAAATTGATATTACAGAAGAGGTCGTTTTATTTGAAAATTCTATTGCTGGACAAGATATCGTACATGATCTTGATGAATGTCTTGCTGCTTATAGAGTAAAACAAACAAAAGACCTGCTCTCGGAAAGCAAGTCTGCTGTGAAATTAATGGTTGTTTAACACATTAGAAAACATTTAACTGGCGGAGTCAAATGAATTACTTGTAGTATAACAAATTTGTTTGTCTTCGCCAACACTTGGAGGTAAAAATGGACATAAAGTTACAAGCTAAGAAGCTCGTTAATGTCAAAGATCTTACAGGTGAAGAGTGGCTTTTGTGGCGAAAGCGTGGGATTGGCGGATCTAACGCAGGGACACTAGTAGGCGTCAACGGATATGATTGTAAGTTAAATCTTTATTTAGATAAAACAGATCCTGATTATATCGAGGACGAGAAATCACCTGAATTACAAGAAGCTGCAGAAATGGGGCATCTAATGGAGCCTTTTATTAGAAACTTATTTCAGCTTAAAAATCCTAACTGGGAAATCATTGAATACGAATATATGTTGCAGTCTGAGCGGTATTATTGGATGCTAGCAAACTTAGATGGATTGATACGAGATCCTGAAAATCCCGACAAAGGATGGGGGGTTCTCGAAATCAAAAACATGTCTGAGTATCGAAAAGATGAATTTGGCGAAAAAGAAATTCCTATCCAGTTTATTATACAAATGATGCATTATCTTATTGTCACAGGCTTAAAATGGGGAAAATTCGCTATTGTTATTGGTGGAAACAAGTATCGAGAATTTACAATCGAATACAACGAAACGATAGCAAATCAATTAATCATGATCGAGCGGAATTTTTGGGAAGAGCATGTTTTAAAAGAAATTGCGCCTGAGCCTGAAGGAACAGAAGCAAGCGAAAAAGCGTTGCTTAAAATGTTTCCAGCATCAGATACAGAAAAGAAATCGAAAATTAAAGAGCTTCCTGCAGAAGCAAAAGGGCTTGTTGATTCATACGAATTTTATTCTGCTCAAGAGAAGGAAGCAAAAGCGAAAAAAGATACAGTCAAACAGCAAATACAAGCGGAACTCGGCACTTATCAAACTGGACATATCTTAGGTGATACGAAAAAGATTCACTGGACGGTACAAAAGGAATTTGATGAAAACAAGTTGAAAAGCGAGAATCCTGAAATATATCAAGAGTTCGTCAAAGAATCGGTTGACAAGACAAAGCTAAAGAAAGCTTATCCAAAGCTATATAAAGAGTTTATGCTCGATTCAAAAACACGAAAGTTCTCTTATAAATAAAAAATCGGTAAAAAAAAGGTTTAAAACTATACAATCGGAGGTACATTATTATGTCAAACACTATTAACACTGCAAGCACATTAAACGCGTTGGAAAATGCTACACAGGGAGTACAAGCAAGAGCTTCTGCTCCTGCAGCAACTCAAGCAACTAGAGTAATGTTTTCGGACTATATGAGAACGGATAAAGTCGGAAATATGGTTGATAACGTGTTAGGAGATCCTAAGAAGAAAAATCAATTCATTGCTTCTGTTATCTCTCTTTACGGTGAGGAAAAATCCTTAAAAGACGCAACAAATCAAAGTATTGTTAAAGCTTGTTTAAAAGCAGCGGTTCTAGATCTTCCTATTGACAATAATCTTGGTTTTGCTTGGGTTATCGCTTATGATCGTAAAATTGACGGGAAAAAGGTTAAGATTGCGGAATGTCAATTTGGTTATAAAGCATATGTGCAATTTGCTTTACGTACAGGAAAGTATAAGAAAATTAATGCTATTCCTGTTTACGAAGGCGAATTAATAGCTTATGATGATTTGACGGAAGAAATTGCGCTTGATAAGTCCAAACGCGTTTCTGATACGGTTATCGGGTATGTTGGTTATTTCAGGTTACTCGATGGATTTGAAAAAACAGTCTACTGGACGAAAGATCAAGTTGAAAAGCATCGTCAAGCGCATAACAAAGCAGAAGATAAAAAGTCGATGAACAAAGCATGGAGCAAGCATTATGACGCAATGGCTTTAAAAACAGTTATTAAAAGCATGTTGAGCAGATGGGGATTATTATCAGTTCACTTGGAAAAAGCATTGAAAGTCGATAACGAAGAGAATGAGCGAATTGATATCACGGATGATGCAATCGAGCTAGAGGAAGCAATTTAACTTAATATAGATAACAAGAGACAGTGAATAAATCGCTGTCTCTTTTTTGTGTTTAAAGGAGGAACTGAATGAAAAGTCATTACGCGAACAGGGGAAAGCCCTTTGAAAGTCTTATCATTGCAAGTAATAAGCAATACGCAATAAAAAGATGGGCGGTTGTTGAAAAAGTGGAAGCTCCTTTTAAAGCTTTAGGAATGAATAATAGTTATGTCTTTGGCTTTTATGAATCAAAAGGATTCGTTGACTTTGTAGGCATTGCAAACGGGAGATCTATTTGCTTTGAAGCAAAATCGACAAAAGAAAGAACGAGTTTTCCTTTAGACAATATAAAGCGGCATCAAGTAGAAGTGCTGAGAGATTGGCACAATCTAGGTGGAATCAGTTTTGTATTAATTGAATTTGAAAAGCGGAACGCAGTCTATTTGCTGAGATATCCGCAGCTGCAAAAGTGGTGGAAGTCTGCAGAAGGTGGAGGAAGAAAGTCTATTCCGTTTCAGTGGTTCCATTTTCATTGTCAACGGGTGAGATCTGATAGGGGAATTTCTTTAGATTATTTAAAAGCATTGAAATTACCATAAATAAATAAATAAAATGCAAAGGGGATAGGAACATGACAACAGCAGTAAAAGAAGTTAAAAAAGATGAATTTGAAATCATTGAGGATCATCTAGATAAATACACAGATTATAAAATTGGCGTTGAAAATCTTCAGGAACAGTTAAATTACATGTATCCGAAAGTAACTGCGTCATATGATCCTACAAAAGAAGGTTCCAGCGGTACTTTCATGTTTAGCAGTCAAACGGAAGACATTGCTATTGAACGAGTCGAAAGAGGAAAAGAGATCAAAAAAGAAATTGAAAAATACGAGCTGCTTATTGCATGTATCGAAAGAGCTTTAGAGGGATTAGACGCAAAAGAAAGACAATATGTAAAGTTGCATTATTTTGAAAAGCTTGATAATCGTGCTCTCTGTGATCGTATGAATTTTTCACTGAAAATGATGTACAAGACAAGAGACTCTTTCAAAGAGAAGGCCTTAATTCGTTTACGTAACTTGCTATTAGTCGACATTTAAAAGCAGCGATGGCAAAAGAATGGGATAAAAAAAGGTCATAAAATGGGGATAAAATGGTTTATATCAAGGAACGTCTAACATGTTAAACTGTTAGTATGTATACTCATACCCCCATGCATGAGTATACGTTTCGTTTCGTTAGTATGATTCTCTAGTGGTCGCTTCCTTTTCGGGAGCGACTTCTTATTTTGTTTACCAATCGTTAACGTTAACATAACGACAACGTTAATGAATCAATAACAAGACATGCACATTGTGAACATTCTATATGGAGTGCTTACAATGTGCATGTTTTTTTATGCAATTAGCGAGGGAGGATGAAGATCATAGATAAACAGCAGATTGAATACGTAAAGCTTTCGGATATAAAACCACATCCCGAAAATCCGCGCATACATCCTGATAGCTTTATTGATAAGTTAGTCAAAGGGATTGAGGAATACGGTTTTACAAATCCAGTGATCATTTCAGAAGATGGCACAATTTTAGCTGGCCACGCTCGATATAAAGCTTCACACATAGCGGAATTAGAAGAAATACCAGCAATTCGCGTTCCGTTTGATAAAGATAAAGCAGATTCATATTTAATTTGGGATAATCGGATTCAAGAAGAGTCCGAATGGGATATGCCACAATTAACAGATATCTTGGAGCGTTTAAAAGAACATGATCGAGAAGTAGAGCTGACAGGGTGGGACCCTCACGAATTAGAAGATATGATGCCAAATCTTGAGTATTATGACGATATCAGCACCGAACCTGAGCCAGACGACGCTCCAGAGGATTTTGACGAATTCGACGAGGATCTTGAGACAGAATATCGTTGTCCTAAATGTCATTACGAGTGGAGCGGAAAAGCAAAATGATCAAACCTGAGTATTATGTACCTTCGATGAAAGAAGTTGCAAGAATTCCTCATAATGGTTTTAACGTTGTCAGCACATTTTCAGGAGCTGGCGGATCTTGTTTAGGCTATCGTCTTGCAGGCTATCGCGTTCTATGGGCGAGTGAATTTATTAAAGAAGCTCAAGCAACATATAAAGCGAATCATCCTAGCTCATACTTAGATACAAGAGATATTCGACAAGTAAAGCCCGAAGAGATTTTGAAAGTAACAGGTCTTAAAGTTGGAGAGATCGATATTCTTGACGGTTCTCCCCCGTGTGCTGCTTTTTCAACAATGGGAAAGCGTGATAAAGGATGGGGCGAGGTTAAAAAGTATAGTGACAGCCAGCAAAGAGTTGATGATCTGTTTTTTGAATATACAAGACTATTAAAAGCTTTGCAGCCGAAAGTATTCGTTGCTGAGAACGTCAGCGGATTAGTCAAAGGGACTGCAAAAGGATATTTTATCGAGATCCTACGCGCATTGAAATCATGCGGTTATCGAGTGAAAGCGAAGATCTTAAACGCTAAATATCTAGGCATTCCTACATCAAGGGAACGTCTTATTTTTGTTGGTGTACGAAACGATCTTGAGTTAGATCCTGTTTTTCCTAGACCGAAAGACTATATATACACATTAAAAGATGCTCTAGAGGGAGCGGTTTTAACAGATCGAGATTATTACGCTATTCCTAAAGGCGGCAAGTACATGAAGCTGTGGGAGCATTCGAAACGCTTTAAAGGGTATTTCGGTCAAGCTCATAAGCATCTATACGGAAATGAAAATATGATTGCTCATCGTAGAGCAACTTGGAACAGAAGCGCACCGACATTAAAACAGGGTGCTCAAGACATTTATCATCCTGCAGAACCTCGCACATTAACGATTGGAGAAATAAAGCGTATAAGCTCTTTCCCTGATGATTTTGTGTTAACAGGTTCATTTCGTAAAAAGTGGGAGCGAGTTGGACGCGCTGTTCCTCCGTTTATGATGATGGAAGTTGCAAAAGCGATTGAAGAAAAGATTTTATCCAAAGCTTTGCTAGGAGGGAAGATATGAGCAGCAGCTTAGGACATTATCCAAAAGATGATAAATGGAGCTTTGATGAAACAGTGGCTCCAGTATTTGATGATATGCTTTCTCGCTCAATTCCTCAGTATTGGATTATGAGACATGCTGTGAATGATCTTGCTAAACAATTCATTCAAAAAGATACGGACATTATAGATATTGGATGTAGTAGCGGTGGAGCTATAGAATCGCTTGTAAACGATTTTCAAGAGTCTAATAGGTTTATAGGTCTTGAAGTATCCGAAAGCATGTTAGACGAAGCGAGAAAGCGGTTTAAGAGTGAAATAGAAAAAGGATCTGTTGAAATTCGTAAACATGATTTACGAGAAGGCTATCCCGATGCAAAAGCATCTCTTACACTTTCAATTTTGACATTACAATTTACCCCTATCGAATACCGTCAGCAAATCATACAAAGTATTTATGATTCTACGGTAAGCGGTGGGGTTTTTATATGCGTTGAAAAGGTGTTAGGAAATACAGCAAAGCTCAACGATAGCTTAGTAACTAGCTATTACAACATGAAGCGAAATAATGGCTATTCGCAGGAGGAAATTGATCGAAAGCGGTTTTCTCTAGAGGGTGTACTTGTTCCTGTAACTGCGAAATGGAATGAAGAGTTATTGAAGCAAGCTGGCTTTAAACAAGTCGACTGTTTTTGGCGTTGGATGAACTTTGCTGGATGGATTGCTATTAAAGAGTAAGGAGGGTGTAGTCATGGCAAGACCATCAAAGCTTACAAAAGAGATACAAAATCAAATAGTCGTAGCGGTTCGAGCAGGAAATTACATGGAAACTGCAGCGGCTTTTGCTGGAATTAGTAAAGATACGTTTTACAAATGGCTCAAACGTGGAGCGCGTGAAAGACAGCGATTAGACGACAGTACGAACGCAAAACCACGCAAAAAAGAGCTGCCTTTTTTAGAGTTTTCGGACGCGGTTACACGCGCGATATCAGAAGCGGAAGTACGAGACGTTCAAAACATCTCTAAAGCTGGCGAAGCTGGTGATTGGAGAGCGAGTGCATGGAGACTTGCTAGGCGTCATCCTGAACGTTGGGGCAATACAGAAAAAGTACAAGCAAACGTTAATCATAGTGGGGAGGTGGTTGACCGTCATGAGCAACATACAAAAGTCGAAGTTGTCCACAGATTCAAACAATACGCAGACGCAATCGATGAACTTTTACACGAGGAAGAGGAACAAGCTTCAACGCTTGGCAGAGACCGTTTTTGAGAATCCTTACATTCCTCATGATCCGACTGCAAAACAAGCAAAGCTTTTAGTCTGTGAAGCGAGGGAAGCACTTTTCGGTGGAGCTGCTGGCGGTGGTTAAGGTAAGTCAGACGCGTTATTAATGGCTGCTTTACAATACGTTCACGTTCCCGACTATTCAGCAATTATCTTTCGTCGAACATATAAAGACTTGGCGCTTCCGGGGGCCTTAATGGATAGAGCACATGATTGGTTGGATAATACAGACGCAAAATGGAGCGAATCAAGTAAACAATGGAGATTTCCTTCAGGAGCAGTTTTGACATTCGCCTACCTCGCGCATGAGCGAGATAAATATAATTATCAAGGTTCTCATTATCAATTTGCAGGATTTGACGAGCTAACACAATTTGAGGAAGGGTCTTATCGCTATATCTTCTCACGTTTGCGAAGATTAGAAGGCGTTGACATTCCCATTCGTTGTTATTCTGCTTCGAATCCTGGGGGAATAGGCCATATTTGGGCAAAGCAACGTTTTCTCGTAGAAGGAAAAGAAAAAAAGCGCATGTTCATCCCTTCAAAGCTCGAAGATAATCCGTATTTAGATACTGCAGAATACGAAGAGAGTTTAAAAGAGCTGCCAGAACTTGAGAGAGCGCAGCTGAGATACGGGGATTGGGATGCAATGCCTGACGGTGAAATGTTCAAGCGCAACTGGTTTCAAATCGTTGACGATTATCCATCGGATGCAAAAGTGCTGCGCTATTGGGATTTAGCAGCAACTAAACCAAACGAAAACAATGACAATCCTGATTGGACTGCAGGGGTAAAAATCGCGGTGAAGGACGGGCGCTATTGGATCATTGACGTTAAACGAACGAGAGATACCCCTTTAAGTGTTGAAAAGCTTATCAGACAAACTGCAGAGTTAGACGGAATCGAAGTTGCTGTTTACATGGAACAAGAGGGCGGCTCCAGCGGTGTTAACAATATAGATCATTACAGACGCAAAATCTTAAATGGTTTTGCTTTTTATGCTGATAAACCGACAGGAAGCAAAGAAGCAAGAGCCAAGCCTTTGTCTTCTGCAGCTCAAGCAGGAAACGTTTTTCTTGTCAAGGGCGCTTGGATTAGCGATTTTCTAGATGAAATCGTAACTTTCCCACAAAAAGGCTTTAAGAAAGACCAAGTGGACGCAGCATCTGCAGGATATAACTTGCTACATGAAATAAAAGAACAAAAACATGCTGTCAAACCTACGATTGGTAGCTTGAAACGAAAGTAGGGGGAGGTGAATGAATTGGCATTTTGGGATTGGCTTTCTTTTAACAAGAAACGAATCGATTATGATGTAGAGCAAATTGTAAGATCTGCAGCAAGATCTTCTCTCATGTCAAATGTAAGACAGAGAGAGACGCAGGAACGCTGGCAGCAGCAGTTTCGTTGGTATGAGGACGGTATTGTAACAAGGGATGAATTACGTTCTAAAAATGTTATGGATAGCTTGAAAATCATTAGAGATCTATCGCCCGATGCTTCGATGTCCGTATGGAATCTGTTGCGTCTCGCTAACTCTGGCCATGAAGTAGAAGTACAAAAGCCAAGCGGTGCAGTCGATAAAAGAGCAACAGATTTGTTGAATGAATACGCAAAGAACGTTGCAAAGATATATGGCGGTGGCGTTGATCAATTAATTAACGTCTTGTTATTAACAAGTTATACACAAGGGGCAATAGCTTTAGAAGTTGAGCTTTCCGAAAATATAAAAGACGTAGTTGATTTTCATGCAGTCGATCCGAGCACGTTAGATTTTAGACGAAATAAAGAAACAGGCGAGCTTGATCTAGTACAAAAGCAGTCAGACGGAACATACAAAGTTTTGAATCGTGAAACAGTGTTCTACCAGCCTTTTGATTCAGATATTGGGGACCCGTTTGGAAGATCCCCTATTTTACCCGTGTTACAAATTATCTTCTTTCAAACTCAAGTTTTAAAGGATCTGCAGCGTGTCGTTCACCATCAAGGACACCCACGCTACGACATTAAGGTTGTAGAGGAAGCGATCATAGAGAACATGCCTGACTATATTAAAAATCAAGGCCCTGATGCAGTACGAGAATTTGTGCAAGGATATATCGAGGACGTTCAAAATCAGATGAACAATCTTGAACCTGATTCAGATTTCTTTCATACAGACAGCATAGAGGTCGATCTTGCTGGCGGTGCTACTGGTCAAATGGTCGATGTACAGCGTCTAATGTCTGTTATTAATCAGCAGATTGTAGTTTCTTTGAAACAGCTTCCTATACTGCTAGGACGCAATGAGTCGACGACAGAGACACATGGATCTATTCAGTGGCAAATATATGTCAAAGGGATCGAAAGCATTCAGAGAGGCGTAAAACGATTGTTAGAACGTGCCTATAATGTTGTGCTGCAGATTCATGGAATTCAAGGTTCAGCTCATTTAACATTTGACGAGCTTCAAACTAGCGATAGAAAAGCAGATGCAGAAGCCGAAAGCATTGAAACGTCCACAAAGATTATGCAATACAATCAAGGTTGGATCGATAATGACGAAGCTGCTATGGAAATGGTCGGGCATCCTGCAGTCGATGAGCCGAAACAAATCACGCAGCAAGCAACGCCTGTAGCAATAGAACAAGACGAAGATCAAACAGATCAAGCAGATACGGAGAATGATCAAGAGGATCAATCTTCTCGAAGCGTAAAAAAAAAAGACATTTATACACGATCCGATAGCATAGACGAGTTTTTCAGCTCTTTTAAAGACGATTGGAAGTCCGATGTTGCCAAGATTGCGAAAAAGGCAAAGCGGGCTTATTTGCGTTTGTTGAGAGATGAAATGAACGCTTGTATTGAACGCTTGAAAGAAGCTCAGGACATACCGACAAGAGTATTGGTCGATATTCGTTCTCTAAAAAGTGTAAAAAGAGACGATATTCCCGATGCTTCTGCAGCTTTTAGATATTGGGTGCAGACTAATATTCTTTCCGATCCTTATGAGCAAATGTCTTTTTGGAGAGTATCAATTTTTGATTTCATGATGGAAACAATCGTTTTAACAGGAGCTCATAATTTAGCATCTTTAAACTTAGATATGGAGTTTAACCCTAGAGATTCAAAGTTATTACGTTGGCTGCAAGAGCGTTCATACCGTGAGGCGCAACTTATTCAAGGCGTTACTGACGAGTATGTAATACAAGTTCTGTGGGATTCAGTATACGACGGAGATTATACAGTTAAAGAAATGGCAGCTGAATTAAAACGAGGATTTGGATTTAGTGATCATAGAGCTGAAACGATTGCTAGAACTGAGGTTGTAGGTGCTGCAAGATCTGGACAATATCATTCCGACATTCAGTCAGGAATTGTTATCGGTAAAAAATGGCGATCTGCTTTACAAGAAAGAACGCGTGAAGGACACAGAGAAGCAGACGGACAAATTGTTCCTATTGACGAACCGTTCTTGGTGGCAAATAAAAACGGAAAATTGGAGCAATTACTTTTCCCGGGCGATAGCAGCTATAATTGTTCGGCTGATAATCTCATAAATTGTAGGTGTTTTTATACGAGAATATTAGAGGGCGAGGATCTTAAATAAAGGGGCTTGTGTAGAGAATGAAAAGACTTTTTATGGTGAGCTATGTATACAGAAAAGATCAAATTAGGGCGCTTATAAGAGCAGAAAACACGCTCGATATAAAAGAAAAGTTGCTGCGCTATCACATGGAAACTCATGAGGAAACACTCAAGATTAAGAACATTCGAGAATATGAGGAATCGCAGCAGTTTATTCATGTTTGGTATTGCGATAGATAGGAGGGCATGAATATGTATCTTGTATATATTTTGATCCTTTTACTTATTCTTTTCATGGTTGCATCGCATTTGTTATAGGTGTTAATTATTCGATAACGTTAATCATTCATTAACGTTAACAAAGTGTTAATACTTGAAAGGAGGTGAAATGATTGAGCGATTTAATTCAACTGCCTGTAAGGGTACAAGCTGAAAAAGCGGAAGAGAATGAATGGGATCGAATTTTAGAGCTAGTCAATCGGCATACATTGGAACCTGTCACAGATGCTTCACAGATCTTTACATTTGAAGGTATCGCTTCGAACGACAGAATGGACGCATACATGACAAGAATGGACCCTCTTACAACGTTACGAAATTATGTTGAGGATCTAAAGTCGGGCGTTAGTCTTCAAGCAGGCCATGATATTACAAAGAATCCTTACGGACGCAGTTTTGATGCTCAATTTCTAACATCAGAGGATGAAAACTCTGTTCGTGGTCATTGGTACATTATGCGAGATCTGAACATTAACGGTGAAAATACAAACGATACTATCAGAGCTATCAAAAGCGGCATTATAAGGGATTTAAGTGTCGGCTTTGGCGGTGATGAAATGTATCACAGATGTAGTAGCTGCGGAAGAGATATCTTTGATTGGAACTGCGGTCACTTCCCAGGTCTTGAGGATGAAAACGGAAATAGAACTTTTGCATGGGTCACGAATGCTCGCTTGAGAGAGGTGTCCAGCGTGTACAAAGGCGCGACACCGAACGCATTCATCTCAAAAGCGCGACAATATGCAGATCAAAAACAACTGGATAATAAAAAGCTCATGAAGCTAGAGAACGCTTATTCAATCAGATTAGATGATGGAAAGCGTTCTTTTTATGTTCCTGAGCATACAAAAAAGGAGGATGAAAACATGGGAGAGCAAGCGAGAAACAACTTAATCGCTGATATCCGTCAAGCGGTACGCGATAACAAAATTGAAAAAGCTGTTATCTATGATTTATTAGCGGAGGAAGGCGATAAATTCAGACAGCCGGACGACATCGAAATCAGAAACGCTCTAGGCAAAGATTTCTGCAAAGTAGAATCAATTCGCAAACTGAAAAAAGAAGCAGATCAAGGACGTCGTTATCTTGCAGACGTTATCGACGAAGCTGTGGCTTCACGCGTTCGCGCTTTCGGTGACACGTTCAACGCTGACAGCTATCGCAGCATGTTAACTCTAAGCGGTGACATCGATCATATCAAAGAAGAAATTGCTTCTTATGAACGTTTAGCTAAAGAACGTTTTGCTGCAGGACGTCAAACAGAGCAAGAGAAACTACCGAACGACGAAGATAATCAAGAAGAGGAAACAAATATTCGTCAAGAAGAGAATGACGAAAATCTATTTTACAAAGAAGGTGTTAAATAATGGCTAGTCGTGTTGGTGGACATCTACCTGATGATTACGGATTGAGTTTGACAGTTAACTGCCCTACTGCAAGTGAAGCAAACCCTATTGAAAAAGGTACTCCACTTGTATTTACAACTACAGGCGCTTATCACGTTTCGCCAGCTCCTGCAGGAGCTACAGTTCAAGCGATTGCTAAACATCGTATTATTGGCGGCTTTGATCCTTTAGGTGTTCATGCTTTCGGATGGCAACGTGTAAGTAAAGTCGCTTTTTCAGGAACTGCGCCTGCTATTGGTGCTTCTGTTGAAGCTGACGGAGCTGGAGCTTTCAGAGCTGCTGCAACTGCTAACGGAACACGCGTTATGTATGTAGATGCTGCTGGCGGATTTTGCGAAGTAGCATTCCCTTAAAAATAAAAGGAGGTTGAGAATATGGGAGCTTTAAACATCAAAAAAGCAGGGAAAACAATCGCTTTCCCACAAGGTGCTGACTTGAGTCGCGCCATTTCAGATAAATACGGTTCACAGGCTGCAAAAAGTGCATCCTCTTATCATTTTAGACATTTCTTAAAGGATCAAGGCGTCAATAGAAAAGACGTTCTTCGAGCAATGGGTTATGATCCTGATACCCTAGGTCGTATCCAAGTAAGGGAATTAATGGAAAACGACGGAAGTAAGCCACTCTTTAATTCCGTGGTAGAAGACGGTCTTCGCATGGGTTGGGAACGCGATTCAAACTGGCAAAGACTTGTTGCTCAGACAGTCGAAACAGATCAATTTTCTTATCTTTGGTACTATCTGAATGCTGGTGAAACTGAGGAAGAGAAGGAAGAAATGTTCGGCTTGAGAGACATCGGTCAAGGTGCACCAATCCCCGTGGGAACTATCTCTGTGGGCGAGAATCAAATCCGTATGACGAAAAGAGGTCGTGGGATCGAATGGGTTGATGAATCTAAAAGGGCGTCTATAGACTTGATTGCACTTTACCTGCGTCAACTTGGAAGAATGCTTGGAAAACAGTACGAATCAACTGCTGTAAATCGTTTGCTTAATGGGTACTTTGAAGACGGTTCAGATGCAGCACCTACAATCGGTATTTCCGATCCAGCTGCAGGATTTACATTAGCAGATATCTTTTACGCTGCAGCATATCAAGAGGACACATGGGGGCAGCGTCCAAATTTAGCAATTATGAATCTTGAGACAGCATACAGAGTGACTACTATGCGAGACGGTGGAGCTTATATCTACAGAAACGAATTAGAAAACAATCAATTTGCCGATGTTTTAAATAACAAGCCTTTTATCAACAATCAAATTCCTGATAATCGTATTATCTTGGTTAATACTGCTGCAGCTCTAGTACGTTATCAAGGTAAGCCTTTTTCGGTTGAGAGTGATCGAAATGTTAAAACACAGGTCGAAGGAAGTTACGGTACAGAGATTTCAGAATTTGTACCTCTAATTCCTGAAGCTCGCGTTATTATTACTCTTGATCAAGCAAGATCTTAATTTATAAAATAATAACTATTTTAGTCGGCTAGTATTTGGGCGGCTTATTAGTCATGTCTAAATACTAGCAAAATAAAGGGAGGTTTTATCGATGGCAACGAAAAAGAGTCAGAATTCAGAAGAACAAAACGTCTCAGCAAAAGAAGTAACTGAAAATGTTGAACTGAATAAATCCGAAAAGGCTGCGCTTGAAGTACAGGAAGCTGTTGCTCAAAACGGAGATACGTCAGGCAAAAAGTATAAGTTAGCAAATCCTAAGACGTCTTATCAAGAATCAAACTTTACGCTTGCTGCAGATCAAGAAAAAGAGCTTCCCGAAAATCCATCAAATGAATTAATTGCTCGTATTCGCTCAGGTTTCATTGTAGAGGCGTGATTCTATGCCCTCATTTGCAACGATTGAAGAGGTCAGAGAATTAACGTCTTTGGATGAGGTAAAAGAGCTTTCGGATATTAAACTTCAAAACTATATAGATCGTGCTGGTGCTTGGATTCGTCGAGAAACGAAGCGCACATTTGAAGGGGAAACAGACATTGATATCTTACTTGATTTGCAAACAGCAACGTATTTGCTTGTAGAGTATCTATGGTATCAAGACAATCCCGATGTAAAGGACAATGTTTTCAGTCCTGTAGAAACTGAGCGTATAGGATCTTACTCGTACACTATGCGAGATGTTAAAACTGTAGATTCTATCAAAGAGCGCGAATATGTAGGGCAAAGCACAGGAATTAAAGAGCTGGACTTGATTTTGTCAGCTTTAAGGGCATCAAGTACAGATACAGCTTTTTTCTTTTCTGTTTCTAAGCCTTCAAGGAGAAATCCATATGAATTTTAAAAAGTTATTAATCCATCGCTGTACTTTACTAACAGAAGGCGAATCAACAGCCGAGGATGATTATGGAAGACCAATTCCTAGTACAATCGAGAGCATAAACGTTCCTTGCAGGGTTGATCAAATCCGCGAGAGAGTAGCTTCCGACGATACAGGAAACGATTTTATTTTATCAAATGTCTTGTTTTTAGATGAAACACAAACTGTTTCACTCACTACAAGAATTTTTCATATAGAAGATTTACAAGGGAATCCGGTTTTATCCGGTTCCTTTGCTGTTAAAAACATTAATCCTGTTTATGGCCGACGTAAATTGCATCATACAGAAGTCACTTTGCAAAGGGAGTGATCAAATGGCTCAAAAGCAGAATTTAAAGTTTAATATCACAATCAGTCAAGATTTGTATGAGTGGGCTGATCCTGAGAAATTGAAAGAAGCTCGTAAAAAAGCTGTTGAAGCAGCAGGTATGGTATGGGCTGATGAAACAAAAGAGCTTACTAGAGAGGAAGATCATATAGATACCTCTCTTTACGTCAATAGTATTGGCTATGTCTCCAATTTTGCTGAAACGAATAAAAGCGGAAAAGGAGGACGTCAAGCTACAGAAGCAGACGTTATTTATAACTTGGAAGAGTCGCAGAATGAAACAACTTTGCAAATAGGTTCTGCTGTTAAATATGCTGAACATCTAGAAAAGAAATTCGGACTCATGGCTCGTGGACTAGATCGAGCTACGCCAAGAATGAATCGAGTATCTGACTATCAGATTAAAAAAACGCTAGATCTTTTATAGTTCAACTTGAGTTTAACTTAAAGTTGGACATGATAAAATAAGTTCAACTAGCAATTAATCTGTTAAGTCAGTTGACATAAATATGTTAAGAAATTCAGAGGTTTTCTTTTTTTAGAAATCATTGTAAATATTGGTTACAATGAGGATAAGTTTAACTTTAGTTTAACTAATGATTGACTTAAAAATTTAGTTCAACTAGGAGGGTTAAATGTTACGTCCTGAATTCAACAGACCTGAACCTCCCAACGGAGCAAAACCATACTTTAAAGATGTATGTATTCATCAATATAAACATATTGATACATGCAAATTTAAAGAAGCAAAAGAAGGAATGCTTTACAAATGGAAAGTGGTTGATCGTTTCTACTGTGTAAAGTGTTTAAGTATGAAAACAAAAGAAAGCTATTTTGAGGTAGGGGAGTATCGATGATATGGTTCCATACGTTGATCCAATTCCTCCAGTAAGAAAATTATTAGTTGGAATGATGACAGAAAAAGTATATGGTAATACGTTTCCTGCAAATGTTGCTTTACCTGCGATACTCGTTCGAAGTGTCGGAGGACTAGGCTATACACGTTTGCAGCTATTGGTACGAGCAAACGACGATATCACAGCCATGCAGACGTTAATACGGGCTATAAATATTATTCTTCAAGATGCTGCTCTTATTAATTTAGAGGGCGTTTGGGCTGAAATGGAAACGAATCCTATCAGCAGTACAGACGAAGATACAGGAAAGCCCGAAGCATGGTGTTTCATTCGTTTAGAACATATAGAAGCGGAGGGTTTATGATGGCTGAAAACAAGAGTACAAGCGAAAGCAAAAGCACAAGTACAAGTGAAAATACAAGTGAAAGCACATCAAAAACAACTACAACGAAAATTGAAGTTGTTGGGCCTGCAGATCCTAGCAACGGAACTTCTATTTTACGTTTTAATAAAGATGCTGAGAGTAAAGGATATATTGATATTCTCCCCGGACAAACGTTGTCAGTAGGCGGTCAGAGTGGAGATCTTACGAAAGCAGAAGCAGAACGTCTTTTAGGTTATTCAAGATGGGAATTCAAGGAGGTTAAAGGATAATGCCTGATATCTATAGAGTTAATTCAAACAACATTGTCGGTGGTTCTGGACGTCTTGTATATAAGCCATATGACGGTACTTTTCCAAACTCAATTGACGAGGTAATTGATTTAGCAGCGCCATACAATTTGAAAACTGGATGGACAGAAGTAGGAGCAACAACAGAGGGAATTTCAACTTCACGCGGATTTGATACAGAGGACTTTGAAGTAGACCAACAGCTCGGTGCTGCGGATCAAGATATTACTTCATGGTCGCATGGACTAGAAACAACTTTAGCAGAAAATACGCCTGAGAATCGAAAGCTTGCTTTAGTAGGTAGTCCAATTGTTGAAACACCTCCAACTTTAGGAACACAAACAACATTAACTGCAGCTGTAGCGGCTAACGCTTCTATCATCGGTGTTACGTCTGCGACTGCAATGCTTGCAGGATCGTTTTTGCAGATATCAGAAGGATCTAATACGGAAATGAAAAAGATCAATCGTATCTCGGGCACAACAATTTATCTAGAAAGTCCTTTAAAATATGCTTACACAACAGCAGCAGCGGTAAGACCTGTAACAAAATTAGGTAGTCGTCGTTTAGGCTATGGAACAGTTACAAACATTCCGACATTCACATTTGCTCTTATCAGCAAAAAGAAAGACGGATCTTTGTATATGGCAGTATTTAGAAAATGTAAAGTTACAGGTGACGACAAAGAACAGACATTTGATAAATCAAAACGTTTGGTGCCCTTACAGCTGGCAGCCTTTCCAATCGATGATGCGTCGATTTCTGTTGATGAAAACGTGTATTACGAAATTGAACAGTTAACTTACACTCCCTAAGCCAGCAGGGGAGTATTTTGACGTGGCGCTAGTATATGATGCTGGCGCTGCTCTTTATTATTCTCCTGCTGTTGACGGTAAAGGCTTTACAGAAGCCACAATTTATATAAATTCTTCTGCTAATGGAACGCTGGATGTAGATGTTTCAACTGATGGCCAAAGTTTCACAGATCATGGAACAATGGCAATTACAGCAGGAGCAACGGGAGTTTATCGCTTTACGTTAGATGCAACAAATAAATTCTTCCGTTATAACGTTACGGGATCTGCAACTGATAATGTCACATCATCCGTGGCACTTGGTTAGGAGGTTCATAAATGGCTGATACTTATCCAAACTTTAAAGCTTTAGCAGCTGCGAGACGTTATGCATCCGATTACTCGCTTTCCATAAAACAAGGACGTAGCGGAATCGTATATTTTACACCGCACGGGGGAGGCATCGAGACGGGCTGCAGCGAACTTGCTGAGCTTTCTGCTGATCTAGTAGATTCATATTATTTATTTGAAGCTAAACTTGCTTCAGGCAATAGTGTATTGCATATCACAAGTACGAACTTTGACGAGCCGAATGCAAGACGCTTTATTCCAAAGCATGATATAGCTGTCAGTTATCACGGTTATTCTGATAGCGCAGTTAAAAACACTAAAATAGGCGGCTTAGATACTCAGCTCAGAAACTTTATTGGCGAAGAATTTACTGCAAATGGCGTTCCGTGGGAACAAGAGCCAGAAGGCAGTAACATTGCTGGAGCAGAACCTGACAACATTGTAAATGTAACAAGACGCGGAAAAGGTGTTCAATTAGAAATTTCAACTATGCAACGAAACGCCTTTTTTACTACTAATACGGGAGCAGGGCGCAGAATTAGTACAACACCAGAGTTTTGGACATATGTTAACTGCGTGAAAAGAGCGGTTGCCAAACATAAATCAACTTTTTCTTAATAGATGGGGGTAAATCATGGAAGAAATTTTAAACAGATTAGACGACAAAAAGATCATTGGTAAAGTGACACTAACTGACGGAACGAAGTTAAATGTGCCGAAGTTATCACTCTCCAAGATTATTTCAATTGTAAAGTTTATTGGTACTGACGGAGCGCGTTTATATGCTGACATTCGAGAGTTATTACTTGATGAAAGCGTACAAGGCGTAGAGAAACTAACTCTTGTGATGGGGGAAATTAAGGAGACTCAATTAATTCGTATCTTTGCTATTCTGCTTGAATTGGACGACGAGGAAGCACTTGCTTTAGATATCAATGAAATGTTAGACGTTCTTTTGGTCTATGTTGAGAAAACAAATATCAAAAAAACTTTTTTGCAAGTACGGACTCTGTACAAAGCTCTGTACAACAAAGAGATGCCAACGTTCAAGGAGATTATGGACGATCTATTCCCTCAAGAGGAAGTGGAGAAAGCCAAAGCAGAAGCGAAGCAACAAACGGAAGCAGTACAGCAAGCCATCTCTCCTGGTCAGAAATAATTGAAATTGCTGTTTCTCAAATCGAGTTTGTTTCTTCTCACTTCGGCTATACCGAGGAATATGTATTAGAGCATACTTTGGATTGGCTTAATGCGAAGTTTAAACAGGCTCAACGTGAGAAATGGGAGCAATCCCAAGCTAGAGTATGGGAGGGTGTTAAAAGTCTGTTAGTAACAGTCGACATGGCTTTTAACAAAGGGAAATCTTTAAAAGAAATCATGCCTTCCTCATATGAAGAAGCAATTTCTCAGCAAGAACAGAAACAGGAAAAAGAGGACACCTTCATAAAAGGCAAATGGTGGCTTGAATAGATCTTCTCCTTAAACGGGGAAGATTTTTTTATTTGTTGAAAAAGGAGGTGGGAACGTGGCGGAAAATGGCAGTAACATTAATATTACTGCGAGTGACAGACAAGCGCGCAGGACAATTGCGTCCTTCTTTCGTTCTGTAGAACAACAAGCTAGACGTTTTTCCCGTATCATGGGCGATACGAGTCCTATAGATGATATGGCTGATTCATTCGAAGGGTTAGGAGATACAACCGAAGAAACGTTTGATCAAATGGAAAATCGTAACCGTCGTTATTATGATAATTGGGATCGACGAAACAGAAGATCCACGGATACGATAGGAAAGCAAATTCGTAACCTTCCTGAGCATTTAAAACCCTTTCATCAAGCTCTAGATGATACACGAAAGCATTTACGGAATGTAGATCGTGCTACTGTTTCATTTGAAGAAATGAGCGAAGCAGCGGTTAAATCTGCAACGTCAATTCAAAAATCTCTGAGTGTATCTAGTAGCGGAAAAAGTGCCATTAAAACTATTAATGCTTTGAATAGCTCTGTAAAAGAAACACAGCTTGCTATTCTTGGTCTAAATAGAGATGGAACAGTAAAGATTTCAACTGAGCAAACAGAAGAAAGGCTTCATGAATTCAGAAGAGAAATCGATAAAACGAAGGAAGATCTTGAAGCGTTGAGAGACGCTGGCGATTTCGCAAGTTATGAAGCTGGAATGGAAGTAGTAGAGCGTAAACTCAGAGACGTTGACAGAGCTATGAGAGCAGCTGCAAGAGGTGGCGAGGCTTATACAACAATGATAACTGAGTTAGGCGTCAATACTCCTGATGCAATGAATCGCGCAGCTATCGCAATGGAAGCCTACAAAGATCGTTGGATACGTAATATTCAAATCATGGAAGCTCGAAAAGGGCAAGCACAAAAGATGCTTGATATCCTTCCTGAAACGTCTTCTATTCAGCGAATTGACGCGTTTTTCTTAGGAATAGGTAAAAGACTTGAGCAAACAGCAAAACAAAGTACAGCGGCTAGTATTGCTTTACGTCAATTAGGTCCTAATGCATCGATGAAAGATCTTATGGATCGAGTAACGCTTATTAATATGGGACTTATGCGAATGCAACAGGTAGCAATAGCAACAGGAATTGCATTTGCTGGATTTACCGCAGCAATGTTTAATGCAGCTAAAGGTCCTAGTCAAGCAGACGTATTCGAAGAACGTGGAAAACTGCTTCTTGAATATCAAAAACAAGTACAAGAACGTACACAGGAAATCGTTGATACATGGAGTTTATTTGAGAAAGCGGAAGTGGAAAAAACAAGTCCTGCAACGCTCATGAAAAACCTTCAAGGACAAGTCGATATAATGGAGAATTGGGCTTCAAATATTGATAAGCTTGCTAAAAGAGGAATAGATGAGGGGCTACTTGCTTCACTTCGAAAAATGGGGCCTGAAGCAGCAGGGCAAATTCAAGCACTTACTCGAATGTCTGGTCCTGAACTAGATAAGTATGTCGCTCTATGGAAAGAAAAACATGCTCTTGCTCGAAAAGAAGCTCTTACAGAGTTAGAGGGTTTACAGAGAGAAACCTCACAAAAAATTAAGGAACTTGAAAATAGTTTGACTCCTTTAGGTATTGCGCTAGCGAAATCACAGGGCGTATGGGCGCAGGCTTTAGCTCCTTTCGTAGACATTTGGGGGCGCATAGCAAGTAAGGTCGTCGACGCAACTACGGCTATTGGGAATTTCGTGATAGCGCTCAACAAGGCAAACGACGACATTTCACAAATGGGTGGCATGTTTGCTTATCTTGCTACAGGAATTGCATTAATACTTTCACCCATGGCAATAGGTATAGGACGAGCTGCAGGAATGGCAGCAGCCTTTGGTTCTATATGGACGATAGCAGGACCACTCATATTAGGTTTAACTCGTATCGCTGGTATTGCTTCTGTTTTATCAGCTGCAATTGTCGTTGTCGTTGGCTCGCTTATGAAAATGTGGGGAGCTTCTGAGAATCTGAGAAAGTCTGTAACAAGTGCTTTTACGCAGATTCGAAATACTGTTTCAAGTGCGATAGCTCCACTTGTTCCTGCGTTAAACAGACTGAAAACAACGGTGCAAGCTGCTTTAAATAGCATGGTTGGTGCAAAAGCTGCAGGCTCATTTTGGCAAGCTCTAGGCGATATTTTAGCACGGGTTATTAATTTTGTAGTAACTGCGCTACTTCCTAAATTCCGTGCTGGACTTGAAGCAGTCGTTAATTTTATTGTTCTGATTGCACCGAAAGTCGGAAATATGGTCAAAGCTGTTGCAGGATTTATAAAAGTTTTAGTTGATACTGTCACGAATGGAAATACGGTCATAGGTAAGATATTCCGTGTGGTATGGACGGTTATAGAATTTATCATCAAATCAGCTTGGACAAATATAAAAAATATTGTCACAAGCGGAATCGCCATAATAACCAATCTTTTCCAGTTATTCACTAATATCTTGCAGGGAAACTGGAAAGCGGCATTTGGCAATTTAGTAGCTATCGTAAAAAATGTAATTATCTTAATTTGGAATTATATCAACTTAATGATGTTAGGACGAATTCTAGGAGTATTTCGTTCATTTTTCGCTGGAGCAATTACGCTGTTTAAGTCGGGATGGAGTAAGATCCATTTTAACGTTTCGTATTTCATTTTGCGAATACAAGAAATCATTACTCGAACTTACACGCGAATAACTACAGCAACAGGAAACGCCTTTAAATCAATGTACAATTGGGCGCGATCAATCCTAACGACAATGTATAATTTCATAATGTCAAACTTCCAGCGAACGTATAATTTCTACGTAAATATCATGCGGAGAATTTATATCGCATTTATGAATGGCTGGAATGGCGTCAAATCTCTGACACTCTCATTCTTAAAATCTGTGTGGGGCTTTATACAGTCTTACTTTAAATTTATTTATAACTTTTACGTGAATATTCTTCGCAGAATTTATTTGATATTTCAGTCAGGATGGCGCGGAGTATTCAATATAACATCGAGCATTTTTAAATCCGTTTATAAATTCCTAAGCAATATTTTTTCAAGTATTTATCGTACTATTTCAAATTCCGTTTCCCGAACGCGAAAATTCGTATCTGATGGGTGGCAATCCCTTTGGAGCAATACGAAAACAATGTTTGGAAATATAAAAAAATGGGTGACAAAAACCTATGATGATATAGTCGACGGAGCAAAGAAGCTGCCCGGGAAAATTGGACAGGGTATCAAGAGTATGGGAGGGCACGCAAAAAATGGTGTTCTCGCTTTTGCAAATAGTTTAATGTCGACACTCGGTAAGGGAATAAATGGCGCTATCTCAGGTATCAACTGGGTTCTAGGGAAAATTGGCGTCGATGAGAAGAAGCACCTTAAAAAATGGCCTGTTCCTCATTACAAACAAGGAACTTCTGAGCATCCCGGAGGATTTTTTATAGCGGGAGATGGAGGTCAAGAAGAGTTAATACGTTTCGCAGATGGACGAATAACTTTAAGTCCTCCAACAGATACGCTCTATTACGGTGATAAAGGAACAGAAGTTTTAAAAGGATCTGATACGAAACGTTTGAAAGATTCAGGATTGCTGCCATTCTATGAATCGGGTGTTGGATCTGCGATTAAAAAGAAAGCAGCAGAACTTTTGGAAGACGCCAAAGGTGCAGCTAGTCAAGTAAAAAATAAAGTCGTTGATACAGGTAAAAAAGTCGGTGGCAAAGCAAAAGACCTAGCATTAGATGTATGGGGATATTTAGAAAAACCAGGCGATCTAATGAAGAAGGTCTTTGCAAATTATATCCCTTCATTGCCGAAACTCAACGGAGCGTTTGGCACAATTTTAAGTGCCTCAATGAAGAAAGTAAAATCTAATGCGGTTGATTTTGTAAAAAGTAAAATGGCTGAATTTATGCCTTCTTTCGATGACGATGGTGATTCTACTAAAGTTGGTCCCGGTAGCGGTAAAGGTGGTATGCACAAATACGTTGAATACTGGTACAACCAAGTTAAAGATCGTTTCGGAAAAACGCATTTTATGGGTGCGTACAATAATAGAAACGTCCGAGGTGGAAGTTCAAAATCAATGCATGCTTACGGCCGAGCCTTTGATATCGGCTCAAATTCCAAGGTTATGTCTCAAATTGCTGAATGGTTGAGAACACATGCTAATAACCTACAATATGTTATTTATAATCGCAGAATAGCAGGACCGGGCATGGGTAAAAAGTGGCGTAAATATACTGGTGTCAATCCCCATACTGATCATGTTCACGCGGATTTTAAAGCGCAATCGGGTGGCGCTGGTGGCGCAATTGGAAAAGCTGGTGCTGGTGTCCAACGTTGGGCAGGTATAGCTTCTCAAGCGCTAAGAATGACAGGTCAATATACGAAATCAAATCTTGATAGGTTACTATATCAGATGAAAACAGAGTCAACTGGTAACCCAAGGGCAATAAATCTGTGGGATTCGAATTTTAGAGCTGGACATCCTAGTAAAGGATTGCTTCAGGTGATTGATCCAACATTCCGAAAATTTGCCATGCCTGGATATAACAAAAATATTTATGATCCATTGTCTAATATCCTTGCTTCTATTCGTTATTCAATGAGTAGATACGGAAGCCTAGCAAACGCATATAAAGGTCATGGTTATAAATACGGTGGAATTATCAACAGTCCTGAGATTGCAGCACTCGCAGAAAACGGAAGACCCGAAGCTGTTGTGCCACTCGTAGGACGTGCAATGGACCCGTTTGCTGTTGGGGTAGCTCAAAAGCTAGGTGAGATCTTCAACTTGAATGTTACGGGTACAGCAGAAAACGGAAGTCCTTATGTATTTCAAGTAAATTTAAATGGTAGAAAAATTGCAGAAGAGGTATTTCAAGATATCGGAGAGCTGCAAAAGAGAAGTGAAACGCGCTCGCAACGGGCAAGAGGGGAGGTTGAATTTTAATGTCATTCATGTTCAAAGGAATATCATCGGAGAACTATTTTGAAGTCGGCAAAATTCAGCGCAGCTTGTTACCTCCTATCGAAAGAAACACAGTAAAGATCCCTAACAGAGCAGGGGAAATTCATCAAAGTTCTAGTTTAGGAATACGTAAATTCACTGTTCCTTTTCGTATTAAAGAAGAGAATACCTTTAGTCTTAATGAAGCCATTCGGGTTATATCCGAGTGGCTTTTTTCTGAGAAGCCCGAAGAATTTATTTTAACTAAAGAGCCATCTATTTACTACAATGCATATCTAGAGGGCGACACAGATCTTGAAGAGATTATAAAAGTTGGTAAAGGAACACTTGTCTTTCTTGCTCCTGATCCACTAGGCTTTGATCGTATAGAAACTGTAGGTACATTACCGAGTGAGGTAAACAGTGTAAAAGTCGCTGGAACGTATAAGACTTTTCCCTATTTAAAATTTACTGTAAAAAGTGACATTACGTTTTTATCTTATATAGGACCTAACGAGGGAAAAGATCAAGTTGTTTTAGGAAGACCTGTTGAAATCGACACTCAGACAGCAGCACCAAAGGAACAACTCATATTCGACGATGATATGGAAAGTTTAACAGGTAATGGTTACAGCAGCGGAGGTACGATTATAGACGGGGGAACCGTCACAGGAACGATGATAGCAACAAATCAAACTTTTACTTATAGCGACATTGGAACAGGCGATAAATGGCATGGTCCAGCTGTTAAAAAGGGACTAACTGAGCCATTAGACGATTGGAAAGTGGAGTGTTGGTTAAAGTTTGATGCTACGAAAGATCCTAAGATGATAGCGAGAGCCGAGGTCTATCTCATGGGAGTTAACGGAGAAATAATCGCAAAATTTGCTTTAAAAGACATGTATAAAGATGCTGCAAATACTGTAGCTGAGTTCAGAGTTGGAGATATAACGACAGGGACATACATTATTAAATCATGGGGAGCACAGCGCGGTGTCTATAACAATTTTTGGGGCTTGTTATCTTTAAAGCAAGTAGGAAAAACATACGAGTGCTATATTACAAAAATCGTTAACGGAAAGCATACTACTCGCATGTTTAAGCGTTATGTAGATTGGAAGGATAAATATAATATTCCTAAATTAGCACAAGTTGAATTGCATATAGCAGGCACGGGAACAAGTCCGATGCCAGCAAACGATAGAATCAATTTTGATCGTGTAAAAGTGTGGAAAATTAACACGCTGAATGAACCTGATCAAGTTCCTTATATAGCTAGAGCAGGAGACGTAATAGAAATTGATCATTATACAAAAGAAATTTTGATCAATGGCGAGCCTAGAAAAGACATTCTCGATCCAATCAGCAGATTATTCCCAATCGAAGGCGATAGCGCTATTAGTATTTATCCTAAAGATGCTGTAACAGCTGAAATTTCATATAGGAGTCGTTGGCTATGATGTATATTTTGGACAAAGATATCATTATTGGAGAACTTGAAAACGACGGAAGTGCTGCAGCTGTTTATTGGGATGATGTAATCGAAGAGAAGTTGAATGACGCGTATCTTACTTTATCTTTCAAGATGGATGCTAACCATAGCACCGCATCTCTGATTATAGGTGATCGAAGAATTGTTGCTCCTGCAGAAGACGGATCGTTGACAATGTTCCGAATCGAAGAGGTGCAAGACAAGACAGATCAAGACGGAGCTCATTATAAAGAAGTGTATGCGGAGCATATTGCTTTAGAGCTTCTTGGAAAAGTTATTCGTCCAGAAACATACAGTGGATTTACTGCAGAACAGTATTTCAATTCAATTCTTGAAAATACAGCATGGAAACTAGGGGATATTGAATGGTCGGGAACAGGTGACGTTATCATTGACGAATATACAAACGCTATCGACGCTATTTTAAAGGGACGTGAAGTGTTTGGCGGTGATTTACGTTATAGAGTTTCTTTTAATGGTCCTAAACTCGCTGCAAGATATGTTGATTTACTTGAGAGACGCGGATTAAATCGCGGTGATCAAATTGAGTATGGCCATAACATGATAGATCTTAATCGAATTGAAGATACAAAAGAAGTATATACAGCGTTAATCGGTATTGCTCAGAGCAACGATGAAAACGGGGGATATATGACTTTTGCTGATGCTGTTGCTGATGATAAGCCAGCTGGTCAAGACTGGCTAGGCGACGACGATGCTTTGTCTCGTTATGGATTAGTTCTTCCCGACGGGTCTTTACAACATTACTTCGGAGTTTATACGTATGACGGAGCGCAGGAGCTTACGCCTGAAATGCTGCTTGATAAAACAAGAGAAGTATTAAAGGTAAAGAGTAAACCTGCTTATACGTATCAAACGACTGCTAAAAAGCTCGGAGAAATGACAGGGCTGCGTCCTGATGAATTCAGTCTAGGAGATACTATCACAGTTCAAAACTTAGATCTTGAACCTCCTTTACTTTTAGAAGCTCGAATTATTGAAGCAAAAGCTCCTGTTGATATTGAGAACGTGGACGAATCAGAGTTTGTTATTGGTGAATACCGTGATATTTACAGCGAACATCAATACTCAATTTTAAAGAGATTGCGAAATACGTATTTACGAGAATCTGCAAAATGGGCTGAAACGGGCGCGAAAGTTATTCGCTCTAATTATCCTCCTGATGATCCGACAGCGATTTGGATTGATACGAGCGGATCTATCGACGTTGTTAAAACGTTGAATCCTGAAAACGGAATATGGGAAAAAGCTTCTGCAACGTTAGCAAATGAAATTCTTTATACAAATGGCTTTACGCTTGAAGATCTAAGGCCAGCAGCAAAAGGAGCCGATGTTACTGCTCTTAATACTGCAGCAGATACAGCAAAAGTCGCTGGAACGACTGCAAGTGCTGTCAGAGATAACGCTTCAAGCGGTGCTCAAGCGAATTCTAAGATCGTAAAGGACGTAGGGTCTGGAACGCTTGAAAGTACGACAGGAAGCCAAAATAAAGCCAATGCAGCGCAAACGAAAGCAGAATGGTACACAAGCGTTTCTACAGGATTCAATTTAATCACTAATATTACTAATTTAGCTGTTCCCGATCCTTACAAGTGGGAAATCGGAGATACACCCGATAACATTCCTGGTCCTTTACTCAAAAAAGAATATGTTGCAGGAGGAACGATCAATAATACAAATTTAATGTTCCCTAGTATTAAGGTAGATCCAACGAAAAGCTATCTATTCGAAGTATGGGTTAAAGCTATGGACACGAATAGCACTTATTGGTTAGGAAGAAAAGAATATCTTGCAGATCAAACAACAGAGAATCAAAGCGGAAATGGTCCCAACATGGTTGGAGGACGTACACCGACTACAGCTGATGTAGGCGTTTGGAAAAAGCATTATTCTGTTATTGCGCCACATAACGCAGGAATTGCAGACAGTCATACTATACCTGATTCAAGTTTAACTCCTGACACAGATTCTAAGTTTTTTAACGCTAATACAGCTTACATCAAGCCAAAAATCAGTTTAACCTATGCTCCTAAAGATACGAGCAAAGGATCTGTTATGTTTGCAACCAAATTCAAAGTAAGCGAGATTTCGAGTGATGACTCTCTTTATTCTGCTATTCAATCAAGTTCAAATACTGCAGAACAGAACGCAAAAAATCATGCAGATAGTGTAGCTGCTACAGTCGAACAGAATGCTAAAGATTACGCGTCCGATGCTAGTAATATAAGCGTTGGAACATTATCTGCAGAACGTCTCTATGGTGAGACTCTAAGCGGTAAAAAGATGTACATTATCGACTTGGATGCAGGAAATATAACAACGGGCTTTTTGAGTTTTAACATGGCTCGCGGTGGTGTTTTAAAACTTGGAAGTATCACAGATGGAAACGGGATCTTACAGGTTTTATCTGATAATGAAACAATCGTCGGAGAGATCAATGCTCTTACAGGAGCATCTTTTACTACGTTACTAGCCGGAGATATCATATCTGATAGCATTGTTAATCGTAACTATAAAAATTTAAGTTTTTTTGTTGACCCGATTAATGGAGATGATTCAAACACAGGCGAAAATTGGACGTATCCTTTAAAAACAATTCAAGAAGCTATTAACCGTATTCCTAAGTACAATGAGGGCGCTGTAGTTATTCAAGCTCATTATTCAAACGCAACAAATATGACAGAGGAAATTGAAATAGATGGATTTGTCGGAAGCGGATATATAACTATTGATTTTCAGCGTACAAGCAATACTTTATATGGATCTTTTACTATAAAGAGATGTAAGCAAGAAATTACATTTAAGCGCGGAAGAATTATTACTGCAGGAAATACAGGCCATGCTATTTTAGCTGATATTTGTGACAGTGTGATTGTTCAAGATTCATTGATTTATTGCGGTGGTAGGGATGCTTACGGTTTTTATGTAGCTGCAGGCTATGGAAATATTACTAATACAAAAATTTATGATGCTACACAAGCAGCAATTACATCCTCAGGCGGCTCAAGGGTAGAAGTTCGCGCTTGTGATGGAAACGGAAATAATCGTGGTTTATGGGTTGTTGGTCCTTCTGTTATTAATCTTCCAAAAGGTACGACAGCGCCAGCAGGAACAGCAAACACGTTCCAGTCAGACGGTGGTCAAATTTGGTCAGTTGATGGAGAATACACTTTCCCTTCTGCGCCTAAAACAGAAACACCGCCAGCACCTGACACTACTTATACATGGACTGCAACCTCTGCCAAGTCATGGAGACCACAGGGTTGGAGGTCAGACAATTCGTTCGCATATCAAGGGGAATGGAGTGGCAATGGGAATCACCGTGGTCTATGGTTCTTTAATAGTGCTGACATTCGTTCCAAGCTTGCCGGAAAAACAATTAAAAGAGTACGTGTTTATGTGACTCGTAGAGCAGAAGGAGGTAACTCTGGAAATATTACACCAACGTTTTGGATGCATAGTTATGATTCTCAACCTTCTGATATGCCGTTATTGGCTGCAAGTGCATTAAGTAATCAGGCTTTTGCTTGGGGAAGTGCTAAATGGGTTACACTTCCGAACAACTACGGAACAGATTTACAATCAGGAGCACGTCGGGGCATTGCAGTATACGACTCTGATGGTTCTCCTTATGGTATTTTCAACGCAGATTTAAAGCTCGAAATTGTAGCAGGATCTTAAAAAATGGAGGTTTTTACTTATGAAATTAGTTATTTTTGATGGAAAAGACAAAGTTTTATCTGTTTATGACGGAAAAGATATTCAAGTTTTCGATGATTCAATTGATATTGACGGGAATATTTTAGCTGGTATTAGTGAGCAGTATATTGTTGTAGATGATTCAGTGAATATCAAACAAGGTGACAAAATCGATGCTGTTACAAAAGCAAAAGATCAAAAAGACAATCATAAAAAGAAAAAGCCAGCTGAGGAAGTACAGGAGGATTTAGAATCGTTAAAGCTTGAAAGTGCTACTCAGTTAAATGCTATTGCCGATATCTATGAAATGTTACTTGGGGGAGGTGAAAGTTAATGGTTATGATTTATGTATTACTCATTGAAAAAGGAATGCGTACTATTGATCAAGTCCCTTCTAGTTTACGCGAGGAAGTAAGTCGTGTATTAGCTGAAAGACAGCAAGCAGCAACTGAGCAAACAATTCAAGAAAGCGAGTGAGGCTATGATTAGTCGCGTTCCCATTATAGAGCTATTTTTGTCTATCATCTCGTTATGGTGGGCTTTTATTTGTTTCACGAATAATCATTTATTCGATAATCTTCCTGAATTTTATATCGTATTTGCTAAAATATCGCAGGAGTTTGGATGGGGATGCATTTTTGTATTAGCAGCTGCAATAAAAGTATTTGGTATTCTCTTGAAAAGAAGCTGGATGAGAAAGCTCGGTTTAACAATGAGCGCTTTTTTATATGGACTTATTTCAGCTGGCTTTATTCTGTCCGGCCATATTTTAGTTCATAGTACAGGAACATACTTTGCATTATCCGTGCTTGCTATTTGGGGCATTCGTGAGGTGATTGAACGTGATGCCTGATTCTATAGCAGTATTACAAGAAAGAGTGAGACGTCTAGAAAAAGATTTGCTCGAAGTAAAAAAGGATGTAAAGACTCAGACAAAGGAACTTGATCTTGTCACAGATGATAAAAATATTATTCTATATAGACTAGAACAAATTCAAAAACAATTAGACACAGTGAATGTCTCTCTTTCCAAAGATAGCGGATGGAGGGGCTTTTTTATTGATTTTATAAAAGCTGCTGCTCAAATTGCTGCTTTAGTCGGTGCTGGCAAATGGATTTTTTAAAATGTCGCAGTAAATGTCGCACGTTTCATAAGAGGTGATTTTATGCGTATATACGTCGAACGAGTTATAGATGGAGATACAATCGAAGGCAGCTATTTTAAAAAGATCTTGGACGTTGAAGTTCGTTTCACCGTCCATTTTCGCTTTATGGGAATCGACGCTCCCGAAAAAAAGGGAGCAACTTTAGAGGCTGGGCTTGCTTCTATGAATTATCTAAAGCAACGAATCGAAGCTAAACAAGTGAAAGTGAAGCTTCATGATAAAGACAAATACGGGCGCTGGCTTGCAACAGTCTTTTATGAAGGCGTCAATATAAACGATGAATTAGTTTCAAATGGTTATGCAATTTATAGAACGTATTAAAAGAGGTGAAATGATGCAAAGTCGTAGCAAACAAAATGTGTTAGGAATAGACGTCTCCCATCATAACGGAGTAGTTAACTGGAAACAAGTAGCTGCAGACGGATATAAATTTGTCTATTTAAAGTTAACAGAAGGAAAAAGCTATGTAGATAAGACAACTTACAACAACTATATAGCTGCTAAAAATGCAGGGTTACGCGTTGGATTTTATCATTATGCACATGTAACAAATCATCCAGTAGACGAAGTTAATTTCTTTCTTCAAAAATTAGGACAAATGAAAGCAGATTTACCGCATTGCTTGGATTTAGAAGAAAGCAAAGGGAAGTCAAAAACTCAGATTTCCACATTTGCTTTGCAATGGATGGAATACTTGCAGAAGAAAACAGGCATTACACCGATTCTTTATACAGGCTATTCTTTTCTAAGTAACTTTACAAACACTGTAGCAAAGTATCCGTTATGGGTAGCGCGATATAGTGGATCTAATCGCGTTAAAGGATTTAATAGTCCGGGATCTTCTACAATTTGGAGAAGTTGGGCTATGTTTCAATTCACGGATTCAGGAAAAGTTTCTGGAATCAAAGGGAATGTTGATATTAACGAAATGGATCTTACATTCTTTAAGAGCATTGATTCAGGAATAAATCTTGTAGGGGACGTAAATCCTCCCTCTTCTTATCGTAAAGGCGATAGTGGTCTTGGCGTTAAAGAGCTGCAGCAAAACTTATTGAAATTAGGAGAACAACTTCCTCGATATGGCGCAGATGGCTCATTCGGTAATGAATTAGAACTAGCAGTAAAAGCGTTTCAAGCTCGAAACGATTTAACGTCTGATGGTATCGCTGGAAAAGACACTCTTGCTTTAATTGCTAATCAAATTAATGAACTAAATAAGCCAGACGAAAAAGATCTGCCAAAAGTAACATCATTAGGCGATAAATACTCTTTTCAAGTCAGAGCAAAAAAAGACATTGGCGTTTACAAATATTCTAATTTAGCAGTCAATCAACGGATTCTTAAAAAGGATACCGTTTTTTCTGTTTATGGTTTTACAGAGGGCTTCAAAGCTTTTGCTGTTCCTGATGGATTTGTACAAGCAAAAGACGTTGATACAATACCGATTACAATTACAACAGGCGGATTAAGTCAAAAGATGGAGAATGAATTCCGTATTTTCTTAAAAAACGAAGGGATTAATTCTGAATTAAATGTACATGCAATTGGAAATCCGTCGGCTGAAATTACAGTAAGCGGTCTTGATCTAGTTAAAGTGAAGAAATTTCTAGATGAAAAAAAATGGTGGTACAAATAATAGGAGGTATGATCATGAATTCAAACCCGATCAATTGGAAAGTTCGTTTTAGAAATAAGGTGTGGTTGACTTCTTTCGTATCTCAAACGCTGCTATTAGTTCAAGCGGTTTTATTCGGATTAGAAGGTCTTCATGCTATCGATTTAAACATGGAATCTGTTGATAGTATAACGCGTTGGATTGTAGCTATTATCGATGCTGCGCTTGCTTATTTATCTTATTTAGGTATTGTTCAAGATCCTACAGTCGAAGGTATTGGCGATTCTAACCACGTATTAGAACGAGAAGAACCAGCGCCACAAGATAAGAATACTTTTTTACCGTAAATACAAAAGGGAAGCTCCTTGACGGGCTTCCCTTTTTTTAATTTGGCGAGTTAGATTTTAGCGTGTATCAGACATACTTGAATATTATACAACATCGGTTACAAATAGTAAAAATAATTTGGTTTTGACCCTAGTCAAACGCGTTCATTCCCCGTATTATAAGAATTAACGAAGCGTTAACGTTAACGAATCGATAACGAAATATATCAGGAGGAATAAATCATGACTAAAAAAGAACTTCACAAGGAACTAAGAAACTTAAAGAAAGAGTTTCTATATATCAATTCATTTCAGGAATTTATTACTGTTACATTAAAAGGTCGTGAAATAACAAATGAACTATATGAGAGAGGTTGCAGCATGACAGATCTTAAAGTTATCTTGAATTGGGAAAAGACAAAAGAAATTGTAAGAGATTATTTCATGAAAAAACTAGCAGCTTAATTGCTGCTTTTTTTATTTGACCCTTGTCAGATTGATGAAATTGAATTATATTAATATTAACGAAACGTTAACGATAATGAATCGTTAATCAGGAGGAAATATCATGGCGAATAAAAACATTGAAGTTGAACACGAATTGCTATCCACTGTAGACCTAGCGGAAGCGCTTGATACTAATAAACAATGGGTACACTGGGCTATAGATAACAGAGACGATTTTCCAAAGCCTTTTGCACGAATCAGCAAGTATATCGGGTGGAAACAAGAAGATATCGAAAAGTTTAAAAAAACAATAAAAGAAGAGAGAGAAGCAAAACAAAAAGCTGCTGCTGAAAAAAGCGAAAAAAAGGAAAAATAATCGGTTACAATTAGGATTAATTTATTCTTTACACGGGTACATGATTATTAGTAAGGCCTTTATCTAACCTTTTCTACTACATTAGCATTTTAAGTCTTTCTTGACACAAGCACTATTTGAGTCCTACCTTTCTCACCAAAAGGAGGGATCTACGCCATCTCCTTGAAGGGCAAGAAGCACATACGCTTCTTGCTCTTTTTGGTACTCTCGGTTACAATTAGGACATTTTAACGGTTACAAATAGGATTTCTTGTAGTAACATATAATTATCCTACATACCAAATAATAACTATGAGAATATAAGGAGCTGTTTTGATTGTTTACTGAGAGAAATGCAATTGAGGATCAACTACGTCATATCAATAATGAGTTGATGGATCTTAGACAAGAAAGAACTAACTTAATAAAAAGATTACGTGAAATAGATGAAAGAGACATGAAATCAAATTCTATAGACCTTATGGAGAATTTATCTGATAAGCTGCTTGACGCTGTAGGAGAAATAACGAAAATACTTCCTAGAGTATCTGCTCCTGATATGATCAAATATCTTCAGGAAGAGGGCACGATCAAAGCAGAACAAGTTCAACCTGTAGAAGAAAAAGAACAAGAGCCTACAAAGATCGAGGAAGCAGCTCAAGAGCAGCTTTTACATATGAAGCCTAAACGATTATCGAATGAGGAAGCAGCTGCTATCATTAAAAAGATTATTGAAGAAAAAGGCGAGGGAGCAATTGTATCTAGTCAAGTTATTGAACATGAATTTAATCAGCGTACAGGACTTAAATACGTAGCTTTTTCACCTAAAATTGCAGATGCTATGGAAATATTCCCTTCTATAAAAAGAGTGTCGAGAGGAAAATTTAAAATAGAACGTGAAGCGAAGAAAGAAAAGCTTTCCCTTGTAGATATTGCAAAGCAGCAGCAAGCGGAAAAACAATTAATAGAAGCATAAAAAAAGAGTCTGTTTTAATTAACAGGCTCTTTTCTAATATCTAAATCCTTTTCTTTCGATTTCGCAGTTATGCTGCTTTGCTAATTCTTCTGCGTATCTTATAGCAAGATGTCTTTCCCTTCCTTGAAATTTCTTTGAATGCTCATGCTTTCCTGTGATCCTGTCACCGTCCACATGATCTTTTTCAACTTGAGGACGTATATCAAGACAAACATTAAAATACTTTCGGTTCGTTCCGTAGTCTGTTGATCTTTGAAGAACAACAACCTTTTTATATGAAGTATTTAGCACCTCTTGGACGTGATCATATAAATCCATTTGATACTTTCTAATACGTGAAATTATTTCCTCACAGTTTTTTATATCCTTCTCAGCGTATTCACAGTAATTTTTTAAAGTATCTATATTGTAAATGTGTTTAAATTTATAATCAGTCGTATGAACGTACATTATAATTCCCTCCTGGTATTAAAAAAATAGGAAGAGTTATTCACCCTTCCTTTTAAGCGTGAAGCGCGTATTTTTTAGCTCCTGCTTTTACTTTCTTGCTATCGTGCATACTGCGAATTTCATCTAATGAGTAATTTTTACGAGATCTTTTTTTGTACTCTCCATCATGCCAGTACCATGATTTTTTCTTTCCAGCCCATCTAAAGCCTAGCTCTTTTAACTTCTCTTTGATCGGCTTAGTATCGCCTTGAATCCAAACCCAAGTGCCAATGATTTCGATATCGATATTGTCATATTTGATAAGAGCATCGATAATGCTGCTGTATGCTTCGTTTGTTTCATCTGATTTATTGAGACGTGCAAAAAGTTGATCATATTCGTCTTTCATAGCAATAAACTCTTTTGGATTTCCTCCGCGATCTGGATGCAGCTTAATCGCTAACTTTCTATAAGCTTTCTTTAACTCTTCTAGGCTTGATACGTTTTGAAAAAATGTCATGATATTGTTTCCTCCCTGATAATTAACGTTTTGTTATCGTTAACGTTTCGTTAACGTTCTTTATATTTATTATTATACGGGGAGTATTTTCATTTGACTAGGGTCAAATAAGGAAATATTTAGGTTTTTTTGAACATAAAAAAAGAACCGGATTTCTCCGATTCTCTTAGTTATATGATCTAAATTGATGCCCGTACATTTCAACCATCATAGCGGCAAATTCATGAGCGTATTTTTCATCCTTTTTAAGCTTCATAGCTTGTTTAAATTGAGACTCATAAAACTTTGCTAACGCTTCGTTATCGTATCCTTTAAATTCAGTTTGCTTAAACATGAGCTTCACTCCCGTTAATTTTATTTAATTGGCTCCATAGATCTTCAAGCTGACTTTTAAGATCTTCAAGTCTTTCCTCATAAAACTTTACAACGTTTTGTTTCCCTTCTAATGGCCATTGATTCTCTTGAGCTTCATATAATGCTCTTCTTGCATCTGTAAGGTTTTTCATGCTTTCTAGAATTTGATTGTTTAAACCCTCGATCATAGTATAAATAAGTTCTTTCATTGTTAATTTCCTCCTTATGATTAACGTCTCGTTATCGTTAACGTTTCGTTATCGTTCTATATTTATTATTATACGGGGAGTCTTTTTATTTGACTAGGGTCAAATTTAAAAAAGTTTACTCTTTGTAACCGATGGGTTATAATGGGTTTGTCACGTTGTGGCAATTCTCCTTTTATTGCTTTTGATTACGTTATGAATACTTTTTTAGTTGTACAATTTTGGTTGTGGGTTATTTAATTAATTTCCTCCTGATATTAATTAAATAGGACGGTAAGGTTTACGCGATGGTTAATACAAAAAAGCCTCTGAGTCATGACAGAGGTTTTTTTGTGTTCTTTTATTTTCTTTTCCCTTTTTCTTTCTTTCACTCATCCTTCTTACAAATTTTACAAACGCCTCTATTACTGGCATACGCCTTATCCTACCTATGTAATATTAGTGAATTATATAATGATTATCTACCGAAGTATATAATCATTAGGTACATGTTTATTTGATACAATATTAAGCTATTTGACGTCATAAAGGAAAAGCCTATAACTTACTTCTTAAAAATAGTTGTACCTATTACATATGTTGTAGAAAAATAACCAATTTGTCTACACTAAGTGTAAGACGTGTAACCATAAATATATTATTAATACTTTAGTATTTACACAACAAGTAAAAGAGAAAATTAGAAACGTATATAGAAATCTGTTAACTCATAATTTGTACCACGATTGTTATTAATGGTAATAATCATTTTATTAAGTCGTGTGTTATCCATAACGTCAACGCCTAGTAAATAATCTATAAAAGCGATCTTTGTTAATGCAGCAATTATTGTTGTTTCTGAATTTTGGTTATACATGTTTTCATTAACAAGTCGATAAAGTGCTTCACGTCTTTTTACCATTGGATTTTCTTCAACAACAACACAACTATTAAATTTTGCAATACTCATTTTATTCCTCACTCCGTTTATATAAAAGATATCTATATTATACGTTACTATAAAAAAAAGAGATGTTTATTAACATCTCTCAGTCTGTTTATCTATTTACTTATTTACCTACCATACCCATAACAAACGGTTGGAATTCATCAACCTTTTTCTCTTCACTTAGAATATCAAGTAAAACATTACTTACTTCTTGCGGAATCTCGACTCCTGATTTTATTATGATGCTTAAAAAGTGATGTGAAAACTCCAAGCGATTTTCTTTTCTTATTGCTTCATTTAATAAATGAACATGAGCACTCGTACTTGATAACTTTTTTCTTACCTCTGTTCCAAATTCAAAAAGCGCGTCCGTTGTGCTGCTGTTGATCATAATTTATTCCTCCTTATAATTTGTAGCGGTTTAACCGCCTTCCACTCCGGTCAGATAAAAGATATCTATATTATACGTTATTTTATGGAAAATTTCTCTTTACTTCTATATATAATTCTATTACACTATTGTTAACGAATCGTTAACGTTAACGATTCGTAATCGATATATAGGAGGAATTTATAATGAGTGTTTTTGTCGCAGGCCTTGAAGGAAGTGTACAAATTAATTTAAAGGATTTTGATAAGTTACGTGAGCAAGCTGCAAGTTATGTACAATTGATGAAAGAACTTTCTAATTGTTCTACAGTCAGATACATTGAAGAAGAAGACAATTTTCAGCAGCACATTATTATTGATCAAGATAAAGCAAAAAAGATCATTTCTGAATATGCGTTATATATGAAGAATGATGATGCCGACATCTTGGAGGATGCAATAATAAAGTTTAAAAATGAAGAATCTGAGGAAATTGGAAAACCTGTTGCTGGTGAATACGAAAGAAAGTTATTAGCTGCTGGATATACTCCAGCAAGAATTGAATTAATTGTAATAGCCTATCAAGATGCAAACGTAACGCGTGAAGAGATCTGCGAAGAAGAAGTTAATTCTTGGAGCCATTAAGGGAGGAAAAAATAAAATGATCGAAAGAATACCAAAATACCGTGTTTATCAATACTTTTTTTCTAATGAAAAAAGAAATTATCGTTCATATAATGTTGTTCAAATGGATTTTGAAGGAACAAAAATTACTGCTATCGGTGAAAATAATGAGCGTTATTACTTTGATTTCAAGGCTGTAGATGGATTGGTTCAATACACTGAATCAAATGACAGTCACGGCAACGAAATTTATGAGCATGATATTGTTGAATACAAGCAGACTTCTCTTGGTGGATATGACGATATGATTGGTATAGTTAAGTTTATGGAAAGTGCTTGGTGTATTGTAAATAATGATAGAAAGCTTGCAATTCCTTTATTCAGCGAAACTGCTGAATTGACAGTGATCGGCAACATATATAATGACTTAGATTTAATCAAGTAAACATACGGAGAGCAAATTGCTCTCTTTTTTTAATCCTATAATTATCTGAATATTATCACTTTACATCCTAATTGTAACCGATTAAAATTATTATTAACAACATGTTAACGTTAACGATTTGTTAATAGATGAGGGGGAGAAACAGTGATCTATAAAACTTTTGAAGAGTGGATGAAAAACGAAAAAGGAATTGATCCGACTATATTAAAAATGGACACTGAAAAATGGAATAAGTATTTAGACGAATACAATCTATATAAAGAGTATGTTGAGCTGGTAGAAGAGAGTAAATAATTACTCTCTTTTTTATATGTCAAAAAAGTCGTCAGCTCGCTTGCTGCTATCTAATTTTCTTACATAACTCATTACTTTTTTTAGTATCACTGGACTTGGTATGTACTCTTTATCGTTGCAGAGCTGCCAAATTGTACGAGAAGATACTTTGCATTTTTCAGCAAAATCAGTCTGTGTTATCCCTTCCCGGTCTAACCACTTCCCGAATTTTGAACGCTTCGGATTTTTCCACCAAAACATAGTTAAAACCTCCTTACTATTTCTATGATGTCCAGTTTCCGCAAAGTTATTCGAAAACTTTCGAGTATTTGCGAATAGTGTACAAGCATTGCTCAATATACTTTATTAAGACGTCAAAACAGGACGTCATAATCAAAAAGGGGCGATTTCAATGACTAAAGAGCTTGCTATTACATTATTAACTTCAAAAGGCGTTTATTTGACGTCAGAAGGAAAACAGATGCTACAAGACTTAATTAAAGAAAAAACCTTGCAGGGAGCAAAATAAAAAGCCAAATTGTAGAAGTGAGGTGAAAATCTTGTATCGTCCGACTGTTCGCTATGCCGATGCATATCAAAAGTATGTTAATGAATGTTTTCAAGCTACTACGTTGGATCGTAATCAAATCATAAGAGCTGCGTTATTTTCTGCAGCATATTCGAAAGAATTTCAGTACATTTTATCCTCATACAAAAAGAGTGACGTCTCTCTCCCTCTTCCTTCGTGGGCGCTTAATGATTGGCGTTGGTGGAAGTATCAAGAAGTAGAAACAGAAGCAAGAGGGAGGGACGTCAATGCTTACAATCAAAGAAAAAGAGATCATGAAGAGAATAGCAAAGCTGGCCATACTGGAAGAGGATTTGATCAAAGGAGAAATGAGTCATTACAAACAGAGAACATACAGAGAAAGACCGAGGGACGAAATGGGGCGCTGGCTTCCAGACAATCACGAAACGTCATTAAAGGAAACGGAGGAATTCGAATTAATCTCACCTAGAAAAATAAAGATTGTGAGAGATAAAGAAAAAAGTCAATGTTATCATGTGAAGGACTCAGGATTTACAATAGAAGACTTAAAATCATTGTTAGCGTGTATCGGTGTTTTAGCTGCTTTTATCTTCGCTGCTATGACATAAAAAAAGAGCTAATTTTACATAGCTCAAAAAAATTTGATCAATCGGAATAGTTACTGCAAGAGACGTCTATAAACTCCGCAAATGTCTATGGACGTCTCTATCTATATGTATGCTATATTCTTTAAAAAAATTAAAAAAAAGTTTATAACCCTAAGAGCTGCTTGATCTTTTATGATTGAGCGGCTTTTTTTCGACAAAATAGAAAAAATTTCTTTACATACTAATTGTAACCGATTATTATAGATATTAACGGATCGTTAACGTTAACGATTTGTTAACGAGAATGATTCGTTAATATCATATTAACGGGGAGAGACAGAGAATCATGTCTAAACAAACGAAATTGAAAGCATTTATTTTATCCACTGCTGCAGCTGTAGCATTGCTTGGGGGAGCATCTACATCGAGCGCAGCAGCAAAGGACGATTTGATCATTGTAAATAAGCACTATAATCAATTAGTATTTTTCGACAATGGTTATATGGTTCAACAAAGTAAAGTAGGGACAGGGCGATCTTGGGAGCTTACACCTGTAGGACATTTCAAAGTCGAAAATAAAGTTGTAAAACGTCCTTACTACAAAGGAAAGATTCCGGGGGGAGCACCTAATAATCCTCTTGGCGCACGTTGGTTAGGATTAAGCGTTCCCGGATCTGCAGCGTCTCGAAGCGGTAACGTTTACGCAATTCATGGAAATAGCAATCCTGCTTCAATTGGTCATTATGTAAGTAGCGGTTGTATTAGAATGTATAATCCTGATGTTATCAAGCTATACAATCAAGTAGAAAAAGGAACGCCTGTAGCTGTAACAAATAGCCCTAAGTCGTTCAAAGAACTTGCTAAGATTTACGGTTATAAATTTAAAGGTTACAAATTACAAAAATAAGGGGGAGTAATTATGAGTGAGCAACAGACTTTTGAAGAGCTAAAAATTGAGATCATTCACATGTTAATTAGTAAAGGGTATGACGATGCACATTTTGAAAACGTCGTAGCTAACGAACAGGAAAAGAAAGCTTGTTTCTTTTATGAAGCTTATAAAAGCGATACTGATAGACTTTACGCTCTAAAAGTAACAATCTATGCAGATGGTTCACAACCAATTAGCATTAAAGAAATAAGTTCAAAGCCTATGGAATATCCTGAAGGAATTGAATAAGTAATGAGAGGGAAGGTGAAAACCTTCTCTTTTTTGTATATTTTACTTCCAATTCGGTTACAAATAGGATATATTAATATTAACGAATCGTTAACGTTAACGATCTATTAACGAAATGGAGGTTATTCAATATGGCTATTGAACAAATGGACTTGTTTAGCTTTGATAAACCTAAGAAAGAAGAAAATAAACCTGTTTCATTGCGATTAAAGAAAGGCGAAATTGCTTATAAATGCTTTGTTTGCAACGATAAGCCAATCATATATACAAAGATCATTAAGTTAAAAACCTGTGAGAAATGCGGTTATTATCTCGAAGTTGCTGACGAGAAGCTTCCAAAGGTAGAGGAGGATCGTAGAACATGGATAAAAGAGAGTTTAAACCCGTAACAAGCGTTATGTTTCCTCCTAAAGAATTGCCTTATGTCGGTCAAGTTGTTCCTTTTGACAACGAATATTGGACAGTGATCAAGATTCAAAAGATCGAATGGACGAATGATCCATCTTATCCTATGACTGGCTTAAAAATGAATCTACTGCTTGAGAAGCTGACAGAGGAACAGATCCTTGTCACTGATAAAGAAGTTAAAAAAGCAAAGAAATCAAAATTAAAACTAATTTGACGGGGGTCTTGTTATTGTTTTTCGGCTTTGTACAGATCATGATTGTTGCTGGAGTTGCTGCTATATCTATTGCTTTTAGTTTGAAAGACAAAGAGATGAAATTGAGCAGAAAATCAATTGCTCTTTATTGTATAGGAACTGCTTTAATGTTGTTTTCATTTGCAGGGATTTTAAAAATAGTAGTAGAAATGAGGGGGCTATAAGATGAAAGTTAGATTTAGAGAAATGATCATGTTTGATGAATTCAGTAAAGCTGCAAGACGAAAGAAAACGAGAAAAAAGCCTAAAGAAAAAGCCATTCGTCTCAGATATTTAATCTTGTTAGTGTTTTTGTGTAGTGTAGCAACTACTATAGGAACTATAGAAAATTATAAGGATTTCGTTCTCATAGGAAATATTATCTTTCTTGTACTAACTGTATTAACAATTAAAGAATTTATAAGGTTGGTGAGAAAATAAAATGATAAAAGCTGCAACAGCTGTAATAGTAGTCGCATTACTTATATTAATCGTTTTTGTACTTTACACCAACGGGGCTAGTGAACTTGGAAAATCGGTTTTTTCGCCCATTAGATTAGGAGGTAATTGAGATGTTAGATCAAATTAGTCATTTTATGAATACAATGCTTGTTGTAATGGGAGCTTTATTATTCTTAGGAACGTTAATTGGCGCTGCAAAGTATGGAATAGGATTTTTAAAACAGATGATAATTTTAATATTTGTGCTAGGATTTATAGTATTCATAGTGTGGAGGTAATTTAAATGTTTTATGGGAATTTCACTATAGATTCAGCACTCTTTTATTTAAAACAACTTATAGCGCTTGTTGCAGTGCTTGTAGCTATGCAATACGGGTTAGGTAAAATAAAGATGGATAAAAGTTTATTCCTTATGTATCTCTTAGGGGGGACGCTAGGTTTATTGCTTATTGTAACGGCTATTGAATTGGTATTAGATGGAGCGATAGTTTTTAAATAAATTGGAGGTAATTTAAATGACTGATTCAGAAGAAAGAACTTTAACTTATAGAGAAGAACATGCATCTACAGAACCACCTATATTACCGCGTGAGTGGAAAATGATAAGCGGCATAGGGATTTTAGCTGTCCTCATTAAACTTGGTTTCTTCACTAATAATCCTAATGTTATATATTATACTGTAGGATTCGGTGCAATAGCAGCACTTAATGCACTAGGTTGTGAGATGTCATGGGATGATACTAAAAAGGAACGTATTATAGGATTTTCACTTGCAATACTTTCTTATATAGCTTTTCTTACACTCATGTACTTTCTAATAACAGCATAAATGGAGGGAATTAAAATGACAAAAGCAAAAGTAATCGGATATGCAGGCCCACGTAAAAAAACGAATGAGAAAAAAACTCTTTTAACACAACAGATTCTTGCTGCAATAGTTTCAATTATTTTTACATCAGTAATATACGGATTGGCTACTATGGATCAAGGGGTTTCAACTCTTTTTCAATTAAAAACCTTTTTCGTGGTAGTGATACCTCATACAATATTTCCATTTTCAATAATGCTCTTACTTTTAGGATTTGCACATTTAAAACAAAAGCTTTATGTTTCAGCTCCTATAATGATTCTTTGCTCGCTCGTATTGTTATGGACAGCAGTTACTATAAATTAAATCAAACAAAAAAGCCATCGCTACAAGAGCGGTGGCTTTTCTGCAGTTGAAAGAAAAACTCTTCTATTACCTAGTTAAAAGGAAAAACAGCGAACACAGGCGTTTCCGCGCCTTAGTTGGAACTTATCAAGTGTATCGGACGCAAAAAGGGAATACTATTTGTAACCGATATTTTGTTAGTACCCTTGATCAAATTCATTTTAAACATAAAAAAAGAGCAGTCTTTTATTCAACTACTCTTCGAACTACTCCATTGAATACTCTGCGAAAATGATTCATGTCATTAACGTAAACTCCGTATGTTGATCCGTCATGCAATACCTTGTTATCACCTAGGTATACTCCGACATGTCCGTTTATTTTATAAGTGTCAAAAAATACCAAATCTCCTCTTTTCATTTCACTTGCTTTAACCGGCTTTCCTAATTTAACTAACGTGTCCGTTGTCGTGCTGTCAACGCGTCCTAAATTCACTCCACCTTGTTGAAAAATCCATCTCATAAAAGAAGAACAATCAAATGATTTTCTATTGATATCGTATTGAGTACGTCCTCCACCAAAATTATAGGGACTTTTCCCGACTAAAGGCATTCCAGCTGCTATTGCTTTTTCAATTGCAGGAGAACCACCGCCACTTGTTTTTCCACCTGTTGAAACAGGCGTCACAGATACCTCAACAGCTTTACCACTTGCATATAAATTATATTTTTCTAAGACGTCATGGAGGTAAATTGTTGAATGATTGTAAGCAAGTATAGCTTTATTAATATTTCCAGACGCTGCTCCATTGTATGCCAGATAATTTGCAGCAGAATAAATTGCGTCCTCAAGGTCCCACGGATTCGCCTTCCCGTCCGAATTCGCGTCTACACCAAAACCACCATGAAGTTTTATTTGCTTAGGGTCCATTAAAACATTGTCAGGAATTTGAGCGTCACCAAGTCTTGTGCCGCCTTTCCAATTCCAACCTCGTAATGTTCAACTAGGTTCGCTACACCTAATCCGTCCAAATAAATGGACTGCTTACACTCTCATGTAAGACCAGACTATATCATCAACTCAGTGAGTTGCCTCCCGTTTCGAGTGCGCTTGCACCCTACATAATAGTCGTTGCACGTTCTACTATATTAGTAGCTTCGCTCATGATTACCCTCGTCTTTTTATACGTTAGGGCTTTCCATGAATTAGAGAGGTTTGCTATATCCATCGCTGAATATAGGGACTAGTTTAGTTAATCCAAGTTTTTTTCATGAATTGCATATGTCCGACTGCTCCGACAGGAGAAGTCATATTTTTTTCTGAACTGAATCTCGTTTCGACGAAATGATGAGCCGCAAGAAGATTCCAAGGGACCCCATATTTCGCGCCTGCAGCCTTGTAGATGGGCAGAAAGTCTTTTGGGATTTCTTTCTCACCTAAAGGAGTAATCGTATATACCATTCCTCCCGTGCCTACTGCTGTTCCTGCTCCCGCGTCTGTCTGTGGTTCTTCCACTTGTGTAGCTGCAGCAAGCATCATGAAAAATACAATTCCTATTACAAGAAAAGCTCCAGCAGCAAGCACAACTGGAGCCGAAAGTAACGCTATCCATTTTAAAGAACTTCTTTTTCTAGTGAGCTGCATTAACAGTCACCCCCGTTACTTTATATTGATCATTCTCTTTTTGTAATCTAACTAAATACCATTCCTCGCTTGTATTTTTATTTCCATCATTATCCGTATCTTCTGATTGTACAATTACGTTCCAAATGATCTTATCTTTAGCGGTATTTGATACTTGAGTAACATTCATTTCAAGTACATGCCTTTTAACTGCGTCCAGCGTACCGCGAGAGGGATATTTCATGTATTCACTATATAACTCTTTACTCATGTATTTTTTGCTATTCTCGATGTTTTGGAGCGGTTTAGCAGCGTCAAATTCATGAAAGACTTTTACAAAATCCATTGCTAGTTTTTTAGTTTGATCAAGAGTCTCTTTGCTGTAGTTTTCATCTTGAGAAGCAGCACCTTTTTCGGGCGCTGCTTCCTCTTCCTCATAAACATGCATTTCTTCTTTCTTTTCAACTTTCGTTTCTTTCTTTGGTTCAGCTTTTGTTTCTGATGGTTGATCATTTTTCAATCCTAGAAATATAGCAAGCGAGAATACAAGAACCGAAACAATAATTAAGAGCTTTGTACTCATTTATTTTTCACTCCCTCAGCATCTTTGTCAGCCTTTGCTTCGTCCTCTTTTAAAGGAGGTAAGTCAGCTAATTCAATATACTCGTCGTTTTGATCATCGTTGTTTTGATTATTCTCAGATGATTTAGGATCTTTTAAAGGTACTACATGCTGCTCTTGCTGTTCGTTTTCTTGTCTCTTATTTGTCTTTTCTTCAGGTAAATCAGCATATGTTTCAGTTTGTTGATTATCTTTAGCGTTATTATCTCTCCAATCAACTACAACAGGAGGGACATGACTCTCATTTTGCAATGGTGGAAGATCTGCGCTAGGTGCTTTGTCATTCGTTTCGTTGTTTGTTTCGTGTGCTGGCGGTTCATCATAACTTTGATCAATTAATCCATGTGCAAATTGTCCTCCTAAATTCCCTCCGATTG